>Ga0302177_10001314_pt1 | contig 18063 bp, 18 predicted proteins | sample I_Palsa_E1_2_FD_198780 | JGI IMG/M metagenome (GOLD analysis project Ga0302177, IMG submission 198780) | Peat permafrost microbial communities from Stordalen Mire near Abisko, Sweden - I_Palsa_E1_2 | ecosystem: Environmental > Terrestrial > Soil > Palsa > Peat permafrost | place: Sweden... | reverse complement strand
GTCGTTGACTCGTCGGACGAGTTCCTGCATCTGCGTGACCATCAGGCCGGTGGTACGATAGTAACGCAACGGTTCTCCGGGGCTTGAGAATTCTTTGGTCGGAACTCTCAAATTCTTCTAGGAGAGCCGTTGCTCTTTAATTACCAGCCTCGGCGTGTCGCGAGATTTCTTCAGATGTGGTGCTACGCTCAGGTTTGCCCCGTATGACAGAGTTTTGAATAACTCTCATTATAAAAATGAGCGAGAGCAGGTAATCCCGAAATGGTCATTACGCAGGCCGACCCCGCGCGGTGGATCGTCGGCGCCGGGCAGATCCCGGCCTGGTCGCGGCCGAGATCGCCAGGGGGCCGCAGATTCCCGTGCCGCCCGGCTATTGGGGTGTTGAAGTGATCACCGGGTGCGGGCACCGGATGGCCCGCAGCGGCTTCACCGCCGGTGATGTCGTGGCCGAGGCCGCGCGCCGGAGCTGGACCCTCTGCCAGGAGTGCGGCCGGGAACTGGCCGTCCAGGCCGGCGTGTCCGGAAGGGTCGTCTTCCAGGAGGCACGATGACCGCTAGGACCGCACGTCCCGGTCGGCATCGTGTTCCTGATGGGCGGAACCACCGTCCTCGCAACAGAACCGGACGTTCACCTATGCCATTTCAGCAGGCTGAGTGAACGTTCTTGAAGCTGCGACCGGAGGCTGGCACTGCGCATAGGTTAGGTGCTGGTAGCTCGTTCAGGCTGTGACCGCGTTCTTCGGCCGGTACCGACTCCGCAGGAGCCAATCGGACGTCCATGAACGAGAACCGCGGGCCCGGGCACAAGAAAGGCAAGATTCTTATGGCGGGACGGCTCGACGGCAAGGTCGCCCTGATCACAGGAGCGGCCAGGGGACAGGGCCGTAGCCACGCGGTGCGCCTGGCCCAGGACGGCGCCGACGTGATCGCGGTGGATATCTGCCGCCAGATCGATTCGGTCGCCTACCCGCTGGCGACGCCGGCGGACCTCGCCCGGACCGTATCGGAGGTCGAGGCTCTGGGTCGGCGCATTGTTGCCGCCGAGGCCGACGTCCGCGACGCTGCCGCCCTGCGGGCCGCTGTGGCCAGTGGTCTCGCGCGGCTCGGCGCGGTGGATATCGTGGTGGCCAACGCGGGCATCGGGATGATGTCCGAGGACGCCAGCGAAGAGCAGGCGTTCCGCGACCAGGTCGAGGTCAACCTGTTCGGCGTCTGGAACACCGTCCAGGCCGCTGCCCCGGTCATGATCGAGCAGGGCCGAGGCGGCGCGATCGTCCTTACCGGGTCCACGCTCGGCCTGGTCGGCCGCGGGGGCGACGGCCGCGGCGGATCGGACGGGTATTGCGCCAGCAAGCACGCCATCGTTGGCCTGGGGCGTACCTGGGCGCACTGGCTGGCCCCGCACAACATCCGCGTCAACTCCGTGCACCCGGCCGGGGCGAACACGCCGATGGTGATCAACGAGGCGGTGGCCAAGCTGTTCGCCAGCGCTCCGGCCTCCAGCGGCGCCGATGTGGGCAACCTCCTGGACGTCCAGCTCATCGAAGCCGTCGACGTCAGCAACGCGATCGCCTGGCTGGTCTCCGACGAGGCCCGCTACGTCACCGGCGTGGCCCTCCCGGTCGACGCAGGGTACACCGCCAAATAGCCCGGCCTCACCGATCGAGTCAGCAGTCGTGCGATGCGGCCGGGCGCAACCTGCGGTCGGACCGGCCGGGTACGTCGTCACCCGCGAGGTGGCGGCAGCAACGCTCGGGCTGGGCATGTCCGCGGCCGTTGATGCGGTCAACGCGGTACACGAGGTCCGGCCGGGCTGACGGCCGCTCGCGTCCTCGGGCCGGCTCGTCGTCGTCTTCGGGACCGTGCTCGCCGGTGGAGGCCGGGCACCGTCGGCGAGTCGCTGTGCGCCAGCCCGGCGTTGCCGCCCAGATCGTCCCCGGCTGGGACGAGGCCGTGACGAGTGACTACGGGACGGCGCGATCTCGGTAACCGATCCGCAACCGCGGACGGCGGGGGGCGGTCATCATGCGACTCCGGCGACGCCTATCAGAGTGCCTTCGGGGTCTGTGAAGTGACCGATGACGAGGCCGTTCGGTGATGTGGCCGGACCCATGACCCGCGTGCCCCCGAGTTCTTCGGCGCGCTGCAAGGCCAGCTCGACATCCGGGACGCCGACGTAAAAGACAGCGTGGCTCTCGTAACCCTGTCCGCCTCCGACGCCACCGCGGATGCCTGTGCCGTCTTCGGAGGTGACCAGGTCCAGGAAGCCGTAGCTATCCGGTTCCGATACCTCTCGCGCGACCGGCGAGGGCACGTCGAATTCCCAGCCGAAGAGCTCGCCGAAGTACTTGCGCAGCCGAGCCGGATCTTTACCTATGACCTCAAAATGCACGACCGGTTGTGACACCCGACATACCTCCCTGGCGTGGCGGCAGGCGTTGCGCCTGACTCGCCTCGCAATCTTCCCCTGACGTGGCGTCTGCAGGCCAGCGCTTCATGGGTAGCAGGATCCCGATAGCGCCCGCGAGCATCAGGATGACACCGACGGCATGCTGTACCTGGTCGGCCTGGTGGTTTTCACCTTCGCGTCGGTACTGTGCGGCTTTGCCGTCAGCACGGTGATGCTCCAGCTGTCCCGCGCCTTGCAGGGAATCGGCGGGGCGATCATGTTCGCGGTATCGCTGGCGTTGTTGGCGGACTCCTTCCGCGGCAAGGACCGCGGCGTCGCGTTCGGGGTGTGGGGAGCGGTGACCGGCCTGGCGGCGGCCATCGGGCCGCTGCTCGGCGGGGTGCTGACCTCCGGCATCTCCTGGCGGTGGATCTTCTTCGTGAACGTACCGATCAGCATCGAGGCCGTTACAATCGCGCTGCCAAAGGTGGACGAGTCGCGCGCGGCCCAGGCCAGCCGGCCCGACTGGGTCGGCTTCGCGCTCTTCACGGTGGCGCTGTCGAGCCTGGTCTACGGGCTCATCGAGTCGAACCAGCGGTCCTTCACCGACGGCTTGGTACTTGGCTGCCTCGCCGCGGCGGCGGTGCCCGGACTGTCCCGCAGAGGCCCGCAGATCGCCACGGCGGTGCAGTCCGGGGGAATCAGGAACGTGATCGTCCGGCTGCCCGAGCAGGCCAGGCTGGGCGTTGTCGCGCGACCGCGAGCACGTGGCCCCGCCGACCCGCGGGTTCCGTTGTTATCCTGAATGCGACAAGGGAAACCGTCACCGCGAGGTGGAGAGTTGGCTGATCAAGTACCCGGGCCGCTGCGCCTGCTGGTTGAGTCCAGGCGCGAGCAGGTGATGGCGATCGCCTCTCGTCATCACGCCAGCAGGGTTCGCCTTTTCGGCTCCGCGGCGCGTGGTGAGGACAGGCCCGACAGCGACATCGACCTGCTCGTTGATTTCGATGAAGACAGCTCCCTGTTCGACCTGATCCGCATGTCGCGCGAGCTCGAAACGCTACTCGGCCGTTCCGTTGACGTCGTCTCGGCCGGGGGCCTGAAGAGCCGCGATCAGGCCATCCTCGCGGAGTCGGTTGACCTGTGAGCCGCCCGGATGACGAGCGCGTCGCCGACATCCTGGATGCCGCTAGCGAAATCGGCGAGGTCATCGAGCTTGGCAGAGACGCCTGGGACAAGGACCGGATCCGGCGGCTAGCGGTGGAGCGCCTTCTGGAGATCATCGGCGAGGCGGCGAATTCCCTCAGCGAGGAATTCCGCGCACAGCATCCAAGCATCCCCTGGCGCGACATCATCGGCCTGCGGGTCGTCCTTGCGCACCATTATCACCGAGTTGACCCAGGTCAGGTATGGACGATCGCCGATACCGAGGTTCCCAGGCTCGTTCAGGATCTTCGCTCTGAAGGATAGCGACAGGCGGCTGCAGTTGATCATGCCGCACCGATGGCGGCGACTATACGCCGCCCCAACAGATCCTGCCGATTCGGCGCTTCAACGTGAGCCACGAGTCCGCCAGGCCCGACACAACAGAATGACCCATTCTGGAGCGGCGCGGACGGCCAGCCAGCCGACCTCCAATCCGTCCATAACGGATATCGCTTGCATCCTGACATCCAAACGTAATCATGGAGCGTGATGACACTGGCAGCGAGCAGACGGCTGACCGGATGCCAGATCGGGCTGATATACGGCGACATAAAGCTGCGCCGGCGCTGTTAGGCGCACTGTTCAGGTACCAAGCCAGCTCATGTCGCATAGGTGGGTGCTGCCGTTGGCGTCGGCGGCGGCGAGAGTGGCGGCGTCCGGGCTGAACGCGATCCGGTGTGTGTCTGCCCTGTCGTGTGCATGGGAGGAGCACCGAGCGTGAGAGACAGGCTGCGGGAATAGGACAACCGCTCATATGCAGTCAGAGGCGGAAAGCGGCGAGCCATGGGTGTCGGTCTGGGTACACCACGGGTGCATTGCGGGTAACCCACGGTTCATCTGTCCTGCCGGGCATAGTTATGCGCTCTGCCGAACCGGCGAGGCAGCGCATCCGTATCAAAGACGTGAGGACTCTCATGACCGCCGCGCTCGTGGGCGTGGCCGTGCTCGCGGTCAGCACGACAGCCCAGGCCGCAGGCGGCTTCAGCACCGTGGCGAGCCCCAATCCGGGCGCGAACTACAACGAGATCGACGGCGTCGCCGCCGTCACGGCGAGCGACGCCTGGGCGGTCGGCTTCCAGAGGTCCACCGGAGTGCTGTTCCATGTGCTCGTGGAGAAGTGGAACGGCACCGCCTGGTCAGTCGCCACTTCGGCCTCCCTGCCATCATCCGACGACACCAGGCTGCACGCGGCGGCCACGCTGTCCAGCACCGACATCTGGGCGGTGGGCAGCATCACGACGTCCACGAGCACCCAGAGCCTCATCGAGCACTGGAACGGCACCTCGTGGTCAGTCGTGCCGTCCCCCGCGGGCGAGCCCGCGGACAGCGAACTCCTCGGCATCGCGGCGGTCTCAGCCGACGACATCTGGGCTGTCGGCCACACCACAGGCGGGGTCGGCGTGTCCGGGTCGCTGATCGAGAACTGGAACGGCTCGGCCTGGAGGGTGGTATCGGACCCGGCGCTGAGCGATTACGGCTACCTCACCGGCGTCGCCGCCGTCTCCTCCGACGATGTCTGGGCGGTGGGCCGCGACGGCCGCCACCCAACCCCCATCATCGAGCAATGGAACGGGACAACCTGGACAGAGGTCAGCCAGCCGGTCAGCGGGTATGACAGCAGCCTGAACTCCGTCACCGTGGTCAACAACGACGATGTATGGGCCGTCGGTGAGCAGAACCTCAACCAGACCGTGACCGAGCAGTGGAACGGGACAAGCTGGACGCTGGTGCCGAGCCCCTCGGTCACCGCGAACGGCACCCAGGACACCCTCAGCGCGGTGACCGCGCTCGGAGCCGGGGACGTCTGGGCGGTCGGGAGCACGCTGCCGACCACACAGGACTCACAGACCCTTGCCGAGCAGTGGAACGGCACAGCCTGGCAGATCGTGCCGACGACCGACCCATCCGCCTACACCAACGTCCTGGACACCGTAGCAGGCACCGCCGCGGGCCAGCGGCTGTGGGCAGCCGGGTACAGCACCAGCGGCGGCACACCGCAGTTCGCCACCCTCATCGAAACCACCAGCGGCTAACGCCGCGTGGTGGCGCCGGCGGCCACCTCGCGGTCATACGCGAGCACGCCTCTCCCCGCAGCGGCAGAATGAACATTCGGTGCGACGCAGCCTCTCTCGCCGCTCGTTTGGAATGGCGTGCCGAACGGCGGTTCACGTGCGTCACGCAGCTCAAAAGGCAACGACGCAGCGTGGCAGATGGGCGGCGTCACTGCGCTGTACCGGTTGGCGGCGGACATCCGCCGGTAAGGCCCCCGGCGATCGGTGGTTCTGCCCTACCGTCGTGATATGCCTGCCAGGAAGCGGCCCGCCCCCGAGGACGCCGTCACCGCCCGCCAGACCCTGCTCGATGGGCTCGCCCGCGACGCTGACATCTTCGAGCTGCTGAGCGAACTTGCGCCCCTGCACCCGCGAGATAACACCTTCCCCGGCGAAGTGTTCCTTCACCTCGCCGCCGACGCGCTGGACTGGTGCGGGGTCAGCCGCGCCGACCTGCTACCCCTGGAAGGACTACGCGAGCGGTTCCTGCCCGATCACACTTTCCATGGCCGGCAAAACAAGAAGCTCCAGTACGCAGTGCTGGCCGCGGCAGCCCTCCACGGCGGGACCGAGCCGGACCTGCTCGATGAGGTCGCCTGGTGGCAGGCCGACGACTTCTGGCAGTACGCCCTGTTCGCGGCGGTCGCATACATCCGCGCCGCCGCCAGCCGGGCGGGCGCCCCGGTGCGCCAGGCATGCCAGGATCTGGCCCAGAGCCCTGGCCATCCGGTGCCATAACGACCACTTCGGGACACAGCCGAAGCGGTCATCCGACGGCGGGGCGGCCGAGATAACCGGATAAAGAGGGCGCGGCCGATGCGCCTGCGACTGACGAACGGGTCAGCCGCTCCAGCGCTCTAGACAGTGAAGGCAACAGATCTGGCCCGGCGTGCACCGTATCCGGCCCGGTACTTGCGGGGGAGTGTGCCGGTCGTTCGGGTGCCGGATGACCCGGGGTCGTTTGACGCCTCGGCGTGCTTTTGGCTGGAGGAGGGGGTCACCGCGAGCCGGGTGTCGATTGTGGTCCTGGCTGGCATGGCGGCCCGTTGCGTTGTCTGCCGCGGCAGTCAGGGCATGGAGCACGTTGGCCAATGGGTGTTGTGTTTATCACGAGTCGGGTGAAGAGCTATCCGTTCGCCGGGATGACGAGGCTCTCGAGGTCGTCGGGGTAGTCGGTGAGGAGCTCGTATCCGTCTTCGGTCACAGCGACCGTGTCGGAATGCCGGAATCCGCCGACCTCGGAGTCGTAGAGGCCCGGCTCGACGGTGAACACCATGCCGGGCAGCAGCGGCGCCGGGTTTCCCACGTCGATGAACGGCGTCTCGTGTACCCGGAGGCCGGTACCGTGTCCAACGTGCTGGCGCCAGTAGCTTGTGAGGCCGTGCTCCTCGAAGTACGCGTTCACCGCACCGTCGACGTCGGCGCTGGTGGCACCGGGAACGATCGCGTCGAACGCCGCCTTGCGCGCTGCGAGCATGTGGTCGAAGAGCCAGCGCATCCGGCCAGTGGGCTCGCCGATCACCATCGTGCGTTCCAGCTCTGCGTGGTAGCCCCAGACGGGCGCGCCTGTCTCGCTCACGAGTACCTGGCCAGGCTGGAATCCGATGTTGTGCGCGACGGCGTGAGCCCACGAGCTGCGGTGGCCGATCTGGCCTCGGTAGCCCGCCTTGACTCCGTCTCCTGACCCCAGACGTCCATCCGGCCCGCGTTCGGCCAGCATCGCCAGCGTCGCCTCGCCCTGTGCGCGCAGGCTGGCCTCGGCCTCCGTGCTGCCGGGCACGCTGTATTCCTGGAGAAGCCGGTGGGCGTGCGAGCACCAGCGGCCGCTCTCCCGGAGCAATTCCACCTCGGCGGGGCTCTTGCGCGCGAGCATCGTCTCGATCTGCGGGGCGATGTCGATGATCTCGGCGCCGGTCACCTCGCTGAGCTTCGGGCCGAGGTAACCGAGGATCCCGGGATAGCCGTCGTGGTCGGCCGCGATCGTCCCGCGCAGGCCGAGGTCGGCGGCGACGCGGGCCAGAATCCGCATCGGGTGCTCGAGACCGGGGTACTCCGGGTAGGTCTCGACGCGCTCGAAGTCCGCTTCGGCCCGTGTGCGTTCGAGCTCGAACCCGGCGACGAAGATCACGTCGTCGCCTGCCGCATTCTGGAGATACACGGTGGGACGCTCGGTCGACAGGAACCGGAATCCGGTGAAGTAGGTGATGTAGGTCGGGTCACAGACCACGTAGCCTGCGGCGCCCAGCGTCCGTACGTGTTCGCTCAGACGGGCACGGCGCTCGGCGTACTCGGCGGCAGAGATCGCGTCAGTCATTTCGTTCCTCCATTTGATGCGGAAGTGGGCGCTGCTCCGGCGGATAGGCATCGTGTCGGAGGGCTGCATGCGGGTTGGCGCGGACCCGCGTTATGCCCGGCCCGATGAGCCGTAGAGCCGTAGCATGAAGCGGACGGTCCCGGTGATCGCCGACTGGCCAGCGGCCAGGAAGTCGGCTTGCTTGTGCGAGCCGACCAGGTCGTGCACGGACTCGTCGCCGGACCACGAACGCGTTCGCTCCAGGACCGCGTCCAGGAAGACGCGCTTCAGCCGGGTGCCCACGTTGAACTTCGCTACGCCCAGGCTGATCGCCGCGGCGACTGAGTCCGGCGGGAACCCCGTCCCGCCGTGGACGGCCAGCGGTACGTCGACGGCGGCCCGGATGGCCGCAAGCCGCTCGAGGTCGATCTCCGCCTGGTAGGCCGTCAGCAGGTGCACGTTGCCGACAGCGACCGCGAGGCAGTCCACGCCCGTGGCCGCCACGAATTCGGCCGCCGCGCCGGGGTTGGTCATGGAGGCATGGCTGTCATCGACTGCGCCGTCGTGGTAGTCGGGCAGGCTGCCGAATTCCGCCTCGACGGCAACGCCGGCCGGGCGGGCGGCGTCCACCAGCTTGGCCACGGCGTCGCGTGCCTCCGGTACCGGCCACCGGTGGCTGTCGATCATCACGAAGTTGAATCCGGCGTCCACGCCCCTGACCGCCTGCTCAAGCGTGTGGGTCTCGTTGAGCAGGAAGGACACCGGCACCTTGCAGCCTTCGAGCAGGGCCCGGCCGCTCGCTCCCAGGAAGTCAATGCCGCGCGTGTCAAGCCACTCGTCAGCCAGCATCGTGGCACCGAAACCGACGATGACGGGGGCGTTCTCGGCCTCGGCCGCCGCCAGCACGGCCTCGAGAGAGTAACTGTCCCAGCTCTCGAAGTAGCCCAGGGCGTAGCCGCCCGCGCGGGCGGCGGCGAGCATATCCGGAGCGGGGGCCAGCGGCATCAGGAACTCCCTTGCTAACGACCGCTAACGACGGTCAAGGCAGATGGTCAGGACACGGCCGCCAGTTGCACGCGGCTGGCCGCGGCGAGTGCTTCGTCCCGGGCGAAGACCGTACCCGTGCAGCCCAGCCCGCGGCACACCGAGCCGCCGAGCGCGGCCGCGAACCGGAGCCGCTGCTCAGGAGGCCAGCCTTGGATAAGGCCGAAGATAATCCCCGCGCTGAAGGCGTCCCCGGCGCCGGAACCGTCGACCGCCTCGACCGGGAACGGCCGGACCCGGATCACGCGACCAGGGTCCGCGTACACGGCACCCCCGGCGCCGCAGGTGATGACGACCGACGCGCACCCCCATTCCAGCAGGGCTTGCGCCTGGTCCACCGGGTTGTCATGGCCGGTGACCAGGTGCGCCTCATCCTGGTTCGGCAGGAAGCAGTCGACGTGCGGTAGCACCGGCCGGAGCGCCTTGACCGGGTCGTCCGCGCCGCGGGCCACGACGATGTCGAGCAGCGTCGCGGTCCCCCGCGTGCGTGCCCCGGCGAGCAGCTCCGCGACCCCTTCCTGATCCAGCCCAGGCAGGGCGAGGTAGCCGCCGATCGCCAGGACGCGCGCACCGGGCAGCGCGGCCGCGATGTCCGCGACCCCCAGTTCGGCGTTGGCCCCTGGAACATGGATGTACCGCCGGTCCTCGCCGTCGATGGGCAAGATCACGGTCTGCGACGTGGCGGACCGCCGCGCGGTCGAGACGCCGTCAACCAGGACCCGCTTGCGCGCCAGGCTGCGCCGCAGCCAGCCCCCGTAATCGTCATCGCCCACCTTGCCGACCAGACCGGTGCGAACGCCGAGGTGAGCCAGGATCACCGCGGTGTTGACCGCGCAGCCGCCGGCGTCAAGCAGGAAGCCGTCGCACACCACAAGCTCCCCGGGCCGGGGCAGGCTCGGCAGCGGCGGCACGAAGAGGTCGGCGATGATCAGCCCCGCACAGACGACCGTAGGAGATTCGGACCGAACGGAAGCCGGGGGGGCTTCGCTACCGCTCACGGCCAGCTCCGATCTGATCGAATGCCCAACGTGCGAGAATATGGTCAGTTTCACCTGCGACGTCGCCGGCGTCAACCACGGCGATGAAGCAGGCGGCTCGGTTACGTCACCGAACGCGCTGGGAGCGAAGCCCCAGGAAGGGACCGGCACCATATGACCGACGCTCCGCCAGCCCGCACCGCGCCAGGATCGCCAGGCAGGCAGCCGGTGCCGATGGAAATGCTCGCGCGGGTCGCCTCGATGTACTACCTCGACGACATGACTCAGGACCAGATCGCCAAGCAGCTGGGCCTGTCCCGGCCTAAGGTCTGGCGCCTGCTGCGGCAGGCGAAGGAAACGGGCGTCGTCGAGATCACGGTGAACCTGCCCGCGTCGCTCGCGATGCCGGTGGAAACCGAGCTCACCTCCCGGTTCGGCCTGTCGGGAGCTATCCTGGTGGCAGACCAGCACGACGAGTCGGCGATCCGCGCCCAGGTCGGCCGGGCCGCGGCCGGGCTCGTCGACCGGCTCCTGCCCGACGGCGGCACGCTGGCGATCGGGATGGGGCGCAACGCCAAAGCGGTCAGCCAGCAGGCCGACGGGCTGCGCCCGCGCCCCTGCACCGTGGTCAGCGGGATCGGCGGCTCGGCCCAGGTCGGCGAGGGCCTCAACTCGACCGACATCGCCACCCGGTTCGCCGACGCCCTGGGCGGCAAGGCCGAGGGGATCTATGCGCCCGCCTACGCGGAGAGCGCGGATGTGCGGAACGCCTTCCTGACGCACGCCGACATAGGCCGGACCATCGCGCACGCTCGCGGCGCAGACCTCGCTATCGTCGGCGTGGGTGACGCGGCGGACGATTCCCTGGTCGTCGGCCTTGGTTGCATCGCGGCCAAGGACATGGCGCGGATGCGCAAGGACGGCGCCGTCGGGGACATCCTCGGCGGTTTCTTCAACGTCCGAGGCGAGCCGGTCGCCGTGTGGATCGAGAACCGCGTGGTGGGCCTGACCCGCGAGGATCTCCGTAAGATCCCGGCCGTGATCGCCGCGGTGTCGGAGGAGGCGAAGTCGGTCGCCGTGCTCGGCGCGCTGAACTCCGGACTCGTCCACACCCTGGTGACCTCGGTCGGCGTGGCGCGGCGGGTGCTTGAGCTCGCCGACCGGCCCCGCTGAACGCGGGCCAGTGAGCCGGGAGAGTCCGCCGCCTCCGTTCGATCCCATCGGCTCTTCAGCCGCGCTCCAGCTCGGCGCAGACCGCGGCGAGGAACCGTGCCGCCGCCACGCCGTCCACCGTCCGGTGGTCGACGGTCAGCGCGAGGTCCAGCTGCGGCAACGCGGCGATGCCATCCGCGGTGACGGCCGGCCGCTCCACGGCGCGGCCGACCGCAAGGATCGCCGTCTGGTCCGGGTCCACGATTGCCTCGAACCGGTCGACGCCGAACATGCCCAGGTTGCTCAGGGTTACCGCCACCGGGGCGGTGAAGCCGGCCAACAGCCGGCCACGGCGCCCTTCGGCCACGGCCCGCCGCGTCGTGACCGCGAGTTCTTCGAGGCCGAGCTGGTCGGGTTCCGGGATGCTCGCCACGATCAGGTTGTCGTCGGTGGCGATCGCCAGGCCCACGTGGCAGTGCGCCAGGCGCAGGAAGCGTGGTCCGTCGTCGAGCCAGACGCGGTTCACGTGCGGCACCGCCCGCAGCGCCGCGGCCGTCGCCTGCAACAGCACGTGGGTCAGCGTTACCCCGTCAAGGCCCGCCGCGCGAGCCAGGGCCGGCCGCGCGTCGACGGTCCGTGACACGGTGAACTGAGGCACGGTGGCGGCGCGGGACAAGCGGGCCGCGATCGCCCGCCGGTGCGGGGGCACCACGTCGGTGGTACCGCCGTCCGCAGGCCGCGGGCCAGCGCCGTCCATCGCGGAAAGCACGTCCCGGCGCTCGATCCGCCCGCCGGGACCAGATCCCGTGACCCGCGCCAGGTCGATACCGTGCTCACGGGCGAGCACGCGGGCGGCCGGGGTGGCGGGCAGCCGCGGGGAGGAACCCGGCGGCGAGACGCTGTCCTGTGACGAGACGGTGGCCTGCGCACCGCCCGGCCCGGCCACGGCCCCCGGCGCTGCCGGGACGGCCTGCGGGATGTCCTCACCAGGATGGCCGATCCAGGCGACCACCGTCCCGGCGCTCACCGCCTCCCCCGGCCCGGCCAGGCGGCGCAGCAGCGTTCCTGCGGCGGTGGCTTCGACTTCCAGCTCGGCCTTGTCTGTCTCCGCCTCGAACAGCGGCTCCCCCTCGGCGACCTGATCGCCTTCCGTCTTCAGCCAGGCCGTCAGCCGCAGCTCGTCACTGGTCTGCGCCAGCGCCGGCATGCGGACCGGGGTCGCCATCTACGCCACCGCCTCCCTGACGGCCGCGACGATATCGGCCACCTGCGGCAGCACGGCCTGTTCAAGGACCGGCGCGGCGGGCGCCGGGGCATCCTTCGAAGCCACCCGCTTGATAGGTCCCTCGAGGTAGGAGAGGCATTCGTCGGCGGCGCGGGCCGCGATCTCCGCCCCCCAGCCGCCGGTCAGGCTGTCCTCATGCACGACGACCAGGCGGCCGGTCCTGCGCACCGATCCGAAGATCGTCTCGCCGTCGAGCGGCAGCAGGGTGAGCGGATCGATGACCTCGCATTCGATGCCGTCTCGGGCCAGCAGGTCGGCCGCCGCCAGGGAACGGTACAGCGACACATGGGTCGCCACCAGCGTGACATCGGCGCCGGGCCGTTTGATCACCGCCTTACCGATCGGCACCAGGTACTCCTCCGCCGGTACCTCGGCGGTCAGGTCAAGACCGCCCGCCGCCTCCCGCCCCTTGCTGCCGTACAGCAGTTTGTGCTCGAACACCAGCACCGGGTTGTCGTCGCGGATGGCGCTCTTCAGGATGCCCTTGGCATGGTAGGCATCCGACGGCGCGACCACCTTGAGACCTGGCACATGGACGAAGTAGCTCTCCGGGCACTGGCCGTGCTGCGCTCCCCGGGTGGTCGCCCCGACCGGCGCCCGCATCACCATCGGCACCCGGATCTTCCCGCCGGACATGTAGCGAAGCTTCGCCGCCTGGTTGACCAGCTCATCCATGCACTCGAACAGGAAGTCCGCGTACTGCACGTCGGCCACCGGGCGCATTCCGAGCACCGCGGCGCCCACCGCCGCGCCAGCGATCACTTTCTCGCTGATTGGCGTATCGATGATCCGCTCGTGCCCGAATTCCTCGACGAGGCCCAGGTAAACGCCGAACGCGCCGCCGAAACCGCCTTCAACGCCGATGTCCTCGCCCAGCAGGAACACATCCGGGTCGCGGCGCATCTCCTCCGCGATCGCTTCTCGCAGCGCCTCGCCGATCGTCAGCCGCCGGGCCGCTGCCACCGCCTCAGGCATAGACACTCGCCGTCGCGTCGCCAGGCTCGGGAAATGGTGAATCGCGCGCGAACTCGACCGCGTCATCGAGTTCGCCCTTTACCTCTGCTTCAAGATGTCCCCGCGTGGCCTCGTTCAGGCTCGCGCCGAGGACGAGCAGCGGATCTCGCGCCGCCCACCGGGCTTCCTCCTCGCGGGTCCGGTACCCGCGCGCGTCACTGCGGCTGTGCCCGGTGAACCGGTAGGTCTTGCATTCCAGCAACGTGGGCCCGGCCCCGGCCCTGGCCGCCGCCACGGCGTCGCGTGCCGCCGCACGCACGGCCAGCACGTCCATGCCGTCGACGATCCGTGCGGGCACGCCGTATGCCTTCGCGCGCTCGGCGACGTCGGGGACGAGCGCCACCCGGCTGTACCGCGTGGACGCGCCGTACAAGTTGTTCTCGCAGACCAGCACGACCGGCAGCCGCTCGACCGCGGCAAAGTTGATCCCCTCGTGAAACGCGCCCTCGTTCGTCGCACCCTCGCCGAAGAAGCAGACCGCAACCTGGTCGCGGCGGCGAAGCTTCATGGCAAGTCCCAAGCCGGTCACCACCGTGTTGCCCCCGCCAACGATCGCGATCGCGGGCAGCATGCCCACGTCCGGATCCCCCAGGTGCATCGAGCCGCCCTTGCCGCCGCAGCAGCCGGTGCGCTTGCCGTACAACTCGGCCATGGCCGAACGGGCGCTCACACCCTTGGCCAGTGCATGTCCGTGCGGGCGATGCGTGGACGTGATCCAGTCATCACGCGTCAGCGCATCGCACACGCCAACCGCCACCGCCTCCTGGCCCTGGTACTGGTGCAGCGTTCCCGGGATCTCGCCCTCAAGAAACAGCCGGTAGACACGCTCTTCGAACCGGCGTATGAGCAGCATCCGCCGGTACAGCGACTCCCGCAACCCGCCGTCGGCCTGCTCCGCGAGCTTGGTGCCGTCCGCGTGCAAGTCCGCCGCTCCCCGCATGTTGATCAAATGATCACTCACTGAACAAATGATGTCATTCGATGCAGGGACGGTCAAGCACCGCACGAGGGAGATGGCCCTGGCACCGCGCGACGATGCGGGCATCAGGGTCGGCCGGGCAGGGGCCTCCGACGAGGTAATCCGCCGTCGGCTGCTTGTGCCGCGGCCTTACTATACGATCACTGTGCAGCGGGTCGACCGGCCGTCGGCAGAGCACCATTCATCCATCGGCCAGCCGGGTGGCCCGCTCGATCCTGAGATCGGTGAAGATGTCTAGGTCGTCGCGGCTCCGGGTGGAGAATTCCGAGACGACAGCCCCTTCGTCCCCTGCCTGAAACCAGTGCAGCGTGTCAGGGGGAACCGTGTACTGTTCGCCAGGCCGCAGCACGATTTCGTGCCACGCGGTGAACGCCCCGTCGGCGGGGACCCGGGCGTGCGGGTGCGGCACGGGCTCCCCTTCCGTGTACACGTACACCGTGCCGACACGGCAGCGGAAGGTTTCCTCCTTCCCCGGCGTCCCGTCGAACGGCGGATGCCGGTGCTCGGGACAGATCTGGCGCGGGAACATTGCGATTTCCTTCGCGGCCACCCGCTCCGTGTTCACATAGACGACTATCTCCAGGCCCGTCTCTTCCAGTTTCGACAGGCCGAAGTCGGCTATCTCGAGCGCCGAGCGCTCAGCGTCCGTGAGCGCGATTCCCGCGTCGGCGAATATCTGCGCCGCTCGCTCCCGCGCCGCAGCGAATTCCTTTCGGGTCAGCATGAGCCCTCCTTCTCCGGCCTTAGCACAGCCTCAATTGATCATTTGCTCACAAAATGAAATAATGATCATTGCAACGAACGAATGCTCGCATGGAGCTGGCGTGCCGTCAAGAAGCTGCCGCGGGGAAGCTAAGTGAACCTGTTTCCCGGGGATTTGAGGTTGGGGCCGGAAACTCCGACTTCCACGAAGACAGCACCCAGCTTGGACGCTCTCGGCCATGAACTGCGAGCGCACTTCGGCTTCCTCGCAGATCTCGACAGCCCATGGCCGGAGGGATCGTCGCCGGGGCGCAGGCAGCCGAAACGTCGTACTGGAAGCCATCAGCAGCCCTCCCGTCTTTCCGCTTCACCAACCGTCCACTGCACTGAGCAGGCGAAGAGGGCGATGGACAGCCGGTCCTTCTCTTATTGGCGGTCAGGAAACCCTAGTGACTCAGATAGTGACTACACCCTCAGGCCTGGGCATGCACCGTGCATCGCCGTCCGGGACGTGATGCCAAGTTTCGGGAAGATCCGGTACAGGTGACCGCTGACGGTCCGGGGCGACAGGAACAGCCGCTGCCGGATCTGCTTGTTGCTCATGCCGCCTGCGGCCGGCATCGCGATCTCGTGTTCCTGCGGCGTCAGTGAAAGGTGGCCTCGCTCCAGGGCGCGGGGCCTGGGCGCGGCGCGGCCGTTCGCCGTAGCCGAGCTGAACCCGGGCCACGGCAAACGGCCAGCGCCCGGCACCGGGAAGGACGAGCACTTCCTCGAACAGCCTGGGAGCGCGTCGTCGGGCGCGGACCGTAGCCTCAACCATCCATCGCAACGATGAGGGCGGGCGGCACGTGGGAGGCGAGGGTACCTGCGGGGCTGACCGCAGCCACCTGCTGGTAGGCCTCCTCGAAATCACCGCTGCCCAGCGCAGCAAGCCCCCAGTGCCTGCCAGGCGTTCACCTGTATGGTCCGGGCCCTGCGGGGTGCTGCCCACTGGATCATCTCGTCGGTCAATGCTCGTGTCGTGTCATAGTCGCCGCGGTCGGCGGCCAGGAGCGCCTAGACGTGGCGGCAGCAGACGGTACACAGTGTCGAGGTCACCGTCGCCACTGATCAGCACATAAGCGGCTACCACTGCGGTCTGCAGCTCACCAGAAATATGGGGAGGTACTCCCTATGGAGTCCGAGGTGGGCCGATCGTAGTGTCGGAGCAGTCAGGAAACCGAGGAGTCCGTATGCCCGACACCACGTTCTCGCTGGTCACGTCTCACGCATCGCAACAGCGCACCGGCCGAGTGACACTACTTGAGCGGAAGACGGCGCTGGACGGGCTGGCCGAGCTTGCGGGGCAAGCGCGCAGCGGTGAAGGTCGGCTCGTCCTGCTCGAAGGCGAGGCGGGTGTGGGCAAGTCGGCCCTGCTGGAGCAGTTCACCCACGACTTGCCCGACTCACGCCTCCTGTCGGGCGCCTGCGACGGCATGTTCACGCCGCGGCCGCTCGGTCCGCTCTTCGACATCGCGCAACAGGTACACGGCCGCCTGCACTCGCTGTGCCGGGCAGACGCGCCCCGGGAGCAACTCTTCGACGCGTTCCTTACCGAGCTGTGCGAGCCGGGGCCGCTGCCGGTCGTCGTCATCGAGGACGTGCACTGGGCCGATGAGGCCACCCTGGATCTGCTGAGCTTTCTCGCGCGACGGATCCGCGAGATCGCCGTGCTATTGATCGTGAGCTACCGCAACGACGAGATGGCCGACACCCATCCGCTGCGCATTGCACTTGGCCATCTGGCCGTTCAGCGCTGCGCGAGGCGCTTCCCGCTGGCTCCGCTCAGTGCCCAAGCCGTGCGTATGCTCTCGGTCGGCGGCGGGATCGACCCAGCGGAGCTGTACAGTGTCACCGGCGGCAACCCGTTCTATGTCCGTGCAGTGTTGGAGGCGGGCCTAGGCGAGATACCGGGCTCGGTCCGCGACGTGGTTCTGGCGCGCGCCGCCCGCCTCGGACCGAAAGCACGGCAGACCCTTGAGGCCGCGGCCCTGATCGGCGGCACCGTCGATGAGCGGCTGCTACGCCACGTCGTCGCCGAGCCCGCGCTAGCCGAGGTCATCTCGTCTGGACTGGTGGTCGGCCATCCGGTTCTGCGCTTCCGGCACGAGATCGCGCGTCAGGCGATCGAGCAGGCGGTCTTGCCGGCCCGGCGTTCCGAACTCCATGCTCGGATACTGCAGGGGCTGCGCACTCTCGGCTGTGACGATGATGCCCGGCTGGCCTTTCACGCCGACGAGGCCGGCGACGGCCCGGCGGCCTTGGAGCATGCTGCGGCGGCCGGTCGTCGCGCTCGCACGCTGGCATCCCATCGCGAAGCTGCCGGGCAGTTCGAACGCGCGCTGCGTTTCGCGGACGGCGAGGCGCCGGCCAGCATCGCGGCCCGCTGGATCGAGCTCGCGACCGAGCTGTCGATGATCGATCGCTGGCCCGATGCCGAGACCGCCTACACGCGAGCGCTGGAGAACTGGCGGGCGGCTGGAGACCCCCTCGGCGAAGGCGACACGCTCCGGCGGATGTCCGCGGCGTTGTGGCGGCTGTGCCGCGGCGACCAGATCCTCGCCGCGGCCGAGGGTGCCGTCGCCATCCTGGAACCGCTCGGCCCCACGGCGGAACTCGCGGCGGCATACGCCTGCCTCGCCGCGCATCAGAATGAACCCGGGCATGGGGACATCGTCGTCCCGCTCGCCCAGCGCGCCCAGGAACTCGCGGTCAGGTTCGGCGTGCCCGCGGTGCAGAGCCGGGCGACGACGACGGAGGCGCAGGCCGTATGGTTCGCGGGTGGCGACTGGGAGCCCGTGCTGCGCCGTGCGCTGTCGATCGCGCTCGAGAACGGAATTGAGAACGAAGCCGGCTTCGCGTACACGAACCTGCATGAGCAGCATTGCGGCAACCGGGACTACACCAAGGCCGACCCGTACTTCCACGACGG
>Ga0302177_10001312_pt1 | contig 18071 bp, 14 predicted proteins | sample I_Palsa_E1_2_FD_198780 | JGI IMG/M metagenome (GOLD analysis project Ga0302177, IMG submission 198780) | Peat permafrost microbial communities from Stordalen Mire near Abisko, Sweden - I_Palsa_E1_2 | ecosystem: Environmental > Terrestrial > Soil > Palsa > Peat permafrost | place: Sweden... | reverse complement strand
GGCGCAGGTCGTGCGAGGCTGCCGCAAGAAAGCGCGCCCTGGCCACGCTGGCCGCTTCCAGCGCCGCATTCTTGCTCGCCAGTTCGAGGGTGGCGTTTTCGATTTTCTGCTGCATGCCGCGGCGCGTGTCGTACAGCACTGCTGCGGCATGATTGAAACCCTGTTGCAGTTCACCAATTTCGGTGCGATCGGTCACGACGACGGCAACTTTGCGATTGCTCTCGCCCAGTTGCCGCACGGCGCCGGCCAGATGACGCAACGGAAAGCTGATCCAGCGCGCCACCTGCCAGCCAATCACCCCGGCGACAAGCAAACTCAGGACTAGCGCGATCAGCGCGTTGCGCAGGCTCTCCCGTTGCGCGGCGATCGCATCGTGGATGCTGACATCCACCAGCACTGAACCAAGTACAGGATGCTGTGGCTGCTCCTGGTCGATCACATCGTGCACCACCGCCAGCGTGCCATCTTTGTCGCCGGACTCGCGGTATTCGGAGAGAATCTGGCCATCGGCCGTGCGGATCTGCACGCGGGTGACATTTGGCAGGTCGCCGATCGAATGGGTGATCGCCAACAACTCGCGCAGGTCCATGTTGCGCAGCGGCTGCACACAGATCGAAGCCGTCTGTGTGGCGATCGCATCCGCCGTACCCTGCGCCATGCGCTGCAGTGTGATCAGCTGATGACGGGTCAACAGGGTGACCAGCAAGGCGGCGGTAATCAGGGTGGGCACCAGCGCGACAAAGGCGAGCCGCTGCGTCAACGACGTCCGTTGCCACAGCCGCATCGGCCACGAGCTGGTCGCCTTGTCCATCCGCCCCGCACCTCCCCTGCATCGCCTCGTATGCGTCAGCACAGCGAGACCGGTCGGTTCCCCCGTGCGCATCTGCGCGTATTAGGGTGTGGCTCCCACACTAGCGCGAAATAGCCGGTTTGGCAGCTTATCTGGCGCCAGTTTCTCAAACGGGCTGACGACCGGCTCAATCGACGTGTTTGACCGCTCTGCGCAAACGCCGGGTGATACGCTCGATCAACAGCGGTAGCAGTGCGAGCACGGCAATCGCCGCCAGCGGCAACATCACTTCCCGATGCATGAACAACTCGAAGCCGAAGGTGCTGCTCTGGCTCATGACGTCGCCGAGGCCGGAGCCAATTGAGCTTTCGAACCACAACATCGTAGTGCCACCCACCCAGGTGGCGCCAAGAAACAGCCACAGCGAGCAGCGCAGCCAGGCCAGGCAAACCGTAACAATGCCGAATGGCACCACCGGCACGAAGCGCAGGAATAGTGTGTAGCTCACCGGATGGCTCTCGAAGCCGTGGTGCAGCTTCTCGACGACCTTGGGCGGATGCTTGCTGCCGGCGCCAAAGGCGTAGCGGCTGGCCAGATACAGAATCAGCGATCCCAGGGTCAAGCCGATCGAAGAGCACACCGTACCTTCGACGGTGCCGAACGCGATACCGCCGGCGAGTATCACCACAATCGTGCCCGGGATGCCGGTGGAAGTGACCAGGGTCAGCAGGCCGACATAGGCTAGTCGCCACATCCATGGGTGCTCGGCGATGCGTCCTCGCAGTTCGTGCTGGTGCGCGACCAGCTGTTCGGGATGCAGCCGGTCAAACGTGCCGGAGCAGAACAGCAGCACGCCGGCCAGCAGCAGCAGGATCAGCGGCAGCGCGGCGCGCAGGCGGCTCAATACGATGCACCGCTGGTGCCATAAGCTGCCAGCACCGTGCGCGCCTGATCGCGCAGGATGTCCCGACGCACCACGATGCGCCGAAGCTCAAGTTCACCGATCCAGTCCGCCGGCAGCGGGCCTTCGTCGAATTCAGTCAGTTCCTCGACGTCGTCGGAGCGCGCGCCGATCAGCAATTCGTCGATGCCGGCCCAGACCATCGCGCCGTAGCATTGGCAGCACGGCTGGGAACTGGTAGCCAGCACATAGTGGCCGTCGTCACCGTTCATCCGGCTCCGGTTCAATCGCTGCTGCGCGATCATGATCGCCAGCATTTCAGCATGCGCCACTGAACAATTTTGTGACACCACGCGATTCACGGCCGCAGAAACAAGGCGGCCGCTGAGTGCATCGAACACCGCCGCGCCAAACGGGCCGCCACCGCCACGCTCGACATTCTGGCGCGACAGTTCGATCGCCAGGCCAACGCGCTCGTCATCGCTGACATAACGCCGCCCGATGTCGGCGACCTCATCCATCCATGGGGGCAGCGTGAGATGGATCTGCAGGGGCAGCATGCTCTCGCTCCGTCTATTGACCAGCCTGTTTCGCCCACGTATCACGCAACGTCACGGTGCGATTGAATACAGGGGCCGTGGCACGATGGTCCACCCGGTCCGCCACAAAGTAACCTAACCGCTCGAACTGAAACCGCTGCTCCGGATCCACGGCGGCGGCGGCAGGTTCCAGCCAGGCCTGCACAACCCGTTTGGCCTGCGGATTGACATGCTCGAGCCAGCTTTTGCCATCTTCCTCGCTGTCCGGTGCTGCCACTGTGAACAGGCGGTCGTAAATGCGCACCTCGGCGGCCACAGCATGCTTCGCGCTGACCCAGTGAATGGTGCCCTTCACCTTGCGGTCGGCGCCGGGCATGCCATGGCGGGTTTCCGGATCGAGCGTGCAGCGAAGTTCTGTGACGTTTCCGGCGGCATCCTTGATCAGTTGTTCGCACTTGATGATGCCGACGCCACGCAGGCGAACTTCGCCTTCCGGCTTCAGGCGATGGAAGCCTTTCGGTGGTACTACGGCAAAATCCTCACGTTCGATCCACAGCTCGCGTGCAAACGACACGTCGCGCGTGCCGAAGCTCTCATCCTTTGGATGGTTCGCGAAACGCAACGTTTCCTCGTGCCCTTCGGGCAGGTTCGTGAGCGTCAGCTTTAGCGGATCGAGCACTGCCATGCGGCGCGCGGCGGTGATATCCAGATCCTCGCGAATGCAGTTCTCCAGGATCGCGTAGTCGATCACGCTGTTCTGCTTGCTGATGCCTACGCGTTCGATAAACAGGCGCAATCCGGCTGGCGTGAAGCCGCGCCGACGCAGGCCACGCAAAGTGTTCATGCGTGGATCGTCCCAGCCGTCCACATGGCCTTCGTTGACCAGTTGGGCCAGCTTGCGCTTGCTGGTGATGGAGTAGCTCAGATTCAGGCGTGAGAACTCGATCTGGCGCGGCTTCGCCGGTTGGGTCGGCACACCGGCCGCGACCAGCGGCTGCCATAGCTGCGGGTTGTTCGGCAGATCGACGCGGTCGACGAACCAGTCGTACAGCGGACGATGATCCTCGAACTCCAGCGTGCACAGCGAATGCGTGATGCCTTCCAGCGCATCGGACAGGCAATGCGCATAGTCGTACATCGGATAAATCGGCCACACATCGCCAGTGTTCTGGTGGGTGACTTTGCGGATGCGGTAGATCGCCGGATCGCGCATGTTGATGTTGCCGGCGCTCATGTCGATTTTCGCGCGTAACGTCTTGCTGCCATCGGCGAACTCGCCCGCGCGCATGCGGCGGAACAGGTCGAGGTTCTCTTCCACGCTGCGATCGCGGTATGGCGAGTGGCGACCGGCGCTGGTCAGCGTGCCGCGATATTCGCGCATCTCCTCGGGACTCAGGTCGTCCACATAGGCGACGCCGTCTTCGACCAGTTTGAGCGCCGAGCGATAGAACACCTCGAAATAATCCGAGGCATGGCGCAGCGCGCGCCACTCGAAACCGAGCCAGTGCACGTCGTCCTTGATGCCCTCGACAAACTCCGGGTCTTCCTTGCCTGGGTTGGTGTCGTCCAGACGCAGGTTGCACCACCCGCCGAATTGATTGGCGATGCCAAAGCTCAGGCAGATCGCCTTGGCGTGGCCGATATGCAGGTAGCCGTTCGGCTCGGGTGGAAAGCGCGTGTGGATCGCGTGATGTTTGCCCGTGGCGAGGTCGTCGCGCACGATCTGCCGGATGAAATCCTGACCTGCGACGGCCGCTGTCGGGGTGGCAAGGGCGGCGGCGGGATTTTCAGTCGACATCAGGCAAAAGCTCACGTACAGGGGGGTGGAACAGCGAAGTTTACCCTGTCACCCCATCGAGCGCAGGAGGCCTGCGAAGCGCTCAACGGGAGCCCGGCTGAACGGGTCTGGCCCCGCTCGGACAAAGTCATCCTTGCCCCAGCATGGCGCGGGGGCGTAGCGTGCGCTCATGCATATCATCTATCGAGCTGAAAACCTGTTCGACGCCCATCTGGTGAAGGATGCGCTGGAACATGCGGACATTCCGGCGTTCATCGCCGGCGAATACCTCACCGGCGCGGTGGGTCAGCTGCCAGCGATGGACTACATCGCCGTGATGGTTCCCGAATCAAGCATGACCACAGCAGGCGCTATCGTGAGTGAGGTGGAAGCGCAGCTCAGTGAGGCGCGACTGGCGATCAGGGAAAACAGTGCGTTCGATGATCCTGCGGCCATCCCTTGCTAAATCGCGACAGCTGACTGGTGCCGTCATCCAGGAACCCCGAATTGCATGCAAGATCTGGCCTTACTGATCCGTGCCGTAGCTGATTTTCCCCGCCCCGGGGTGATGTTTCGCGACGTCACTCCCTTGCTGGCCGATGCTGGTGGCTTCGCCCGCTGCATCGATGCGCTCGCCGAACCATGGCAGGGCGGCAGCGTGCAGGTGGTGTGCGGCATCGAGGCACGGGGCTTCATCTTTGGCGCTGCGCTGGCGCAGAAACTGCACGCCGGCTTCGTGCCGCTGCGCAAACCGGGCAAGCTGCCGCCACCGGTTGAAACGGTCGACTATCAACTGGAATACGGCAGCGATCGGCTACAGGCGCAAAGCGATGCGCTGAAGCCCGGCGAGCGTGTGTTGATCGTCGATGACGTGTCGGCCACCGGCGGCACGCTGGCGGCCGCACGTGCCCTGGTCGATCAGTTGGGTGGCGAACTCGTGGGTGCCAGCGTGGTCATTGAACTGGCCGCACTGCAAGGCCGGGCGCGCTGGCAGGGCGACCACCCGCTGCATAGTCTGATGCGTTATTGAGTCGCGCTTCCGCCGCCATCGCGCATGCGATATGGGCTCGTGGAGAGCGTTTTTTCGGAGAACGGTCATGTTTGGTATCGGCGCCTGGAAACATCGCTTACCTCAGCGCGATGAGGCCCTGCCGGGGCGCGAACAGCCCTTCCTGCCGGAGCAGCCGCATCACGTGCACGGCCGTTCGCTGCTGACCGAAAGTTACCCGCACGGCGAAATGGTGCTGTTCGGCATGGGCTGTTTCTGGGGTGCCGAACGCAAGTTCTGGAGCCTGCCTGGAGTGCTGAGCACGGCCGTCGGTTATGCCGGCGGCTATACGCCCAATCCCAACTATCGGGAAGTCTGCTCCGGCCAGACCGGCCATGCCGAAGTGGTGCAGGTGATTTACGACCCCACCGTGACGAGCCTGGAAAAATTGCTGAAGGTGTTCTGGGAAAGTCACGACCCGACCCAGGGCATGCGCCAGGGAAATGATGCGGGTACGCAATACCGTTCGGCCGTCTATACGTCCAATGTCGCGCAGCTCGGCGTCGCTGAAACCATCGCTCGAAACTATCGGGCCGAACTCGATCGCGCGGGCAACCAGCCGATCACCACGGAAATCTGCATCGCCGGCCCGTTCTATTACGCCGAAGACGAACACCAGCAATACCTGTCCAAGCATCCGGATGGGTATTGCGGGTTGGGCGGAACGGGAGTGAGTTGTCCGATTGGACAGGATGTGAGGGGGTGAGGCGCGCTGCACGCAGGCAGGAGTTCACGGCCCGACGATGCTGAGACTTTCCACATAAACCAGCTCGCATGCACCTGCTCCCACGTCGTCGCGGGTCATCGAGGTTTTCCAGTGCCAACCACCGGGGCGGCTGGCGTCGACCAGGAAACCTTCGATGTGCACGACTTCGCCCGTGCGCACTTTTTTCAGGTCGTACAGCACGCCTTCGTCGGCGGGGATCATATGCATGTTCGCGCTGTGCGTTTCGATCTCGCGGCGCGGAATGGGGAATTGCTTCACATGCCAGTAGTAGAAACGGCCCGACTGGCTGATGTCGATGTCCGCCAGCACCGTACTGTCCGACATGCGACCCCAGCCTAGCGCGAGATCCTCGGGTATCAGCTTGGCGTCGGCGCCCCAGGAATAATCCGCACGGGACAGTACGCGCGCGGTGAGTGTGAAGTGCGCACGGGTAGTCAGCGTAACGTCGCCGCGCTGCAGCTGCGCGCCGTCCTCGATATCCACCTGTTCGGGTACATCGGGCGCGAGCACGCCAGGCGGCGGGTGCACCGGTCGCTTGTGCCACCATGAAACCCCGCCCCACAACACCAGCAGAAGGGCGGCCCCCATCCACAGTTTGCGCATGCTCCCCCCAGATCTGCGGTTGATATCAGCTTGTTCGAGCCCGGCCTAATCGAGATGGCTGGCGGCGCCCCTTTGATCATAGCCATTGGCTATGAAACCGATTGGAACAATCGAATTTACACACATCATGACGGTATCTATATTCGGACGCTGGGATGGGCTGAAGCAAAGTTATCCCTCAGCCGCAAACCCAAGGAGGATGCCATGGACAGCGACCGCAAAACCCTGAGCACGCCAGCCTGCGCCACCCTGTTCCCCCTAGCCGGAACAGCATTGCCGATTTGCCGTATGGCCCGCTGCCGATGGAGTACCTCCAGCTCTTCAAGAAACTAGTGCACCCTGGGTGTCATTGGTCAGAACAATGCATTCGTCGTGCCGCTCCCTACTGGATTGCAGACAATCAAAGGTGGAGAACACATGTCAACCGAAACGAAATGTCCGTTCAATCACGCCGCCGGCGGAGGTACGACAAACCGCGATTGGTGGCCGAAGCAGCTGAACCTGAAGATCCTGCACCAGCACTCTTCGCTGTCCGATCCGATGGGCGATGGTTTCGACTACGCCAAGGAATTCAACAGCCTCGATCTGGCCGCCGTGAAGAAGGACCTGCTCGCGGTGATGACCGATTCGAAGGAGTGGTGGCCGGCGGACTTCGGTCACTACGGGCCTTTCTTCATTCGTATGGCGTGGCACAGCGCCGGCACCTATCGCATTGGTGATGGTCGGGGCGGCGCCGGTGCCGGCCAGCAGCGTTTTGCGCCGTTGAACAGCTGGCCGGACAACGTCAGCCTCGACAAAGCCCGCCGGCTGATCTGGCCGGTCAAGCAGAAGTACGGCCGCAAAATTTCCTGGGCCGACCTGATCATCCTCACCGGCAACGTCGCGTTGGAATCCATGGGATTCAAGACCTTTGGTTTCGCTGGCGGCCGTGAGGATGTCTGGGAGCCCGAAGAGGATGTCTACTGGGGCACCGAGAAGACCTGGCTGGGCGGTGATCATCGTTACGGCAAGGGCAAGCCTGGTGACGAAGAGGGAGTGATCGTTGCCGACGAGGAACTGCACGGCAGCGAGAAGGATCGTACCGAGGATGGGCGCATCCTGGAGAATCCGCTGGGTGCGGTGCAGATGGGTCTGATCTACGTGAATCCGGAAGGCCCGGAAGGTAAGCCAGACCCTGTCGCCGCCGCGCAGGATATCCGCGAGACGTTTGCGCGCATGGCGATGAATGACGAAGAAACAGTCGCCTTGATCGCTGGCGGCCACACGTTCGGCAAGACGCACGGCGCCGGTCCCGCCGACAACGTGGGACGCGAGCCTGAGGCAGCGGACCTGGAGGAACAGGGATTTGGCTGGAGGAGCAGTTTCCGCTCCGGCAAAGGTGCGGACGCGATTACCAGCGGCCTGGAAGTCACCTGGACCACGACGCCCACGAAATGGGGCAACAATTTCTTCGAAAATCTGTTCGGTTACGAATGGGAGCTGACGAAGAGCCCGGCGGGTGCGAATCAGTGGACTCCGAAGGGTGGCGCCGGTGCCGGCACCATTCCGGATGCGCATGATCCGAACAAACGTCGCGCGCCAACCATGTTGACCACGGATCTCTCCCTGCGGGTCGATCCAGCTTATGAAAAGATTTCCCGGCGCTTTCATGAGCACCCGGATCAGTTTGCCGACGCGTTCGCGCGTGCCTGGTACAAGCTGACCCATCGTGACATGGGCCCGCTGGCACGCTATCTCGGCCCGGAGGTTCCGAAGGAGGAATTACTTTGGCAGGATCCGATCCCCGCCGTCGATCACACGCTGATCGATGACAAGGACATCGCCTCCCTCAAGAGCAAAATCCAGACGTCGGGCCTGTCTGTGTCGCAACTGGTATCGACGGCCTGGGCGTCCGCATCCACCTTCCGCGGCTCCGACAAGCGTGGTGGCGCGAACGGTGCGCGAATCCGTCTGGCCCCGCAAAAGGACTGGAAGGTCAATCAGCCCGAGCAACTGGCGAAGGTGCTGAAAACCCTTGCGGGCATCCAGGACGAGTTCAACAAGGCGCAGTCCGGCGGGAAGAAAGTTTCACTGGCCGACTTGATCGTGTTGGGTGGTTCTGCCGGCATCGAACAGGCGGCGAAGAACGCTGGCCACACCGTTACGGTGCCCTTCACGGCGGGACGCATGGATGCCTCGCAGGAGAAGACCGATGTGGAATCGTTCGCCGCACTCGAACCGATCGCCGATGGTTTCCGCAATTACCTGAAAGGCAAATATCGCGTATCGGCCGAGGCCTTGCTGATCGACAAGGCGCAGCTGCTGACCTTGACCGCACCGGAAATGACCGCGCTGGTTGGTGGCCTTCGCGTGCTGAATACCCAAGTCGGGCAAACCCCGCATGGTGTGTTCACTAAGCGTCCGGAAGCACTGACCAACGACTTCTTCATCAACCTGCTCGACATGGGCACGGAGTGGAAGGCGGTGTCGGATGCCAGGGATGCGTTTGAAGGGCGCGATCGCCAGACCGGTGCAACCAAATGGACCGGTAGCCGCGTCGACCTCGTCTTCGGTTCGAACGCCCAGCTAAGGGCGTTGGCCGAAGTTTATGCAAGCGCTGACGCGCAAGAAAAGTTCGTACGCGATTTCGTCGCTGCCTGGACCAAGGTGATGAACCTCGATCGCTTCGACCTTGCCTGATATTCAAGGCAAGACCGCAAAGGGTTTGTAGCGAGCAACCTCGATCCGGTAACGGGTGATCCCGAACCGGGTCGAGGTTGTGGCATCGCGAGGTAGAACTGACGCCAGTAGAGCGAACGTATCGCTTCGACTATTGGCGTGCAGGCTTGTGCGTTTTCAGGGACGGGGCAGCGACAAGCATTGGAGTAGCGGCCGAGTGGGGATTCAGCAGGTCAGCGGGCAAATTCCTGAAGACCCCTGCCAGCCGTTTCAGGAACACGTCCATCGCCGAACTCTTGCGCCAGACCATCGCCACGCGCCGACTCGGCGGTGGCCCCTTGAACTCGATCAGATGCAGGTTCTCCACTTGAGCGACGGGTGGTTTCACCGCCATCGTCGGCAGCAGAGTGATGCCGACATTCGCCGCCACCATCTGTCGCAGCGTTTCGAGGCTGGTCGCGCGGAAACCGGTGCGCTCGCCGGCCCCGGCCAGATGACATACCTCCAGCGCCTGATCGCGCATGCAATGGCCGTCTTCCAGTAACAGCAGATTCTGGTTGGATAGATCGGACAGCTTCAACTGACTCTGCTGGCGTGCCAGCGGGTGATCATGCGATACCGCCAGCAAGAACGGTTCCTCGAACAGGAACTCGGTATGCAGACTGTCCTCGTGCAACGGTAGCGCGAGGATGGCCGCGTCCAACCTGCCTTCGCGCAGCAGACGTAGCAAAGCCTCGGTCTTGTCCTCCACCAGCAATAGTTCCAACTTGGGAAACGCCTTGCGCACCAGCGGCAATGCGTGCGGCAACAGATAAGGACCCAGGGTCGGGAACACCCCCAGCCGCACCGTGCCGGACTCCGGATCAAGCGTGCGCCGGGCGACACCGCGAATCTGTTCGATCTCGTTGAGTACATCGCGGGCACGCACGGCGATATCACGGCCGACCTCGGTCAACAGCACCTTGCGCGGGGTGCGCTCGACCAGTGGCACACCCAGTTCGTCCTCCAGTTTCTTGATCTGGGTGGACAGGGTCGGTTGACTGACAAAACAGGCGTCGGCGGCGCGGCCGAAGTGCCGATGTTCGGCCAGCGCCACCAGGTACTGGAGATCTCGCAGATTCATGGAGTCACTTCACTGTCATAGGCATTGGCTATGAACATGATGGTAACAATCAATTTGAACAATGCAAGCGAGGACGTTATCTTGTGTGGCAAGTCACCGATCCAAGGTGTCTTCCAACCCCGACTCCCTAACCTGAAGGCTTACTACATGCTGACCATTGGCGATAAGTTCCCGCACTTCAATCTCACCTCCGTTGTCTCGATCGAGAGCCTGGACAAGGCGTTTTTCCCGATTGCCAACGACACCTACAAGGGCAAGTGGCTGTGCGTGTTCTTCTATCCGAAGGACTTCACGTTTGTCTGCCCGACCGAGATCAAGGGCTTCAGTGACGTGAACGAGCAGTTCGCCGACCGCGACTGCCAGGTGCTGACCGCCAGCACCGATTCGGAGTTCGTGCACCTGGCCTGGCGCAAGGATCACAAGGATCTGCGCGACCTGAAGTTCCCGATGCTGGCCGACATCAAGAAGGACCTCAGCAACGCGCTGGGCATTCTGACCGAAGACGGCGTGGCGCAGCGCGCGACGTTCCTGGTTGATCCGGAAGGCATCATCCGCTTCGTCTACGTCACCGACGGTTCAGTGGGTCGCAATCCGGCTGAAGTGCTGCGCGTGCTGGACGCCTTGCAGACCGACGAGCTGTGCCCGTGCAACTGGAGCCAGGGCGAAGAGACCATCAAGGTCGCCTGAGTTCTGCCCGTTTTAGTTCAACGTTTCGCTCGCAAGACCCGCGCGTCAGGGATCTCCCCTCCCCACTGATGCGCGGCTTCCCCACCGGCGGCGAGGTTCGCTTCGCTGCCGGTTTTTTTCGCCTGTCATTTGCTGAGGTTTCCCATGAGTCTTGCCGATCTGAAAAGCCAGTTGCCTGACTATGCCAAGGACTTGCGTCTCAACCTTGAGTCCGTGCTGACCGAAGGCGGCGCACCCGGACTTAGCCAGAAGCAGATCGCGGTGATCGCGCTCGCTTCGGCGATTGCCTCGCGCTACAAGCCGCTGACAGCGGCAATCAACGAAGAAGTCGCCAAGCATGCCAGCGCCGAAGAGTTGAATGGCGCACGAGTCGCGGCGGCAATCATGGGCATGAACAACATCTACTATCGTTTTGTGCACCTGGTCGGCGATCCCGAGTACGGCACGCTACGCGCAAACCTGCGCATGAACGCGATGGCGAATCCAGGTGGCGACAAGGTTGATTTCGAACTGGCTTCGTTGGCGGTCTCGGCAGTCAACGGTTGCGGTATGTGTCTGGAGTCGCACGAGAAGACGCTGCGCAAGCACGGTCTGTCGGCACAACCGATTCAGAGCGCAGCGCGCATCGCCGCGGTGATTCACGCCGTTGCGGTGGCGCTCGAACAGGCTGACGTAGCTGGTTGATCGGTTGCCCTCGGCCCTTGAAGCCCGGTCAGCGACGACCGGGCTTTTTTTTGGCTTCTTGCCGACCAGGCAGGTAGGCGAAATCGAGATCGGAGCTTGGCGCATGGCGTGGCTTGCCAAAGCGTGTTTGTTGCCTGCAAAGCCCGCGAAGTAAGCGGCGCCATCAGTGACGGAGCGCGAACTTGCCCATGACCAGTCGTGTGAGTTGCACACCCCATATCGGCAAAGCACACATTCGCCGGTTTCATGAGTGCGTAGTATCTATCACGCATGGCCAATGAAAATGGAAAATACGGCCGGCATAGAAATATAAACATGTCTATGAGAATTATCTCAATATAAAAAAGGCATTGACTTATTTGTGCGTGAATTCACATGTCATCGTGGCATTTTGTTGTTCATAGGCAAGCATGTCGCGGCGACGGTGTAGAAAAGGCCCTGCGCCTTAAAAGGTAAATTGCCAGTGGGTTAAATATCTGCAATAAAGCTCAACAGACCATTCACGCCAAAATAAAGTGCGGAGCGGTCAGCCCTTATGTGGTGGCTATTTATTTAGCGTCGTTGGTTTGAAGGCCAGCGAGTAAGTGACGGCACACGCCCGATGGACTCGGCGTTTATGTTCCCAAGGATGAGCACCATGACGGATGCGACACGTAACGCGTTGACCACGGCGGTAACCGCCACGCCGCTCGCCCTGCACGCCATTGGCCAGCAGTCCTATTTCCTCGACGTCACCGGCCCGGCGCATGGCCAGGCGTTGTCGGTGGTGTCGTTCGAGGCGGTGGAGCGCATGGGCGAGCCCTACCGCATCGTGATCGAGCTGACCCATCCCGAAGCGCTGGCGCGCGAGGATTACCTGGGCCGCGACGCGCGCTTCACCATCGCACCGCCAGAGGCCGATGGGTTGACCGATGAGTCGGCCACGAGCGCACCGCGCATCTTCAGCGGCTGCATCACCGGCTTTTCGCAGATCAAGACCACGCACGACTTCAGCGCCTACCGCATGGTGGTCGAGGCGCATATCGCCCGACTCAATCTCACCCACAGCAGCCGCATCTACCAGCAGCAAAGCGCCCCGCAGATCATCGAGGCGATCCTGCGCCGGCACGACTTTAAAGGTCACCAGTTCGCCTTCACGCTGCGCCGCACCTATCCCACCCACGCGTTCCGCTTCCAGTACCAACTCGCCGACTGGCCGTACATCCACCTGCTGATGCAGCAGGAGGGCATCTACTCCTACATCGTGCCGGGCGAGTTCGGTGACGTGGTGACGTTTGCCGACGACATCGATCACTACCTCTATAAGCCGGAACTGACCGTGCCGTACCGGGAAGTGGCTGGGCTGCAAAGCGGTGAAGCGTCGGTGTTCGCCCTGCAGATGCATGCGCAGACGGTACCGGCTTCCTTCGCGGTGGCCGACTACAACCCCGAGCAGGCCTACGAGCGCCTGCGGGCCGAGGCGAACGTCGCGAGCAAGGACGTCACCACCTACGGCCAGCCCTACGTCTACGGCACCCATCACCTGGACGCCACCAGCGCTACCTGGGAAGCGCAGCTGCGCCACGAGGCGGCGATCGCCTGGCAGGTGCAGTACGAAGGTGACAGCAGCGTGCTGGCGCTATGCCCGGCACGCATCCTGCGCATGGACACGGCGCTGGCCGAGGCGCCGAACGGTCAGCTGATCGTCGAAGTGATTCACCACGGCGCCCGCGACGCCAGCTATCGCAACCATTACACCGCGATCCCGTCGGATCGGCGCTTCCGCCTTAAGCTGGACGAAGCCAGCTGGCCGAAGATCGCCGGCACACTGAGCGCACGCGTCACTTCGCCGGGTCAGTACACCTACGCCTACCTCACCGCGCAGGGTTACTACACGGTCCGCTTCGACTGCGATTTCGACACCTGGAACCCCGGCGGCGAGAGCGTGCCATTACGTCTCGCTAAACCGTTCGCCGGCAGCCTGCAGACCGGCTTCCACTTCCCGGCACTGGACGGCACCGAGGCGGTGATCGCCTTCCGCGATGGTGACCCGAACAAACCCTACATCGCCCAGTTTCATCATCACAGCCAGGCGACGGACCTGGTCACCAACCAGGACCGCTGGCTGTCGCGCAACGTCATCCGCACGCAAAGCAACAACAAGCTGCGCATGGAAGACTGGAAGGGCGAAGAGCACATCAAGCTCTCCACCGAGCACTCCGGCAAGAGCCAGTTGAACTTGGGTCATCTGGTGGATGCGAAGCGCCAACCGCGTGGTGAAGGCTTCGAGCTGCGCAGCTCGGGACACGGTGCGATCCGCGGCGGCAAGGGCTTGTTCATCAGCGCCGACGATCAGCCCGGCGCGAACGGCAAGCAGCTAGAGATGGATGCGGCAATAGCCCTGCTCGAGCAGTCGCTGCAGCAAAGCGAAGGCCAGGCGGAAGCCGCCGCCGCGGCTCAGGCGATCGCCGCCGACTACGCCCGGCAGAAAGCGTTGTTCAACGACACGCTGAGCGAGCTAAAGCAGGCCGGCCTCCTGGTCAGTGCACCGGTCGGCATGGCGCTGGTGTCGGGCACCGACCTGCAACTGAGCGCCAAGGAAGACCTGATCGCGACGGCTGGCGGTAGCGCCGATGTCAGCGTGCTCAAGCGATTCACGGTCGCCGCTGGCGAGGCGGTATCGCTGTTCGCGCAGAAGCTGGGCATCAAGCTGTTCGCGGCCAAAGGCAAGGTGGAGATCCAGGCGCAAAGCGACGAGATGCGTTTGCTGGCGGACAAGAACGTCACCATCACCAGCGCCAACGGACGCGTCGTGATTGAGGCCAAGGACGAGTTGCTGCTGAAATGCGGTGGTTCGTACTTGCTCATGAAGTCGACCGGCATCGAAGAGGGGACGCGCGGCGATCGCACCATCAAGGCGGTTGCGTTCCGCCGGCAGGGGCCTTCGTCGTTGGCACGCGAGATGAACACGTGGAAGCACGCCACCTTCGACGAACAACTAAGCCTGCGCTGGCCGTATGACGGCGCGCCCATGCGCAACCAGAAATTCGCCCTGGTGCGCCCGGACAAGACGGTCATCCGGGGCGTCACCGACGCCGACGGAAACACCAGCCTGCAAAGAGCCTCTGGGTGGAAGGCATGCATTTGCGTCTCGACCCCTAACCCCCACCCGCACAAATGCGTCACCCGTCATCGAACCGAACAGATCAGGAAAAACCCCATGTCAGCTGCTGACGAACCGTACGCGCCCGATCGGCATATTCCGGTGCGCTATGACCGTTATGGTGATCCCGAGTGGCATACCGTGCTGTCTCTACCGGATAGTTCGGTGGGTATCTGCACGATGGTGCCGACGCGAGTGATCCCGGTGATCTTTGTGCCCGGGGTCATGGGCAGCAATCTCAAGGGGATAAAGAACAAAAACGTCACATGGCGCCTGGATACCAAGACCAGCGCATTGCCCTGGCTTACAAGGGATGCTGCGTACCGCAAGAAAAACTTGAACCCGCAAGCGATGACCGTCGATGACGGCGGTCTGCTGCCCATCACGACGCAGCAGCATCAGGATGAATTGAAGAGCCGAGGCTGGGGCGAGGTGGCCGCGATCAGCTACGGCGACTGGCTGGCTTGGCTGGAAAACGCGCTCAATGATTTTGAAAGTGCTCACGCCGGGCTACGTGACCAGATGATCGGTATCGTCATGCCGGCGGCGCAGGGTGGGGAGGCCTTGACGCGGGACGAGGTGGCACTGTCTTACCGTTACCGCTTCCCAGTCTGGGCGTGTGGCTACAACTGGCTGGACGACAACAAGGCGTCCGCCGGGCTGTTGCAGAAGCGCATCAACACGGCCCTCGATCGCTATCGTGGTGAGGGCAAGACCTGCGACAAAGTGATTCTGGTCACCCATTCCATGGGCGGTCTGGTCGCACGCTACGCCTCCGAGGTCATGGGTATGACGGATACCATCTACGGCATCGTACATGGCGTGATGCCCGCCATTGGGGCGGCGGCGACTTACCGGCGTATCAAGTCGGGTACGGAAAATCCAAGCAGTGGTCTGGCCCGTGGCCTAAATAGCCCCAAGGAGTGGGCGTCCGGCCATATGGCCAGCGAAGTGCTGGGTTACGACGCTGCTGAAAACACTGCCGTGATGTCCGGCGCCCCCGGCCCCTTGCAACTGCTTCCCACACCGGAATATGGCAACGGCTGGTTGCGAATCGAACAAAGGGGCAGCGTCCCGTCCGCGCTACCGCAACACGGTGACCCGTATAGCGAGATCTACACCGTGCGTGGTGCCTGGTGGGGCCTGATCGACGATCAGCTGATCAATCCGCTGAACACGGAAAGTGATCCTGTCAAGAAGCAGGCGCAGGTAGATAGGGATTGGTCTGCATTCATGGACATCATGAATCAGCAGGTGAAACCTTTCCATCACGATATTGCTGGAAAGTACCACGGCCACACCTACGCCTTCTACGGCGACGATTCAGCATATCCGGCCTACGGCAATGTGACCTGGACGGGCGGTTCGCGCTGGGGTGTGGCCGCACTCAGCGGAAACCGCCCCGCCGATCCGTGGCAGGCGAAGGCACTCGACCCGGGTGAGATGGGCAGCACACGAACCGTAGCGACGCCCATGCAGGGGATCGGTTGGAAAACGGAGGTTAACCAGGGCTACACCATCAGCGACCCCGAAGAGATGGGCGATGGCACGGTGCCCCAGCGTTCGGGCAAGGCACCGCTGGGCGAGCGCGGCGTACAGATCTGTGTGTCCTATCTCGGTATCTCGCACGAAGGCGCCTACCGAGTCGAGACATGCAAGCGGTTTACGCTATGGGCGATCACCAAGATCGCGCAACGCGTAAAAGGCACCGTCATGGCGTATGACGCCCGATGAAGGCGTGCCTGAGAAACCTCTTTGTCACTGCCGCCCTGACACTGGGCATCACCGGCTGCCAGCCCTCCCTTCCTCCGCTCACGCCCCAGGAACACGCCACCATGCAAACCCTCACTCAAGTCATGACGCCACGTTGTATTGGACGTTATGTGATCGATCTGCCCGCAGGCATGGTGCCGAGTGGCTGGGGTGGCCTGAAGGCGCAAGACGTGAACATCGAAGTGACGCCGATGAATGAGCCGCTGTTTCAGCTGCGTTATGAGCGGCGCGAAGCTGAGTTGCACGCAACACATCTTGATGGCCGGCCTGATCAAACTTCTCTTAAGGAAATCGTGCCTTTACGTGGGGCCATCGGCGGCATATTTAACCGTGCGGATGACCACGCCGTGGTGAACGCAGGTCGAACTCTTGAGCTACATGCCTGGCGAGATGGATATGCGATCAAGATGTGGATCAAGGCACGTGACGTTAGCTACTCGGCAGATAATCTTGACGAACAGTATAAAGGGATAGGTACCGACGTCCCGCAAAAACAGGCACTTCTGCTGGACGTATTCGCGCGCACACGCGGTCGTACCGACAACGAGATGCCGAGCGAACAGGGCTTGTGCTTTCACGGCGGCTTCCTGCAAGGCCCTGCGACTGCCGAAGAAAATCTTGATATGGACTATGTGTTTGCCGATATGCCGGATGTGTCGCTATCGATCTCCAGCAACAGCGATCTGGTTTCGGAAAATACGCTGCTCGATCGCGGCAAGGATATCGAGGCGAATTTGCGCCTTGCCGATGGCCACACGATACGAAAGGGCAAGCGCCAACCGCATGGTGGACTTGCTTTTGATGAGTGGTTAATGGCGGCCACTACCGATGATCATGTCAAAGGTCACATATTCACGCTGGAAGCCAATAGCCGTATCGGCAGTGCCCAGACGCCGCTCCTCAATATCGACGTTCAAAACGGCCGGCGATTCGGCGTCCCCGACAAGCGCCCCCCTGGCTCCATACCTTTGGACAGTCCACCGCCGCTAGCCAAAGCCTCACTTACCGAAGGGGAAGCCGTGGCCCTGTGGGATGCCATCACCAACACCTTGCGTGCTCGGCCAAATGGCTTCTGACGAATCGGGCAGAACAAGGGATGAGAACGGTGGTTGAGTCGATGGTGAAAGCAAAAGGCGAGACATGCCAGTGGTTCACGACGGCGTACCCCCATGAGGCAGCCACGGCTGGCGATGATCCATGCGCGCATCGATCGGCTGGTCTACGCCGCTGCCGATCCGAAGACCGGTGCCGCTGGCAGCGTGTTCGACACGCTCATTTCCGAGCTTCACAACCATCGCATCGATGTGGCCGGGGGCTTGCTTGCGGAGGAGTCCGCCACTTTGCTGCGGGATTTCTTCCGCGCCCGACGCTAAGCCCGCGCTACAGAAACGCCAGCGCCTGGCCGCACGGTTGCTCGATCTTCAAGCTCAACAGGGCATCGGCACGGGTATGACCCATGTTCACCGCAGCAATCGGCTTGCCGATGCGCGCGGCGGCATGGACGAAGCGATAGCCTGAAAACACCATCAGTGATGAGCCGACCACCAGCACGGCGTCCGCGTCGTGCAGCGCTTGCATGCCGGTATCCACTCGATCCCGCGGCACATTCTCACCAAAGA
>Ga0302177_10001311_pt1 | contig 18083 bp, 15 predicted proteins | sample I_Palsa_E1_2_FD_198780 | JGI IMG/M metagenome (GOLD analysis project Ga0302177, IMG submission 198780) | Peat permafrost microbial communities from Stordalen Mire near Abisko, Sweden - I_Palsa_E1_2 | ecosystem: Environmental > Terrestrial > Soil > Palsa > Peat permafrost | place: Sweden... | reverse complement strand
GCCCGCCGGACGGGGAGGACGAAAACGCCCAAGATCGGCGGCGGGGTTACTCCGGCCTGCGCGGACGCCGCGGCGGCAGGTGGACGGGCTGCCGTGCCCCGAGCGGAGGATCTGGAGGCCGCAGTGGCCACCGCTGACCTAGTGATTCTGCTGCAGTCGCATCAGGCCTAGGATCCCGCCCGAATCGCCGGTGCGTTGCCCCCGCGCCGCAGCGTGCGGCAGGTCCTGTGCCAGGCAAGCAGCACGGTGACGATGTGCCCGCCGGTGATGGTGATCGTGGTGGTCGCTTGCCGCGCGGGAGCTGCCGGTGCTGGCCGACGATCTGGTCGTCACGGAAGGTCACCAGGTATTCTGCGGGCCGCGGACCATCGACCTCCGCCAGCTCGCACCGGGCGCCACCGCACCAGTCACCCTGGTCAGGGACGCCAGCCGGTGGCGGCTCGCGCTCCCGCCGCTGCCCGGCGCGGTACCCATCGGCGGGTGGATCTACCTGTGCTGGCGCGCCGAGGTGGAGATGCGCGCGGTTCCGGCGTCCCGCTCGCTAGCCCGCCTCGCCGCCTGGCGCACCTGGCCTGCCCTGCCGTCCGATCTGCAGGTCCTGCTGGCACTGTCCGCCCGGCCGGCATGGGACCTCGGCCGCCCAGCCGACTGGACCCGGATGGACCACAGCGTGGACCTGATGCTGCAGACGCTCCAGGCGGCCATCCGGCCTCAGGCTTCGGGCCGGCCTCAGGCTTCCGGCCGGGTATCGAGCAGCCCTGCGTCGACGCACGCTTTAAGGAAACGGGCCACGTCCCGGGCCGCCACGGCCGCCGAGAGCCGGTAGCGGCTGACGAGTTTCCTGGCCAGTTCCCCAGCCGTAGTCCAGCCGGTCAGCCGCTCCCACAGCAACGCCCCCGAGGCATTGAGCGCGTGGAAGACGGAGGCCGCCAGGTCCAGGACCACGATCTCGTCACCCGTCTGCCGCCACGCCAGGTCGCTGGACCGTAGCCGGACGGACCGGTCGCTCATGGCGGGGCCTGCCGCCCCGCTTGACGATGGCATGGAGATCTCCTGATCCTTCACCTCGGCGAGCCGGCCGTGAGCGGGGCCGCGGTGGCCAGCCAGGCCTGCTGGACCAGCATGGCGGTGCACAGGTCCGGCTGCGGGCGATCCCACTCCAGGCGCAGCCGGGCGCGGTCGACCACCGACGGGTCCACCCCGCTGCCGTCCCATCCGGCCAGCAGTTCCCTGGTGTGGCGGCGCCAGAACACCTCGCCGAACCGTGCCTTCGGCCGGAGTCGCAGAACCGCGTCGGGGTAGCAGCCGCCAAATACCTGACCGAGCAAGCCGGCCCGGCCGCCGGCGCTGTCCGGCGAGACCCCCGAGCCGCAGATGGCCCGCAGGAACTCCGGATCAAGGAGCGGGTGGACAACATCAGTGCCGGTGTCACGGGCGAGCAGGGCCAGGCTCTGGCGGTCAGCTCAAGATCACGCCGGCCCCAAGCCCAGGCAGGACGGTTCTCATACCGGACCGCCCTGGCCCGGTGCTCGCGTCGTAGGCCACGGCGGACGCTGCGGGCTGCAGGGGTTGAAGCCAGCCGAACGCCGGCACCGCCCCGGCCGGGCGCGGCCACCACCACGGCCGCCGAGGCCGACGCAATCGGCCAAGGACCTGGTCTCCGCCCAGGCCGGTGAGGAGCGTCCCGCCAGCAGCCTCCTTCAGGAGCGGGGCATGAAAGTAAGCGTTCGCCGGGTGAAGCAGCCCGTGACTGCGCAGCACGCCGGTGGCCACCGGCCCGACGAAGTCGAGATCATCATCCGCTGGCAGCCAGACCCAGTCGGCAACCCGCAGCGCCCGCACGACAGCTTCCTGCCAGGCCGACTCCTCCGCGCCGGGAGCGTCCTTTACCTACCAGGTCACCGGGACTGGCGCAGGCAGCCGCTCGCGCCGGGCCACCCGGGTGGCAGCCGCAAGGACCAGCGACGAATCGTGTCCACCCGAGAAGCTGACCAGGCACGGCGGCCGCCGCAGCGCACGGACGACAACCTCCTCGAGCCCCGCCACCGGGTCGGCCGCGGGCGCGTTCCAGGCCGCCCCGGGATCAGATCCGGCCCGTCCCACCACCACGCAGCTGGCGATCTCAAGCGACGTCACGCGCTGATCCGTGATTCCCCTTGCCCGCACTAAAGCCGGCCCCTATTCACACAACACAATATAACAATCCTCGTCAAGAGTAGGGAAAGTCGGTGTGTCACAATTCTGCACGATGTCACAATTCCGTGCGGACTAAAATGGTGAGTTTCATAAAATAAGATGGTTGGCGGCCTGGTCTGCCATGCCGCACCAAACACGCGGCCCTGACAAGTGCGTCAGCAAGCAACGCATCTGCCAGGGCCGCGTGGACCTTACCTCGGCCCGAGGGACACGACCTAAATCATGGCGTAGCTTGCGGCGTCACGGTCGACGGGTTCTTCTTGGCGAAGGCGGCAATCGAGTCGTCCTTGACCGCGGTCCAGAGCTGAGCGTCGAGCGTCGCGTTCGGCACAAGGTTGCCGTCCACGGTCTTCGTGGGCGCGGTCACGAAGGTGCCGGTATCGGCGGCTAGCTTGCCGAATTGGCTGACGAGTGACTCGATATCGGAGTTGGTGAAGTTACTGTCCACGGCCAGCATGCTGGTGAGCGCGTTGATTACGGAAACATCCGTGACGGGGTTCGCGAGCAGGTGACCATTGGCGATCTTGGTGAAGATCGCTCGGACGAGGTTCTCCTGGCGCAGCAGCCGGTTTTGATCGCTGAGCGCCGGGTCGCGCGCATAGTCGATCGCGGTGACGCCGGTGAGGTTGTTAGTCCCTTCCGTGAACTGGTACCCAAAGCTTTCGGTAGCAGCGGGCACCGTGACTTGTACCCCGCCGATGGCGTTCACGAGGGCGGATATGTGACTGAAGTCGATCCGCGCGTAATGGCTAATGGGGTCTCCGGTGAGTTGCGTGACCGTCTGCACCAGCGCGCTGGGACCGCCGGTCTCGAGCACACTCCAGAGCGTTTCCATGCCGGTGCCCGGCACGTTGACCTCGACGTCGGCTGGGATCGTCACGGCTCCGCCGCCGTCCCCGTTGGCGTTGGTGTGAAGCAGCATGACGATGTTGCTGTAGCCCGATTGGTCGGCCGCCTCGGTGGACGATCCCGTCGGCCCAAAGGCAGCGGCGGTGATCAGGAAGGTCTGCCCGTCCAACGAAGACCCGGTTGCCGCGACGAGATGGGCGACGTGGAGGCGCTGGATGTCGCTTATCGAGTGGCTGAGATACGCGTAAGCGCTGACCCCGGTCACGATCACCAGGCACAGAAGCGACCCGAGCGTGATGAGCGCAACCCGCAAGGGGCGGCGCTTTCGCCGGATCGGCTTGGCCCGGTGATCGTCGGCGTGCCCGGCGGAATGACGGGAAGGAGCTTCTTCCTTCGTGTGCAGTGTGTCGGTCATTGTTTCCCCCTTGGCTGGGTGCCTGTGCATAGCCCTGTAGGTCCAGGTCTTCGTGGCACCGCCCCTCGGGCGGTGGCGTTGGAGTTGTGTTGCCCGTTGTCGGGTGGCTGGTCGCTGGGTGGGGGATGCCGCAGCGAATAGCTCCCTTTGCTGCCTGTGGTCAGGCCTTTCCCGCAATGTGTTATCTTCCTATCACGTAGAGTAACGTACCGGGACGCTGGGGGCAACGCGACGGGAACGGGATTTCCGATCACGGGCAGGGACGGGGGGCACTACGTGAGCGAAAAGGCGCTGACCGGGGGGATCCGGGGTGGGCTAGCGCAGAAGGTCAGTAAGCGCCGGTGGGTCCAGGTGGCCGCGGAGGCTGGGTACGACGCTGTGGTGTGGGCCGGGGGGCTACTGGTGGCGGCCCGGGCCGCGGGGGCGCTGCCCGGCGGCTACCTGACGAGGTTCGCTTCGTGGTCCGGGCTGGCGGTGATCTGCCTGCTGGTGGCCGGATGCGGCCTGGCCGCGGGACTTTACCGCCGCCGGTACTTGCGGGGAAGCCGTGAGGAGGTCGCGGCGGTGGTGCTGGCGTGCTTCCTGACAACATGTTGCCTGGCCGTCGTTGGCCTGGTGACGGGGCGGCGCGCGCTGGCTGAGACGGTGCTGGGCGGTGCGGTGTTCGCCGTGGTGGCGATACTCGGCGCCCGGTATGCCGTGTTCGCGGTGAGGCAGCGGTCGCGGCCGGCGGCTCCGACGGCGGTGAAGATCATCGTGTTCGGGGCCGGAGATGCGGGCACTCAGCTGATTCACCGGCTGGCCACCCAAGGCGGAGCGGCTTACCGCCCGGTGGCGCTGCTGGACGACGACTCCGCGAAGAGGCGGCTGCGGATCCACGGCGTTCCGGTCCTCGGCGGCCGCGGTCAGCTGGCAGAGATCGCCGCGAGCACCGGCGCCGGGATCCTGGTCATAGCGATCGCCGGGGGGAGCGGCAAGGTGATCCACGACCTGACCGAGGCCGCCGAGCGGTGCGGGCTCGTTCCGAAGGTGATCCCGTCGGTCCAGGAGCTGCTGACCGGTCGGGCGCAGATCGAGGGGGTGCGTGATCCCCGGATCAGCGACCTGCTGGGCCGCCGGGCGGTGCGGACCGATGTGGCCCTGGTCCGCGAGCACATCGCGGGCAGGCGTGTCCTGGTGACCGGGGCCGGGGGATCCATTGGCGCCGAGCTGTGCCGCCAGCTGGACCGGTTCGGGCCCGCGGAGCTGATCATGCTGGACCGGGACGAGTCGGCGCTGCACGCGATCCAGCTCGCGCTCCGCGGCCGTGCCCTGCTCGATACCGAGGAGACGGTGCTGGCCGACATCCGCGACCAGCGCCGGGTCCGGGAGGTGTTCGGCCGGTTCCGGCCCGAGATCGTCTTCCATGCCGCGGCGCTCAAGCACCTGCCGCTGCTGGAAGGCTGCCCGGCCGAGGCGCTCAAGAGCAACGTCTGGGGGACCCTGACGGTGCTGCAGGCCGCGGCCGAGCACGGTGTCCAGTCGTTCATCAACATCTCCACCGATAAGGCCGCGAACCCAGTGAGTGTGCTCGGCTACTCCAAGCGGATCACCGAGCGCCTGACCGCTTATATGTCCGCGCAGGCCAGCGGCACGTACCTGAGCGTGCGGTTCGGCAACGTGCTCGGCAGCCGAGGGTCGGTCCTGACCGCCTTGTCCGCGCAGGTCGCCGCCGGCGGCCCGGTCACCGTGACCGACCCCGACGTGAGCCGCTACTTCATGCTCGCCGACGAAGCGGTCCACCTGGTGCTGCAGGCAGCCGTCATCGGCCGGGGCGGGGAAGTCCTGGTGCTCGACATGGGCGAGCCGGTCCGGATTGCCGACATCGCGCGCAGGCTGGCCGCCAGCACCGGCCGGGACCTGGAGGTCGTCTTCACCGGACTGCGGCCAGGGGAGAAGCTGACCGAGGACCGCCTCGGACACGCGGAAACCGACCACCGCCCGTGCCACCCGCTGATCTGCCAGGTCCCGGTCCCGGCTCTGGACCCGGGCCAGGTCACCGGCCTGGATCCGGACGCCGACCCGGGCACCCTACGCCAGATCCTGGCCGCCCGGGCCTGCGGGCCCCCCGCTGACGCCACCTCGACCATCCCGCCCCGGCAGCGGGCCAAAACCGCGGCACCGCGGTTAGCGATGCGGTCCAGCATGCGCCCAGCCAAAGCCAGCCAGCCTCGCCACCAGCCGGTCAAGCAGGCCGGCGGTATCGGCGTAGCCGCGGAACGGTCCGCCGGCCGGATCTGCCACGTCGTCGTCGGGGGAATCACCCAGCAGCGACATGCGCTCGCGTCCCGCGTGGACACGCGACAGCCAGCCGGGCAACGGCTCGCCGGGCGGCCGCGGTCCCGTCCGCTCACCGCGCCGGACGAGTTCCTTCAGCGTGAATGCCCGCGGCCAGACGCCGGGCTCGGTAGCCGCGGCGTACCTGAGATGATCCCGGGACATCGCCAGCACCAAGGCGGCGGAGGCCAGATCGCCCGCGCAGACGACGCGGCTGCGGTGCGAGGAGATCTGGATCCCGTACGAGGCCATGACCGAGATGACTTCGGGGAGCGGCGGGTCTCCGCTGCCGGTCATCCCTGCCGAGCGCACCGGCACAGTCACGCCGAGCGCGGCCAGCCGCCGTGTGAGCAGCGCGGCCGCCATCGGGGACCGGCATACGTTCGCGGTGCACAGGACGACGATGCCGGCCGCACCGGGGTTCTCCCGCTGTCCGTCGGCGCCCCGGACCAGCCGGTTGTCATCGGTGCCGTTCACTTTACTGTTGCCGGGAAATTCTCTTCGTCCGATTTCAATGAAAACAGTCTGCCTGCCACTTCGGGAGGGTCCGGCTGGATATGCCGGGCCCGGAAAACGCGGAACGCCCGGCGGATTGCGCTCGCTGATTCACGCCGGGAATCCACCGGGCTACCGGGTTTCCGGTACCGGGGCACTGTCCCGGTACCGGTCCGGGATTTTACCGCGGCTACGCTTGTCATACACTCATTTTACTCAGTGAATGCCAGGCCGCGACGTGCCTCCGACAGCTTCCGGTTTCCCTGGTGCCGGCTGCTGCCATTTACCGATCAGAAAGAAAGTCATAATGACTGAATTCGGTACGGAGCCATCATTTCGTACTTATCTGTATACCCTGCGACGGCGGAAATGGTGGGTCGCCTCGATAACCGTGCTGGGCCTGGCGGTCAGCCTGGCGTTCTCCTTGACCGCGCACAAGCAGTATTCAGCGACCGCCCAGCTGCTGGTACAACCCTCCGTCAACACCAGCGGGCTCAGCGTCGTGCAGGAGCCGGTCACCCAGACGGACGTGGTGACCGAGCTGCAGCTGGTCACTAGCGCACCTGTTCAGCAGGCCGTCCGGAGCCGGCTGAACAGCACGCCAGCGGTGTCGGCCTCCGAAGTGGGCCAGACCGACGTGATGGCTATCACGGCCATCAGCGGGACGCCGTCCCAGGCCGCGCTCATCGCAAACCTGTACGCGACCGCGTTCGTGCAGTACCAGCAGGCGGTCGCCACCCATAGCCTGGCGACCGCCGAGACGCAGCTAAGCTCGCAGATCTCCTCGATCGGGAAGCAGGTCAAATCCTTGCGGGGCAACACGACCTCGCCCGAGGCGACAGCGCTGCTCAACCAGGAAGCGGTCCTGAAAGAGCAGCTGGCCCAGATGCAGGTCAGCGGCTCGGTCGACACAGGCCCCGTGGCGCTGGTCACGCCCGCGCAGGCCCCGGTATCACCAAGCTCGCCCAAGCCCTCCCAAGACGCTCTGCTCGGCCTCGTCGCTGGGCTCGCGCTCGGCCTCGCCGCGGCCTTCCTGCGGGACAGCTTGGATGACAGGCTGACCTCCAAAGAAGCGACCGAGCACGCCGGCGGCGCCCCGGTGCTGGCCATGATCCCGGCCGTGCCTTCCTCGCGGCGGTCTGCGCCGATGGTGGTCACGGTCACCGAGCCGAACTCACCGGCCGCGGAATCCTACCGGTCCCTGCGGACCTCGCTCCAGTTCGCCCGGCAGGAACGGCAGCTCAGCGGCCTGCTGGTGACCAGCCCGGGGGTCGGCGAAGGCAAGACGTCGACCCTGGCCAACCTGGGGGTCGTCTTCGCTCAGGCCGGCGAACGGGTCCTGCTCGTCTCCTGCGATCTGCGCAGGCCGCGGATCGGGGCATTCTTCGGCCTGGACGAGCGGGTAGGCCTGACCAGTGTCTTGCTCGATGAGCAGACTCTGGAAGAGGCAATACTGCCCATGCCGGGCATCGACCGGCTCAGCCTGCTCCCGGCCGGCCGGGTCCCGCCCAACCCCGCCGAACTGCTCGGCAGCCCCCGCGCCCGGGACATCTTCACCCGGCTGGGGGATCGGTACGACCTGGTCCTGATCGACAGCCCGCCAGTACTGCCCGTCACCGACGCCGCGATCTTGTCCCGGTACGCTGACGCCACGGTAATGCTCGCCGCAGCAGGCCAGACCCGCCGAGCCGACCTGCACCGCGCCGTGGAAAAACTCGGCCAGGCCGGTACCACCATCTTGGGCACCGTCCTGAACAAGACCACCAGGCAAACCGGCCAGTACTACGGATACGGCTATACCTACAAAGCCTACCGGGCGGAGGCGAATGTCAGCGCGGAGGTACTGCACCCGAACGGGAACAGCGATATCAAAAGTCGCAGCCCACGCTAACCACCACCAGCCCGGCTCCGCACTTGCTTCGCTGGGATACCTGGATTGGGGGAATCCGGGTCCCGCTCACTGATGGGAATAGCCGAGGCCAGAGCAAAAGCCGGGATATCGACCGGTTCAAGGCGGGGGGGAAGGTACCGACAGAGTCATGCCGGGGGAATTCACTGATCTGTTTGCCGTGGCCACATGCGGCGCGGTGGTCGCCGGGGCGGAAGCCGTGACGATTCCGCTATTGCGCCGCGCGGCCGTTATCGACGTGCCCGGTCAGCGATCTTCCCATACCGTACCCACGCCACGGGGCGGGGGAATCCCGATCGCCGCTGGGTTGCTGGTGGCCGCCGCAATGATCGGGGGCATCAACGCGGCCGTCTTCGCATTTGCCGTGACCGCCTTCGGTTTGCTCGGATTCACCGAGGACCTACGCGGGCTGGCGCCCGGCGCGCGACTGGTCATGCAGGCGGCCGGCGGCACTTTGGTCGCCGTACTGCTCGTCAGCGACCTGGTGGAACCCGCGACCGTGCTCATTGTGCTGGTCGTGCTGGTCGCGGTGTGGATCACCGGGTTCGTGAACGTGTTCAACTTCATGGACGGTGTCAACGGCATTTCCGGGGCGCATGCCCTGATCGCGGGCGTCGTCTACGCTGGCCTGGGTTGGTGGCGGCACGACGGGTTCCTGGTTCCGGCAGGCGCCGCCGTCGCCGTCAGCGCCCTCGCCTTCCTGCCATGGAACGCCGGCCAGGCGCGAGTGTTCCTGGGTGACACAGGGAGCTACGTTCTGGGTGCGGCCCTCGCACTGCTCGCCGCCTACGCCGTTCTGCACAGAATTCCCGTCGAGGCCGCGCTTGGTCCCCTCGTGCTCTATCTCGCCGACACCACGTGGACGCTGCAGCGGCGCATCCGGGCCGGCGAGCGCTGGCTGCAGGCGCACCGCAGTCATGTCTACCAGCGGTGGTGCGACGTCGGATGGTCGCACCAGCGGGTCACGGTGACGGCCGCGGCCACCACGGTGCTGCTCAGCCTGCTCGGGGTGGCCAGCCTGGCCGGTAATCCGGATCTTCGGGGCGCCGCCGACCTGGCCGGGGCGGCGGTCGTCGTCGCCTATCTGCGGTCACCGGCGCGGTTCGCCCGCCGCGCCGCCCGCCAGAAGGCAGGGTGACGATGCGGATCATCATCGTGACCCACTACTTCCCGCCAGAGACCGGGGCCCCGCAGGCCCGTCTCTCCGGCCTGGCGGCCGCCTGGGCCGCGGACGGTGACGACGTCACCGTCCTTACTGGCATGCCTAACCACCCGACCGGGGTGATACCACTCGAATACCGTGGCGCGGTCCGGCGCCACGAGCGGCGCGACGGCTACCGGGTGCTGCGCACGTGGCTGTACGCCACCCCGAACGAAGGAATAGCCCGCAAGACCATCGGCCATCTGAGCTTCATGATCAGCAGCGTGTTGCTCGGCGGCCGCGCCAGCGGGCCGGCTGACGTGATCGTCGTCTCCTCGCCCACCTTCTTCGCCGTCGGCGCCGGGTGGCTGCTCGCCCGGCTCAAACGGGCGCGGCTCGTGGTGGAAGTCCGCGACCTGTGGCCGGCGATCTTTACCGAGCTCGGCGTGCTGACCAGCCGCCCGGTGATCCGCCTGCTGGAACGGCTGGAACTCGCCGCCTACGCGGCGGCCGACACCGTGATCGTGGTGAGCGACGGGTTCCGTGCCAACCTGATCGGGCGCGGTGTCCCGGCCGGCAAGGTGCACACGATCCGCAATGGTGTGCATCCCGGCGAGTTCGATCCTGATGCCCCGGCGGATGCTCAGCTGCGCGTCCGGCTTGGCGCCTGCCCCGATGACTGCCTGGTGCTCTACGCCGGGACGCACGGCATCTCACAAGGGCTGACATCGGTGGCCGACACCGCCGCCCGGCTCACGGATGAGGCGATCCGGTTCGCATTCGTCGGTGACGGTGGAGACAAGCAACGGCTGCGGCACCGGGTCGCCGAGCACGGACTGCGCAACGTCGCCCTGCTCCCCGGGGTTCCGCACGAGCAGGTCCCGGCGCTGCTGGCTGCCGCCGATATCTGCCTGGTCCCGCTGCGTGACGTACCCCTGTTCTCGTCCTTCATCCCGTCGAAGATGTTCGAGTACCTCGCGGCCGGCAAGCCCGTGGTGGGGGCGCTGGCGGGTGAGGCCGCGCAGATTCTGCGCGAGGCAGGTGCCTGGATAGTGCCGCCAGCTGATAGCGAGGCCCTGGCGACCGCGATCCGGGCGCTCGCAGCCGATCCGCAGCGGCGGCAAGCTATGGGACGCCAGGGGCGCTGCTACGTTGAGAAGTACTTCGATCGTGGGGCGCTGGCCCGGCTGTACCGCAAGCTCCTCGACGCGCCAGGAATCCAGCGATGAGGCTCCTGGTGGTTGGCGGCAGCGGCTTTCTCGGCGGCTATGTGCTCCGCGAGGCGGCCGGCCGCGGGCACCAGATCCTGGCGCTGGCCCGCAGCCCGGAAGCCGCCCGCGCAGTAGCGGCCCACGGCGCGCGACCGCTGGGCGGCGACCTCGACGACGCCCGCCACCTTGATGAGGTGTTCGCCGCGGCCCGTTGTGAGGCCCTGGTCTGCCTGGCGTCGCTGGGCCATGGTCACGGCCCGGGCATCGTCGCGGCAGCCGAGGACGCCGGCATCCCGCGGGCCGTGTTCGTCTCCACCACCGCGGTGACCACGACCATTCACCCGTCGACCAGGCAGGTCCGGCTGACCGCGGAGGAGCAGATTCGGGGCTGCGGCCTTGACTGGACGATCCTGCGGCCGACGATGATCTACGGTGCCGCGGGTGACCGTAACCTGTCCCGGCTACTTCCGCTGTTGTGCCGGGCGGCGGCGCTGCCGGTGCCGGCCACCGGCGGATACGTGCACCAGCCGGTGCACGTGGGCGACGTCGCCGACGCCGTGCTGGCCACGCTGCAGCGGCCCGCAGCGATAGGCTCGTTGTACAACGTGGCCGGGCCGGAGCCCCTTCCGTTCGCGGAACTCCTGCGCGTCTGCGCCCGCGCGGTCGGAAGCAGAACCCGATTTGTGCCCGTACCGCTCGCGCCGCTGGTGACACTGGCACGCGGCTATGAACTCCTGAGCCGCCATCCCAGGATCCGGCCGGAGCAGCTGCGGCGGCTGGCTGAGCACAAGGCCTTCCCGATCGAGACAGCGATCCGTGATCTCGGCTACGCTCCGCGCTCGTTTACCAGCGGCATCGGTGACGAGGCACGTCTGCTGGGGCTTGCGGTATGACCCGCGCCGACCTCGCCGTCCTCGGCCGCACCGTGGTCCACCTACGGCCCGCCCAGCTGGCGCACCGGGCGCGGTTGCGCACTCAGCAGGTCGGCCTGCGCAGGTTCCCGGGGGCGGGGCACCTGATCATGCCCGGCCCGGACCCGGCGGTCGCAGTCGGCTGGCCGGATGCGGTCCGCCCGGTGGACGCGCTGACCCTTGGCCGCTGGCCCAGCCTGGCTGAACTGCGGACGGGCAAGATCAGGCTGATCGGGCTGACCCGCGAGCTCGGCTGGCGGCACTCCGACGCGCCGCGGCTCTGGCGCTTTCACCTGCATTACTGGGACTGGGCGTGGGGGCTGGCCACGGACCAGGACCGGCTGGTCGCCCGGGCCCTGTTCGCCCGGCTGTGGCGGTCCTGGCAGGCATCAGCCGAATTCGGCCGCGGCGATGCCTGGCACCCGTACCCCGCCGCGCTGCGCGCCTGGTCATGGTGCGGCCTGCACCGCGCCCTCGTGGCCGGCAGCGATATCGAGTCTGACTTCGTTGCCGGGCTCGCGGCGCACACAGGATTCCTGCGCCGTCACCTGGAATACGATGTCGGCGGCAACCACTTGGTCAAGGGACTAAAGGCGCTGGCCGGCCTGGGCGTCTTCTTCGCCGACGAGCGGCTGCTTCGGCTGGCGTTGCGGCGGCTGACCAGGCAGTTGGCCCGGCAGGTCCTGCCTGACGGCGGGCACTACGAGCGCGCGCCCGCCTATCACTGCCAAGTGCTTGCCGACCTCGTCGACGTGGCGGACCTGCTGCGGGCCGCGGGCCGGCCCCCGGCCGGGGAGATAACCATGGCCATCGCCCGCATGCAGGACTGGCTGGGCGCGGTACTCACTCCCGACGGCCAGGTACCGCTGCTCAATGACGGCTACCCGGTCGACCGCGAGCTCATCGCCCGGCTACGGCCGGGACCGATCCCGGAAACCCCGCTGCTCGTGCTCCGGGCAACCGGTCTAGTGCGCGCCGTAGTCGGCGGCTGGCACCTGCTCGCCGACGTCGGGCCGCCGTGCCCGGCGTCACTGCCTGCGCACGCGCATGCCGACACCTTCGGCTGCCTGGTGCATGTGGATAAGGTCCCGCTCCTGGTCGATACCGGCACATCGACCTACGAGCCGGGTCCGGTGCGCCGCCACGAGCGGTCCACCGCCGCGCACAGCACGGTGCAGGTGGACGGGGCGGACTCGACTGAGGTGTGGGGGGTGTTCCGGGCCGGACGGCGAGCCCGGGTCAGCGGCCTGGCCGTCTACGCTGATGCTGCCCGCATCACCTGCGAGGCGGTCCATGATGGGTTCCGGGGGCTGCACGGCCGCCCCGTCCATCATCGCCGCTGGTCGCTGACCAGCGACGGGCTACAAGTCGAGGATCTGGTCACCGGCCGAGGTCGGCACAAGATCGTCATCCGCTGGCAGCTGGCGGCCGGATCGACGGTTCGGGTCGCTGATCGTACGGCGCTTGTCACTGGACCGGCCGGCGATTTTTCGGTGATTGTCGCGGCTACCGCCCCGGTGCGGCTGGCCGCGGAGTCCAGGGCGGTGGCTGCCGGGTTCGGGAGCACCGCTGACGCGCCCGTGCTGACCTGCCAAATGGATGCGGTGCTGGCGGCCGGCGTCACCACGATATGGAGTCGTGCCTGCGGCAGCGCGGACAGAGAGAGAGCGACGTGAAGCAAGTGGTGCAGCCGGTCAGCGGCGGGCCAGTCGAGGTGCTCGAGGTTCCCCGTCCGGTGATCAGCTCGACCGAGGTGCTGGTGCACACCGTTGCCTCGGTGATCTCCCCGGGTACCGAACGGGCGGTCACCGCGCTCGCTAGGTCCAGCCTGCTCGCCAAGGCGCGGGCTCGGCCTGATCTGGTTCGCCAGGTGGTGCGCAAGGCCCAAGCCGAGGGTATCCCGGCCGCGGCACGGGCGGTCCGGGGTCGGCTCGCTGCCGACGTGCCCCTCGGCTATTCCGCGGCCGGGGTGGTGGCCGAGGTCGGTGCCGCCGTCGATGGGATCGGAGTCGGCCAGCTGGTCGCGACGGGAGGCGCAGGCAAGGCCAGCCACGCCGAGTTCCAGGCCGTGCCGGGCCTGCTGTGCGCGGTCGTGCCCGACTCGGTGCCGCCGCAGGACGCGGCGTTCGCCACCCTCGCGTCCATACCGCTGCACGCGCTGCGCCTGTCGGGGGTTGGCCCAGGCTCGAAGGTCGTGATCCTCGGCCTCGGGCTCGTCGGCCAGCTCGCGGCCCGGGTGGCGATAGCCTCGGGATGCGACGTGGCCGGGATCGACCCTGATGGATTTGCCAGGGAGACCGCAACCGGGGCCGGTGTCCTGGCGCTGGACGAGTCGGGTGACTCGACCACGGACCAGATCCTCAGCTGGTCCCGGGGGCGGGGCGCGGACGCCGTGCTGGTGTGCGCCGCTGATCAGTCATCGGGCCCCATGTCGCGGACACCTGCACTGTGCCGGGACCGGGCCGCAGTGGTGATGGTGGGCGACGTGGGCATGCCGGCGCGTCGTGCCCCGTTCTATGAGCGGGAGATCTCGCTGATGTTCGCCCGCTCCTACGGCCCGGGCCGGTATGAGCCGTCCTACGAGGCATGGGGGGTCGACTACCCGGCCGGGCAGGTGCGCTGGACCGAGGGCCGGAATCAGGAGGCGGTGCTGGACCTGCTCGCCGCAGGCCGGCTCCGGGTATCCGACCTGATCACCCAGTCCTTCGACATCGACCGTGCGGATGAGGCATTCCGTCTCCTGGAGGAGCGGACCGAGCCCTGCCTGGCGATCCGTCTCACCTATCCGGCTGCGGCGGGGCCGGAGGAAGCGGTGCGCCTCAAGTCAAGCCCGGCTGACCGTACCGTGCCCGGAGTCGGCTGGATCGGAGCCGGCGCCTTTTCCACCGGGACGCTGCTGCCCGCCTTCCGGGGAGCCGGCTTCGAGCGCTTCGTGGCCGTGACCACGGCCAGCGGTGTCTCCGCACGGCGGGCCGCGGAACGGCACGGGTTCGAGAAGGCGGTATCCGGCGCCGCCGCCGTCATCGATGACCCGGACGTCAGCCTGGTCGTGATCGCCACTCCGCACGACGTGCACTCCGACCTCGCCAGCCGGGCCCTGGCCGCCGGGCGGGACGTGTGGTGCGAAAAGCCGCTGGCGCTGACCTGCACCGGCATCGACGAGGTGGAGAAGGCCTGGCGGGGATCCGGCCGCCAGCTCGCGCTCGGCTTTAACCGGCGCTGGGCACCGGCCGTGCAGGCCGCGCAGCGGGTGCTGGCGCAGGTGCAGACGCCGAAGCTGGTGGTCTACCGGATCGCGGCGGGCCCGGTACCTGACGGTCACTGGTATCTGGACCGGCGCCAGGGCGGGCGCTTGCTCGGCGAGGTGTGCCACTTCGTCGACCTTGCGCAGGCCCTGGTGGGAACCGACATCGAGGACGCGGCAGGCGTCCTGGGCGGGGACGCGTCCCAGGGGAACGATGGCGTGGCGGTGGCGCTGCGGTTCGCGGATGGCTCGGTCGCGTCGATCACCTACGGGAGCGCCCCACCTACCGCAGGCAAGGAACGGATCGAGGTGCTCACCGGATCACACCAGGTGATCATCGACGACTTCCGGTCCGTCCTCGGGGATGGTCGTACGCTCTGGAAGGGTCGCCAGGACAAGGGTCATCGCGCTCACGCCAGTGCGTTCCGGCAGGCCGTGCAGGGCGGCACGGGTATGCCGACCGTGGCGATGCTTGGCAGCATGCGCGCCACCATCCGGGCCGCGGACAGGGCCCGGGCATCATGACGGCCGAGCGCATAGCAGCCGACAGCCGGGGAGACACGGCCGAGTCGGACGGCCGGGCAAGGGAAGTCCTGCGTCTTTTCGAGGCCAAGGCAGTAACCTGGCCAGCGAAGTACGCTTCGGATGGACCGCTGGCCGACCGCCTGGCCAGCCTGTCCGTCGCCGTCAGGCGGTACTCGCAGGCCGGGAACCGAGTCCTCGACTTGGGGTGCGGCACCGGGGAACTCACGCGGGCCCTGGCGGCCGCCGGACTCCGGGTGACCGGATGTGACATCTCCGGGCAGATGCTGCTGCGTGCCCCCCGTGATCGTGGTGGATGCGCCGGGTGGGTGCAGCTTGAGCCGGCCTGGCGCAGACTGCCGTTCGCGTCCGCGGCATTCGACGTGGTGGTGGCCTCGAGCGTGCTTGAATATGTGGCCGAGCCCGTCGCGGTGCTGCGCGAGTGCGCCCGGGTCCTGCGTCCTGGCGGTGTCGTCTTGTACACGGTGCCCGATCTGCGGCACCCGGTCCGGTGGGCGGAGTGGTGCGCGCAGCGGCTGGCCGGGGTGACGGGGGGGCTGCCTGGGGGCGGCCGCCGGCCGCGATGGAAGGGGTACCACGCTTACCTGCGGGCGTCGTTGCAGCGCCATCGCGTCCGGTGGTGGCTGGCAGCTTCCCGGCTGGCCGGCCTGGGCCCGGTGCCATGCCCGGCGGATGGCGCCCTGTCCCCGCTCCGGCTGCTTACGGCCTGCTGCGCTGACGATTCACTCGCTGACGAAGGGGGTGAACGGCAGTGACCGCCGCAGTGACCGTGGACGCGGCCGGGGCGCAGATGGGCGGCGCCGCTCGATTCCTGGTCGAGCTGCGCGGCTACCTCGAACGTACCGGACGGGACGATGTCGAGATCATCGGCTCGCATCGGCGGGTCCGACCGGGCTGGCTGATCCACCGTGAACTGAGTAAGGCCGGGAACCGACGGGTAGCGCTCAACAATGTCGGCTTCGTCGCCCCCGGCGGGCCGCGGTGGACCCTGCTGCGCAATCCTCTGCACTTCCTGACCGAGGGCGAGCAGGGCCGGCTTGATCCGGACGTGCGGGCCACCATGCGGCGTCAAGCGGCAGTGGTGCACCTGGCCGCTCGCCGTTCTGACGTGATCGTCGCGCCGTCCACCGCTATGACCGAGCGCATCGTAACGGTCAGGCCAGACCTGAGCAGCCGGGTCGTGCTGCGGCCACATCCGGTCTCCGTCCCCTCCCTTCCGCGCGTGCCCGGTGATCCCGTCATCCTGTGCCCGGTGCTGTTCGCCCCCCACAAGCAGATGCCGCGGCTCCTCACTGATCTGCTCACTGCCGTCGGCGATCTGCAGGACCCCTCGGTTAGGGTGTGGGTGACGGCGCACGCGACCGAAGTACCCGCGGTCATTGCCCGCCATCCGCAAGTTGAGCTAGTGGGTCGCTTGCCCCACGGCGACCTGCGCGATCTGCAGGCACGCAGCCGCGCTGTCTACTTCCCGACGGACCTAGAGTCATTCGGCTACCCGCTAGCAGAGGCGCGTGTCAGCGGCTTGCCTGTCATCGCCCGCGACAATGCCCTGAACCGGGAAATCGCAGGCCCCGCCCTGTGCGGGTACACACTCGGCGATCCTGACTCGCTACGCGGCGCCGTCGAGGTTGCGCTGAAGGCGGACATCGCGCCCGACCCAGAGCCGTTCGACCCCGACCGGTATTTCGTATGGTTGCTTGGACTGCCCCGATGACGAGGCTCGGCCTGCGGCCATATCAAGCCGGCGATGATCCGCCGCCGGGCAGCGTCCCGTTGAGCGTGGTGGTGCTTACGCTAAACGAGGAGCAGAACATTCGCCGGTGCCTAGCCTCGGTCGCGTGGGCGGACCAGGTCGTGGTCGTGGACTCGGGCTCCGCAGACGGCACGGTACCGATTGCGCGCTCGCTCGGCGCCACGGTGGTCGAGCAGGCGTGGCTGGGGTTCTCGGCGCAACGCGAATATGCGCTCGGGCTACCGGTGCTCCGGTACGACTGGGTGTATTTGGTGGATGCGGACGAGTGGGTGTCCCCGCAGCTCGCCGTAGAGATCGCCGCACAGCTCGCCGGTCCGGACTGCGCCGGGTTTGCGCACAGGCTGCGGCTGGTGTTCATGGGTACCTGGGTCCGCCATTGTGGCTGGTACTCGGGCTCCTGGGTGGTGCGGCTTGTCGACCGGCGTTATACCAAGTACGACGGGAGCTGGGTAGCGCGGGCCTGCGTGGACGGGCGAATCCGGCGGCTGGACAACGACATCGTGGACGAGGACCGTAAGGGCCTAGCCGATTGGCTGCGCAAGCACGTGCGCTACGCGCAACTGGAGTGCGACCGGCGCGGTAGCGTCGGCCGTCTGCCGGAACGGCTACGCGCGCTGCGACACGGCCGCAGTACTCGCCCGCGCGCCCGCGGCATCCTCAAGGAGCTGGTCTTCCCCGCCATCCCGGCCAGGCCTGCCGCGCTCTTTCTATATATGTACATCGCAAGACTCGGCTTCCTTGACGGCCTGGCCGGGCTCCGCTTCTGCTTCTACCACGCGTGGTTCGAGATGAGCGTGTCGTCGCTCCGGGCGGAAGCCCGCTGCCGCAGGGAGCGTAATACCTAAAGATCCCAGCAGGAACCCGATCTGGGCGCGCACAGAGGCGCCACCTCGCACGGCCTGCCGCAGCAGCGCGTCGGCGTTATAAGCGGCTAGCACCAGCGAATCCCAGACCACCGTTTGCGTTGGCACCGTCTATGTCGCCAGTTCTTCACTGTACAGAGCAATTGCCGTGGCGGCCAGGATAGATTATCTATCGCGTTGGTCCTCTATGCTTTGCGTACTGAGAAAATTGTGTAACTTCACTATAACTTCTTCCCC
>Ga0302177_10001303_pt1 | contig 18111 bp, 10 predicted proteins | sample I_Palsa_E1_2_FD_198780 | JGI IMG/M metagenome (GOLD analysis project Ga0302177, IMG submission 198780) | Peat permafrost microbial communities from Stordalen Mire near Abisko, Sweden - I_Palsa_E1_2 | ecosystem: Environmental > Terrestrial > Soil > Palsa > Peat permafrost | place: Sweden... | reverse complement strand
GTATGCGGCCGTGGCCGGCTTGGCCAGCGGCACGACCAGGCGCCGGAAGATGGTCCACCATGAGGCGCCATCTATACGTGCCGCGTCAAAGAGCTCCTCAGGCATCTGGCGCATGTACTGCCGGAACAGAAGCGTCCCGAACCCGGTCTGAGCGGCAATGGGCAGTATGAGGCCTGGGTATGTGTTGATGAGGTGCAGCTCATAGGTCACGATGAAAGTCGGGATCAGTGTCGTGATGATCGGGATGAACAGTGAAATGGCGAACATTGCGGTGACAAAGCTGCGACCTCGGAAGTGCATCTTCGCTATCGCCAAGCCCCCGCTTACACACAGCAGCCATTGCAAGCCCACTGCTCCAGTCGTAAAAATCACCGAGTTGAGGAAGCTCCGCAGTTGGATGACTTGGGTCATTCCGGTGAAGGCGTCCGAGTAATTGGCAAAATGCAAAGAGCTCGGGATCACTTGGGGCGGCTGCACGGACAGCTGGGTGTTGGACATCAGTGAAGCCGCCACCATGTACAACATGGGTGACGCCAGCACAAGGCCCACTACAACCGCGACCACAATCCTAATGCGTTTTGTGAAACGGGTAGAGCGGATCATCGCCTGACCAGCCCCGAGACCACACGCAGGGCGAGGAGGAGCCCCCCCACCACCGCGATCTGCAGGACCGATAGAGCAGCCGCATACCCGAAGAACCCATAACTGAAGCCGTTGACGAATATGTAATAGATAAGTGTCTGCGTGGCGTACAGCGGGTCGCCCTTGGTAAGTATGTTCACCAGGTCGAACGAGCCATTGGTAAAAGATAACAGTGCCACAATTGCCACTAGGACAGTCATGTAGCGCACGCCGGGCCATATGATGTGGCGAACTTGACGGACGAGGCCGGCACCGTCGAGCGCTGCCGCCTCGAGGAGGGAGTCCGGGATCCGCTGCAGCGCAGCCAGATAGAGAATGGTGGCCGCAGGCAGGCTCAACCATACGGTGATTATGTCCAAGGCGGGCAACGCCCAAGTCTGGCTGGCCAACCAGTCCGGAGGGGTGATACCGAACCTCGAGATAGCGTAGTCGAGCACGCCGTAGCCCGGCCCGTCTAGGAATATGTACCGCCAGACGACCGCGGACGCAGCGTACGACATGGCTGCCGGTATCAAGTAAAGCGACCGCACGACAGCCACAAAACGGAAACGGACATTGATCAGGATCGCCAGTCCCAAGGCGATAAAGATGGTGGGGACCACGCCGAACACTATGAACTTTAGTGTCGTCACCACGGCTTGCCACACCAGCGGGTCGGAGAACATCCTGTGGTAGTTCGCCAACCCCACCCACTTGGGCCAACCGTTGGTAATGTCCCAGGTAGTAAAGCTGAGCAGGAGCCCCCCCAGGATCGGTACCACCACGAAGATGGTGAACATGATGAGGTTGGGCGCGAGGAAGACCCATGGAGTAGAGCCGCTGCGGCGTGAACGTGGTGGAGGCGGCATTGCCCCAACACTCGCCCGTGCCCCGAAGAGCTGACCGACGCGTACGCGACGGCGAGAGCTGAGTGCCGTGGACGCCAGAGGCCGCGAACTCAATACATTCCTCCCTGGATCCTGGAAGACAAGCGACGGCCGGCTCAGGGCTGGCCGTCGCTTGTCAAGCTGGGTGTTTACTATACGGTCGACAACACCTAGGCCGTTAGCTGTTCAATGCATAAGCGGCGACCATCTCGCTCTGGAGCTTGGTGAACGCCTTGGCGATGCTTTGATGGCCTGTAGTCGCCGCCGTAACGGCGTTCGGGATATCCGTGTTTGACAGGGTGAAGACCGTGCCAGGAGTTTGCGGGGCGATTGTCGCGGTGTCGGCGGCAATGACGTAAGCCTCGCTGTTGGCCGGTCCACCAGACTGGGTCCGCCACAGCGCGGTCGGACCGTTCAGGGAGCCTATGGCCGGCACCACGCCGAAGGTCTTCTCAGCCACAGCCTGACCAGCAGCCGAGAAGAGGTAATGGAGGAAGGCGATGGCCAACTTGTTGTGAACCGCGCCGGGGGCGAGGCCCCAGCCGAGGCTTCCGCCACCCGTCGGCTCCACCTGCTTGCCGCTCACCGCCGTGATCGTCGGCATGGGCACAACGTTGTAGTTGAACTTGGTGCCTATAGCTTGTTGCAAGCCCGGCAGGTTGCCGCGCACCTCAATGGACATTGCGGCCTCACCCGATTCGAAGAAGGGTTCGCAGCCGGAGGACCCGTTCTTGGCTTGCTGTTGCGCCTCAGGGATGGCATCGCCGTCGATCAGGGGATCGATCATCAACGCCCAGGCCTTGAGGGCAGCCGGCGTGTCGAGCGTCGCCTGCGTCTCCGTGAAGGCGGTCACACCGTATGCCTTGAGCACCGGGTTGTACTCCGCCTGCCAGTCCGGTCGTTCGCAAATACCGTACTGGGTTTGCGAGGCCCCGGATCCCACGTTGAGCTTCGCGGCATCGGCGAGCATATCTGCCCAGGTCCAACCATTTTGCGGGAACGGGACGCCTGCCTTTTGGAACTCGTTCTCGTTGTACATTATCACGGTGGCATCGGCTTCGTTAGCCAAAGCGAACACCTGGCCAACGCCGAAAGGCGCACCTTTGGGCGGGATGTACGAAGCCTCGAAGGTCTTCAGCCAGTAGTTCTGAGGGTACGGCATACCGGCCTTGAGGTCCGGGGTGAGGTCAGCGAAGAGACCGTCGACCTCGAGCGTGGGCGTCAGCACGTCGTAGGTCTCGTCGATCATGGGCTCGTTCCCGGCCAGGCGCTCAGTCTGCAAAAGAGGGACATAAGTGCTCGGGGTGTTGACGACGTTGGCCGCTTCGATGTGCACGCCTGGGTTGAGTTGCTCAAAAGCTGCGATGACTGGCTGCATCACAGGCGTGGTAAAGGTGAACACGTTCATGGTGAGCGTGCCGCTCAAGGCGGGGTGCATTGTGGACGCGCCTGCTGGGGTGGTGGACAGCCCGAGGACCAGGCTGCACGCCCCTGCAGCAGCAAGAATGTTTTTCCCGGGCAGGGTGCCGCGGCGGCCTTGTTGAGAGCTATTAGTGGACATCATTGGCAGTAACCTCTTTCGGTCTTGTCGTAGGACTTAATTAGGCGGAGAGCGGTGCGGTCGGAGAAGTATTCCGGGCAACTGGCACGCATGGGTGCGGCCCGTAACGGCGCTGGTTCGATATATCCCCCTTTCTAAGTAAATGGAACGGTAAATAATGCGGCGGAGCCCGCTCACCCACCCTCTGAGCTGGCTGGTGCCGGATAGAGCGGCGGGAGCCCCACTGCCCCGTCTCGCACGAAGATGGGTATGCGTTCGAGCGGTGCGTCGACGGTGGTCCACTGCCCCCCACTTGTGTGCTCATGGCTATAGGCGTCTGTCCAAACTGGCCCTTCGGGGAGGTATAAGTCCCGGGACCTTGCGCCGAAGCTCGTGACAGGCGCCACCAACACCGAGGGCCCGAACATGTACTGGTCCTCGATTGTCCACGCGGTGGCGTCGTCGGGGAAGTCAAACCAAAGGGGCCTCATCGGCGGCGCGCCGCGTTCGGCTGCCGAGGCCATTTGCTCCAGCACATAGGGTTTCATGCGTTCCCGGAGCTGCAAGATCTCGGCCACGATGGCGTAGACCTCCTCCCCGTACGACCAGACTTCGTTGGGCCCTCCGGACATGGTCTGAGAAAGCGGGCTGCGGGGAAGACGGTCCCCGTGAAGCCGGAAGAGCGGGCACCACATCCCGTACTGGAACCAGCGGACAATAAGCTCCCGGTATTCTGGGTCGCTCGGGTCACCTCCGTGAAAGCCGCCGATGTCAGTCGACCACCACGGGATACCCGAGAGGCCCGCATTGAGCCCCGCTCGGACTTGGGCAGCCAAGGACAGGAACGTGGCCGGGATATCGCCAGACCACAAGAAGGCGCCCCATTGCTGGCTACCGGCCCACGCCGACCGAACCAAGGTTACGACGTGCTCCTCTCCCGCGGCGCGCATGCCGTCGTAGATCATTCGCGCATGGTCGGCGGGGTAACGGTTCAGGCTCTCTCTGCCTGGCCCGCCAGCAAGTCGGAGGTTATCGACGTGGCCTGGCCTAAGTTCGGGCTCGCAAGCATCTAACCAGAAAAGCTTTATCCCATAGGCGTAGTAGTTCGCGTAGAGCTGGTCCCACACGTACTCACGGGCGTCGGCGTTGCTCGCGTCATAAAAGGCGACTGGCAGCCTGGTACTCGCGTGGCGATCGGGCCAGTCCGAGTGGTGGCCTGGGGCACCTCGCTCGTTCGCAATGAAATGGCCGGCGTTCAGCATGGGCTGGTAGTTCGACGACATCACGCTCACTGACGGCCATACCGAGACCATCAGGCGGACTCCAAGGGCTGATAGCTCATCGACCATCGCTTGAGGGTCGGGCCATTCGCTCGGCTCGAAACGCCAGTCGCCGAGCTGAGTCCAGTGGAAGAAGTCCACGACGATGACGGAAAGCGGTAGGCCGCGACGGTGGTACTCCCGCGCGACCTCGAGAAGCTCGTCCTGCGTCCGGTAGCGAAGCTTCGACTGCCAAAAACCAGCCGCCCATGAAGGCAGCATTGGCGCGTGGCCGGTGACTTCAGCATAACGGGCGGTGATTTGCTCTGGAGATCCGGCGGTGACCCAGTAGTCGATCTGGCGAGAACTGTCGGAGACCCAACGCGTTGCGGTACGGCCCAGTTCCACCCGCCCGATGGCCGGGTTGTTCCAGAGGAACCCGTAGCCGCGGTTCGACAAGAGAAAAGGGATGCTGACTTCGGCATTGCGTTGTACCAGGTCGAGCACTATGCCCTTTTGGTCCAGGCGCCCGTGGGTATGCTGGCCCAACCCGAAGAGGCGTTCGTCCTCATAAGCGGCGAAGGACTGCTCAAGCTGTTGGTAACCGTTCCCTGTGGCCGTGAAATTGCGCGGTCCAGGCCACCAAAAATGGATCGGCTTTTCGGCTAGCAGTTCTGCACCACTATCGGTCCGAAGGAACCGGATGTGCCCCGAGGCGTCGACCATGGCGGTGATGGCCCCCGCCGTTATCATGGCGCTGTCACCCTCGTACTTGACGACTGCGCGTGCTGACGGTTGCGCCGTGAGGGCACCATGGCCTTCCAACAGGGCGTTGAGCGTGGCCCGGACGCGTAAGCTGTCTTGTCCCCAGGGCTCGATCCGTACAAGTTCCGGCCCAGAGCGCCAGATGAGAGCCTGGTCATCGTCGATAAAGCTCGGCACGGCGATCTCGTCGTCAGCCTGGGGGAAAATAGAGGTCACTGTGTCCTTCGGTTGCTTGATCGTGGCGGGGCTGCGAAGAGCCATCCTGCCTCCGAGCCCACATTGCTTTGTCGTGAAATTGCTTTGTCGTGAACGCTGCTCGAGGCGCGACGGAACAAAGCTGTCGAGCTGGCCATGAGCAAGTTGAGAATAGTTACTTCGGGGTGACGCGGCCCCCTTTGACGCGTCCCGGTTCTTTATGTAGCGGAACGGTTGTTCAGTTACTGAATAGCCGGCGTCGCCAAAAGGATAAGCGTCTGATGGTTCGTGTGCGTGTGGGTCATCCGTTCGCGTTCATGGTCCTCTCCGGTGATGCTCTGTCGTTGGCCTCTGCGAGCGAGCGATGACGCGCTCCCTGTCCTTGGCCAAGCCGTTATCGGGCCGCCCACGCCGGAGGGCCCATCGCCTCATGGTGTCCCGCCCGGCGGGAGCGTTTGGAAGTCGAAGCGCATACTGACGGGTCAAGATAGCGGATGAGACGACGCAGTTCAAGGGTTATCTAACCGGTTCGATGTGTTGGGCCCCGGGATCGGATTCAGGACCTCCCGGGAGGCTCACCTCACCGGTCGCGGAGAACCACCAGCGGCGGCCCACGAGGCCGCGTTACCGAGAGGTCGTGCCGCTCACCCGGCCTGCTCATGTGCTACGTGCCCCTGCGCCAGCACGGCCCGCTCGCGCCTAGCGCCGGATTTGTCGAGAGCCTGGTCGGCGGCATAAGGCGCGAACGGCGCAGCGGCCGTGGATTCGCGCAGGATGATCGGTAGCTGCAGCAAGCGGCTAATAGGAGGATGCGCACGGTCTTCGAGAAGGCGGACTAAGAACCGTACCGCCTCGGCCGCCATCTCTTCGACCGGGTGGTGAGCGGCAGTCAGGCGCGGGGACAATGCTTCTGGCCACCGGGTGTCCGCAAGGGCGATGACCGAAACGTCTTGCGGTACGCGGAGCCCGGCGCTAGCAAGGGCTTGGTAGATACCCCAAAGGGCATGGTCGTTGATAACGGCGATACCGGTAAAGTCGCGGCCCTCAGACAGCAGGTCCTGGGTTACTCGGAGCCCTGACTCGGGGTTCACCTCGCTGTAGACGACCCGGCCACTGACACCGAGCTCTTCGCAGGCCAGAATAAACCCTTCTTGGGCACGACGCGCCGGGCCGAAGCCGCGAGAATACAGCTCTTCCCCGGTGTTGAACAGGACGATGCGTCGATGACGTAAGTCGGCAAGGTGGTGTACAAACGCGCGGGCTAGTGCCGCGAAATCGATGTCAACCCAGGTGTAGTCATCAGGGCGCGCGGTGCGCCCCACTGTCACGAACGGGACACCGGCCGCCTGCAGCCGCTCAACACGTTGGTCCTCGAGCGAAACCTCCAGCAGGATGACCCCGTCGACTCGCTGCTCTTCGATGAGGCGAGCGAAGACCTGGCGCTCCTCAAGGGAGATCGAAACGAGCACGTCATAGTCTGCAGCCTGTGCCTCCTGCACCACGCGTGGGATGAAGTCGACTGCGAAGGATGAAAGCGACCTGCCCTGGGGGGGAATAAGCAAACCGATCGTATTTGTCCGCCCATGAGCTAGAGCCCTCGCGGCTGCATTGGCCCGGTAGCCATGCATCTTGATCGCCGCTTCCAACCGTGCTCGAGTGGCAAGGGACACGGGCCGCTTGCCGGAAAGAAATGCGGATACTGTGGCCGTTGAAACACCGGCCTGTTTAGCTATGTCACGCATGCTGACCCTCGGGCTGCCACCGTGCCTTGGGTTATCGGCCTGTACCATCGGGGCTCCTTTCATGGCACCAATGCCGGTCGGCTGGTGTCAACAACCATGGTCGGGTACATCCGTACGGGGCTGGCCAGCGCATTCGCATCCTCAAGGTCACGTTCTCCACGGGTTCTCGGGGGATGCTTCTCCCGGAGCCTTCTCCACTCAGCCTAATGCGCCCGTGCAGGAAGCGCGCCTCGTGCGATCACCACGCCGGGCCATTGTGACCAGCGTTCCTTTGCGCACGAACCGATCGTTACCGCGACGGGAGGGAACTTCGGCGGAGCTAGCTGAACAACACGAGCCGCTCGACCGTCGCGCCGTGCCCCCCAAATACCACGGGCCCATTACCTTTGCGCTTAGCCGCGTACATGGCCATGTCGGCGTGCTTGAGGAGTGTCGTCGGGTCCCGGCCGTGGTCCGGGAACAAGGCGATACCGACGCTCGTCGCTACGTGCACGGAGAGGTTGAGGTTGGCAAGCCAAAGGGGCTCTAGGAGCCGCTGATAGATGCGCTCCGCAATGGCGACGGCAGTGCCGGCGATCGGGCCCTGGCCGACCACTAGGATTGCGAACTCATCGCCGCCCAGCCTGGCAACAGTGTCGCTTGCCCGGGCCAGTCCCGCCAGGACGGCGCCCACCTTTTGCAGCAGGAGGTCACCGTAGTGGTGGCCGAGAGCGTCGTTCACCTGCTTGAAGTCGTTCAGGTCGAGAACTAACAGCGCCAAAGCGGCTTCACCCGTATCGGCCTTGGCTAGCGCCTCTTCCATCCGCTCGGCGAGCAGGGCACGGTTAGGCAGGTCAGTCAGCCGGTCGTGGAAGGCCCGGCGCTTCATTTCGGCCAATTGCGCCCGCTCGGACTCGCGCAGGCGGGCGTTGTCGACGACTAGGGCGCCCTCCAACGCTAACTGGCGAGCGAGAGCCTCGTCGTCATGTGACCACGTACGGGGGACGGTGACATCGCCGCACATGACGTAGCCGATGTGGCCTTCAGTAGATAGGAGTGGGAGGGCGACGTACGACTTGAACCCGAGGGTTTCCACGAGCCCGCCGGGACGGACCGGGAGCAGCTTTGAGTCATTAACTAAGGCGGGCCCAAGCGATTGCGCTGTCCTTTGCCAGGCCGGCGAGTCACTAGCCCGCCTGCCTACGAGCGCGGCGGCCAAGGCGTCGGAGATCTCCGGTGGGGCCCCGACGCCCACTGTGAACGAGATGACGCCATTCCTGTCGACCGCGTACATGCCGGCGCGCTCACAATAGAAGGCGTCAGCGGCCACTTGGGCCAGGATGGTGCCAGCTTCGCGAACGGTGCTAGCCGCCGAGCCTTCCTCGAGCAGCCGGCGGATGGCGGCCGTTGACCGGTCCTTGAACCTCTGCTCCTCCGCTCTAGCGTCCCGTTCAATAGCTTGAGCAAATTGAGAGCTTATGGCCTGCACCACTTCGGCGTGCTCCTCGCTCAGGCTGTCGCCGTCGCTGCTTGCCGCAACCAGGACACCTAACACGCCCGAGGAGCCGCGCACTGGTGCCGCGATCAGCCAGGTCCTACCGTCGCTACAGGAGACTTCGGCAATGCCATTCGCTAGCACCCGGTGGGCGGCACTAGTTTCGGTTGCCATCGGGGCGCGAGCGGCATTTGGGTACCTACCAGCCAACGTCAGCGTGGCCGGTCCGCTAGTCACCTCGCCAGGCCGTTCGACTAGCAGGACGAGGGCGCGGTTAAAGTGCAACGCCACTGCAAGCCGGGTGCAAGCTAACTCTGCGAGCTGGAACAGCGAGATATCCGGGCGGGAAGCGAGTTCGACCATGCTTATGAGCAGTTCCCGCTCAGCGGCCAGGTGGCAGCGCTCCATCGAGCCACACATGGCAGGCGTAGCGACCTCGCCCGCCTCGCGGAGAACTCCGTCCGTGGTCGTCACCTTCCCTTATCGGCGGCGCGACAGCGTCTCTGAGACAACCACGAATGCGGTGGGCTGAGTGGCAGCGCGCCTGAGAGACCCTGGCGTGCATCTAACGATTTCGGTATTTCTCGGAGGTGTTCCAGACCATCGGAGGTGAAATTAGAGCCGAGCAAACGGGTTCGGGCCCCGCCGCTCTTCCGCCCCACTCAAAGATCTTCGGGCATGGAGATGCCAATGAACGCACACACCTCCGTTACTGCTTGATCGAAGATCGCCCCCGCGTTTTCGACGACCCCGACAAAGTGGCCAAAGAGCTCAAAGCTCACCGAGCCGAACAGCTGTGACCATGCCACCAGGGCGCGGATGATCGCATCATCGGGAACCCCCTGCAGCGCTCCCGGGCTCAGCCGCTGAGCCTCCGCAGCTGCCCTTGCCGAGAGTAGGGGGGCGCACGCGGGAAGGAAGGGGTTGTGCAGCGCACCGGCGGAGGCGGCGTCCCGCACGACGGAAGCGAGGACCAAGGTGACACGGCTGGCCCGGCCGATCGTGTCCTGGGGAGCGTGGTAACCAGGAATGAGTGCCGTAAGAAGCTGGTCGCGGCTCGGGAAGTATTGGGTCGATCTCAGCAGGCCTTTTGGAGCTTTTCCAGGCTCACACAAGATTGACGGAGAACGGCAGTCTCTCGGTCACAGGCTCGCGGCACACTGGGCACTGTGACCACGGCGCTCGACGAGCTCGACGAGGAGCAGAGAGCGGCTGCGACTGCGCTTGCCGGCCCAGTTTGCATCATCGCCGGGGCTGGCACCGGCAAGACCCGCACGGTGACGCACCGGCTCGCTCACGGCGTTGCCGCGAGGGAAGTGGACCCGCGACGGGCGTTGGCCATCACCCATTCTCGCAAGGCCGCGGCTGAGCTGGGCGAGCGGCTGAACCGGCTGGGTGTTAGCGGTATCGACGCCCGCACGTTCCATGCCGCCGGGTTGCGGGTTGCCAAGGAGCACTGGGCGCGCACGGGCAGGTCGGAGCCTTCACCAATCGTTTTGCCAGACAACGAGGAGTGGCGCTTGTGGCGAGACGCGCTCCGAGCGGCCCTCGGTCAGGAGCCCGACAACGCCGAACTGCGTGACGTCATGGACGAAGTCGGCTGGGCACGCAGCCAGCTCTTCGGCGTCGAGGATTACTCGGGGGCGGCGATGCTGGCTGGTCGACGTCCCGGCGTCGACCCCTCGTCGGTGGTCCGCTGCTGGGAGCGGTTCAACTCGGCAAAAGCCAGGATCGGCAAGGTCGATTTTGCCGACCTGTTGGAGATCGCGTCGCGATTGATCGAGGGCGAAGAACTGGTCGCTCGGGCGGTACGGGACCGTTGGGCACATGTGACGGTGGACGAGTACCAGGACACCGACCCGGCCCAGCAGCGCCTCCTCGACGCCATATTGGGTGACGGCCGCGACGTCTGTGTCGTCGGCGACCCGCGGCAAGCCATTTATTCGTTCAAGGGGGCGGACCCGGTATACCTGACCGGGTTCACGCGGCGCTACCCCGACGCTCAAGTGTTCAACCTCACACGTAACTACCGCTCCAGCCCGCAGATCCTGGATTGGGCCAACCGGGTGGCGGTAGGAGGCCAGACAAAGCCACTTGTCGCCACCCGAGCCTCCTCCGCCAAGCCCAAAGTCAGCCAGCTTGACGACGAGCAGGGTGAGGCTGCCTGGGTGGCAGGTGCCGCCCGGCGAGCCATCGCTTCTGGGACACCGCCGTCGGAGATAGCGGTCCTGTACCGCTTCAACGCCACCCAGGCCCGTTTCGAGGCCGCGTTTGCCCGCGCTGATATCGCTGTCGTCGTCGCCGAGGACACGACGTTCTTCGATCGCGAAGAAGTGCGGGCGGTACTGGTGCCCTTCGGGCGGGCAGCCCGGGCCGAACCCGAGCGCAACGGCTTGGAGCTGTTTTCGTCCCTCCTGGACCGTGCCGGGTTCAGCAGCGACAAACCGCCTAGTGGGCTCGGCGCTGCTCGGGCTCGCTGGGAGTCCCAACAAGCCCTCGTCGAGCTTGTTGAGGCATTGCCTGGGGCAACGACGGCAGCCGCCACGTCGCTGCTAGCCGAGGTCAATTCGCTCGCGGTCCGTACTCACGGCCCACGTACCTCGGGGGTAACCCTGGCAACCTTGCATAAGGCGAAGGGCCTCGAGTGGGACATTGTCTTCGTGGTGGGCATGACCGACGGAGCCATGCCGTCGGTGTATGCCGAGAGCGATGAAGAGCTCGCGGAGGAGGAACGTCTTCTCCATGTCGGAGTGACCCGCGCTCGTCGCGAACTGCACCTCACCTGGGCAACGTCGAACGCGCGAGGTTGGACGAACCACCCGAGCCGTTTCTTGGACCGTCTCGCTGCAGCGGCGCAGCAGCGGAGCGACCGCCACGGGGCCCCGACGCAGCAGCGGCGCGGCCAACGAGCGGAGCGGCACCCGTCGGGCCCCAAAGCCGTCTCGGCGCCGGCAGCGCAATGCCCTCATTGCGCCGGCCCGCTAAAGGGGATCGCGGCGCGTCGCCTCGGTGTGTGCGCCCACTGCGTCTTGTCTGTCCCAGGGCAGACGGGGGAAATGGCCAGGGCCCTGGCAGGCGTGGTCAACGATGCCGCCAACGAAAGCGATATTTCGAGCTTTGAGTTGGTTACTGAAGCGGGTATGCTCCGCCTCTTGGACCAAAGGCCCGACAGCGGCGACGGAGTTGCCGCCACCCCAGGCGTCGGTTTGCGCGGACCGTGGGCTCAGGCCGCTGCGGACGTCTTGATGCCATGACGGAAGGGCCCTGCAAGTGAACCGCTCGATCGCCGTCATGGCACTCATAATCGCTTTTGCAACCCCAATTGTGGCGGTCGCACAGGGCCAATCGCTCGGCGCGACAGGCCACTCGCACTACAAACCGTTCCCCGCCACAGCCGACTCGTGGTATTGGGAAATCGACGCTCCCACCGCTGGGCTGTCGGGTCTCCCCGCTACGAGCGCGGCGTACCCCGCCCCAGGGAGCGCTCACGTTTGGGACACGGACCTGTTCAGCGATTCCAACACCTCGTCAGGGAGCCATTTGGGTATTCCGACCGGCCCATCGCCGGTCGTGGAGGCCATCCACGCGGCCGGCCATTACAGCGTCTGCTATGTCGAGGCTGGCGCCTTTCAAGCCGGGTTCCCTGACGATCCTCATTTCGCCAAAGCCGACTACGGGTATGGCGCCAAGAGGTATGAGATGAGCGGCTACCCGAACGAGTGGTGGTTCGACCTCGCCGGCTTCAAGAACTATGTGGCCGGTGAACCCTCGACGCTCAACCCCGTAGCTGAGAATATTGCTGCCGGTCTGAACGACCGCTTCAAATGGTGCGCCCTCGAGGGGCAAAATGCTGTCGAGCCCGACGACATTGACGGGTATACCAACGCGAGCGCTACCGGGGCAAACGGCGGAGGGTGGGGGCTCACACAAGCAGACTCGGCGGGTTTCGAGCGCTGGCTCGCGTACCAAGCCCACGCAGATGGGCTGGCGGTGCTTCAAAAGAACGACCCCGCCAACGCCAAGGTCGATGAGCCGCTGTTCGACGGGGCCTTGAGCGAGGAATGCAACTATTACAACGATCCTTGCGCCGGGCCAGGAGGAGACTGGGGCCCATACCTGGCGGCGGGCAAGCCCGTATTCAATGCGGAGTACACCCAGGACGATGAGACGACAGCTAAGTTTTGTTCAACAGACGATCATTGGGGAATTTGGGGGGCGCTGTTCAGCGTCGATCTGAACGGGCCAAAGTTCTACAAAGTGTGTTGGAGCCCCGACAACAGGCTGTGAGCGACCCAACGCCAGGACGAACTTGCCGATATGCGTCACCATAACGGCAAGTTGCGTGCCCGGTCAGGTCAGGGGGATCGGGGTGGGGGAGTTCTGTGGCCTAGAGGATGTAGAGCATTTCTTGATAGGTGGGCAGTGGCCACAGGTCGTCAGCCACCAGGCCCTCGAGGTCGTCAGATGCAGCCCGGACGGCTGCCATCGCCGGCAATAGGGCCACCTGGGCGTGCTTGGCCTCTGCGGCGGCATGTTTGGCAGCTTTGGTGCCGAGCTCGTGGCGCAATTTCGCGATGCCGGCCCGCAGGGCGTCGAGGGCGCTTGACACCTCGTCGAGGGTGCTCGAGTCCCCGGTCATGCCGACCGCCCGCAAGGTGGCCAGGTTGGCCGCTAGCTCGGTCTGGTACCGGCTGGCTGCCGGCAGGACCGAGGTGGTCGCCATCTCGAGGGTTAGGCGGGCCTCCACTCCGACGCTGAGGATGTACTGCTCCAGAGCGATCTCGTAGCGGCTGTGCATCTCCCGGTGCGAGAACACCCCGTACTTGCTGAACAGTTCCAACGACTCTTCCGTGATGAGCTGGGGCAGGGCGTCGAGGGTTGTGCGCAGGTTCGGCAGGCCCCGTTCGGCCGCCTCCGCCTGCCAGGCGTCGGTGTAACCGTCGCCGTTGAAGACCACGTTGCCGTGCGTGGCGATGATCTCCTGGAGGACGGCCTGGACGGCTTCATTGAACTCGGTCCCGCTGTCAAGCAGCGACTCGAGCCCCGTGGCTATATGGTCCAGTGCCTCCGCCAGGATCGTGTTGATGGTCACCATCGGCCCGGCGATGGACTGCATCGAGCCGGGGGCGCGGAACTCGAACCGGTTGCCCGTAAAGGCAAACGGGCTGGTCCGGTTGCGGTCACCCGGATCCGAAGGTAGGACGGGCAGCGTGTCGACTCCGATCTGGAGCGACCCCTTTTTCTTCGAGCTGGTGGCGCCGCCCTTGGCGATTTGGTCGAAGACGTCCGTCAGCTGGTCGCCCAGGAAGATGGAGATGATGGCAGGAGGAGCCTCGTTGGCGCCGAGGCGGTGGTCGTTGCTGGCCGAAGCCACGGACGCCCGTAGCAACCCGCCGTACTTGTGCACGGCCCGGATAACGGCCCCGCAGAACACCAGGAACTGGGCGTTGGCGTGAGGCGTGTCTCCCGGGAACAGGAGGTTGCCCTCGCTGGCGTTGCCCACCGAGAAGTTGACGTGCTTGCCCGACCCGTTGATGCCCGCGAAGGGCTTCTCGTGGAACAGGCACTCCATCCCGTGCTGTTGGGCGACCCGTTTGAAGGTGACCATGAGCAATTGCTGGTGATCGGCTGCCACGTTGGACCGCTCGAACATGGGGGCGATCTCGAACTGGCCCGGTGCCACCTCGTTGTGCCTGGTCTTGGCCGGTATACCCAGCTTGAACAGCTCACGCTCGGCGTCGAGCATGAAGCCCAGGACGCGCTGCGGTATGGCGCCGAAATAGTGGTCGTCAAATTCCTGGCCCTTGGGCGCCTTGGCCCCGAACAGGGTACGCCCGGCGTTCAACAGGTCGGGACGGGACAGGAAGAAGCTCCGGTCGATGAGGAAGTACTCCTGTTCGGGCCCGGCAAAGGAGACCACCGCGTCGGGGTTCTCGTGGCCGAAGAGGCGCAGCACCCGCTCGGCCTGGGCCGCCATCGCCTGCTGCGAACGGAGCAGCGGCGTCTTGTGGTCAAGGGCATCGCCCGTCATCGAGACGAAAACGGTAGGGATGCAAAGGGTCTTGCCGTTGGGGTTCTCCAGCAGGTAGGCCGGGCTGGTGGCGTCCCAGCCCGTGTAACCCCGGGCTTCGAAGGTCGCCCTTAGGCCGCCGCTCGGGAAGCTTGAGGCATCCGGCTCGCCCTGAGTGAGCGTCTTGCCACTGAACTCGGCGATCGAGCTGCCGTCCCCGCCGGGCTCCAGGAAGCTGTCGTGCTTTTCAGCTGTCGAGTGGGTCAACGGGAAGAAAACGTGAGCGTAGTGGGTGGCACCCTTTTCCATGGCCCAGTCCTTCATTGCCGCAGCGACGACATCGGCCACCGTCGGGTCCAGGGGCTTGGAGTTCTCGATGGTCCCCATGAGCGACTTGAAGACGGCTTTGGGAAGCCGTTTTTGCATTACCGCCTTGGAAAAAACGTTCTGGCCGAAGATCTCGCCTGGGTTCCCCTCCGGGATGGAGAGCTGCGCCGGGGGCTGGTAATTCTTGACGGCGTCGATCGCCTGGAGGCGGGCCTTGCTACCGCTCATTGGAGCTCCTGTCCGACAACCGGCCCGTAGGAAGTCGGCACCTTGCGCGACCGCGGGCTTTACTGCCACAGAGAAAGTAGAGCGGTCGCGTGACGTGCGTATTTCCGCCGCGTGAATGTTTCGGTACCGAGCTTCTCTGCGCGCTCAGCCCAGCAGCACCTCGCCTTCGCTGGCCAGGGCTTCCCCGGCGGCTTCCGGCCCCTCGTCACCCGCCCGGCCTCTGGCGCCGCCCTCATCCCCGGCTGAGGACCGGCGGCCACGCTGGTCCTGCAACAAGACCTGGAGCAGCTCTTCGTAAGGCCCCAGGATGTAGGCCTCGTCACCGGCCCCGAAGCGGGTCCCTCGGCGGGGCGGGTGCTCGAGCACGCCCGTGCCTGCCCCCCGCCGGATGGCTACTACCCGCGTCCGCGCCGGGAGGTCCTGCATGGCCAGGCCATCGAGCCCGCTCCCGCTGGCGATCGACAACCGGCCGACCAGGAACGGGCGGTCCTCCACGTAAAAGGTGCCCATGACCTGCAGGCCTAGGGCGGCTCCCACGAACCAGGGGGCGGCCAGGGCGGACGTGGAGCGGACCTGGCGGAAGCCGAAGCTGACCTCGACCGTGTGGGCCAGCATCCGGTCGAAGACGCGCAGGACGGTGGGCACCGACGACGCCCTGTCTCCCAGGTGAGCGCGGGCTGCGAGGGCCGCCTCGATATTGGTGAGGTCGTTACTAGTCAGCAGGGCCACCGCTGACGCCTGTTTGAGCCCCACAGACTCAAGGGTTTGGCGCTGGGTGGCATCGGCTAGCACCACTGGGACCCCCAGGGCGCGGGCCCGCTGCAAGTAGCGGTTGTGCTCGTCGGTCTCAACCACCACCACCCGCCAGCCCTCGGCTATGAGGCCCTCGACGACTCGGAGCCCGACCGCGCCGAAGCCCACCACCACCACGTGGCCCGACATCATGGTCACCTGTTGGCGGCCGAGCGACTGTTCGATGCGGCGGCTGACCAGCAAGTTGGTGAACAGAGCGAAGGCGGTGGTCATCAGGGCCACCCCGGACACCATGAAGAACACGCCGTAGGCCAGCAGCCAAGCGGGCTGCCCACCGAAGGAGTAGTCGCCGAAACCGATGGTTGTGATGGTGGTCACGGCGAAATAGATGGCATCGAGGACCGAGAGATGGGCATGGGCCTGGACGGGCCGGTAGCCCAGCCGGATCACGACCGCGGACACGACGAACAAGACGACCACGGCCAGCAGGGTGCGGCGTAGAGGCCGGTCGGAGCCAGAGACGACGGCCGCTATAAAGCGGTGGATGGCGCGACCGCCCCTCTTCTGAGCCCTCGTCGTCGAGGTGGCCTGGAGGGAGCCGACGATGCCGTACATCGCGAGCTCGTGGGGGGTGCCGAGCAGGGTGACCCGGTCGCCCGCGCTCACCAAGTGGTCGCGCCCGGGGCACACGACCAGAGGAGCGTCGCCCCCCGGGACCACCGCTACTGGGGCCAGGTCGCCGTAGAGGTGGCGGATGCTGACCTGGGATTTCCCTTCTTCGGGGGCCGCTAGCACCTCCGCCGCCACGAACTGCTCGCCCCCCAGGACGAAGCCGTGCGCCCGCCGGCGCACGCACGCTTCCACCACCGACGGGGCAGCCAGGGATGCCATGTCCAGCACCGACCCCGCTCCCAGGACCTCCTCGATGGCGCTTCCCACGGCCGGGTTTGCCATCTGCACAACAACCCGCACCTCGGGTCGGAGCTGGCGGGCGAGCAATGCCGTCTCCAGACTGCGAAGGTCCGTCTTCTCCACGCACACGACCGCCTCTGCGCCCTCAAGGCCGGCGTCCCACAACGCCTGGCCGAGCCGGGCGCTACCCGGCACATGGGGGACCCCCCACTGGGCGATGATGGGGACCAGTTTGGGGTCGGGGTCGTCGTCGACCACGACGACGGGCACATCGGCCAGGTGGAGGAGTTCTGCGATACGGAAGCCCAAGCCCTGTAAACCGCACACGATTACATGGCGGGACCAGTCGCGATAGGTGACGGCGATCACTCGGCCTCCAATTGCGCCCACGCTGGCACACCTGAGCCAGTTGGACCGCTCCGCCATGGTCGCCGCCGAATGTATCCCGCCGATGTCGGGCCCATGAACCTTTGATAAACCGGTGGCCTGGGTGCGGCCTGGGCGAGGGCTCGAGCCCCATGCGTGATTGGTAGCGTGTAGCCATGTCGCGGGGGTGGCCGGCGGTTAACTACGAGCAGTGGAGCGCTACTTGCGACACCTTGCACGCGCACACGCAAGTCCTCGGCAAGCTCGCAGCGGCACTTGCCCCACCTGAGCCCCAGCTCCAACATGCGGCGCTGCGGCTAACAGCACGAGGTTGGGAGACCGCTCCTCTGCCGGCACCGGACGGTTCGGGCACGTTCGTGGTTGCGCTCGACCTGCGGGTGCACGAAGTGGTAATTGAAGCGAGCAACGGGGCAAACCGGCGGATCGATCTCGGACCTGATCGCGCCGTAGGAGCTGTGGCGCGCGAAGTCCTGGGAACGCTGAGCAGCATTGTCGGCCCCGTGACGATCGACCCGAGACCCCAGGAGGTCCCGTGGAAGGTGCCGCTCGACGAGGACACCGTGCACGCCCGCTACGACCCGGATGCGGTCGCCCGCTATTTCGCGGCCGCCACCCAGGCGGCGTTTGTGCTCGCTGCTTTGCGTGCCCCGTACCGAGGTCGGACCACGCCGGTCAACGCCTGGTGGGGCTCGTTTGACCTTGCGGTGAGCCTGTTTTCCGGCCTTCCGGCCAAGCCCCCGTCGGATGACTTCATCATGCGCAATGCAATGGACGCACAGGAGGTAGCCATCGGTTGGTGGCCTGGCGACCCGAGGCACCCCAAGGCCGCCTTTTACGCATATGCGCACCCGGCGCCCGCAGGGTTTTCCGAGGCGCACCTTTCCCCGCCGGCCGCACACTGGGACGGGGACCTTGGTGAGTACATCCTTCATTGGGACGATGTCCGCGACGCCCCTGATCTGCGCGCGAGCGGGCTCGACTTTGCCCGCTCGGCATTCCGCCATGCGTGCA
>Ga0302177_10001293_pt1 | contig 18170 bp, 12 predicted proteins | sample I_Palsa_E1_2_FD_198780 | JGI IMG/M metagenome (GOLD analysis project Ga0302177, IMG submission 198780) | Peat permafrost microbial communities from Stordalen Mire near Abisko, Sweden - I_Palsa_E1_2 | ecosystem: Environmental > Terrestrial > Soil > Palsa > Peat permafrost | place: Sweden... | reverse complement strand
CGATTCAGTTGAGTTCTAGCGCGCAGGGTGCGGGGAGTTGCATCGCATGAGCCGCGCGCATCATTTACCGACGACAAAGGCCTCCTGCGCGGTGATGCTGCGCGTGAATCCTTCCTTGAATGCCCTAGCGCGCAGTACGGCCGGCCCGGTGAGCTTGATGGGTTTTTGATAGCGCTGGTCCGAAGTGCCCGGCACGCTTCCATCCAACGTGTAGCGTATGTCCGCGCCTGGCTCGCTTTCTCGCAGGGAGATTTCTATCGGGGTCTCATAGGTACCTCCCGCAGGGGAGATCGCCGGCGGATCCAAGACAGCACGTCCGGGCATGCTCTTAACCCACTCCTGCAACAGCGCGACACCCTTTTGATCGATCGTCTCCCGCGCGAGTGGCGGCATCTTGATATCACCCACGGTGTTCATGCGCATCACCACAATCGAGCGCCAGATGTCATGCGGCGAAATAATCCGCGGCTTGTCGATTCCCTGGTCGATCAACACCGGGCCGTCGATGAGTTCCTGCTTGTCCAACGGCGTATCATAGCGGGCGTCAAAATACGCGACGGTACCGCCTGGGCGGTGGCACTGGGCGCAATTCGCATCCAGATATGAGCGGGCCCGATCCACCAAACTGCGCGCTGCATCATCGGCTGCTGCGAGTTTTGGAAATGTCGCCAGATCGTGGTCCTTAAAGCCCGGCGCAAACAATCCAATATGGTTCCACGCTCGCAGCTCGTTGTCCGTGACCCCCGAAGGATAGGTGAAGGGGCGGTTCAATTGGCGCGTCTTAACGCCGAGCACGCCCCCGGCTCTGGCGTTGTGACATTCCAGACAATCCTTGCGACTTGGGTAGTACCACGTCTGCTGCCGCACATCCCCAGTGGCCGTCTTGATGGGGATCGCCTCCGTCATGCTCGTGCTGAGCAGATCCGCGTCGCTACCGTCGGCGCGCCATTTGTAGACGACTCCATACACTCCACCAGCACCGTCACACACCAGCAGACGTGTCTCGAGCCGACGTTTGACATCGGGATTTCTTTCGTCAGTAGGTAGCGCAAACGATTTTACGAACACGGTGCCACGCGGAAACTTCCATTCTCCGGAGACTGCAAACTGGATCTTTCCGTTCGGCACGGCCGCCCAGCGAGCTTTGCTGGCGCCATCTGACCAAAAAGCAACGATGAGATCGTAAGGAATCAGGCCTGCACTGGGGATCAGATTGCGGGTATCGCTAAAGGCGCCGGTTTGCGAAAGCAGTTGCGGTAATTTGCCGTTCGCGGTCCTCGGCATTTTTAAATAGCCGGTCGGCTCAACGCGTTCGTTGATGCCATGGGGCGTCGCTGCTGGCGCCGGTTCCGCGCGGGCAACTTGCGTCATGTAAAACGCTACGGCAACGACCATAAATGCAGCGATTCTCGCGGCAGCTCCTGCGATCGGCGATCGTGACAACAATGGTACGCAACGACTCCCGCTAACCGCCCAAGCTCTCAATTTTTTACCCTTTCGCAAGATGCAATATCCCTTGGAACGAAGGCGCTTCGGCACCGCGATCTGACGGCGGCGCTTGCACAGTCGAAGCCGGCTCTGCGCTTCCACCCGCACACAATACCATGACGGATTGGCTCGGATTTGCAGCGGCAGACTGCCAGGGGCAGACGCGCGGCCGTGGGCTCGGCAGCGGTAGTCGTGGGCGGTTCAGATGATTGGAACTCCGACGTCAATATCCTTGGCGCTAAGCCAGCAGGCGCGATGCGATTCTCTCGATGCGCTCCGGTAGCATAAGGAGGAAAAGGAAGCGCGCGGATCGGGCGCGAGGACTGCGTCGCAGCCTACGACGCATGCCGCGCGCGCGTGTAAGCCTCTGGGACAAGAGGCAATTCGAGATGCAGTACAAGCGTGCCAAAAAGCGGGACACAACGCGAAAAGCCCGGTACTGCGCTCGGTACACGTCGAAGAATCGCCGGTCCGCGCAAAAAGCGACGTTGCCAGGGAGTCGACCTTCAAACTAGGGGTAATCTTCCCGATCCCGAGGAGCGAATCATCCATTCGAGAACGACACCGGCGAGCGCGAGCGCGCAGCCTCTGGCCGAGCGCTGCCGCGCTGTTTAAACTCGTGGGTGCGGACTTGAAATTACCGGACGCTCTCGGGAGCGATCGCTCTTTCATAGGTAAAAGTGATGTGGCGCAGACGCCACGTCGGAGAGGTCTTCGAGATGACGCTGCGAGTGCGCTTGATCGTTCTCGTCGCGTTTGTGCTTCTCGTCAGCGTGCTGTTGGGTGGAATGCTTGCCTGGTGGCACGCGGCACAGTCCGCACGCACCGAGATGCAGGCGGCGCTGCTCTCAGGCGAGCACCGGGTGCGCGACTCGATCGCATATCTGCCGGAAGTGGCGGATCGCGAGGGTGATCTGCGGCGTCTGATCGCCACGTTCAATGGAGATCGGCACCTGCGCGCCGCGCTCCTGAACGCGCAAGGACAAAGCGTCGTAGACTCCGTATTGTCCGTACCGCTTCACCCGACGCCGGACTGGTTCTTTGATCTGCTGGGCGTACGGTCTTCGAAGAGCGTGATAGCAATCGGTCCGACCGTCGTTGAGCAGGCCATCGTGCTTGCGACGGACCCGCACAACGAAGTGAGTGAAGTATGGACGGAATTTCGCGACGGTATGGTCATCGTGGTCGTGTTCTGTATCTTGAGTTTCGCGATCATCTACTGGACGGCCGGGCGCAGCCTGCGTCCTCTTGAGACGTTATCCGCTGGCTTTCGCACCATCGGCAGCGGCGATTACGCGACGCGGGTGGTTGAGAGCGGGCCGCCGGAAGTTGAGCACTTGGCGCGCGCGTTCAACCTCATGGCTGAGCGACTGGGCGAGTTGGAGGCGCGCAATGAGCGTTTGCACACGCAGTTATTGACCATTCAGGAGGAGGAGCGCGCCGATCTGGCTCGGGATCTGCATGATGATGTAGGGCCGTTTCTGTTCGCCGTCAATGTGGATGTTGCGAGCATTGCGCTCCTCGCCGAGACCCACGGGGAAGCGGAGATTCTAGAGCGCGGTCGCTCGATACGCGAAGCCGTCAGCCACATGCAGAAGCACGTGAAGGCGATCCTCGGCCGTCTGCGTCCCACCGGCGTCAGCGAGATCGGCCTTGCGCAGGCAGTGGAGAACCTCGGTGTCTTCTGGCGCCGCCGCCACCCCGAGATATCGATCGCGTTCGATGTGGGCGCGTCAAATGTGAGTTTTGGTGATGTGGCTGACGCGACGCTGTATCGCCTAATTCAGGAGAGTCTCACGAACGCAATACGGCATGGACGGCCGAGCGGCATAAAAGTAACCATACAGACGCAAGACCGAGGCGATGTCGTACTGCAGGTATCTGACGACGGCGTCGGCATCACTCCTGCAACGGATCGAACTGGCCTCGGTCTTGCCGGGATGAGAGAGCGCATTTCCGCCCTGGGTGGGACTTTGAGCGTACGCAATCACGTCGACGGTAAGGGCGCAAGCGTCACGGCGCGATTGCCGCGCCAGGCGCCGGTCGTCGCGCGAGAGACGGAAATCGAATCGTGAAGGTTCTCGTCGTCGACGATCATGCCGTCGTGCGCGAGGGTCTGCGACGTCTTCTCGTGGCACTGCCCAATGTTGAGATCTTCGACGCGGCATCGGGGCGCGAAGCCTTGATGTTTGTACAGCGCCAACAACCCGATCTGATTGTGCTCGACCTGCATCTGCCGGGCATCGGCGGGATTGAGCTCCTGCGGCGCCTCGTCAGCATGAGCCCCAATGCGCGTATTCTCGTTTTCAGCATGCACGCGGAGATGATGTATGCGGCGCGCGCGCTGCAGGCAGGCGCGCGCGGCTATGTCAGCAAGAATGCCAGCCCCGAGGAGCTGCGGGTCGCGCTCAACCGCGTTATTGAGGGCGGACGGTACGTCGAGCGTGAGATCGCGCAGGAGCTTGCGGTGCACGGTCCGGTTGACGCCGATCCGTGGAATCGACTGACGGAGCGCGACTTGGAGATTCTGCGGCTTTTGAGTGAAGGACGCAGCCTCGCGCAGATCGCCGCGGCGATCGGCGTCAGCTACAAGACCGTCGCCAACATCTGCACGCAGATCAAGGCCAAACTCGGCGTCACGCGCACGGCTGATCTTGTGCGGCTCTCGATCGAGATGGGTGTTTCTTAATGACGGGCGCCTGCGCCGCGGCGAATGCGTCGGTGCAGGAGCAGAAAGACGAGAGCCACGAGCCCTACCGTCCAGTGTCCGAGCGACACCGCGGCGCGAAACGCATCACCGCCGGCATAGTAGAGGAGGTAGCCGGTGACCACGAGCCAGATATAGACGCCGAGCAGCACGAGGCCCGAGCGGCGCTGACGCCGCCACGCCCAGCGGCCTCCCACATGCGCTACCGATAAAAAGCCGAGCAGCCACAGCGAGGCGAACGCAAAGGCGCCATGGGCTCGCAGCCACCATTGCTCGAGCGGATGTGCCGTGAGGCCAAATTCCCCGGAGCGCGCGAGGAAGTCGTGAAACACTAGCCACAGCGCACCGGAGAGCCAAACGCCGAGGACAATCGGCCACACCAGATACCGATGTCTGATCACTGCAGCCCACCGATAGTGCGCCATCCCGTTCCTGGACGGTCAGGATGATGCACGTGGGCAACCGCATGGAAGCGACGTAGCAGCGGCGCTGCGGCGGCCTCATCGGCCAGCACGACCTTGGTTAAGGCATCGGCGATAACACAGCGTGCCGCGAGTACCGAAACCGTGATGCGCGCGTTGACTGCCCGGTGTGTTTGACCGCTGACGTGGCAGCCGACCTGTTCGCCGGCATGGGATCGGGCAGAGATCGCGCTACAGCTCGTCGCCAATGCGCCGCGGCGAATTTCCACGAGCGGCAGAACATCAAGAGGTGACGCCGCAGTGCGAATCGTGACCCGCTCAGCCTCCGTGCCCGCCGTGCGCAGATCGCCACCTGCATTCACGCAGGCCGAGGTGACGCCGCAGGCGTGCAGCGCCGCGACGGCGCGATCCACGGCGTAGCCTTTGGCAATACCGCCGAGATCGATCCACAGGGGGCGCTTGAAGAACACCTGTTGTCCGTTTCGCAACTCAATATCGCGGAAGCTTGCGCGCGAACCGCCGCAAAGGGGAGCCGCGCGCGGCGCAGCGAGCATGCCCCATTTGACGAGCGTACTGCCGATGCTGGCGTCAAATAGACCTTGAGAAAGCTGCGCCATGCGCGCGGCCCATGCCAATACTCGAAAAGTGTGTGGATGGACGGTCACGGGGGCATGCGCTGCTGCCCGGTTCAAGCGGCTGACATCGCTTTCTTCCTCCTGGAAGCTCATCAGCCGATGGATCTCGAGGACTGCCGCAAACGCCTGATCGATGGCGCGGTGGGCGGCGCGCGGTGCCGCAGCGCGTACCCGTACCGCGACTACGGTGCCGAGTAGCGGGCGCGCCCGCTCAATGCTCGGCGGAAGCGAGCACGAGCGCATAGGTTGCAAGCAAGCGGCGTACCCCGTCGGTGACATGGCCGCATGACAGCGTTGCTCCGGAAATGTTCTTGATATCGCCATTCAACTGCAGCGCTGAGCCATGATGCTTGCCGATGAACTGCCGCCGCCACGCCGGCAGATGCACTTCGCCGCCGTAGCTTTCGTGATAGTCGAGAATCTCGAGCTGCCGCACAGCGCCGCTGGCATCGAGCGCCACCGCGTAATTGATGAACTCATGCTTGCCGATGACCTGATCGAGGAGAAACCAGCCGCCGGCGCTGTCGTGCCAGGCATTCACCTGAGGATTTATGACTTTGACTCCGGAATCGCTCTCGATGGCTTGTATTTGCGCCGCTGTCAGTTCACGAGTATCGCGCGTCAACACGCTACCCTCGAACATGAGCGTCTGCGCCTGTTCCACCGTGAGGTAGGTTACCGCGTACGCGGGCGTGACCAGCGCCAACGGTGAGAGCGGGATCAACAGCAACCGCGCGTTCTTCATACCCTAAAAATTCAGCCCCAGACCGAGATCGTAGCGGCTGAAGTCGGTGTTGACCCGGAAGGACTGGTAGTCGGCCTTCAATACCAGGTGCGGGCCCAGGTAGTAGTTGGCGCCGAACGTCCAGACGCGATCATACCGTTGTGGCCAATATCCATAGTCTCCCGGAGCTGCGGACAGCGGCACGAGCCCCGTCGGTACCACCGGCCCGCTCACGCCTTCATAGCTTGCACCCATATCGTAGTGTTCCCAGCGCACGAAGGGCGCGAACCGATAGCCGCCACTGCTCCAGGCGGTGTAGGCGACCTGGCCATAGTATCCCAGGAATGACGACGGGATTGGATTGGGCGAGCCAGGATTCTGGGCATTGATCGCAGCAAGATTGGTAATGGCTCCATGTGCGTACAGCGCTGAGATATCGAAGTTGCCGGGCATCCAGCGCGCATGCGCTTCCCACAAGGTGAGGTGCTGATCGTCCGGCACGGGGGCGTTGGGCGGAGCGGGAACGGTCGCAAGCTTGCCATTGAAGATGCTGGCGCCCACCTTGAGGCCCGGCACGCCGTTGTAGTTGAGTGCCAGATATTGCGCCAGATGCTGTCCCTTCGCGAGGGCGAGTTCCTGATGCGTGGCCTGCAATGGTGCGACCTCGTTGTCCTCCAAATCGAGTGCGGTCGTGTACTGCGGGAATTCGGGAGCGAAGTCCCACTTTGACAGATCCTGGTCGCTCGTGATGCCCACGTTCCACGCCAACCCGAATTCGGTCTGCCCGTGCAAGGCTGCGCCGCCTTCGCGCCAGGTACTGGGGATAATCAGCGTCTCGACGAAGTTGCGCTGCACGCCGTAGAAATTGGTTGGCTCGTGATATTCGTTGAGAAGGCCGAAAGGCAGCAAAATAAGGCCCGCCTTGACGCCGACCTGGTCGCTCAGCAGCCGATCGATGTAGAACTGCTCGACCTCGAATTCGCCGACATCATCGGCGGAGGACACGGCGTGCTCCACTTCGTATTCAGAATTGAAGAGCGTACGCTCGTCGAACTGATAGCCGATGCCGAACACCGCGCGCGCTAAATCAAACTCCGTGCGCTTGGAATCCCGAGGGTGCATGTAGTAAACCTCGCCGTAGCCCCACAGGCTCAGATTCTGAAAGGGCGAGGAGGCAGGAGCGGCAGGGACGGCAGAAGGGGCAGGCGCAGGCGCCGCCGCCGCGGTCTGCACCGCTTGCTGCGGCATCTGCAACGAAGGCGCTGGCGGCGCTGGCGGCGCGTTGCGCGCTGAGGCAGCGGCCTGATTTTGCGCTTTCAGTGCCTGCAGCTCGGCCTGCACAGCCTGCAGCTGCTGCGCGAGTTCTTCGACGTGGCGTTCCAACCTTTGCTCGCGCGCGTCGGCGTCGGTGGGAACGGGATCGGCTTGCGCCGTGCTGATGCAGGCGAGGACGGTGAGCGCCAAGAGCGCCCGCAAAGAAGGCTGCGTTGGAATTTTCATGATTACTCAGCTCGCAAAGATTGGGGAGATGCGACAACGGCTGCCTGGCACTGCTGCGGCAGGGCATAGGCGTCGGGATGATTGGGGTCGTAGCCGTCGGTGAGCGTGCACAGGAAGGCGATGACCGCGTTGATGTCATCCGCGGTGAGCGTCGGGGCCTGGCCGCCGGCGAAAGTGGGCGGTGTATAGGGCACTTCGCCGACGTTGACGTTGGCGTCGAATTCGACCGGCAGGTCGTTGTATTCGAACAGGTCGGGGCTGCCGTCGGCGGCCAGATAGAAGCTGCCCGCAGGGCCATACGGATTGCCGCCGGGTCCTGCGGCGACCGGGTTGGGATTGTTGCCGACGTTATTGTTGATGTCGCGAGTGACGTACCACTCAATCACCTGTTTTAAGGTATCGAATACGCCGTTGTGAAAGTAGGGCGCCGTGAGAGCGATATTGCGTAGCGTCGGCACCTTGAACTGTCCGCACAGCGTAGTCGTGTCGGAGAACACCGGCCGCGGGTGCGGATCGTTCGGCGCCGGCGCGAGCGGCCCGCACAGGCCCAAGTCGTAGTAGGTGTATTCGGAGTCGGCGGGAATATTGATCTCAACCGGAATATAAGTCAGAGACGCGCCGTTGACGGGACTCACCGGGTGCGCAAGGTTGGCGGCGATTTTCCAGTTGCGCGGCACGCCGATGTTGTCGTAGGTAAAATCGGTGAACAGCGCATGCTCGTTGTAGCCCTGTCGCTGACTCGGATGGCAGGCCGTGCAATTGCCGCGGGTCGGATCATTGAAGAGTGCAAGGCCTTGCTGCTCGAGGCTCGTGAGCTGCGTTTGACCCGCGAGCCAGAAGTCGAACTTGCTGCTGAAGGGATGAAACGACGGGTCTTCCGTTTCATAAGCTGCGATTGCCGCGGCCATGTCCTTGAGCGCGACGTCTGGATCGTCCAGCGCACTCTCACCGTACACGGTGACGAATTGCGCGAGCGACGCGGGCGAGGCGCGCAGTCGGGAGATCACTTCGGCGGCGTTCTGATTGGCCATCTCAAAGGACGTGACGAAGGGCTGTGCCGCCTGCGCCGCGAGGCTCGATGCGCGGCCGTCGCGAAAGAAGCCTCCCGTCGCCCCTCCGGCGACGATGGTGAAGGGCGGTGTGAATGAGGCGTATCTGAGCGAAGGCGCGTTGCGCAGGCCCGGCAGCGTCATGTCCGGGCCACCGAGCGGCACCGACAGAGCGTCGGTTGCCGCATACGCATTCGAGGGGACGTGGCAGGTCGCGCAGGCCTGGCGGCCGGAGGCGGAGAGTTTGGTGTCGCCGAAAAGCTGATCGCCCAATTCGGCGACGGCGGAGAGCGTTCCGGGCGGCGGCGAAGTGGTAGCGCCAGCCTCCGCGCCGCCACCGCCGCAACCGCTCAGGCCAGCCGCCGCTACCGCTATCGACAGCAATGCGAGTGCCGAAAACCCCGCCTTTGTAGTTGCCATCGACCCGAGCCCGGTTGTGATTCTAAATGCTAATCATTCTTATTAGCATTTACAAGGCCCGGCTGAGGGCTGCGCTCGAGCGCATTCGCGCGGCAGATTTAGTTAAATCAGGCTACTGGGCGAGCGTGGCTACGGTGCGCGCCGACGGCGGGCGCCAGATGCGGCTTAGTTAAACTCTGACCCTGGCTTTGCGCGGCGCGACGCGAATGGATGCGCGCCGGCTGTTCCGCCCACGCAGTAGGCGGGCAACGCTGAGCGCCGCGAGACCTAGCAGCGTTAAGCCTCCCAAGTCTCCTCCGCCTCCACCTCCGCTTGAGGTGGTAGATGTCGTCGTGCTCGTTGAGGCTGCCGTGGCTGTCAAAGTGGCTTGGCTTGCGGCGGACGGGCCGGCCGAATTCGCGCATGTGAGCGAATAGACCGAAGTACCCGCCGTCGTCGGCGAAATGGTCTGGGTGCCGCTGGTCGCCAGCGTGCCGCTCCAGGCGCCCGAAGCGGTGCAACTCGTCGCACCCACGTCAGACCAGGTGAGCGTCGTGGAGTTGCCGACGACAACCGACGTTGCAGCCAGCGAGAGCGTCGGCGCTCCGGGAGCGAGGCGCGCCAGCGCCGCATCGGCTTGAATGAAACCGTACCCGGAATTGAAGTTCGGCGTGGTGCCACTCATCGGCAAAGCACTGTCGCGCAGCGCCGCATAGATCTGCGTGGGCGAGGCACTGATCGCCTGCATCATGAGGGCGGCAATGCCGGCGGCATGCGGTGTTGCCGCCGAGGTGCCGAAAAAATTCGGATAGTCCGGATTATTCTGGCACTCGCTAATCGAGGTCGTCAGCAAGCCACCCGTTCCGGTGATCCCGGCCGTGGCCAATGTGAAACCGAGAAAAGTATCGTTCACGCCATCGGGGCCGACGAAATCCGGCTTCTGGCGAACGACCGGAGTGGCAAGCCGGTTGCCAGACGTATCAAACAGAATCGGTAAGCCGCCTTGCGAAGAAAAGGTCTCGAGAACTGCGGGGCTCGTGCCGCACCGCGGAGTCTTGAAATAAAACGCCGCGCCCACCGTTGCGGCTCCCGTGGCGCTGCGGTGGCCTTGCACTGTAGGACTGTGAGTCGCAAAGGAATTGATGGTGCTGCCCAACCCGTCGTCCTCGATTGCGACGAGGATACGGCCAGGCTTTGCTGTGGCATCCGCCAGCCCGACGACCACATTCAGATTCTCTGATTGAGAATTACCGGCGGCATTGGCCGGATTGCCGATGATGATGATCTGATAAGGGTCGGCGCCGGTGGCGTTCGGACCCGTGCAACTGATCGGATTACCGTCTTCGTCCGTAATGGTGTCGCTGCCCGCCGCGCCGGTAATGCAGACGTCAATATGGCTGCTGGCCCCGGGGCTGCCGGCTGCGCCTGTGATGTACGGCTGGTCCCACTGCACGACCACCGCGACGAAATCACCCGGCGGAATAGCCGGAATGGTCAAGGGCAGAGCCGCCGTGTCGGTCTTGCCGGACGTGTCAAAATTCAGGAGTAGCTCGCCCGCATTTGGTCCGCTGCTGGAGGTCGTGCTGAAGGCGGGGTCCGTGTTCTCGTAGGCAAGTGACCCAAAGTTGCCGGCGGCGGAAAAGTACGCCACGCCCTGCGCCTCGACGCTGTCTATGGCTTGCGCGACGAGTCCGTCCTGGAAGAACGGCTCATCAAAGTAGGCCACGTCATCAGTAATGACTTTGGCACCCGCAGCGGCCAGCTTGCCGATTCCACTGGCAAAGTCGGCTTCGCTGTTCTCCGCGGTATAGAAGGAAAGCCCTGCGCCGGGCGCCACGTCGTGGACAATCTGCAGCATTGCACGACCCTCATCCCCGAACGGCAGCTGCGTGGGTGCGCCGTAGTTCAGACAGTCGGCCTCTTCCAGAACGTTGACGTTTGCCGGGAGATTGTCGGTTGATACGTCGGTAGCGTAATCAGCAGTAAACCCGTTATAGGCATAGCCGTCATTGCCCGAGACCGGCACACCGCTATTCGGCTCGGCATAGACGGCGTAACAGTTAAAACTGTCCGACAGCACGCCGACGCTGATGCCGGCGCCCGTGAGGCTCGCGTTACTAGCACGCACGACGTCGCTGCGCTCGGCGAAGTCGCCCTGCGAGGTGACGGGCGCCGAGCTCGCGCGCGACATCGAGGCGCGGATGGAGATGAGCTCGCCACGTCGGGCCGCAGCTTCCAATTGGTTGACCGGTAGCCAGCCACCCACATCATTGGCGTACAGCGCCGCGCGCTCAAGGCCGAGGCCTTCGAGTGCCGTCCGTAATTCCTGGGGATTGCCGCGTGCGGTGGCATCGATGAGGACCAGAGGTGTTGCACTCGCCCCTTTCTGGACGAAGCGCGCGGCGGGACTTAGGGCATGCAGATCCGTGAGCAGGTGATCGGGACGCGCGAGCCGGGCATGTCGTGACAGGTCGGCAAGCATGGAGTCCATTTTGCCCGCGGTCGCGCTGCGGCGTTGCTCGGCGCTGCGGCTGCCCACCACATAGAGGCGCGCATTGCCGGGAATCAAATTCGGGCGTGGGCCGGTCAATTGCGACGGGGAATCTGCGGACGAAGCCGCCAGCGCCACGAACACCGCCAAAGATCCAATCGTTAGACTGCGAAGTGCCATCCGTGCTTTTCCCCATTGCACGAGAAATTTCGTGCTCAAATCAAAAAGGGGTCGTGGGCGAGTCTAGCAGGTCGAAGAAATATAAGCCTCAAACAGACCCGAACTTAACAATACAATTGGCTGTCGCGGGCGAGCGACTGTGCTTCAGATTTCTTGTTGGTCGGCGGGCGCTCCTAGACGGCGGCGCAATCGCGCCGCACGCCCATCGAGCCTTTAGTCGCCGCTCGCAAAGCTGCGCTTGATGCAGGCTTGACTCTAGGCGTGCGCGCGCGCGACCTGCGAGGACCTGCCGTGCGTTGCCGGGCAGCGCTTGATTTTACGGCGGCGGGGATCAGTTCCCGAACTTGTCAAACTAATGCGCGCGGCGCCGCCGAAATGAGCATATTTCGCAAAACCGGCGGATCAAAAATGAAATTGACATCACCCCGGCGCTACCAAGCGGATACACTCGCCGCCGACACTTTTACCCTGGAGTTCTAGGACAATGAACGTGCACGCGGTTGCACCGCCAGCCACTTTCGCGGATCTCGGTCTTTCCGAGATCGTGCTGAAGGGGCTTGCCGACGTGGGTTACGAGTCCCCGTCGCCGATTCAGGCGGCTACGATCCCCGTGCTGTTGTCGGGCGCGGATATCCTCGGCCAAGCGCAGACCGGAACCGGCAAAACCGCCGCCTTTGCGTTACCCATCCTTTCAAAGCTCGATCTTGCGCAGAAGGAGCCGCAGGCGCTCGTGCTCGTTCCGACACGCGAGCTTGCGATCCAGGTTGCTGAGGCCTTCCAGAAGTACGCCGCCCACCTGCGCGGCTTTCATGTCATGCCGATTTATGGCGGCCAAAGTTACATCCCGCAGCTGCACGCTCTGAAGAGAGGCACGCATGTCATCGTGGGCACTCCGGGACGAGTGATGGACCACCTCGACCGCGGGACTTTGTCTTTGAAAGGCGTGCGCTTTGTCGTGCTCGATGAAGCGGATGAAATGTTGCAGATGGGATTCGTCGACGCGATCGAATCAATCCTGAGCCAGGCGCCCAAGGAGCGCCAGGTTGCGCTCTTCTGCGCGACGATGGCGCCGCAGATCAAGCGCATCGCACAGCGACACCTGCGCACCCCGCAGGAGATCACGATCAAGAGCAAGACGACCACGGCGACCGACATTCGGCAGCGCTATTGGGTCGTGAGCGGCATGCACAAGCTCGACGCGCTGACCCGCATTCTCGAAGTAGAGACCTTCGATGCCATGCTCGTCTTCGTGCGCACGAAGCAGTCGACCGTCGAGCTCGCGGAGAAACTGCAGGCCCGCGGGTTTGCGGCCGCAGCGCTGAACGGCGATCTGCAGCAGTCGCAGCGTGAGCGCACCGTGGCGCAGCTGAAGGCCGGCCAGATCGATATCCTGGTCGCGACCGACGTCGCCGCCCGCGGGCTCGATGTCGAGCGCATCGGACACGTCGTGAACTTCGATGTGCCCTACGACACCGAATCCTACGTGCACCGTATCGGCCGCACCGGTCGGGCCGGCAGGAGCGGTGAGGCCATTCTGTTCATCGCGCCGCGCGAGCGCAACATGCTGCACGCGATCGAGCGTGCGACGCGCCAGCCGATCGAGACGATGACGTTGCCGACGATCGATGACGTCAATGCCAAACGCGTCGCGAAGTTCAAAGAGCGCATCGCTGCCGCTCTCACCCATGAGGCGGCGCGCACCTACCGCGCGGTCGTTGAGGAATTCGCGCATGAGACGGGTGCAGACATCGTCGATGTCGCGGCGGCCCTGGCGCAGCTCGCGCAAGGCAAGACGCCGCTCCTCTTGAGCGCCAAGCGCGCAGCGGTGGACGAGGAGCGCTCGCCGGAGCGCGCCCACAAGCATACGGGTGAGCCCCCGGCCGCACGTCGCGGCCGCGGCTCGCGCTTCGATCCGCAGGAGCTGTATCGGCTGCAGGTCGGCAGCGTGCATGGCGTACAGCCGGGCAACATCGTCGGCGCAATCGCGAACGAGGCGCGCCTGGATGGCTCGCAGATCAACGGGATCGACATTCGCGGCGACCACAGCTTCGTGCGCCTGCCTGAAGGCATGCCGCCTGCCGTGCTGGAACGCCTGCAGCGAGTGCGCGTCAAGGGTCAGCTCCTCGCGATCAGCCGCGTCGAGCGTCGGCCGCCGCCGAACCGGGCCGCACGCCGTGCCGAGCGTGAGCGCAAGGTGCGCTAGCACACTGGATTGGGCGCGACCGTGAACGCGGTAGTGGACAACAGCGCGGCGCAGCGCTACGAGATGGACGTCGATGGCAAGCGCACCTTCATTACCTACCGCCGCTCGCCCGGCGTCGTGACTCTTCTGCACGCCGAAGTCCCGCCGGAAATATCCGGCCACGGCATAGGGTCAGAGCTTGCGCGCGGAGTTCTTGAACTGGCGCGCACACAGGGATTGAAGGTCGTGCCGCGCTGCTCGTTCATCGCCAACTACATTCAGGCACATCCCGAATTTCAGGATCTCCTCGCCGCGGCGCGATAGCTGTCGCAGCGCTTCCTGCACAGCGCCAAATACGCACTGGAGATGTCAATTCCGACGCAGGACCGGCCGAGGCTGCGCGCGGCAATCAAGGTCGAGCCGGTGCCGCAGAACGGGTCGAGAACCATCCCGCCCTCGGGACAGGTGGCGAGTATGGGAATGAGGCACAGGTCAACCGGGTAGGCAGCGAAGTGCGCAGCTCGATTCTGGGTATCCTCGGGGAGGATGTTCCAGACGTCGGTAGGCTTGGCGCCCCTCGGGTGGTAGCGCAGAAAATAGAAGCCGTGGTCGCGCAGTTCCTTTGCGCGGCCGGAGAGCTTCTCGCTATTCGAATGAGTCGTGCGCTGCTGGCCGCGGATGATCATGCGAAAATCCGCGACGCGGCCGGTTCCCAGCTCTGCAAGCATCGCCTCGAGCGCAGCGCATGCTGCGAGTTTTTCCCGCGGCGCAAGAGCGGTCGAGAGCTCGATTTGGCGCTTGTAGCGCACACCCGAGACTCCTGTGGCGGAAATCACGGCGCCGTTCACCACGCGCGCCTGCCGCGCCTTGGAGCGGATCGCGTTCGCCTCGTAGTAATAGCCTTTGGCCTGTCGTACGAAGTGGAACACATGCTCATGGACGTTGCCGAGGCGGTCGGCGCTGTTGTCCATGCCGCTTTTGACCTTGTTCCAGATCACACTGTTGCGCAGTATCCAGCGTTGCGCGTCGATGAGCTCCAGTGCGAGGCGCCATGGGAGTCCGACGAGACCCTTGTGCGCGTAGCTATCGCCGATATTGAGCCACAAGGAGCCCTGCGGCTTGAGCACGCGTTTCACTTCGAGGAACACCGCGGCGAGACTGCGCACGTAATCGCGTGGATCGCTCTCGAGTCCAATGCCGCCCTGGGCGTACTCGCGCTTGCCCCAGTAGGGCGGCGAGGTCATCACGCAATCAATTGACGCTGCAGGAAGGGCGGCGAGTACGGCGCGCGCATCTCCCTCGAGCAGAAGCGGCGCGGGTGGGCGCGCGCCTGCGTATGCCTCGAAGGCCTGCAGGTACGCAGCCGGTGCATACGCGCTGCGGCGCTTGCGGGCGATGGCCCGCGTTTGCGGTTGGCGGCGGCGCATGCGCACGTCATCCATGGAGAATGCTCACCCCACAATTGAGAAACCTCATGGTAGCGGTCCCCACCCGAAAGACAATCGCACCGGCACGCGCCATTTAATTTTTGGGCGAGTCCCGTGCGCAGCGTGGGCACTGCCTCGGCTGTTGTGCTTCAATCGCCATGCGGCTGCCCTGGTGCCGCGCCATGCGCTCGGCCCCCCTGGGCAAGCTTATGCAAACGCACAAAGCGCGATAGACTCATCATCCATACAGCCTCGCCATCCTTTTTCGCATTCCGGGCTCGATCCACCCCCGGAGTGAGCCGGGCGAGATCCATCGCTCGGTCACGTAGGTCCTATTGAAAGAACTCATGGGTTGGGCATTCGGGCGGCCATCACGGGCATCGCCGTGGAATAGCGAAGAGCTGCTGCGCGAAGAGCTCTTCAGCGTCGAGCGCCTCGAGCAGCATGGGCGCAGTCTCGCCGCGGCCCAGCCGGTGAGCGAAAAACGCTTGCGTGGTCGATCTCTGACCGCACGGCTCGCCGAAAACGCGAACGTCCTGCTCGCGGCATACCGCGACATCGCAGCCGCCGTACACGCGGGCCGGCCGATTACGCCCGCCGCCGAGTGGCTGCTCGACAACTATCACGTCATCGAGGAGCAGGTCCGCGAGATTCGCGTCGACCTGCCGCCGGGATTCTATCGGGAGCTGCCGAAGTTTGCCGATGGCCACTTCGCGGGCTACCCGCGCGTGTTCAGTGTCGCCTGGGCGTACGTGGCGCACACCGACAGCCGCTTCGACCCGGAAACACTGCGACGGTTCGTGAGCGCCTATCAGAGCGTGCAGCCGCTCACCATCGGCGAGCTCTGGGCGGTCGCCATCACGCTGCGCGTCGTGCTCGTGGAAAACATGCAGCGTGCAGCGCGCCGCATCGTCAGCAGCCGCATCGCACGCCAGGAAGCGGATGTGATTGCCGACCGGCTGCTGGGCGTGAATGGCCAAACAGCCGACCCTGACACGCTGGTGCGCGCTCATGGCGATGAAAGCGTCGTGCCCGCGGCGTTCGTTGTGCAGCTCGCACAACGTCTGCGCGAGCAGGATCCCACGGTTACTCCCGCACTCGTGTGGTTGGACAAGCATCTCGCCGACCGGCGTACCACCTACGACGACGTGGTGCATGAGGAACATCAGCGCCAGGGCGCCTCCAACGTCACCGTGCGCAACATCATCACGAGCATGCGCCTCATATCGGATGTGGACTGGGCCGAGTTCTTCGAAAGCGTGAGTCTCGTGGACGATGTGCTGCGCTCGGGCAGCAATTTTGTGCAATTGGATTTTGCCACCCGCAATCTCTACCGCGGCGCCATCGAGAAGCTCGCGCGCGGCGCCCCGCTCACCGAGGTGCAGATCGCGCAGGCCGCGATTGCCGCCACACGGCAGCAGGACGCGGGGGTCGAGGAGCGTGCACGCGATCCGGGCTATCACCTGATTGCCGCGGGGCGGCGCGCCTTCGAGGCCGTCATCGGATATCGCCCGTCGATCTGGACCCGCGCCGGACGGTTCAATACCACCGTGGGAGCGCTCGACTACATCAGCGGAGTCGCGTTCACGAGTGCAGTGGTCCTGGGCGCGGCCTTGGTGGCGCTCGATGCCAGCACCGTGTTTGGTTCGCGGTTGCCGCTCTTTGCTCTTCTGGGAGTGATTCCGGCGATCGACATGGCTGTGGCGGTGTTGAACCGCATCGTCACGCGCCGCATCGACGCCACGATCCTGCCCGCGCTGGCGCTGCGCGAGGGGATTCCCGCAAGCCTGCGCACGATGGTCGTGGTGCCGACTTTGCTGACGGCGCAGCACGCCGTCGAGGAGGAGCTCGAGCGGCTGGAGATCCATTATCTCGCCTCGCCGGAAGGCGACTTCCATTTCGCGCTGCTGTCCGATTGGACGGACAGCCCGACGGAGAACTCGCCAGGAGATGAGGTTCTTCTCAAGATCGCCGCCGATGGCATTGCCCGCCTCAACGTGAGACACGGACCCGGCGCGGCGGGTGCGCGGTTTCTGCTGCTGCATCGGCGCCGCGTGTGGAGCGCGGGGCAGAAGGTGTGGATGGGATGGGAGAGAAAGCGCGGCAAGTTGCATGAGCTCAACCGTCTGTTGCGCGGTGCGACCGACACGACTTTCATCAGCATGGCGGGTCGCGCACCGCCCGTGCCCGCGGACGTGCGCTACGTCATCACGCTGGATGCCGACACGCGACTGCCGCGCGAGACTGCGCGACGTCTCGTGGGCAAGCTCGCTCACCCGCTCAATCAGGCGCGCTTTGACCCTGCGGCCGGACGCGTCGTCGAAGGCTATGCCGTGCTGCAGCCGCGCGTCACGCCCTCATTGCCCACCGGTACTGAGGGATCAATTTTTCAGCGTGTCTTCTCGAGCGCGAGCGGCATCGATCCGTATGCCGCGGCGGTGTCGGATGTGTATCAGGATCTGCTCGGCGAGGGTTCCTACACCGGCAAGGGCATCTACGACATTGACGCCTTCGAAGCGGCGCTCGCCGGGCGCGTGCCCGACGGCACATTACTGAGCCACGATCTCTTTGAAGGGATATTCGCGCGCGCTGGACTGGCATCGGACGTCGAAGTCGTCGAGGATTTTCCATCGCGCTACGACGTGTCTGCCAACCGTCAGCATCGCTGGGCGCGCGGCGACTGGCAGCTCCTGCCCTGGATCTTTGGGCGCCGGGACGCGGCGGCACGCAGCCCTACGAGCAGCCGGATCTCGGTCATCGGCTGGTGGAAGCTGGTGGACAACCTGCGTCGCACGCTGTCGGCGCCCGCGGCGGTTGCAGCGCTGCTCGTCGGGTGGACTTTGCCGCTGCGGGCGGCAGCCGTCTGGACGGCATTCATCGTGATCACCGTGGCGATCCCGACTTTGCTGCCGGTGCTGGGCGCGATCGTGCCGCGCAATACCGGTGTGACCCTGCGCAGCCACGTG
>Ga0302177_10001291_pt1 | contig 18197 bp, 14 predicted proteins | sample I_Palsa_E1_2_FD_198780 | JGI IMG/M metagenome (GOLD analysis project Ga0302177, IMG submission 198780) | Peat permafrost microbial communities from Stordalen Mire near Abisko, Sweden - I_Palsa_E1_2 | ecosystem: Environmental > Terrestrial > Soil > Palsa > Peat permafrost | place: Sweden... | reverse complement strand
TACTTCGGTCGAATGCTGGTATCATGACCCTCATGCCTGGCCCCGTCAAGAGGCGCTACGACGCCGCCGGCCGCCGCCAGGGCGCCGCCCGCACCCGCACGGCCATCCTGGACGCTGCCCGCCAGCTGTTTGCCGAACGCGGCTACACCGCCACCCCGATGACCGCGGTCGCCGACCGGGCCGGCGTCGCGCTGGACACCGTTTACGCCGCCGTCGGCCGCAAACCCGAACTGGCCCGGCTGCTGATCGAGACCGCCATCTCCGGCACCGACCAGGCCATCCCCGCCGAGCAGCGCGACTACGTGCAGGCGATACAGGCCGCCCTGGACGCCAAGACCAAGATCGCCATCTACGCCGCCGCGATCACCGCCATCGCCCCCCGCATGGCGCTGGTCCTGGGCATCATCCAGCAGGCCGCCGCCGAGCCGGAACTGGCCGCACTGCGCACCGAGATCGCCGAACGCCGCGCGGCGAACATGCGCCGGTTCGTCGCCGACCTGGCCACCGTGGCCCCGCTCCGGCTAGATCCCGGCCAGGCCGCCGACATCGTCTGGGCCACCAACTCCGCCGAGCTCTACCAGCTCCTGGTCGGCCAGCGCGGCTGGACCCCGCAGCGCTACGAGCAATTCCTCGCCGACACCTGGCAGCGCCTGCTGCTCGCCGATTAGAACGCCTCTCGGGCCGCCACCCTCCTCCACCATGGGACTCCGCTTCTTCAGCGCGTAGGACACGTGTGACACCTTCCGTCACGGGTGCAGGAACTGGCGCCAGCCGCCCGGCAGAGTGGTCTGGCCTACCTCGATCAGGCGGCGCGGCTGAGGCGAAGCGGAGCCCCGGGCGCCGTGGGGGGGACGGTGCTGCCGGGGCCCTGCCCCTGACCCGGCTCGCTGCCTGCCCCTGGGGCGCTTCGCGGACCGGGCTTCTCCAACAGCATGCCCGGGCCGAAGCGCGTTTCAAAGGAAATTTCCCATCTTCTCGGCCGAGATCATCATCGTGCCGGGGAGACTGGGGGAGGCTGCCGTGAGCGCTTCCCCGAATGCGCCGGCGGCCGCAGGGAAAGCCGCTGCAGGCGACTGGCGAGATGGAATCGTGGCGTGCGCTGAGCCGCGGGGGCAGAATGGCTGGGTGACATCCGCTTGGTCCACAATGCCGGAGATGCTTGCCCTGCGCGACACGGATCCGCGCGAGGTGGGTGTATACCGGTTGCTTGGCCGCCTCGGGGAAGGCGGGCAGGGCGTTGTGTTCTTGGCTGAGGGTCCTACTGGAAGCCGGGCGGCGGTCAAGCTTCTGGCGCCGACTACGGACCCGCAGGTCCGGAGCCGCTTTCTGAAGGAGGTCGCCGCCGCGCAGCGGGTCGCCCGTTTCTGCACTGCGCAGGTTCTGGATGCGGGGATCTTCGAACGGCGGCCGTTCATTGTGAGTGAATACGTCAGCGGGCCATCGCTGATAGAGCTCCTCGAGCAGTTCGGGCCTCGCGGCGGCGCTGCCCTCGAGCGCATTGCCGTCGCCACGCTGACCGCGCTGGGCGCAGTGCATGCCGCTGGGATGGTGCATCGCGACTTCAAGCCCGGCAATGTTCTGCTCGGGCCCGACGGGCCAGTGGTGATCGACTTCGGGCTGGCGGCTGTGCCGGGGATGACCACCACGGGCCTTTCTGGCCAGGCCACCGTGGGAACTCCGGCGTTCATGGCCCCTGAGCAGCTCGCTGGGACGCGAGTGACCGCAGCGGCCGACGTGTGGTCGTGGGCGGTGACGATGGTGTTCGCGGGTACCGGCGAGTTGCCCTTCAAGGGCGAGTCGTTGACCGCGGCGGCGTTCGCCATTCTTCATTCCGAGCCAACTGTGGGCAGGCTTCCCGAACCGCTAGGCTCGCTGGTCCATCGTTGCCTCAATAAGGACCCAGCCGCCAGGCCGTCGGCCCGTGGCGTGCTCGGCGAGCTGGTGGCCGCCGGAGCACGGCTCACGGGACCGATGCCGCCCATGGTCCCCGCTCTGGCCGCCGATGACGAGGCAGTTAGCTCACCGCGAGTGGCTGCCGCACTGTCGGAGCCGCCGCAGGGCTACGGCGATGGTCTGATCGCCGGCCGGCCGGCGTTCCGGCCCCGGTCGGCACGGCACGGGAGTCGTCCCGTCTGGTGGCGTCGGCGCGCGCCTGTGCTTCTGGCCGCCATTTTGCTGGTGGCCAGCCTCGGCGCGCTCGCGTTCAATCTTCCCGGGCGCGGCGCAGCCTCTGAGCGCCTAACGGGCAGCCGTACTCCGGTCAACCAGGGACTCGCCGCTGAGGCGGCGGCGAGAACGCAGGCCATCAACTGGATCCTGCAGCAGGTCAGCCAGGCCACAGTCGTCTCATGCGATTCCCTGGTATGCACGGAGCTGGCCAGCAGAGGCTTCCCGTCCGCGGACCTGTTGACGCTCGGGTCCACGTCGACAGATCCTCTCGGCTCTAACCTGGTGATCGCCACGGCCGCTATCCGAGCGCAGTTCGGCGGCCGGCTGGCCTCCGTCTACGCCCCGGCCATCATCGCGAGCTTCGGCTCCGGGAACGCCAGGATCGACATCCGGCTGGTCTTTCCCGGCGGCACCGCGACGTACCGCACCGTTGAGCAGGCGGCGCTGCGGGCCAGGAAGGCTGCGGGCGCCCAGCTGCTGGCCAACGGCCAGATCGCGGTCTCAGCCGCGGCCAGGGCACAACTTCTCAGCGGGGATATCGATCCGCGGCTGCCGATGCTCCTCGCCGCCCTGGCCGCTGGCCACCCGGTGCGCATCGTGGACTTCGTCAATCAATCGCCTGGTGGCGGACCTGCCAGCCTGCTGCGGTCGGTGGACCTGGCCACGGCGGACACGGCGGCGCACCTGACACCGGCCGCATACCTCGGCTGGATGCAAGCGTTCATCGACGCGCAGACAGCCCAATATCTCCCCGGATGGGCGCAAAAGGTCACGCTGCATACTGGCCAAGCCGTGCTGAGGATCGGGTACGGCGCGCCGAGCCCGCTTAACTAGCCGAGATCCGGGCCGACGTCCGGCTGCGTGGCCGGAGCACCCTTGCGCTCCCCTCCTCGTCTGCGCGAGGACGCCACCGGCCTGCAGCGCGCCGGACTGGGCTCACCGTCGCCGGTGCTGCCCATCAAGACTCCAGGTCTGCGTCACCGTCCTGACTCCGCTGGATCTCAGAAACCACGATCCCGGTACGTCTAGGAAGAAACAGGAATTTATCTAATGATTTAGGCACTTTAAAGCAGCATGAGTAGGAAGTAAAGAGCATGAGCAAGATGAACCGGGAAGGGAAGCGCAGATACGCGCGGTTAACCGCCGGGAGGAGAGCTAGAATCTTCTATCTTGTTCGGATAAGGATGGTCACGTGACCGCTGGCGGGACTAGCATCGGCTCACGGGAAGGACGGTCATATGGCCGGTGAGGACTGGCGGCGGCTCGCCGATTACGTCGTCGCACGCCGGGTCGAGCTAGGCATGCGGGACAGGCGGGCCCTGGCCGAGGCGACCGGGGTGACCGAGCGGACGCTGGGAAAGCTCGAGAACGGCCAGCACGTTTCCCCCAGCACCCTCGGTATGGTCGAGAACCGGCTCGGCTGGGCCCCGGGTTCGTGCCGACGGATACTGGCAGGCGGGGAACCTAAGCTGGGGTCGCAGGACCTCGGGCATACCGAGTATGAGGACCCGACGCTATGGCATATCGCGAGCACTCCGGGGCTGCCTCCCGAAGTGGTTCGCGGCCTCGTCGCCCTCGCCCGGAACTGGCGGCAAGGCGACGACGGCCCAGACGAGCAGGCCAGAGGGCGCACTTGACGGCCGGCCGCAGGGAGGATGACCTGATGAGCGACGACCGCGACCACACCGTCGCCGCCGCTACGGTGACAAGTGAGGAAAAGCCGTACGGTGTCCGCATCGACGCGGGGGGCCACGCGTTGCGCGGCGACGAACCGGTTGACCACGGCGGGGCAGACAGCGGTCCGGCCCCGTTCGGTCTGCTGTTGTCCGGGCTCGGTGCCTGTACCGCGATCACGCTCCGGATGTACGCCGAGCGCAAGGGCTGGCCACTGACGGGGGTGGACGTCACGCTGGCTTACATCGTCAATGACCAGAACGAGAGGTGGATCGACCGCCTGATCACCCTGCACGGCGTCGACGATGACCAGCGCGCGAAGCTGGCCGAGATCGCGGAGCGGACCCCCGTCACCAAGGCGGTCCGCGCGGGGACCGAGATATGTACCACTCTTGAGGCGGCCTGACCGGTGGCGACGCGGCGGCGGATGGCTTATCGCCAGCCGAGCGCGGGCGCCACGTGGGTGAGGATGCTGTCGATGACGTGGGCGTTGTAGTCGACGCCGAGCTGGTTGGGCACGGTGAGCAGGAGCGTGTCGGCGGCCGCGATCGCCTCGTCCTCCTTGAGCTGCTGGATCAGCACATCGGGCTCGGCCGCGTAGGAGCGGCCGAAGATCGCCTGGGTTTTCGCGTCGATGAACCCGATCTCGTCGGTGTCCTGGCTCCGGGCGCCGAAGTACCTCCGGTCCCGGTCGTCGACGAGGGCGAAGATACTCCGGCTTACCGACACTCGCGGCTCCCGCTGGTGGCCAGCCTCCTGCCATGCGTCGCGGAAGGCCCGGATCTGCTCGGCCTGCTGCAGGTGAAAGGGTTTGTCCGACTCGTTGTTGATCAGCGTCGAACTCTGCAGATTCAGGCCCAGCCCGGCCGCCCACGTGGCGGTCTGCTGTGACGCGGCGCCCCACCAGATGCGGTCGCGCAGCCCGGCTGAGTACGGCTCGACGCGCAGCAGGCCGGGCGGGTTCGGAAACATCGGGCGGGGATTGGGCCGCGCGAAGCCCTCGCCGCCCAGCACCTCGAGCAGCCTCTGGGCGTGCCCGCGGGCCATGTCCGCGTCCGTCTGACCCTCTTGCGGCTGGTAGCCGAAGTATCGCCAGCCCTCGACCACCTGCTCAGGCGAGCCCCGGCTGATCCCCAGCTGGAGGCGGCCGCCGGAGATGAGGTCGGCCGCGCCGGCGTCCTCGGCCATATAGAGCGGGTTCTCGTAGCGCATGTCGATGACGGCCGTGCCGATCTCGATCCGGCTGGTGCGCGCGCCGACCGCCGCCAGCAGCGGGAACGGAGATCCCAGCTGCCTGGCGAAATGGTGCACGCGGAAGTACGCGCCGTCGGCGCCGAGCTCTTCGGCGGCCACGGCCAGGTCGATCGACTGCAGCAACGCGTCCGATGCCGACCGCGTAAGCGAGCCGGGTGACGACGACCAGTGCCCGAACGACAAAAAGCCAATCTTCTTCACCAGCGTGTCAACGCGAGCCGCCCGGGCGGCATTCCTCCCCGGCGAGCCGCTGCCGCAGGAAGGTGAGCAGCCGGTCGAGGAAGAGCTGCCCGGCGTCGGTGTCGAGGTCGAACTGGTACTCGTGATCCACTGGCGGCTGGTGCCCGGCGGGGAAGAAGAGCGTCTCGGTTTCGGCCCCCTGGGCCTGGAGCTTGCGGGCGAGGAGCTCGGAGTGGGACCGCAGCGGGTCGGCGTTGCCGACCGTGATGAGCGCGGGCGGGAATGCGGCACTGACGTGGTCGGTGATCGACCATGCCGCGAACGCGGGGTCGTCGAGGAAGCGCCGCTTGCCCGAGTACGCGTGCAGCGAGACCTGCACGAACAGGCGGCCGGCCGGTGCGGTCGGGTGGCGGACCAGCTGCAGGTCGTAGGGGCCGCAGGCCAGGATCAGACCGCGGAGCTGCGCGGGGGTGATCGTGGCGGTGATGCCGACAGCCTCGGCGTAGCCGGGCGTGGTCACCAGTGCGCCGGCCTGGGCGGCGATGTGCGCTCCGGCGGAGTCGCCTGCCAGCACGATCCGGTCCGGGTCGATCAGCAGCCGCCCGGCGTTCGCCTGCAGGTACTGCAGAGCCTGCATCAACTGGCGCAGCGGGGTGGGGTAGTGGCGGCCGGGGGCCAGTGAGTAGCGGGGCGCGGCGACGGCGAAGCCGTTGCTGGCCACGAGCTTGAAGTAGCCGGCCAGCTCATCCTTGGTACCGCCGACGAAGCCGCCGCCGTGCACCCACACCAGCAGCGGCAGCGGCCCGCTGGCTGACGCCGGGCGGAAGACGTCCAGGAGCATGTCGGGGTCGGCGCCGTAGCGCTCGTTGATGAGCCCGGTCACGTTCGCCGGTGCGTGCCGGTCGAGGGCGGTGGCGAGCCTGGCGCCGCCGGCGGCGAAGATCTTGCGCATCAGCAGCGCGGCCGGCCAGGGGCTGATGAGCAGGCTGACGCGCACGGCTGTGCCACGACACCACCTCACGAGCCTGCTTCGGGCCGCCGGAAGCGGCGGTATCGCCTCACCGCTGAGCGTGTTCGCCTGCTGGCTCATCCGATGTCGCTCGCCCCCACATCCCTATCTTCGGTGATCGCCCAGACCAGATCGCCCAGATCCCGATCGCGCCGCGACGGAGATGTCCTTGGAGATCAGCAGGAACCCGACGGGCTCACCGGCAGCGTTGCGCCGTGGCGTCAGCACGACCCGGGCGGGGAACAGGCATCGAGCAGGTTCGCCATGCTTACCCCCGTCCTAAGCACGCAATGTCGCTAACTGTAGCGTAGTAATTACTTTAAGCAATCTTGGTCGGACCGGAAGTCGGCCTGCCAGGTCGCGACGCAGGCGTAGGCATCACGCCCTCGAAATCTCAGCGGCACCCGCACGACCCGGGCGTAGCATGCAGGTAAGCAGGGGCCTCGAACATGTGGAGGCAGAGATGGGCGAGATGGTGTACCGGGTGCTGCAGCGCGAGCAGTACGCCCGGCTGCTGGCCATAGCCGCGGCGGAGTCCGCGAGCAACCCGGTATCGGCAGTTCTTGAGTACGTGCGAGGGCATCTGACTGAGCCGCTGACGGTGGCTGACCTGGCCGAGCAGGTCAGTCTGAGCCCATCTGCGTTCGCGCACCTCTTCCGCGAAGTCACCGGCCGGTCACCGTATCAGTTCGTGAAGGAGATGCGCCTCGACAAGGCCCGGGAACTGCTGATCGACGGCCAGTTCGCGATAACCCGCGTCTCGAAGGAGGTCGGGTACGGGAGTGTCTCCCACTTCATCAGCGAGTCCCGCGCTCGCTTCGGTGTCACGCCGCGGGCCTACAGCGACGCGCACGCGCTCCACCGCGAGCTTCGCAGCCAGCGGGACGAGGGCGCCTCGGCGTCGACGCGCTAGCAAGGGAAAATCCGGCAGGATCAAGATATTATTTAGCGGGAATGCGACATGCTCAATGGAATGGGCAACAGTCCAGCAGAAAGCCGCTACTGGTTTATATTTTCCTCGCGTCGCTGATATGGCACAGTCGCCATCATGACTTCCGCTGACGCAGGACTACGTGGTCACGGGTGAATGTCAACTTCAGTGTGCTCGGCCCGGTACGTGCGTGGCGCGGCCCGGCTGAGCTAGACCTGGGCCCGAACCAGCAGCGCGCGATACTCGGCTTGCTCTTGGTGCGGGCCAACCGGCTGATCGCCATCGATGATCTGGTCGAGTTGCTGTGGGCGCAGGATCCGCCGGGCAGCGCGGTCAATGTCATCCACAAGTACATCGGGGCGATCCGGCGTCTGCTCGAGCCAGGCCTCCAGGCCAGGTCGGGCGGGCACTGGCTGGCCCGGCAGGGCGCGGCGTACCGGCTTGCCGCCGAGGAACCCATGTCCGACCTGGCCTCATTCCGCCGCATGGTCAGGGATGCCGGGTCGGCCCACGCGGCAGGCAGGCCGGCGGGCGCTCTCGACCTTCTCCTGGAAGCTCTGGCCCTATGGCGCGGAGCGTGCGGTGAGGGCCTGGATCTGCGCGGCCGGAACCGGGATTACTTCGCGGCGGTGGACCAGAAGTTCGTCGCCGCCGCCAGTGCGGCTGACGCCGCCCTGGCCTGCGCGCAGCCTTCGCGGGTTCTTCCGCTGCTCAGGCAGGTCGCGCTGGGTGAGCCGCTGAACGAATCACTGCAGGCCCGGCTGATTCTCATCCTCGCCGCCACCGGACAGCAGGCGCCAGCACTATCGCACTATCGCAGCGTCGCCGAACAGCTCAGCCATGAGCTCGGGGTGGACCCTGGCCCGGAGTTGCGCGCCGCGCAGGTCAAGGTACTCCGGCAGGAATTCCCGGCCGCGCCCGCCGGGCCACCGCCCGTAGGCCCGCCCGGATCTGCCGATCGGCCGGACACGCAAGCTGTCCCGGCTAGTTCACCGCCCGGTGCACCGTTTCCTTTGGTGCCCCCGGCGCAGTTGCCTGCTGACCTGCCTACGTTCTCCGGTCGCGGGCCGGAGCTGTCGCAGGTGTCGAAAATGCTCAGCCCGGACGGCGATTTTCCTATTGTTGCCATCTGCGCGATCGATGGCATGGCCGGCATCGGCAAAACCACCTTCGCTATTCACTGGGCCCATCGCGTGGCCAAGCATTTCCAGGACGGCCAGCTGTACCTTAATCTGCGCGGATTCGACTCAAGCGCTTCCGTGATGACACCAGCAGAAGCACTGCGGACACTGCTCTACTCACTAGGCATACCAGCCGGGCACATACCTGCCGACTCCGATGCTCGGGCCGGCTTGTACCGCAGTGTCCTGGCCAGGAAGCGAGTTCTTATTGTCCTGGACAACGCACGCGACGTGGAGCAAATCCGCCCGCTCCTGCCCGCCGGGCCAGGATGCCTGGTCATTGCGACGAGCCGGAACCCGCTGGCTGGCCTGGCTATGACTGAGGGCGCCCGGCTGCTGACACTGAATCTCCCTCCTGTGCAGACGGCCATCCAGACGCTCGAGCGCAGGCTGGGGGCCGACCGGGTCGCGGCGGAATCGGAAGCGGTGGCGGAAATCGTCCGCCGGTGCGGGCGGCTGCCGCTGGCTCTGGCTATCGTGTCCGCCCGGGCCGCCGTCCATCCCGGTTTCACGCTGGCCTCGATCGCCGCTGATCTCCGGCGCACCCAAGGCCGCCTCGATGCCTTCGGCGCCGCAGGCGTAGACACCGACGCCCGGACCGTCTTCTCCTGGTCATACCACCACGTCAGCCCGCAGGCGTGCCGTCTGTTCCGGCTGTTGTCGCTGCAGCCGGCCACCGACATCACCGCCGCCGCCGCCAGCCTGCTCGGCGTATCGCCCGGGGAGGTGAGCGGGCTGATAGCCGAGCTGACCAGCACCGCGTTGATCACCGAGCACGAGCCCGGCCGGTACTGCTTTCACGACTTGATCCGCGCCTACGCCACGGAACTGTCGGAACGAATTGACCCTGAGCAGGACCGGCATCGGGCTCTGGCCCGTCTCCTGCATCATTACCTGCATTCGGGCTATGCCGCCCAGGTGAAACTGAAACCGCATCGCGAGCCGATTACTCCGGGGCCGCCACGGCCGGGCGTGACGCCGGAACAATTCGCCCAGGAGATCAGCATCCTGCACCAGGAAGGCAAGGTCCGCACCGACCTGGGCATCGTCCGTTCCAAGCTGGGGCAGCAGGATGAAGCCGTCGAACAGTTCAACCAGGCCCTGATCCTGATCCGCGGCGTTGGAGACCGTCCCATGGAGGCCGAGACCTTGCTGGCCCTGGGGGATGCGCTGGCCGCCCAGGGGCGCCGGGATGCGGCGAGCGACGCGTGGCAGCGGGCTTCGCTGATTTTCTCGGCCTTTCGGCTCCCGCGGAACGACAAGGTCCAAAGCCGGCTGGCGCGGTCACACTCGGTGTCAGACGCGGAGACGGCCAGAATTTGAAGGATCCGAACGGGCGTCCTGCTTGTGTCCGGCTTACCTGCTACTCACTCCAGGGTCATGAGGTGGACGACCGCGGGTGCTCCAGGACAGTTGCGATGGGCTGCCCGACCTCGACGATGTAGGTGGACAGCATCAGCCCGGTGGCGGGACCGAGATCGAGCGCGTTGTGGGGCACGCGGGGCGGGATGAGGAAGCCGTCGCCGGCGTGGAGTATGAGCGTGGGCTGGTCCCGGATCTCCATCTGCACGGTGCCAGCGATAATGTAGCCGACCTCTTCGCCGGGATGGGTGTGCCAGCCCGACGCAACCCCGGGCGGGATCTCGGTGCGGACCTGAACCATCTCGCGGCCCGGTAGCGACAAGGGCCCGCGCTGGATCTCGGTCCGCTTGAGTGTGGCGGCGAGCGCGTCTGATGGCTCGGATTGCTTGACGGCGTCGGGTGGCATGGCTGGTCCTCCATGGTGTTCTGGTCTATCTGGGTGCGGACCGGCATCGCCCGCGCTTGGTGGGTGTCTCAGAGCTACTCGGTGCCCAGGGCGGCGCGCAGGAACGAGGTCGCCTGGGCGATGGCGGCGCGGGCGGCGCGGGTCTGGCTGAGGGAGTTCAGCAGCATGAAGTCGTGCACGGTGCCGTCGTAGCGGACGGTCGTTACCGGTACGCCGGCGGAGCGCAGCTTGGCGGCGTAGGCCTCGCCCTCGTCGCGCAGGACGTCGGCTTCGTCAACGAAGACCAGCGCGGGCGGAAGGCCTGCGACCTGTTCGAGGCTGGCCTGGTTCGGTGACGCGGTGATTTCGCCGCGCAATGCGGGGTCCGGGGTGTAGGCGTCCCAGAACCATTCCATTGCTGCCCGGCTGAGGTAGTAGCCGGTGGCGAACTGGTCGTAGGAGGCGGTGTTCATGGCCCCGTCCGTGACCGGGTAGTACATGGACTGCTGCACGAACGTCACGTCGCCGCGCTGCTTGGCCATCAACGCCAGAGCGGCGGTCATGTTGCCGCCGACCGACTCGCCGGCGACGGCCATCCGGGATGCGTCCAGCCCGTGAGCGGCCCCGTCTCGGGTGATCCACTGGGCGGTGGCGTAGCCCTGCTCGATCGCAACGGGATAGCGCGCCTCGGGCGAAGGCGTGTACTCGACGAACGCGACCGCGGCGTGGGCGCCGACGGCCAGCTCGCGGACGAGCCGGTCGTGCGTGCCCGCGTTGCCGAGAATCCAGCCGCCGCCGTGCATGTAGACGACGACGGGCAGGGCGCCGCTCGTTCCTTGCGGTCGCACGATCCGCACCCGCACGTCCCCGACGGCCGCCGGGACGGTAATCCACTCGTCGTCGACGGGCAGCTTGTCGACCGGTGCGGCCTGCAGGTCGTCGAGGACCTTGCGGGCGGCAACTGGCCCGATCTCGTAGAGAAACGGGGGCTTGGAGGTGGCGTCAGCGAGGTCCTGGGCGGCGGGCTCGAGAACGATGGTCGGGTGCACGGACACGGCGGTACTCCTATCAGTGGAAGGCTGGCGGTTTCGGACAGGGAAGCCGACCACGGTCGCGGCTGGGATAGCACGGTGACAGTCGGGCAGCGGCAGCGCAGGGGTCATTTCCCCAGGAAGGCGAGCAGTTCGCGGTTGACCTCGGCAGCGTGAGTGACGCACATGACGTGCGGGCCGCCCTCGATCTCGACGTACTGGGCGTCGGGCAGCGCCGCGTGCATGCGCCGGCCCTGCCCGTCGATGGACAGGATGCGGTCCGCGGTGCCGTGCAGTACCAGCGTCGGGATGTCGATCCGCTTGATATCGCCGGTGAAGTCGTCCAGCCAGGTGCGCGGGCAAGCCCACGTCGCGTACGGCGAGGCGTCGGCGCCGGCGTCCCAGGCCGCCCGGACGGTTTCCTCGCTGACCCGCGAGCCGAGGTAGTTGTCCAGGTTGAGGAAGTTACTGAGCAGGCCGGTCCACCAGGCGAACCGGTCGTCGAGGATGGACTGCTGCACGTCGGCGACCCCGGCCGGGTCGACCCCGTTGGGATTGTCGGCTGACTTCGCGAACGACGGGGCGAGGCTTTCGATGAACACCAGGCTCTTGAGCCGGCCGGTGCCGTAGGTACCGACGTAGCGGGCCTGTTCACCGGTTCCGAGGGAGAACCCGATCAACGTGGCGTCGTGCAGGTCCAGTTCGGTCAGCAGCACGTCGAGGTCGGCGGCGAGGGTGTCGAAGTCGTAACCCGCGGTGGGTCGGCTCGACCGCCCGAATCCCCGGCGGTCGTAGGTGATGACGCGGTACCCGGCGGACAGCAACGGGTGCAGTTGCGGCTCCCAGGACCGGCTGTCGAGCGGCCAGCCGTGCAGCAGGACGACCGCCGGACCGCTTCCGTGGTCCTCGTAGTACAGCTCGATCGGGGTCGAATTCTCCTGGCCGACGGTGACGATGCCCATGTTTCCTCCTCGGGAAAGTTGGCTGATGCCTATGACCCTGCCGGTCACCGGCGGGTCGGGCCACGCTGCTGGCCGGAGAAAGTTTCCGGCTAGCCCTACCGTGCGGCGGTGTGACAGGCTGGGACCATGGACGAATGCCTCGTTCGGTGCTCGTCGTCGACGACGACGCGGGATTCCGCGATCTCGTCACGAGAATCCTGACCAGCTGGGGGCACGCGGTGATCGGGGAGGCCGGCAGCGTCGCGGAGGCACTGGCCCAGGCGGCCAGGCTCCGGCCGGACACCGTGCTGGTCGACATCGGGCTGCCCGACGGCGACGGGTTCTCCCTAACCGAACAGCTTGTCGCGATGCCATGGGCGGTCCATGTCGTGCTCATCTCCTCCGAAGCAGACCGGACCACGGTGCAGGCCGCTCAACGGGCCGGCGCGGACAGCTTCGTGCCGAAGGACGAGCTACCCAGTGTCGCGCTACGCCAGCTGATCGAAGGCTGGTGACATGCGATGGCTCCCACCGATGCGCCGCCCGCCTTGCGCGTGTCGATCGGCGAGGACGACGTACTCCTCCGGGAAGGCATCGCCCGGATACTCTCCGACGCTGGCCTCGATGTCGTAGCACAAGCCGGGGACGCCGATGAACTAATGCGCCTAACGCTCGCGCACCGTCCCGACGTCACGATCGTCGACGTCCAGATGCCCCCCCGTCGAGAAGACGACGGCCTGCGCGCCGCCGTCGAATTGCGGCGCCGCCTGCCCGAGCTCGGCGTCCTGATCCTGTCGCAGTACTGCGAACCCGCGTTCGCGGTGCGGCTCATCGGAGACCGGCCGGAAGGAGTCGGCTACCTGCTCAAGGAGCGGGTCGGCGACGTGGCGACGTTCACCGACGCCATCACCCGGGTCGCGTCCGGCGGCAGCGCGCTGGACGCTGAAGTGGTCCGCCGGATGCTGGGACGCCGCGCACCAGGGGACGTGCTACGCCGCCTCACCCCCCGCGAGCAAGCGGTGCTCGCCGTGATGGCGGAAGGGAAATCGAACCTCGGCATCGCCCAGACGCTGCTGATCAGCCAGGCCGCGGTCGAGAAATACGTCACCGCGATCTTCCGTAAACTGGCCATCGCCCCGGCGAGCACCGAGCACCGGCGGGTTCAGGCGGTCCTTACGTTCCTGCGCCAGCAGCACAGCCGACCCTGATGTCCAGTCATCGCGACGCGCCGGCCGATCCAGCACCCGGCCCGAGCGGGGCGTCAGCCGCGCGAGCCGACGGCGAAACCCTCGACGAACTCGCGGCCGAGCATCTCGGCCTGCGCCGGATCGCCGAGCTGGTCGCCAGAGGAGCGCCGGAAGGCGAGTTGTTCCAAGCCGTCGCGATCGAGGCCTCCCGCCTGATCAAGGAGGACACGACGCTCCTGCGAGTCGAAGGCGAGGGCACCTACTCGTCCATTGCGGTCTGCGGCGGCCCGGTCCCGGTCGGGACCCGATTCACGCTTGCCGACGATGATGAGGGCCTTCTCACTGAGATCGCGCGCACTCGCCGGCCGGCCCGCCGCGACGACTACGCCGGACGAGGCGGTCCGGCCTACGCCCGCGACTACCTGGGACTGGGATCAGCCGCCGCGGTGCCGGTTATCGTCGACGATCGGATCTGGGGCATTCTCGGCGCTACGACAAGCGACGGCCGGCAACTGCCCTTCGACACCGAGCACCGGCTGGCCCAGTTCGCGGAGCTGGTGGCGGCCGCCCTCGCCAATGCCCAGGCCCGTTCGGACCTTCAGCGAATGGCCGACGAGCAGACCGCGCTGCGCCAGGTGGCCGAGCTGATCGCCCGGACCGCACCGACCGAGGAGATCTTCGCCGCGGCCGCCGTCAACGCCTCGCGTCTGCTAAACGGCGCGCCGATGACCCTGACCCGTTTTGGCCGCGGCCGTGTCCTGGTTGTGCTGGCGACCCACGGCGGGCCCGCCCCCATCGGCACCCGCATCTCCTACGAGCCTGAAACACTCCCCGACCAAGTCCGTCGCGTCGCCCGTGCGGTCAGGGTCGACGACTACAGCAAGGAGCTGGACGCCGACCTCGCGGTCCAGTACAACTTGGCGGCCGCGGTCTCAGTGCCTATCTCGGTCGGTGATGACGTATGGGGGATGCTCACGGCAACCTCCGATAGCGCACCGGTGCCGGCCGGCACCGAAGAACGGCTACTCCAATTCGCTAGCCTCGTCAGCGCCGCCTTGTCCAACGTCCAAGCCCGCACCGAGCTCCAGTCACTGGCCGACGAACAGGCCGCACTGCGATCGGTGGCTGAGCTCGCCGCGCAGGACGTACCTGCCGAAGAGGTACTCGCCGCAGTGGCCCGGCAGGCATCCCGGCTGACAGACGTCGATTTCAGCACGTTGCTCCGGTTCGAACCCGACGGTTCGACCGAGATTGCTGCTCTCGACGGCGCGCCGTCCGGTATCACAGTAGGCATGCGCGCACCCGCCACAGGCGATGGCGCGACCCAACTGGTCTGGCGCACCGGACGCCCGGCACGCATCGACAACCTCGCCGAGAGTTCCGGGCACTGGGCGCAGGTGGCTCACGGCCGCGGGTTCACGACCAGCGCCGCGGTACCCATCCTCAGCCAGGGAACGTTGTGGGGTGTGCTGGTGGTGGTCGGCCGCGACAAACCGTTGCCGGCGCAGATCCATGCTCAGCTGACGAGCTTCGCCGAGCTCGCCGCGACGGCGATTGCCGCGGCGCAAGCTCGCCGCGAGCTACAGCAACTAGCCGAGGAGCAAAGCGCGCTCCGCCGCGTGGCCGAACTCGTGGCCCGCGGCGCGGCGTTGCCGGAGGTGTTCGCTTCGGTTGCCGTTGAAGCCTCGCACTTGTTCCGCAACCTCGCCTCGGCTCTGCTGCGCTACGAGTCGGACAAATTTGCTGTCGTCGTGGCCGAAAGCAACAGTCCCCTGCCCATCGGATTTCAGGTTCCGGCCGGCCCGGGCACCCCTGCCCGCGAGGTGCTACGCACCGGCAGGCCTTACCGCATCGACCGTGTCACCGGCCCCGGCCTGGCCGGCCTGCCTGCCGACTTCAATGCCGCCAGCTGCGTGGTGGCCGTGCCCGTTGCCGTCGAAGGACACGTCTGGGGGAACCTCAGCGTCAGGTCCGAAATTGCCTTGGCGGCCACAACCGAAGATCGCCTGACCCGCTTCGCCGAACTCGCCGCGGCCGCAATCGCCAACGCCGAGAACAAAGAAAAACTGAGCGCATCCAGGGCCCGCGTCATTGCGACCGCCGACGAGACCCGCCGCCGACTGCAACGCGACGTCCACGACGGCGCTCAGCAACGCCTCGTCCACACCATCATCGCGCTCAAACTCGCCAGGGAAGCGATAGCCGCCGGCGGCACCGCGGCCGACCTGATCGACGAGGCGCTGACCAACGCTCAACGAGCCAACAACGAGCTACGCGACGTGGTACACGGCATCCTGCCCGCGGCGCTCACCCGCGGCGGCCTGCGCGCGGGAATCGAATCGCTTATCTCCGATTTCCCGCTACCCATCGAACTCGACGCCACCGTGCCGCGGCTACCGCCCAGCACAGAGACAACCGTGTACTTCATTGTCGCCGAAGCGCTGACCAACGTCATAAAACACGCCCACGCTAACACGGCCGCTGTAAAACTCGCCGTCAACGGCAATCATTTGAACATTGAGGTGCGCGACGATGGAACGGGCGGCGCGGATGCGAAACTAGGCTCGGGACTGACAGGACTACTCGACCGGATCGAAGCGAGCAACGGAACTCTCGCGCTAATCAGTCCCGCAGGAGCAGGCACTACGTTGCACGCAACGCTTCCGGTGGTTCCAAGCCCTGGCGACGGCTGACAAACAGCCGCATCAAATTAGGCGCGAAAAAAAAGGCCGGTGTCGGAGAGCGATTTCGTTCTTTACTGGTCGGCCTGTGAAACGTGCTGGCCAAAGTGGCAGGGCTGACTGGAACGACTGCCGATATTGAAACGTCACCGTTCCCGTAACCGTGGTCCTGCCGCATACTGGTCCGGTGGAACAGGCAGCTGATTCCGTCGGGGGGCAGATCCGGCTCCTAGCGGTCCGCTGCAGGCGGGCGCGCCGCCGCCCTCGGTTCGCCGGCCCATCCGACCAGGCCCTGCACCGGCTGGCCGGCTGGTTTGCGATCGGCCTGCGCCTCGGCGGCGCGGTCTTGTTCACCGCGGTCGCAGTGCTGGCCGCCACGAAGCAGATCTCCGGCTGGTGGCTGGGCGTGCCGCTGACTGCGCTGTGCTTGTGGTCGGCCTTCTTCGCCTGGCGGGTCTGGCGATCCGGGTTGACGCCGACCGTGGTGCTGGCCGACGCCGCGGTTATCTCGGCGCTGGCGCTGGCGCAGCAGCACCTGGTCCCGGCCGTGCTGATCAAGGACAACACGACCTGGATGCTCCCGCTGGCCTGCACGTCGATCTACATCCTGCAGCTCGCGCTGCGGCCGCGGCTCGCGCTGCCCGGGGCCGCGATCGTGGTCATCGCCTACGGGCTCGGCAGCGGCCACCCGGTCGATGCCTGGCTGCTGGTGGCCGAGACGATCGTCGTGGCCGGGCTGGTGGCGGTGATCCGTGGCGGCGCCGGGCAAGCGGACGCGATCGTCGCCGCCAGCCTGGAGACCGAGCGGGAGATCCGGGCCGAGGAGGCGCGCCGCGCCGACGAGCGAGAGCAGCACCGTCAGCTGCACGACACCGTCCTGTCGACGCTGACCATGGTCGCGGCCGGCGCGTTTGCCGAACGGTCCCCGGCGCTGACCGCGCAGGCCGACCGGGACCTGCGCGTGCTGCAAGGGCTTGAGGGCGCTCCGGCCGCGCCGGGCGGATTCGTGCCGCTGACTGACCTGAGGCCGAAGCTGGAGCGGGCCGCGGCCAGCGCCTATGATCTGGCCGTGCGGCTGAAGCTCGTCCCGGTCACGCTGCCGTCTTCGGTCGCGGATCAGCTCGTCGCCTGCGTCGGCGAGGCGCTGCGCAACGTCGGGCAGCACGCCGGAACCGGCGAGGCGGAAGTGACCGTCACCGGCGGTGCGGGCTGGGCGGTCGTCGAGATCACTGACCACGGCCGCGGCTTCGACCCGGCCGCCACCCCGCCCTCCCGCCGGGGCATCCGCGAGTCGATCACCGGGCGGATGCTGGCGGCCGGCGGCCGGGCCGCGATCGCCAGCCGTCCTGGTGCCGGCACGACCGTCACCGTGAGCTGGCCGGCATGACCGCCGTTCAGCCGACGACGATGATGTCCGGCCGCTATCAGCGGGCCTTCACCATCGCGGTGGTCGTCCTGGTCGCCGGCTGGCATCTCGCCGGAGCAGGCGGGCAGCTGCTTGATTACCGGCCGGCCTATGGCTCGTTCGCCTTCCAGGGCGCCATGTGGCTGGTCATGGCGCTGGCGATCACCGCCGGATCGGTCCTGGTGCTGCGCGGAGCGCCCGGCTGGCGCGCGGCCTGGGTGGTGGCCGTGATCGCGCTGGCCGCCAGCACGGCAGCGGCAGCGGCCAGCCCGGCCGGCCAGATGCTGGCGGTCAACTGGGCGTGGGGAAGTGCCGGCTGGACGGGCGTGCTCGTGCTGCTCCGCCGCCGGTTCGCCGAGCTGGCGTGGTTTCTCGCCGCTGAGGCCCTAGCCATCCTGGGCGTACAGGCGTGGGACGGGCTGAACCGCGCCGACCTGGCCGGGTTCCTCGCCCTGCTGGCCTGGTCGACCGGCGGCCAGGTGGCCGTCGCCGCTGGGGTCAGGGCGCTGGATCTCGCCGCCGGCCAGGCTGCCACGGCGGCGGCGGGTGAGCACGCCGCGCGCGAGCGGGCCGCCACCGCGCAGATCATCCGGGTCGCCCGGCACGCCCGCTGGCTGGCGCTGCAGGAAAGCGCCGTCCCGCTCGTCGCCGAGCTGGCGGCGGGGACGGCTGACCCGGGCGACGCGCAGGTGCGCGTCAGGTGCGCGGTCCAGGCGGCCCGGCTGCGCCGGCTGCTGGCCGAGGGCGATGAGGTAGCCGGATCGCTCGTGCACGAACTGCACGCGAGTGCCGATATGGCCGAGCGGC
>Ga0302177_10001288_pt1 | contig 18221 bp, 14 predicted proteins | sample I_Palsa_E1_2_FD_198780 | JGI IMG/M metagenome (GOLD analysis project Ga0302177, IMG submission 198780) | Peat permafrost microbial communities from Stordalen Mire near Abisko, Sweden - I_Palsa_E1_2 | ecosystem: Environmental > Terrestrial > Soil > Palsa > Peat permafrost | place: Sweden... | reverse complement strand
TCTCCGGCTCGTAGATCAGCGCGGCGTCGTTCAGCCGCAGCCTGTCCAGGGCGTCACGCAGGTCCGGGTAGTCGTCGCCGTCCACCGGGTACAGCCCGGAGAACACCATGGGCTTGGGGTGCTGGTAACCGGCCAGCGCCTCCGTGGCGCCGTGCGCGGCCGAGGTGACCGTGTCGCCGACCCGCGCCTGCCGGACGTCCTTCACCCCGGTGATGAGGTAGCCGACCTCGCCCGCGCCGAGGCCGCCGGACGGCAGCGGCTCCGGGGAGATGACGCCGACCTCGAGCGTCTCGTGCACCGAGCCGGTGGACATCATCTTGCTGCGTTCCCGCTCGGTCAGCAGCCCGTCGATGACCCGGACGTAGGTGATCACGCCGCGGTAGGTGTCGTACACCGAGTCGAAGATCAGGGCGCGGGGCGGGGCCGAAGGGTCACCGGACGGAGCGGGAACCTGGGCGACGATCGCGTGCAGCAGCTCGCGGACGCCCTCGCCCGTCTTGGCCGAGACGCGCAGCACCTCGGCGGGGTCACAGCCGATGATCCCGGCGATCTCTTCGGCGTACCGGTCGGGCTGGGCCGCGGGCAGGTCGATCTTGTTGAGCACCGGGATGATCTGCAGGTCCGCTTCCAGTGCCATATACAAGTTGGCCAGCGTCTGCGCCTCGATCCCCTGCGCCGCGTCGACGAGCAGCACGGCGCCTTCGCACGCGGCGAGCGAGCGCGACACCTCATAGGAGAAGTCGACGTGGCCGGGGGTGTCGATGAGGTTCAGCACGTACCGGTGGCCGTCTTCGCCGGTCCACGGCAGCCGCACCGCCTGGCTCTTGATGGTGATGCCGCGTTCCCGCTCGATGTCCATCCGGTCCAGGTACTGAGCGCGCATGTTGCGGTTCTCGACCACGCCGGTGAGCTGCAGCATCCGGTCGGCCAGCGTCGACTTGCCGTGGTCGATGTGCGCGATGATGCAGAAGTTGCGAATCACCGCTTGGTCGGTCCGGCCCGGCTCGATGCGTTCGGCCGAGGCCGGACCGGTCGCGGGTGACGTCATAGGTGACACAGGCATCCGTTTGGGTGAGAGTACGTACTGTCGGTCGGGTCCGTCCCATAGCCTGGGCGCGGCGGTCCCGGGCTGCCGTGGCCGACAGGCACCGCGTCCGGCCGGGCCAGCCGCCACGACCATCCGCCGCTACACTACGGCAGCCCGCTGGGGCGCCGGACCGTGCGAGCCTGGCCAGACCATCTCAATGGTCCCATGTTCGGGAGGTGCCCATGGCTGGCAGCCCCGGGTCACCGTCCGGGCCGGGGTCCGGTTCCGGGCCCAGTCCGGGTGCGGCGGGCGCCGGTGCGGTGCGCTGGCTCCTCGTCCGGGTCGCCGCCGCGGTCGCCGCGACGGCGATCGTGCTCTTCGTGGGCGGCTTCCTGCTCGGGCACCAGGCCAGCGGGCCGGCCGCCGCCTGGGCGAAATCCAGCGGGCAGGACGCGCTGTGGCTCGATCACGGCTGGCTGGCCGGCCCGGGCGCTGGCGCGGGCGGCGCCGCGGGCGGGAGCGGTTCGGGCGGGCGCGACAGCTACGGCGGGGGCGGCGGGGACGGCGGCGGGGGGCTCGCCGCGCTGACCGCGCGGATCAGGGGGTCCGGGGTCAGCGACGTCTACGTGCTGGCCGGGCAGCTCAGCGCGGGCGGCCAGCTGGACCCATCGCAGTACGCGGGGGCCGCGGCCTTCCTGCGCTCCTTTCATGCCGCGCTACCGCACGTCCGGGTGTGTGCCTGGCTGAACGGGACCGTCGGCCAGGGGCAGCTCGATCTCGACGACACGGCGGTCCGGGCCGCCGTGGTGGCGTCGGCGGCCGCCCTCCTGCACGCCGGCTTCGGCGGCATCAGCTACGACCTGACCCCGGTGGCCAGCGGGGACAGCGGGCTGCTGGACCTGCTGGACGCGACCCGGGCGCTGCACCCGGGAGTCTTGTCGGTGGACGCGCCCAAAGTAGAGCCGCTCGCCGGGATGGGGCTGCCCGCCGCGCTCATCATGCGCCGGCCGGTGTTCTGGACGTCCGGCTACCTGGGCGACGTGGCCAGCCGGGTCAGCCAGGTCGCGCTGATGAGCTACGACACCGGTGTGCCGGTGCCGTCCTGGTACAGCGGGTACGTGGCGCGCGAGACCGCCATCGCGCTGCGCGCGGTCCCGGCGGGGGTCGGCCTCGTCATCGGCCTGCCCGCGTTCGCCGGCAGCACGCTCGGCCACCATGGGTCGGCCGAGACGGTCCCGGCCGCGATCCACGGCGTCCGGGTCGCGCTGACCGGCAGCCATCATCCCCGCAGCACGCTGGGCGTTGGGTTGTACACCGCGGACAGCGCCACCGCCCGGGACTGGTCCGCCTACCAGTCCGGCTGGGTCGCGCCCGACGGCAGTGGCTAACCTCGATTCCCGGTCAGGTAATTGAGGTTAGCCCGGAAGTTGCGCTAGCCGGTGTTCTTTGCTGCTCGAGGTGCTGCCGGATGATGCCCGGCGGCGCACCACCGCAGGACGCGGCGAAGGAGGACGGCGACCAGAAATGCCCGTGAGTGATGTGCCGGTTTACCTGGCCAGTGAGCTCCGATCGCAGCGCGCGGGCCGGCACGCCCTTGAGGCTGTTCACCGGGGCCGGGTCGGCGGCCAAATGCACGTGGGCGCGGAGACCAGGTGCCTGCTATGGCGGTGCTCCTGCGCGATTTGTCAGAGGCCGGTGGCATGCTGTGGTGTCAGGCAGGTGAGGTACCGGTACCGTCTCTACCCGTCGCCGGGTCAGCAGCAGGCCCTGGCGCGGGTGTTCGGGTGCGCGCGGGTGGTGTATAACGACTGCCCGCGGCTGCGGGATGCCTGTCACGCGGCCGGGGAGAAGATCAGCGATACCGAGGTGCAGCGGCGGGTGATCACGCTGGCCAAGCTCACCCCGGAACGGTCCTGGCTGGGTGAGGTCGCGTCGGTGGCGCTGGTGCAGGCCTGCCAGGACGCGCGGCGCGCGTACAAGAACTGGTTCGATTCGCGCAACGGACGGCGCAAGGGGCCGGTGATCAGGCATCCGAAACCCCGGCGCAAGCATCGCCGCCAGTCGATTCGGCTGACCCGCAACGGGTTCTCGCTGCGCGGGGAGCGGCTGTATGTGGCCAAGGCCGGGGACATCCGGGTGGAGTGGTCCCGTGCGCTGCCATCTGTTCCGTCGTCGGTCACGGTGATCAAGGAGCCGGACGGCCGCTACTACGCCTCGTTTGTGGCCGAACGCGCGGCCACGCCGCTGCCCGGCTGCGGCCGGGAGGTGGGGATCGACCTGGGGCTGGCCAGCCTGGCCGTCACCTCGGACGGGGATGTCATCGCCAACCCGCGGTTCTTGCGGGCCAGGGAACGCGCGCTGGCCCGCGCGCAGCGTGCCCTGTCCCGTAGGCGGAAAGGGTCCGCGAACCGGGTCAGGGCCCGGCACCGGGTCGCGGTGCTGCACCGCAAGGTGCGGGAGACCCGGCTCGATCATGCGCACAAGATCGCGTTTCGGCTGGTCCGCGACAATCAAGCGGTCTATGCCGAGGACTTGTGCGTGTCGGGGCTGGCGCGTACCCGGCTGGCCAGGTCGGTGCACGACGCCGGCTGGTCGCAGCTGCTGCGGCTGATGGCGGAAAAAGCAGCGCAGTACGGGCGCACGTTCGCCCGGATCGGCCGGTTCGAGCCCACCAGCCAGGTGTGCTCGGCGTGCGGGGTGACGGACGGCCCCAAACCGCTCAGCGTCCGCCAGTGGACGTGCGCAGCGTGCGGGACCGTCCACGATCGGGACGTGAACGCGGCAAAGAACATCTTGGCCGCCGGGCGGGCGGACAACAAAACGCCTGCGGAGCCGGTGCAAGACCACGCCCTGTGGCAGCCGGCGCTGAAACAGGAACCCACCGGAACGCGGCGTGAGCCGCGCTGGAGGAACCCCCGCCGTTCACAGCGGGAGGACGTCAAGGAACGGCCAATTCGCCCAGCGGATCGCGGGTGAGCCCGGCAGACTGAGTTCTGATGAACATGCCAAATGCGGTAAGAGCCGCGAAAAGTCTCGACCTTCGGCCGGTGCCCTGGGCCGCCGTAGAGGCCATCGTGAACGGCGATCGCCTCCCGGACTGGGCCGAAGACTTCCCCGACACCGGTGACCGGGTAATCGCGCGGATGCTCCACCAGGCCGGGCGCCCGGAGGCGGAGCCGCAGCGCCCCGGGCCCTGGGGCCACTATCAAGTGGTGGAACGGGCCAACGGCGTTGTCGTCGGCGGCATCGGGTTCCGCGGGCCACCGAAGGACGGCGTGACCGAGATCGGATACGGCATCGTGCCGTCGCGCCAGGGCCATGGCTACGCCACCGAAGCAGTCAATGCGGCTCTGCTCATCGCGTGGGAGCAGCCAGAAACGAACACGATCATCGCGCACACCGAAATCGGCAACCTGGCGTCCCAGCGAGTTCTCGGGAAAGCGGGGTTCGTCCTGGAGGCAACAGCGGCCCAGAGGCGTTATCGCATTGACCGGCCAGCCAAGCCGGCCCGAACAGAAGAGTGACCGGCTCTTCATAACCGCGTGGCCGCAGCTGAGCCCAGGGGCCGGTTTGGCAGGCCCGATCCTGGTCGGGGAGGATGCTGCGGGTGGAACAGGAAAAGGTACGTACTGCTGTCGGGGCCCGCTGGAGCGACGAGATCCTGCCCAGCCTGGCTGGGCTGGTCGAAATCCCGGCCCTCTCCCCCGCCTTCGACCCGGCCTGGGCGGCCAGCGGTCAGCTGGACGCCGCCGTGGAACACGTCCGGGCCTGGATCGGCCGCCGCGCGTTGCCCGGGGCCCGGACTGACGTCATCCGGCTGCCGGGCCGGTCTCCGCTGCTGCTGGTCGACGTGCCCGCGACCGCGGGCGCCAGCGGCCGGGGCACGGTCCTGCTGTACGGGCACCTGGACAAGCAGCCGCCAGTCGGCGGCTGGGCGGAAGGGCTCGGTCCGTGGCACCCGGTCTTCCGCGACGGCCGGCTGTACGGGCGCGGCGCGGTCGACGACGGGTACGCGGGGTACGCCGCAACGGCCGCGCTGGAAGCGGTGCACGTGGCAGGCGGGCAGCACGCCCGGGCCGTCATGCTGCTGGAGACCGGCGAGGAATCCGGCTCACCTGACCTGCCCGCCTACATGGAACACCTGGCGGACCGGCTGGGCGAGGTCACCTTCGTGGTGTGCCTGGACGGCGGGGGTGGCGACTACGAGCGGATGTGGCTGACCAGCAGCCTGCGCGGGCTGGTCAGCCTCACCGTCACGGTGCGCGTGCTGGACAGCGCGCAGCACTCCGGGCTGGCCAGCGGGATCGTGCCGAGCTCGTTCCGCGTCATGCGCCTCCTGCTCGACCGGCTGGAAGACGCGGCGACGGGTGAGGTCAAGCTCGGGGAGATGACGGTCGCGATCCCGCCGGACCGCGTGGCGGAGGCGGCGGCGGTCGCCGCCCTCGACCCCGGGGCGGTCCATTGGCGCTACCCGCTCGTCACGGGCATGCGGACCGCCGCCGAGGACGACGCGGAGCTGATCCTCAACAACACCTGGCGGCCGACCCTGTCGGTGATCGGGGCGGCGGGGCTACCGGAGCCCGCCGAGGCCGGGAACGTGCTGCGCGCCTGGACGGCACTGAGGCTGAGCTTCCGCACGCCACCGACCGCCGACGCGAAGGCCGCCGCGGACGCGGTGGCCAAGATCCTGACCACGGACGTGCCCTACGGCGCAGCGGTCGAGCTCAGCGGCATCGTGGCCGAGGACGGCTGGAACGCGCCGGCGCTGGCGCCATGGCTGGCCGACGCGCTGGCCCAGGCCGACGAGCGGGTGTTCGGCACCCCGTACCGCAGCCTGGGCATCGGCGGCTCGGTGCCCTTCATGGGGCTGCTGGGCCGGCTCTACCCGGAGGCGCAGATCCTGATCACCGGTGCGCTGGGCGCCGACTCCAACGCGCACGTGCCTGACGAATGGCTGAACATCCGGTTCGCCGAGCAGATCACCGAGTCCGTCGCCTACCTGCTCGACGCGCACGCCCGGCAGCCTCAGCGGTGACGGGTCCGGCGGAGGCGCCACAGCGCAATCAGGGCGGCGGAGCCGGCGACGATCCCGGCGGCCCAGGGCCAGGGGCTGCCCGGCGCGCTGGAGTCGCTGGGGCTCGCCACGGACGCTCGGGCGGACGGGGACGCGGAGGCGGGTCGGCCGGGCGAGGCGGCCGGAGACGGGGCGGCCGAAGACGCGACCGGCCAGGACTTCGTCTCAAGGGTGGCGCCACCCGCGCCCGCCACTACCATTGAAGACAGCAGCCCGGTGGGGGTGGCTGAGACCTCCAGCTCCTCACCGATCTCGAAGAACCCGGGGCCGGCCGGCGAGGCGGTAAGCGGGACGAGCGCACCGGATGCGGTGAGCGGGCCGCTGAGGCTCAGATCGGTCCAGTCGTAGCCAAGGTGGTCCCCGGACCGGACGTGCACGGCGCACACCAGGCGGACGCTGACCGGCGACAGGACACCAAGCGCGGGCAGGAGCAGATCCGCTCCGCCAGGCACGTCCGGCGGGGTGACGGTGGAGTACTGCCACGGGCCTCCCGGCAGGCCGGCGGCCAGCGCGATGACGCTCCGCCCGGACCGCCAGAGCGGCGCGGCGACCACGAGCCGGCCACTGGGCAGCGCGGTGACATCACCGGCCGGGAAATCGTAGAAACTGGCGCCCGGCAGCGCGAGCGGCAGCGGGTCACCCGTCAGGACCGCCTGGGGCCGGCCCGGCTGGCCGTCGGGCGGCAGAACCGAGACGAAGACCGCCTCGTCGCCATCGTCGCTCATCGTCTCGGTCCAGGAGACCGCCACCTGGCCGTCGGCGAGCGGCGTCAGCCGGGCCCCGAAGGCGGCGTGGCCACCCCCGAGGGGCAGGCCCACCGGCGCGCCGAAGGTACGGCCACCGTCGTGGGAGACGGCGACCTCGATCTGGTCGTCCTGCCCGACGTTCTGGCAGGCGTCGGCGTCGGTGCCCTGCGACCAGGCCACCCATACGGTGCCGTCCGGGCCAGCGGCCACCACCGGCCGGTCATCGAAACGGCCGGTACCGCGCTGGTCACTGACGAGCTGGGCGGGCCCGAGCCCGCCCGTAGCGTAGACCTTTGCGATCGCCACGGACCCGCTGGTGATACAGCTCTCGCCGGGTGGCGAGGTGCCGGCCACGACGAGGACCGGGCCGCTTGGGACCGCCGCCGCGGAAGCGTCGTAACTAGACCCGAAACCGGCCGGCAGCACCCGTCCCGCCGGAATCCACGACCCCGCGCCCGCGCGCCTGGTCCAAGCGCTGACCTGCGCGCCCGCCGACCCGAAGGTCGTGGCCACAACCGCGCTGACCGCCGTGTCCTGGGCGGCCGCGGGCTCGCCCAGGCTACGCGCCGGGCCACTGGTCACGGTCTCGCTGAGCGCGGTGGTCCCGGGACCGGCCGCCGCGGCCAGCATCGCCACCGCACCCACGGCGGCGGCGGCCCGGGCCGTACGGCGCAGGCAGCTACCGACTATTCGAAGCACAAACACCTCGTCAAGACCCTACCCGAAAGAAGCTAAATGGGCACGGTCGGCCCGCGCTTCATAATTCCTTCATAAAAAGGTGCTTCATGCTGTCTTCACGGCCGGACCCTACCGTTTTCTCAGCACTGGCGAACACTGGACCTGCCGGGAGGCCGTTAAGTGAATATTCCACTGGAACGGACGTGGGATAAACGCGTGGAGAAATGGCATTCTCACGTCACGTCGGCGGCCGCATTCGGGAAAGTACTGGACCAGCTCCTGCGACTGGCGGCGCCGCAGGAAGCCGACGAGTGCGTGGACCTGGGCGCCGGTACCGGGTTTGTGACGACGGCTCTGGCGCCGCGGGTGTCCTCGGTGCTGGCGGTGGACATCTCGGCCGCGATGGCCGCGTCGCTGCTCCAGCGGGCCACGGCCGCCGGGCTGGCGAACGTGTCGGCCGAGGTCGCTGACCTCGCCCGGCTGAGTCTTCCCCCGGGCCGCGCCGACCTGGTCGTGTCCAGCTACGCGCTGCACCACCTCACAGACGATGAAAAGCGGGATCTGGTGGCACGGGCCGCGCAATGGCTTCGCCCAGACGGCCGTCTCGTCATCGCTGACATGATGTTCGGCCGGGGTGGCAGCCAGCGGGACCGGCAGATCCTGCAGCAGAAGGTGGCCTCGCTGGCCGCCAAGGGACCGGGCGGATGGTGGCGGATCGCCAAGAACCTGGGCCGCTACGGACTAGGTGTCGGCCAGGAGCACCCGGCGACGCCAGAATTCTGGCTGGCGGCGCTGCGTGAGGCTGGGTTTACGGAAGTGGTGTTCCAGCCGGTCATAGCCGAGGCCGGGATCGTCCGCGGCGTCCGGGCGCCCGGGTGAACGCACGGCATCGGCCCGGCCCGGTGCAGGATTCGCCCGCCTGCCCCGGTAGACAGGCGGCGATACCGGCGAGCCGCGGGTGGCTGGGGGCTGCCGTCGCGCTGGCCGGCCTCTGCCTGGCCGCCGCATGCGGCACTTCGCCCGGGGCTACCCGGGACGGCCAGCCGACGGCGGGCGGCGAGGCGACCGGACGGACGGCGGGGGCGACAGCGGAGGCGACAGCCGGACAGCCGTCCGGCTCCCCGGCCGTCCGGCTGTCCCAGGTGCAGACGGCCGACGGGTCGCTGGTGACCGTGGCCACCTTCGCTGGCCCGGTCCAGTACGTCCTGCACGACGGAAGCCAGGATCCCCAGCCCCCGCACCCCGTCCTCCTGCACGCAGGTCCTGCGATCGGCACCGCCGAGCGCTCGCGGCTGCTGGCCGCGTTCAACGGTGGCTTCCTGATGCGCTCCAGGGCTGGCGGCTACGAGCAGGAGGGGCACGTGTTCCGCGACCTGCGGCACGGCCTGGCCAGCCTGGTCATCGACCGATCCGGGCACGCCCGCATCGGCGTCTGGGGGGCCGGTGTCCCCGCCCCTGGCGAGAGTGTCTACAGCGTCCGGCAGAACCTGTGGCCACTGGTCATGGACGGGAAACGCACCCCGGAGACGGACAAATGGTGGCGGTGGGGCGGCACGGTCGGCCACGTCGAGTACGTCGCCCGCAGCGCCCTGGGCCAGAACGCCGCCGGAGAGCTGATCTACGCGGCGAGCATGTCCACCACCCCGGCGGACCTGGCCGACGCACTGGTCCGCAGCGGTGCACTGGTCGGCATGCAACTGGACATCAACCCCGAATGGGTCCAGCTCGACACGGCGGCGGCGCCGGGCACGGCGCTGACCGCGGCCATCCCCCGTCAGGTCCGCCCGGCCACCCAGTACCTGACCGGCTGGACCCGTGACTTCATCGCCGTGCTGGCTCCCGCCAGAACGGTTGGCCGGTAGAAGCAGCCGCGCCCGCAGCCCGGACCATGGTGAGGGTCTCTGGCCGGGTGCTCAGCACCAGCTCAGGTGCCCTTGGGACGGTACTGCAGCCGGCGCCGGGCCGTCTCACAGACGCCGCGGCGCTCGTTGTCCGCGGCGATCTGCCGGGCCTGGTCCCGATCCGCCGGGGTCAGCAGGCCGTTGGCCAGGAGGAACTCGGGGATGTCGCGCGCGTGGCCGCGCTCGTTCCAGATAAGGCCCTGGAGCAGCTTCTTGTAGTCCGATACCGCGCCTTCGCCGCTCAGGTCCAGCGCGATCACCACGTCCATCATCGGCAGGGCCTGCGCGGCGGGCAGGCCGAGGATGAACTCCTGGTAGTAGTACGCCATCGCCATCCGCGCGGTCACGTTGCGCTCGAAGTAGCCGCGCACCCGGTCGGCGGCCTCCCCGCGGGCCGGGTGGCTGCGTCCCTGGACGGGGCGGACCCGGGCGTTCTGGGTAACCGGGCCGGGCCGGTCCTGGGGGCCGCCGGGTCGGGGGTCGGGGGCCGGCCGCTGGGCCGGGACCTCCAGCCGCAGCGGCAGCACCCAGGCCGCCACGCTGACCAGCCAGGTGCCCGGCTCGAGCACGATCGGCAGCGCCTCGTACTGGGCCGGGGCCACGGGCAGGACGTGCCGCGCGGCCCGCTGCACCTCCTCGGCAGTCTGCGGCACTCCCTCGCGGTACGGCGCCAGGTACACCCGGTAGGTGGTGTCCCGGCTGAACAGCTCCCACCGGTGATGCACATAGCGCAGGCCCGCGCAGCGGGGAGCCCGGTGCAGGGTCAGATCATCGTTGCCGCTGAGCATCTCCCGGTCCAGCCAGGTGATCTCATCCGGCGGGCAGGCTGCCCACTCGCCGCTGACCGCTGACCAGAGCAGGAGACGGCCCACGGCCACCGATGACGCTGCCACAGCTCACAATTGTGGCACCCCGGGCTGGGTGCGCGAGCCTCAGCGGATCTCGACCCGGGAGGACAGGGCATCCGCCCGGGTGCCCCACCGGACCACGTCGCCGTCGCTGACGGGCGCCTCACCGGTCACTGCCTCCCCGTTCACGGTGAGCCCGTTCATGCCCAGGTTGGCGATCCGCCACTGGCCGCCGGAGAACGTGAACCGGGCATGCTCCCGGGATACCGTGGGTACCTCGGGCAGCCCCAGCTCCACCGGCCCGCGCCCCGCCCGGGCGCCGGACGTCCGGGTCTCCGCGACCTCGTTCCCGGTGACCAGCCGGAGCATCGGGATGGCCGGCCCGGTGCGCTCCATGACGGTCGGCACGCCGAAACCGTTGCTCCAGCCACGGTTCTGAAGCGCGACCGTCGCCCCGTCGTCACCAGCCGGGTTGCCGCGGACCTGGGGTTCCGGAAAGGCCGGGGTGGGCCGGCCGTGGGCATCCGGCACGGCCGGATAGGCGCCCACGTGGGAGTCCGGGCCAGCCGGATAGGCGCCCACGTGGGAGTCCGGGCCAGCCGGGGCGGCCCCCGCGTAGGCCAGCTGCGGGCTGGGCGCGCCCGGCACGCCGGCATCGACGGGCTGTCCCTGCCGCAGCTGGTAACGGCCCGGCGGCACCGACGGGTCGACGATCATCCGCACCTCGGCCGGGGCCGGCCGGGCGAACCGGGCCCCGTGCTCCTGGACCTGTTCCAGGTAGACCTCGGTGGCACTTTCCATGACCAGGGCGGGCTCCATCCGCTCGCCCAGGGAGCGCAGATCCTCGGGGTTCATGCGCAGCTCGACGATGTTCGGCGCGAGCAGGGTCCCGCTCGGCGTGACCACGAACACCTCGGGGAGGTGCTTCAGCGCGATCCGCAGCACCTCCTGGCCGTCCCGCCACGGCCGCGCCGCGATCCGCTGGATCCACGGGTGGTCCCGGGTCACCCCCAGGGCCCGCAGGCCGAAGAAGGCCACCACGGCGAAGGCGGCCAGGACGATGAGCAGCACGGTCGCCCCGGTGACCGAGCCGCTGATGGCGAACAGGACCACCCAGGCCACGGCGACGCCAGCCGCGATCTTCCACCGTTTCCGGCTGCGCGGCGGCAGTGAAGCCCGCGCCGGCCGGCGCATCGCTTCCCCGTGGTCACTCATCCAGCACCGTCCCCTTGACTATGTATCACCGCATGCGTCATGGCCTGGCGCCCTCCGCGCACGCGGCTACCTGGTTCGTCCTCTGAGGATCGGGCCCCGCCGCGCGCGCGTCAACGAATTCGGCAGTTCTTCCAGACATCTGGAAATCACGGCGCGCGGCCAGCTGCGGCTGAGCAGAACCCGGTAACCAGCGCTGAGTTCCCGCTGTGCGGATCGCGGCGGGGCCAGCCTACAGCTTATTCAAATACGGGCGAGAAGGCGTACAGAAAAACGTCGCGTATAAGTGCAAGTTAAACCAGGTTCTGTTTAGTTAAAATGAATTTTTCATAAGCTACGTAGAAATGGCGTTCAGCGTTAGCCGAAAACGGCCGCCGAAACTGAGCAGCATGAAGCCACTCGACATCGTCGCAGACCCCGGACGTCCCGTGGCTGATCGCGAAACCCCGGCTCCGCAGGTGGACATCGTCGTCCCGGTCAAGGATGAGGAACGCGATCTAGCCCCCAGCGTCCGGCGGCTCTGCTCCTACCTGCGCGAGCAATTCCCTTTCTCCGCGCGGGTCACTATTGCCGATAACGGCAGCACCGACCGGACCTGGGCGGTCGCGACGGCGCTGAGCCGGGAATTGCCCGGCGTCACCGCCATTCATATGGAAAAGCCCGGGCGCGGCCGGGCGCTGCGCGCGATCTGGTCGGCCAGCGACGCTCAGGTCCTGGCCTATATGGACGTGGACCTGTCCACCGACCTGAACGCGCTGCTGCCGCTGGTGGCCCCGCTGCTGTCGGGACACAGCGACATCGCCATCGGCACCCGGCTCGCGCACGGCTCCCGGGTGATCCGCGGGCCCCGCCGGGAGGTCATCTCGCGCAGCTACAACCTGCTGCTGCGGGCCTCGCTCGGCGCGGAGTTCACCGACGCCCAGTGCGGCTTCAAGGCGATCCGCCGGGACCAGGCCCAGGTCCTGCTCCCGCTGACCGAGGACACCGGCTGGTTCTTCGACACCGAGCTGCTGGTGCTGGGCGAGCGGGCGGGCCTGCGTATCCACGAGGTCCCGGTGGACTGGATCGACGACACCGACTCCCGGGTCGACGTCGTGGCCACGGCCCTAGCCGACCTGCGCGGCATCGCGCGGCTAGGCGGCGGGCTCATGCGCGGCACCATCAAGGTGCCCGCGCTGCGCGAGGCGTCCATCCAGGCCCGTACGCCCGGTGGACGACGCGAGCTGGGCTGGCAGATCGCCGGGTTCAGTGTCATCGGCGTGACCAGCACGCTGGCCTACATCGTCTTGTACCTGCTGCTGCGCAACGTCATGCCGGCCCTGGCCGCCAACGCGCTCAGCCTGCTCGTCACGGCCGTGGCCAACACCGCCGCCAACCGGCGGCTGACCTTCGGCATCAGCGGGCGCTCGCACGCGGCCCGGCACCAGCTCAAGGGCCTGCTCACCTTCGCGGCCGGCCTCGCGCTCACCTCGGGCGCGCTGGCCGGGCTGCACGCGGCCACGGCGTCGCCGGGCCGGGGTGCGGAGGTGGCGGTGCTGGTCGCCGCCAACCTGGTCGCGACCGCGCTCCGCTTCCTGCTCTACCGCACGTGGGTATTCGGTGGCCCCCGCCCGCAGCACGCCGCGGCGACGGCCGCGCACCTTCCCGCCACCAGCCCATCCATCCAGCCCGACGGGAGTATCCATTGACCGCCACGACGACCCCGGCCGCGCACGCGGGCGGAGCCCGGCACGCCCACGGCCACGGCAGACGGCTGCTGCGCGGGCCGGACACCGACCCGCGGTGGGTCCGCCCGGCCGTGGGCGGGCTGCTGGCCCTGACCGCGTTCCTGTACCTGATCAACCTCAGCCGGAACGGGTGGGCCAACGACTTCTACGCCGCCGCGGTCCAGGCCGGGACCAAGAGCTGGAAGGCGTTCTTCTTCGGCTCCTTCGACGCCTCGAACTTCATCACCGTGGACAAAACACCAGCCTCGCTGTGGGTGATGGAGATATCGGGCCGGATATTCGGCGTCAACTACTGGAGCCTGCTGGTGCCGCAGGCACTCGAAGGAGTGGCCACGGTCGCCGTGCTGTACGCGGCGGTCCGGCGGTGGTTCGGTCCCGCGGCCGGGCTCATCGCCGGGCTGGTCATGGCGCTGACCCCGGTCGCCGCGCTGATGTTCCGGTTCAACAACCCCGATGCCCTGCTCGTGCTGCTGCTCACCGTCGCCGCCTACGCCACCGTCCGGGCCCTGGAGAACGGGCGCTCGCGGTGGCTGGTGCTGGCCGGCGTCGTGCTCGGCTTCGCGTTCCTGACCAAGATGATGCAGGCGTTCCTGGTGGTGCCGGGGTTCGCGCTGGCCTACCTGTGGGCGGGTCCGCCGAAGCTCGGGCGGCGGGTGTGGCAGCTGCTGCTGGCCGGGGCCGGCATCCTGATCGGCGGCGGCTGGTGGGTGCTGACCGCCGAACTGGTGCCGGCCGCTGACCGGCCCTACTTCGGCGGGTCGACGAACAACAACATCCTGCAGCTGGCCATCGGCTACAACGGTCTCGGCCGCCTGGACGGCTCGGAGACCGGGTCCGTCGGCGGCCGGGGCGGGGGTGGCGGCGGCTTCGGCGGCGCGACCGGCATCGCGCGGCTGTTCTCCTCGGAGTTCGGCGGCCAGATCAGCTGGCTGCTGCCGGCCGCGCTGCTGTCCCTGGTGGCCATGCTGTGGGTGTCCCGGCGTGCGGTCCGCACGGACCGGACGCGTGCCGCCGCGCTGCTGTGGGGCGGCTGGCTGGTCTGCACCGGAGTGGTTTTCAGCTACATGAGCGGCATCATCCACCCCTACTACATGGTCGCCCTGGCCCCGGCCATCGCCGCGCTGGTCAGCGTGGGCGTGATGGCGCTGTGGGAGCGGCGGCTCGGATGGTTCGGCCGGATCGTCGCCGCGGCCGGCGTGGCGGTGACCACCTGGTGGGCGCAGGCGCTGCTGGACCGGTCGCCGTCCTGGTTCCCGTGGCTGCGCTGGGTGGTGATCCTGGCCGGGCTGGCCGCCGTGGGCAGCATCCTGGCCGCTCCGTGGCTGCGTTCGGCGGCCGATCGGCTCAGTGGGCAGGGGCGGCTCAGCGGGCGGGGGCCGCTCGCGCTGGCCGCCATCCCGCTGGTGTGCGCGCTCGTCGCGGGGCTGACCGGGCCGGCGGCCTACGCCATCGACACGGTGGCGAGCACGCATACCGGGTCGATCCCGAGCGCCGGGCCGCAGACGGCCGGGGCGTTCGGCGGCGAGGCCCCGGGTGGTGCCGGCGGCGTGGGAGGGCCCGGCGGGACCCGCGGCGGGACGGGAACGTCTGGCGGGAGCGGGACCACGGGCCGGCCCACCGGGACAAGTACCGGGGCCGGCGCAAGCACCGGAACCGGGGCCAGCACCGGGACCGGCGCGAAGAGCGGAGGGTTCCCGGGCGGATCGGCCGGGCGGACCGGCGGCGCAGGCGGCGCAGGCGGCGCAGGCGGCGCAGGCGGCGCAGGCGGCGCAGGCGGCGCAGGCGGCGCAGGCGGCGCAGGCGGCCCGGGCGGCCTCAGCGGGGACACCCAGGTGAGCAGCGCGCTCGTCACGCTGCTGGAGAAGGGCGCGTCCGGGTACACCTGGGTCGCGGCCACCGAGGGCTCCCAGGAGGCAGCCCCGCTGGAGCTGGCCACCGGCGGCGAGGCCGTCATGGCCATCGGCGGATTCAACGGCACCGACCCTGCTCCCTCGCTGGCGGAGTTCAAGAAGCTCGTGGCCGAGCACAAGATCCACTACTACATCGGCGCGAACAGCGAGAGCTTCGGCGGCGGCCGGGGATCCTCGTCCATCGCCAGCTGGGTCGCGTCCCACTTCACGAAGGAGACCGTCGGCGGCAGCACCGTCTACAACCTCAGCGAGGCCGTGAGCTCATAACGGCGTGAGCGCACGCGGGGCCCCAGGCCGGAGAAATACGCAGGCAAGTACGCGGGCAGGCTGGCCTGGGGCCCCGCGCCGTGGCCTACCACTCCCAGTGGAAGCCGACCACCGTGTCCTCGATAAAGCCCAGGAACCGCTGCGCCGAATTCTGGCTGTCCAGCGCGACACTTTCCTGATTGATGATCTCGCCCGCGACACCATTCCAGTTGGCCCACCAGACATTCCGCGGCAGCATGCCCGGATCGAACTCGACGCGGATGTCCACGTTCTCCATCCGGCGCCGGACGGCGCGGCGGTACTGGCACAGATCGCCGGTCATCTGCTCGGCCGGGACGGGCTTGTAGGTGAAGCTGGTGACGTACTCGAGGGTCAGCGTCTCGCCGAGGCCCAGTGGGCGGGCCAGCAGCATGTCGGTCGCGAAGAAGCCGCTGGTGATCTCGGTGAGCCGCGCCCCGAGGCTGGTGCAGCCCTGGATCAGGTCGATGGACAGCGCGTCGGTGTTGTAGATGTAGGGAATCTGGCCGACGTGATCGTCGAGGGCCTCGATGACCTGGAGCGTCCTGGTGCGGTTGGGCAGGCCGTCCGCCCCCACGTAGTGATGATCGTGCACCGACAGCGTGCGGTGCGCCGCGGGCCCCAGCGCGGTCTCGATCTCCGCCCGGGCCCGCACGCCGAAGGACCGCGGCCCGGTCAGCACCCGGATACGGCTCGAGCCCTCCCACAGCTTCCAGAGCTGGTCCCGCTCGAACAACGGGATGCCGAACGCCTCGATGAACAGCCCCAGGGCGGCTTTGCTGAGCAGTTTGCCGGAAAGGGCGCGGGAGGCGGTGTCTTTCAGCTGCCGGGGCAGGATCTCGGTGTCGCCCGGGCGGCGCGGATAGTCCCACAGATAACGGGCCAGAACTTCGGCGACCGCCATCTGGTTAATCTGCCCGGGCCGGTTCCGTTCGGCATACTGCTCCCACGTGCGACGGGTCCGGCCGGGGCGGAGCAGCAGTTCCCGCAGGTAAGCAGCGGCAGCCTCGCGGGCCGAGGCGGGGCCGGGCGGGAGGGCCATGGCGGCGCCGCCGCCCGGGACAGGCGACTCGGGAACGGATTCTGTCTCCGCACAGTCCCTCTCGCCGCTGAGAACTAAGCGCGACATATCATCGTTATCGTACGACAGCTGGCCTCGTTGAGGGGGCGAGACCATCGTCAGAACCACGATGCCGGTACATCAGCACAATCGGCGCGGACACGGGCTGCTGCGGACGCCATGCCTCCCGGCCGGCAGGATCCGGGACAGCCCGTCCCGCCGCCCGAAGGCACCCATCGCGCGACAGCGCGCCACGGCACGGCGGCGGGCGCGGCGGGGATACTGGCGCTATGAGCAACGACATCACGCAGACCGAGGCGATCTACCAGGCACTGAAGGCCGCCGATGAGGTCGGCGCGGCCCTTCAGGCTCATCTGGTTGAGGAGCACGGGGCTGATCTCGATACAGACGTCCCGCACCACGCCGCCACCGACTCCCTCCGTCTCCTGAGGCAGGCCCGTCAGCGCATCGGGCTGGGACTGCAGCTCATCGACGAGGGCCACACCGCCGAACCCGGCGGCATATCGCTGCCGGACCAGTAGCCACTGGCCGGCGGCACGGGGCCGGGGCCGCGCCCCCGGCGGGACAAGCTCCGGCGTCAGCGAGCGGCGGCGCGGTAAGCGTCGCTGGATTCAGCGGTCAGGCCCAGCATGGCCTCGATGCTGGCGATCGTTTCCCGGGACTCGCTGTGCAGGCGGCCGACCTTCAGGTCCTCGTTACCGGTCAGGATCAGGACCGCGGTGCCGCCGACGGCGTAGATCGCCACATAACCGCCGCTGTTGCGGGTGACCGCGTCCCGCAGCAGTCCCTGTCCCACTTCCCGGGCCATCCGCTGGGCCAGCCCCAGCGACGCCGCGGCCAGCGCGGCCAGGTTGTCCACGTTGAGATCGGTGTCCGCCTTGATAATCAGGCCATCGCGGCTGGCCAGCGCGGAGCCGGTGATCCCCGCTACCCGGTCCCGCAGCGCCCGCATCTCGGCGAGCAGCCTGTCCTCAGTCATTGCGCCCCCTACTCGACCGATTGTCGCGTCTCCCGGCGATCTTAGACGCGGCCGGTGCAGCATTATCGCCATGCTCCGGGCTTACCGGGGCGTAGGCGTCACAATTGGGTCTCGGCGTCACCCGCCATCACCCCGGTAGGAGGGTGGGTAATGGCGCCATCACCCCGGTAGGAGGGTCGGTAATGGCGCCATCACCCCGGTAGGGGCGTGCCACTCCAAATGGCAAACAGCCAACCCGAGCCGACGCCTGGTGATCGAGTGGACCACCGAACTGTGATCCGAGCCCGCAACGGGGGAACACCGGTGACACCGAGTTTTCCGGGTTTGCTCCCCATAGGGATGGGTAACAATCACTGCCCAGCCCGGCCGACGCGCCAACTGGTCATCGAGTGGACGGCCCAGTTGGGACCACATCGCCAACGCTGAGTCGGCAACGGGAAACATCCGCAGGAAGGCCGGGGCCGAGCGCTGCCGCACTCGCCCCGGCCGCACCCGGCGGCACGGAAGCAGCAGCGACAACAAGGGGGATGGCCCGCCGTACGCCAGGCAAAGGAGGCACCAAAGGAAGGAAACCCGCGTGACCGGGCCGAGCGCCGACCCACTCGCCCCGGCCGCACCCCGGCCACGGAAGCAGCAACAACAAGGGACGGCGGCTGGGGTGCCCCGAGGCTTCCGGACAGTCCATCCATTAGGATGGTTGTCTGGAAAGGTGAAGTAATTGCCTCGACCGAAGAAGAGCTTCTCTCCTGAATT
>Ga0302177_10001284_pt1 | contig 18234 bp, 21 predicted proteins | sample I_Palsa_E1_2_FD_198780 | JGI IMG/M metagenome (GOLD analysis project Ga0302177, IMG submission 198780) | Peat permafrost microbial communities from Stordalen Mire near Abisko, Sweden - I_Palsa_E1_2 | ecosystem: Environmental > Terrestrial > Soil > Palsa > Peat permafrost | place: Sweden... | reverse complement strand
CGCTGGTCGACGAACTTGCCGCGGGCGCCGAGATCTCACCGGCGCGCCTTCGCCCGGCGCTGACGAAACCCTAGCGAGCCCCCGTCAGATCCTGCTGCGCAATTTGTGCCCGCGAACACGTCGCCGAGATTGTCGCCGGGTTGCTCTTGGCCACCGCCGATGTCGCCACCGCACTGCCTGGATCAACGGGCAAATCAGTTCAATAGCGGCGGCGGACTGGATGGGTGTCGCCCGAACGGGCGTCTCATTTTACGGCGTTACCTTGCCTGCAGACCGTCGAGGAGTGCGTTCAGTGCCTGGACCCCTTCGTCGCGAGCCATGATCTGATCAGGCGAGTTCGCGATGAACAAAGCTGTCTCATCTGCGGCGGCCAGCAAGACATGGGCGAGCGCGTTAACGGGTTGACCCGATGCGAGGTCGCCTTCTTCCACGGCGCGCTCCAACATCGCCCGGATGGCTCCCAGTCCGTAGAGGCTCTCTAACTCCCGCCATCTCACCCAGCCCAGAACTGCCGGGCCGTCGATGAGCAGAATCCGCTGGACGTGCGGGGTGAGCGAGGCATCGAGGAAGCCAATCAAGCCCTGACGCAATTGATTTAACGCCCCGTCAGCAGGGTCGGCGAGATTCTGGGCGGCTGCCATCACCAGGTCCTGCTCGACGGCGATGAACACTGCCTCGAAGAGCGCCTGCTTGTCGGCAAAATGGTGATAGAGCGCGCCGCGTGTGCCGACTGCGGCCTCGGTGACGAGTTCTTCGGTGCCCGTGTGGTGATACCCCTTCTTGACGAACAGTCGCCGGGCGGCGTCGACAAGTGCGGCGCGGGTGGCCTCGGCTTGCGCGGCACGTCGTGCCTTCGTGTCTAGCCGTTCCTGACGCCGTGGCATCGCCACAGCCTATTGCATACAAACTGTAGGTCACATACAGTCGCATGTCACATACAACCGGTATGTGAGGGGGGCCAACCGTCGTTGCTTGCCTGACGTGGAGGTTCGTTATGTCTAGTCCTGTCAATGTTGTCCGCGAGTTCTGCGCGCTGATGGAGCAGCGCAACCCGGAGGCTTTGAGGCCACTGCTCGCCGACGACGCGGTGTATCAGAACGTAGGGATGCCCGCGTTTACCGGAGTAGAGGCCATTGTCGAAAACATGGGAGCGCAGTTCTCAATGTTCCCCGACGCTTACGCATTCGAGATCGTGAACATCGCCGGCGACGGCCCAGTCGTTCTCACCGAACGACTTGACTACATCCAGGCACCCGACGGAACCAAACCGGGCGTACCTGTCATGGGCACATTCGTCGTTGACGACGACGGCAAAATCACGCGCTGGACGGACTATTTCGACGTGTCGTTGACGGTCAAGCTCTTGCAAGGCGAAGACATCAGCGCACTCGTCCCCGCCGCGCCTGCACAGTAGGTGGTCTAGCAAACTGCTTACCCATTTCAGTCAGACGACCAATGCGCCCACATCGGGCGTTGAGTATGGGTGTGGCCTAGTTAGACAACACCGCCGAGGTCGGGGAATTGCATTGGTGCTGAACAGGTCTCAGAGCGGGCGCGGCCCATTGTCCGTCGGGTGACCGAAGCCGCGTGCCGCGATCAGGCGAGACGGAATGCGGCGGCCGTCGGTGGTAGTCACCGCCGGTTTGCTATCCGGCCGTGGACCACCAGTAGGCGATGAACGGTTCCATGCCGCGGCTGACGAGTTCGATGCGCGGCCCGGTCGGTCCCTTCGCGTAGGCCCAGAGAAGGGTCCCGGATCCGTCGGGGTTGTAGGACTTGACCTCGTAGGTCATCCCGTTGGATTCGAGTCTGGCCAAGTCGGATTCGACGCCGTCGGACCGTATCCGATGTGATGCACACCCGAATCGGCCGGGGTCCAGACGGTACCGGCAACGGTTTGGAGTTGTCCCCGCTACTAGTAAGAAACGGCCCTCGGAGAATTCTCCGGGGCCGTTTTCACGCCGCTTCTACACCTGGAGCTGTGACGCGCACTGTCGCACCTGTTTGACGGAACGCGAGATGCTCGCAGGCCATGCGAGCATCTACCATCGCAGTAACTTACAATTACAAATCGACCGAATTATGTATCGGCAGCATCCAACTTTGAGATGGTCGTGGAATGCGTTTGACGAAGTTGATCGGGCACCATGACGCTTGAGTTTGGCCGGGACTTTATCCTGAAGTCTGCGATCCAGAAACCAGACGTTGACCAGCGCGGGCAGCCCCGATGAGTGACGTCGTGCAGACTCCTTCGGGCATTCCGTTGGAGCCCGTGTACGGACCCGGTGACCGCGCGCTAGACCCGCCGCCGCCCGGGGAGTACCCGTTCACCCGCGGCAACTTCGCGTCCGGCTACCGGGGCAAAACCTGGACGTTCCGCCAGTATTCGGGATTCGGCACCGCCGAGGAGTCGAACGAGCGGTATCGGTACCTGTTGGGCCAGGGCGGCACCGGGCTCTCGGTCGCGCTGGACCTGCCGACCCAGTGCGGCTACGACTCCGATGACGCGGAGTACGGCGAGGAGGTCGGCCGCGTCGGTGTCGCCGTCGACACGCTCGCCGATGTCGAGGTGCTCTTCGACGGCATCCCGCTGGACAAGATCAGCACCAGCTTCACCATCAACGGCACCGCAGCCATCCTGCTGGCGTTCTACGTCGCCGCCGCGGAGAAGAAGGGCGTGCCCCGCGAGAAGCTCACCGGCACAATCCAGAACGATATCCTCAAGGAATACGCGTCGCGCGGTACCTGGATCTGGCCGCCCGAGCCGTCACTGCGGCTGATCGCGGACACCATCGAGTTCTGCGCAGCCGAGGTGCCGAGGTTCAACGCGATCTCCGTGGCGGGCGCCCATTTTCGCGACGCTGGCGCCAACGCCGTCCAGGAGATGGCTTTCACGTTGGCCGACGGCGTCACCTACTGCGACACAGTCGTCGAACGCGGTCGGATGACCATCGACAAGTTCGCGCCGCAGATCTCGTTCTTCTTCTATACCCACGGCGACTTCTTCGAGGAGATCGCGAAGTATCGGGCAGGCCGCCGCCGCTGGGCGACCATCGTGCGCGAGCGCTACGGCGCCACCACCGATAAGGCGTCGATGTTCCGCTTCGGCTGCGTCGCGGGCGGCGCGTCGCTGTATGCACCTCAGGCGCAGAACAACTTGGTGCGCGTCGCCTACGAGTCGCTGGCCGCGGTGCTCGGCGGCGTCCAGTCGATGTTCACCGCGGCGTGGGACGAGCCGTTCGCCCTTCCGAGCGAGGAATCCGCGACGCTGGCGCTGCGCACCCAGCAGATCCTCGCCTACGAAACCGGAGTGGCCAAGGTGGCCGATCCGCTCGGCGGCTCCTACTTCGTAGAGGCACTGACCGATGCCACTGAGGCCAAGATCGTCGACATCATGGACGACCTCGAAAAGCACGGCGGCATGGTGCGCTCCATCGAGGACGGCTACCTGCAGGGACTGATCGCCGACGAAGCCTTCAAGATTCACAAAGAGGTCGAGTCGGGTGAACGCCCGGTGGTCGGCGTCAATAAGTTCGTCACCGACGAGCCGTCGCCTGACATCGACACCTACGAACTGAACGCGGAGGGCCGCGATCTGCAACTGAAGCGTCTGGCGAAGATCAAAGCCGAGCGTGACTCGGTCGCCGTCAAGGAAACGCTTGCCGCACTCTCGCGTTCGGCCGAGGGCACCGACAATCTGATGCCCCGCCTCATCGACTGTGCCAATGCGTACTGCTCCGTCGGAGAGTTGGTGACCACGCTCAAAGCGGTATGGGGCGAATTCCAGCAACCGGTAGTGTTCTGATGGGGGCTCGCGTCTTGGTGGCGAAGCCCGGTCTGGACGGACACGACCGCGGCGCAAAGATCGTCGCGCGCACGCTGCGCGATGCCGGATTCGAGGTCATCTACACCGGAATTCGCCAGCGCATCGAGGACATCGTTTCGATCGCGATGCAGGAGGACGTCAAGCTTGTCGGGCTTTCGATCCTGTCGGGCGCCCATGTGGCCCTGACCGCCCGCACCGTCGACGCGCTGCGGGCCGCGGATGCCGGCGACATCGCGGTGGTCGTCGGCGGCACCATCCCGCAGGCCGACGTGCAGAAGTTGTTGGATGCCGGCGCAGCAGCGGTGTTTCCGACGGGTACGCCACTGGATACCCTCGTCCGCGACGTACGCGCCCTGACGGAAGCCGGGGGAGAAGACTGATGCGGCTCGGCGTGATGATTAATGCAGAGCGTCCCGACTGCACGCGCAAGTTGGTACCCCAGGTCCTTCGGTGACCGGTCCGACAAAGACTCGGTCCACGGGCCCTCTCGCCGGCATCCGGATCCTGGAGATCGGTCACATGTTGGCCGGGCCATACGCCACGATGATGCTGGCCGATCTTGGGGCCGAGGTCATCAAGATCGAACCACCGGACGGCGACATCTCGCGGCAAGTCGGGGATTCATATTTCGCCAGCCTCAACCGAGGCAAGCGCAGCATTTGCGTTGACCTGACATCCGAGACGGGCCAGCTCGAGCTCGGTGAACTCATTTCCGGATCGCATGCGCTGCTGGCGAATTTGAAACCATCCGCCATCCGCCGATACGGCCTCACCTACGAAGCGCTGCGGCGGTGGAATGAGCGGATTGTCTGCGTGGCGCTCACCGGTTTTGGTCTGGAAGCGGGTGATGATCCGGCATTCGACTACGTCATCCAGGCGACCACCGGCGTCGCCGCGCTGACCGGCGATCCGCTTGGACCACCGACCTTGCCGGGATATTCCGCGGCCGACAATTCCGCCGGACTTACTGCTGCCCTTGGACTGCTGGCCCAGATTGTGTCCGGCCGCGGGGGGCAGGTCGAGGTATCACTGCGTGATGTGATGCTTTCCCAGCTGAACTATCGCGCGTCGGCCTACCTCAACGACGGCATCGAGCCGCGACGGTTGCCGATGGGTGCACACTCGTATTATGTACCCGCTCAGCTCTTTTCGACTGCAGACGGATTCCTGGCACTGTTCATCACCCACGACAAATTCTGGCGGCTCTTCGCCGCTGAGGCCAACATCGTGGGGCCGGCGACGATGAGGGAGCGGGCCGCACGGCGCGACGAGGTTCTCGCGTCAGTGGCCAGCGCTCTGGTTGCCGATACCGCCGCGAACTGGGAAGCGCGGCTGCGTCCGCTAGGCGTGCCCGTCGCTGTCGTCCGAACGCTGCCCGAAGCGCTCGCCGCCAACCCGGAGGTGATCGTTGCCGCGGGCGCATTTCAGTTGATCCGAAGCCCAATTCGGATCGACGGGTATGAACCCGATTACGGCGCACCGCCACGTCTCGATGAGCACGGTGGAGCTAATCTCTCAGTTTGAGATCGCCGTCGGCTGCAGTACCAACCACCGTTCGGTTGTTGAGCGATACGGCCGGAAAAGGGGGTGGCATATGAATGTCGCGGATCTCATCCAGGCAGCGCTGAGCGGCTCTACCCGAGCGACGGGTCGCCTACTGAGCCTGATCGAGGGCGATCGTCGCGACGAGGTGCTGGCAGCTCTGGACACAGCCTCCGCCCGGGTTGTCGGCATTACCGGGCCTCCGGGCGCAGGAAAGTCGACGACGATCGCCGTGCTGGTTGGCGGCTACCGCGAACGAGGGATGCGAGTCGCGGTCCTCGCGGTGGACCCGTCATCGCCCTACAGCGGCGGCGCCATCCTCGGCGATCGCATCCGGATGGCCGCCCACATCGACGACCCCGATGTGTTCATCCGCTCGATCGCAACCCGCGGTCACCTCGGCGGTCTCGCCGCCGCGGTCCCCGCGGCGATCCAGCTGCTTGCAGCATTGTCCTACGACCTCATCGTGCTTGAAACGGTCGGTGTCGGTCAGTCGGAGATCGAGATCGCCGCCGTCGCCGATCCCACCATCGTCATCCTCAATCCCGGTGCGGGTGACGCAGTACAAGCCGCGAAGGCAGGCCTGCTCGAAGTGGCTGACATTGTGGTCGTCAATAAGGCCGACCGCGACGGCGCGAGGCAAACCGCCCGCGATTTGCAGGCCGAGACATCGGCCCCAGTCCTCACACTCGTTGCAGCGCGCTCCGAGGGCGTTACCGACTTGATGGACGCGATCGACGCCCACCACCGCGCCGACACGCCCGACCGGAGGGCATCGCGCGCTCGGGCACAGATCCTCTCTTTGGCGCAAACTCGCCTGCACTCCCACCCGGAACTCGCCGGTTTGGCCGCTGCCGTCGCTGACGGTCGATGCGATCCGTATACCGCCGCCGGTCTGCTGCTGATCGAGTCAGCCACCGCCGATAAATCCGACTAGTTCAGTGATCCGATAAACACCGACCCCGGTGCGACCATGTGAAGCAGCCGGCGTCGGGCACCAAAGATGCTCACGACTCATTCATCGGCTGCGTTTCATCACTCGGTCCGCCGCGGCCCAATGCTCGTCAGATACCCATAGCGAGGCGAAAGCTGCGACGGCGTCACTGGCCGGCACGCCCGACATGACGCGCTTGATGTCGCCGGCAGGCCGATTCGCCAGCGCCCGAGCCAACGAACGCCACTCAGTTTCGAACGTCGCCCTCGGCAGCACGCGATCCACCAGCCCGACCTTTTCGGCTTGATCGGCGGTGAGTACGGCTCCAGTGCCCGCGAGCATCAGCGCACGGCCGCGGCCGACGAGGGCCGCGAGCCGCTCCGCGCCACCCCAAGCCGGCATTATTTCGAGTGACACTTGATTGAACCCGATCTTGATGTCGTCGGCGGCCACCCGTATGTCGGCGGCGACCGCGACCTCCGCTCCGCCCCCGAACGCGTGGCCGTTTAGCGCGGCGACGACCGGGGCAGGGAAATTCGCGAGCTCATCACAGAGCGACCGCATCCGCCATGCCATAGCTGCCGCCTGCTCTTCGGTGCGCAACGCACTGAGCTCCTTCAGGTCCCCGCCCGAAACGAACGCCTTGTCTCCCTCCCCCCGAATGACCAGGCACAGCGCGCCCTTGGCGCCGACTATGGCCTGGCCAAGCTGGTCCATGGTTTGAGGCGCTATTGCGTTACGAGCATTGGGGCGATTGATCGTGATGACGGCCAGCCCTTGATCGAGTTCTAGATCAACCACTCGCGTTCTCCATCTCAGACACTGGAACTTTTGGCTCTAAGTGTTATTCGCGGGTGGGTCCAACGGTCCAGCGTCAAGGTGCCTGGCTGTATCTGTTGCCGCCGCTCGTCTTGTTGTGATAGCTGACTCTTTCTCCAGATTTCGTGATGCCGCGCGCTTGACGTACTCGTGTTACCGGCGTCACCAGGCACTCTCCAATCGAGGGGCGCTCGCTTTTCGACCGTAACCGACAGCTCGCAGACCGATGTGCTGCCCTTTGGGTGGATCCTTGACGGACATGGTGCGGTGCCGTTTCGCCATGCTAGAAGACGTCTATATCAGATTTCAAATGTGATATGCATTCTCCAGCTACCGTTCGTTTATGCCAAGGGATGTCAATATTTCCGGCACCGTGCGAGAGCGCGCCGTGCGCGAGTTGCGCGACCGCATCTTGACCGGAGCATTACCCGCTGGCACGCGCGTGAACCTGGATGCCATCACCACCGAGTTCGCCACAAGTCGCACACCGGTGCGTGAGGCCCTCCTGGAACTGTCCTTCGAAGGCCTAGTGCATGTTGCGCCGCGCAGCGGCATCACCGTCATCGGCATCAGCTCCAAGGACGTGATCGACAGCTTCACCATTCTGGGTGTCCTGACCGGACAGGCCGCTGCTTGGGCGGCGCAGCGCGTAAATCCACAGGAGCTCGCTTCACTACGCGAGCTCGCCGCCGAGGTCGCCGCGCGCTCGGGTGACGACAGCATCGGCGAAGCCAACTGGCGCTTCCACCAGGAGATCCACCGCGCGGCTCAGTCCCGGCGGCTACTCGCCCAACTTACGCAAGCCGCCCGCATGGTCCCTACCAACTTCCTAACCCTCTTCCCCGAACACGAAAAGCACTCCCTCGATGAGCACGACGAACTGATCGAGGCAATCGCCGACCACGACGCCGAGCGCGCCCGTTCGGTCGCCGAAAGCCACGTACTGCAAGCCGGCCGGTCGCTGGCATCCTGGCTTGACCAACGCTGACCAACGCCGTGGGATGCGCCGAGACCGCGTGGACTAACGTCGGGCGTTGACCTGCGTGTTTGAGACCTGCAAGTCACATGCGATAGTCACCGGTTGGCCCATAACCCAGAGGTCGAAGGTTCGAATCCTGTCCCCGCCACACACTGTCCCTGCTACTAGTAGGAACGGCCCCCGGAGAATCCTCCGGGGGCCGTTTTCATTCTCGATGGGAACACTTTTAATTCCGTCACTATTTTCACGCGCACAACCTAGGGTGACGACGGATGAAAAGACGGATGAAAGACGCTAGCGGGACGGCTGGCGATACCGGCGATAGCCGCGTGGCGGTGAATGTGCGGGTGCATGTATATCCGGGGACGGACAGCGAGGTCGGGGGCACTGTGGTCGAGGATTTCGGCGATCTGGCGGGGCACGCCGTGGATATCGGTGCGAACTATATAGTTGGCCCCGCGCGGAGATGGGCGGTGGCGCTCGACGCGGGCGGTTTGGTTTTCGTCGACAGCGACCAGTTGGTCGCCGAGTAGTTTTAGCTGTCGCGGTTTACCCACCGTCGGGTGACCATCTTTTCCAGTTGCGGCGGCGCTGTCGGACAATAGGGTGCCAGCCAGCGTGCAGAACCCCAGATCGCACGTTAGTCAACACTCCGACTGCTCGATCTCGTCAAGCTGTCTGTCGAGGTCCGTTAATTCGATTGCCAGACGCCGCAATTGGCGTGCGACGGCTGCGCGCCGCTGCTCAAGCAGCGCGCGGCGCTCTTCCATGTTGTGTGCGTCGGTCTGCATGGTGGTCGCTCCCCGTGGTCTGGCTGTGAAGTTGCAGACACCTGGCAGTGTGCGGCTGGTGCGCTGACCTGGCCAGCGCGCGCCGCGACTGACGGCACAATTGACAAGCAACCGAGACCGACCCGTGACCGGGCACCCCGTCAGCGGGCACCGACCGACCGGCTCAAGAGTGGTGCAAGATCTGGCTGGACGCCAAGCTGCTCGGCAGCCGAGTGCGCAAGCAGGTGTTGTTGTTCAACATCGCGACCATGGTGACGGTGGTCATCGGTGTGACCGTGCTCTATGCGGCGCTGTATCTACTGGCGCTGGTTGCCGCGTTCTGGTCTGTGGTGCCGCAAGTTTTCACCAACGCGGTCGGCCACCCGGCCTCTCTGCGAGATTACTTTCAATTAGCTTGGTTGACTTGCTCTTTGGCGATGATCGGGGGCGCCTTGGGTGCGGCCCTAGAAACTGAAGATGCGGTGCACGACGCGGCCTACGTTCGCCGCTCCGACAAGCAGACCGAGAAGGCGGAAACGGTCTGATTCGGCGGGCAATGCAGCGCCCTCAAACTTGCAGGCTCCCCGTTGCACCGATGTCGGGCCAGGCTGGAGCCCTCATCGACCGGTCAAGGGACCCTTACGGGCCCGGTGTGTGCTTGGTGTCCAAAAAGTCGTTCTGTCCTCTTGCCTCAGCGCGGATGTGAATGCTATATAAAACCTATGCCGCAAGGCATAGATTAATCATGACACTGACACCAGATTGGAGAGAGTTGAGGTGGCGACCATGTTGATGCGAACAGATCCATTCCGTGACCTGGATCGCTTCACTGAGCAGGTGTTAGGGACCGCGGCCCGCCCGGCCGTGATGCCGATGGACGCCTGGCGCGAGGGTGAGGAATTCATCGTCGAGTTCGACCTGCCTGGGATCAAGGACGATTCCTTGGACCTGGACATCGAACGAAACGTAGTGACCGTGCGCGCCGAACGTCCCGGCATTGATCCCGGCCGGGAGATGCTGGCTACCGAACGCCCCCGTGGGGTGTTCAGCCGGCAGTTGGTGCTGGGGGAGAACCTGGACACCGAGAAGATCGACGCGACCTATGACGGGGGCGTGCTGCGACTGCGGATCCCGGTGGCTGAAAGGGCAAAGCCCCGCAAAATCGCGGTCGGAGGCCGCAACGGTCACAACGTCATCAACGCCTGATCGGCCGGTCGGTACGGGCAGGGGTGGCCAATGATCACAAGCGTGGGTACCGCGACGGTGCCAGCGGCATGCGGAACTATCGGGAGCCTGGAATTCGAGATTCTGGATGTGGATCCCGATGTCGCCGCGCTGATCGCCGAGGTCGATGCCATCTTGTGTGCGGCGCTGACCCCTGCCCGTCGGCCGCCGGCGCCACCAGTCACCGGATCCGACTTCTCAACGCCCGGCCGACTGGACGGTCCTGCGGTGCGCCGGTCCGCCCTCAGGCGCGCGCCACTGCAACCCGTGCAGGCCGTGCAACGCAGCCCGCCGGTCCCAAACCGACCCGCGACGAAGGCCACTATCTGATTGAAAGGCAGGTGATGGCATCACAACAGAGATAGCCGAGCTGCCCGCCCCCGGACACAACACGGTGCGCCCCACTCAGCGGAGGACCCACCAACGCCCCGTCCAGGCACTTTTACCGGGGGCGGGCAGTCAGGCCACATCACCGGACTTGCCCACATCGACGGGTAAACGGCGACCCACGTTGCGCCCCCAGGTTCACCGATCAGCCCGAGTGTGAGGAGGCCAGCCAATCGAGCACGTGGGCCTGCCACGAGCGACGATCAACAAAACACGATTACCGGTTCCCGTGAACGCCGACTCCGCGGTGCGGACTAAAAATCCCGGCAGCGTGCCAGACCTCGGCGAGGCAGCGCTGAGTACCCGGGCCTCGACACGGTCAAGCCCCACCGAGCGCCCGCCAACATCGAGCACCCACGCGGTCAAATATTTAGTCGCGCAAAGAGTTCGAGGTCATGGTTTGTGCGCGAGGATAGCGACGAGCTGTTCGTCGCGATGGCCGGGCTCCAGCCTACCGGTGCGCTCGAGCCACGCCGCCCGGGCCGACAACACCGGACCGAACGGAATCGATTGCCTGGCAACGACATCAGCGAACAGCCCGCCAGAGCGTAGAACATCCAGGGAGCGATCGGTCCCGGCGATCTCTGAGTGCACCAGGACCAGGTTCCCGCCGGAGATCAGCAAGTCGGTTGCGCTGGCGCAAAGCGGGTCAAGCAGCAGGCGCCCGTCTTCCCCGGCGTCCCACGCGCGGGCGGGCCCGACGTCGGCAGGCAGCGCCACGTAGTCCATGCCGTGCGGCGTGGGGACGTAGGGCGGGTTGGAGACGACGACGTCGTACGGCCCATGGCGCAGCGCCTGCAGCAACGATCCTTGACGCACGTCAACCTCGACTCCCCGATGGATGGCGTTGGCCTGCGCGCACCGCACAGCGCGCGGACAGATGTCCCAGGCGGTCACGCTGGACGCGCCCAGCTCGGCGGCCGCGATGGCAGCGATGCCGGTGCCGGTATACAGGTCCATCACGTGACGAGCCGCCACGACGGTGGTCCGCTCCAGGGTGTCAACGAGTAGCTGGGAATCTTGCTGCGGGACATAGACACCGTCAGCGGTCACCAGCGGGTGATCAACGCCGGGCAGGGTGTTCGTCACAACGACCCTTTCTCTGAGTGCCGAGTACGCGGAACGGCCGCAGGTGTTAATTCCCGGAAACGGCGCCGATAAACGGGGGGCCGATGCGGCGGTCAGAGCGATGGCACACCTGTGTCGGAAGTCGCGCGGTGAGTTGGTTAGGTCTGGTGGTGGCTCGACGCGTCCCATTGCGCGGTGTGGGTACTCCACACTCATCAGCGAACGCCGATGGCGTAGGACGTGAGGACATCCATGACCGTGACCCGAGATATCGCCGCCACCCGCGAGCGCGTGTGGGACGTGCTGGCCAACGGCTGGACCTATTCAGGCTGGGTCGTCGGCAACAGCCGCATCCGCGCAGTGGATTCGAGCTGGCCCGCACCTGGCACCCGCATTCTGCACTCGATCGGGACCTGGCCGGCGGTGATCAACGATGAGACGGTGGTGCACAGCTGCGTGCCCGGTGAGGAGCTCGTCTTGCTGGCGAAAGTGAGGCCAGCGGCGACAGCGCGAATCACGCTGCGGCTGAACGACCTTCGGGATGGGCGGTGCCGGCTGACGATGACCGAGGTCGCCGCGAGCCGCCCGCTGAGTTGGGTGCCCGACAGTGTCCAGTTGCTCGGGGTGGCGCCGCGGAACCGGGAGTGCACGTGGCGGTTGGCCATGATTGCTGAACAAGGGGTCCCAGATGCCATCGGGTGATCTCCTCGATGCCACTGGGGATGCGGTCGGCATCGGAACCGGACATCACAGCTTGGCCGCCGCGGCCATCTGGGCGACACCTGCCGACTCGTGGTTAGCCGAATGCCCGACACGAGGGCTGCAACGAGGCCCGATCTGATGACAGGAACCCGCCACACCGTCGTGGCGGGTTCCTGTCGTCGACTCGATCAGCCGGCCATGAATTCGTGGTAGGCCGACTCCAGGTTCGGCGGCAGCGCCGTCACACTGCACTGTCGCTCGGTGTCGCCGATCGGCGACAGAATGCCGCGCAGGTCGTAGTACTCGTGAGGGTGCGAGGTGAAATAGTTGCGGAGGTCGGACGCCGCCTGCGGACGAGGCTGCCCGTAGGCGGCCATGACCACCTGGTTGGCGTCGGGGTGCGCGGAGAGGTACTGCTGCGCCGATCCGGTCGCCGAGGAGACGGTGGCCTTCACACCGTCGGGAGTGCAGTCAGGGGCAGCCACCGCCGATGGCGCGGCGGCGATCCCCATCGCCAATCCTGTGAGCAGGCACCCGACGCTAAGGCCGGCTACGCGTTGACGCGCAACAATGTTGTTCATTTTCATGATGAGTGTTGTCCTTCGAATCGAACTGGACTGATAGCCGGGAACCCTGCTTGTCCCTGATTCCAAAGTACCCGAGCGAAAGGCTGGTTCTGTGCAGGATGAACGCGTGAAAGCCCGCAATGTCGTTCGCCCGCAAGGTTTCTGCGACCGTCGAGCTCATTTGTGTGAAGTGGACGACAAATCGTCGAGCGTTTTAATGAGAGCTCTCAGAAACGCGAACGATCTCTTAGAAAGTGCCCTATGAATTGTGACCGATCCGTGACTTGCTGGCCGAACTTTGAGCGCCGGGGTGTTCGAGGATCACGCTAAACGGAACGGCGCCGCCCGTGTGGAAAGCGCCCGTAACGCTGACGATCTACCGGCCCTCAACGGGCATCTTGACTCGATGCGTCACCGTTAAAGGGTCTGCCGACCCCGCGGCGTCTGGTTCACGTCGACAGCTTTGGTAGACGGGTTGACCGCCAATGCCTGTGCATCGTGCAAAATCGGATCACATGGACTCTTCGGACCCCGACCTCAGGCACGACCTCGCTCTACGCATGGCCGAACTCGCACGCACGATGACCGCCCCCCGCACGCTTGAGCAGATTCTCAAGGATGTGACCACGGCAGCGGTGCAATTGGTACCGGGAGCAGACGCTGCAGGAGTGCTACTCGTGAAAAAGGGAGGGGATTTTGAGTCGTTGGCAGATACCGACGGTGTGGTTGGGGAGCTCGACAAGATCCAGCACGACTTCGGCGAAGGGCCCTGCGCCGAGGCCGCTCTCCAGGAAACAGTTGTGCGCAGCGATGATCTGCGTCGCGAATCGCGTTGGCCACGTTACGCGCCCGCAGCCGTGAAACTCGGGGTGCTCAGTGGACTGTCCTTCAAGCTGTACACCGCAGACCGCACTGCCGGCGCGCTGAACTTATTCGGCTTCCAGCCCGAAGCGTGGGACACCGATGCGGAGACCACCGGTGTCGTGCTCGCTGCGCACGCTGCGGCTGCGATTTTGGCCAGCCGTCAAGGAGAGCAGCTGCAAACCGCCCTATCGACACGAGACCGCATCGGACAAGCCAAAGGCATCATCATGGAACGCTACGGCGTCGACGATGTCCGCGCCTTCGACATGTTGCGGGCCATATCGCAAGAAAGCCAAACAAAACTTGCTGACGTTGCTCGACGGGTCATAGACACCCGCGACAACACGTAAATCCTGGCGGCAGACCGGGCTACATACTTGTCGTATTCGAACAACGTTGCCGGGCGCCGAAGCCCGGCTGCGTCAGCCGTGCGGTGCCTGGGAGATCTTGGTATCGCCTTGGCCCACGGTTTGGCAGTAGGTCGTCGCCGACAGCCGCGTCGACGTGATCTGCAGAGGGCTCGGGTCAGCACCGCTCTTGACACCGCGGAACGCTACTCGCCTGACCGGTGTTGCGTGTCTTCCCGCGCCGCAACCGGTTTCGATGAGTGCGCAAGCTGCCACACTCGCTGCACTCGAGCGCAGTCCGGCCCACATCACGGGTAGAAACTCGTTGCGCGCGTCGCCGCTGACGGCGCACTCTCGGTGTCAGTGGATCTGCGGGTCCGGTGGGTTATCTGCTGCACGACTGGTGAAGGCGTCACGTACATGGTCGACAGTTGCGGCGACCATGCCCATCGTCTTGAGCACCGTGGGGTTGGGTGGAGTGTCAGGGTGCGGGCGGGTGGGTGCGATCTTTTTTGCCCGTTCGAGCCTTTCCCCGAGCTTTTCCAGGTGCTCCCGACTCACCGCGGCCTCAAACCGCGGAAATACGATATCTTGCTCATAGGCGATGTGGTCGCGGCCCGCCTTGACGAAATGCTGCAGCGCCTCATGATATTCGGCTTCACCGGGCTTGCCGTCCACCAGGCGCTGCAGCAGCTTTTTGCCGTCCTGCTCCTGCTTGATCGCTCGGTCAGCGAGCGTGTCTCCCTCTTCGAGAGCGTCGCGGACGGCAGGCCAGAAGAACTGCTCCTCGATAGCCTCATGCTGCGACTCGGCGATCACCAGGTTAGTCACCATCGTCTCCAAGCCGCTGATTTCGGCACCGGTTCCCGAGGGCGCCTCATCGAGCACCTCCAACATGCCCAGCACACTCTTGTGGTCCTGACGAAGGAACGTCAACGCGTCCATAGTTCTGCCTTTCCCGACGGTCGTTGCAGTCGGCGCCGAACAATTCAGCGCCGACCGTCAACTGATGGTCAATTACGTTGTGGGCAGATGCTGTTCGTGAGTGAACGCCTTGTCGCCCGTGACGTCGGGTGAACCCGTCGGGTTCTGCTCGGCGCCTGTGTTCTGGCGAATGGCGGTACCCAGCCACTGCTCTTCGGGCTTCTCGATGTAGTCCCACTCCATGCCCTCCGGCCACGGGCCTTGGCCTTCGTTCCAAGGTCCACGCACTGATCCCTCACCGTTGGACATGTTGAACGCGACATTCTGGAATCGCGGATCGCCCGGAAGCTTGCCAGGAGGGAAGTTCACCGGAAGTTCATTGAGCGCTGCGGTGAACTGCTGGTAATGGGCTACCTCACGAGTCATCAAGAACGTCAACGAATCCTGCACACCTGGATCGTCGGTGAATTGCTTGAGGTACTCGTAGACGACCTTTGCCCGGGACTCCGCCGCGAGGTTGCTGCGCAAATCCACGGCCGGATCGCCGTTCGCGTTAATGAAGGTGCTCGTCCAAGGGTTGCCGGCCGAGTCCTTAACGTCCGGTCCACCGCCACTGAGGGTCAAAAACAACGGGCTGACCGCGACCTGGTGGATGGCTTGTTCGCGACCGTCCGGTGAGGCGACCTCCGGCATCCAGTCACACCGCTGGTTGGCTACCTTGAGATCGTCATTGAGCCCGTCGAGCAACATCGTGATCATCGAGCCCACCATTTCGAGGTGACTGAGTTCCTCGGTGGCGATGTCCATGAAGAGGTCGTACATCTTGGGATTCTTCTCCCGCAGTACGAAGGCCTGGGTGAAGTACTGCAGCGCAGCGGTGAGCTCGCCGTTGGCGCCGCCGAACTGCTCCAACATCAGGGACGCAAAGCGTGGATCAGGCTGGCCGACTCGAACCTCGAACTGAAGACTTTTGTTATGGACAAACATTGCGCCTCCCAGGCGACATTAGATTAGGTGGCTGGCGAGGGAACCGGAGACGATCGAACTCGGGGCTGGGGTTCGTCCGGTGAAAGCGATGCGGAGACCATGCCGTGCGCGTCGCAACCCGAGTAGTACCCATGTGCGCCCTGACCAAACACGGACGCACTGCCCGCCGACCGCTAGGCGATGATGTTCGAGCTGAGCACGCGTTCCGTCATCTGGCTGCTCCTGTTCGGGCTCTAGGTGCCCCTGTCTCCGGAAGGCAGGGTCACCGACGCCTACTACATCGAATGGCGTTCCGGCAACCTAAGCGGTGGCGTCGTGAGGTGTGGCTATTAGGTGGAGAATCAACATGAGTGTCCGCGCGGATTGCGTCGTTGGCGAGCACGGTTTGGGCGGCGCGCACCGGCGGGTACACCGTGTTGACAGCAGCACGACGAACACTGTGAAAGAGGCGATCGCATGAGTGCCGAAGACAAGGTGAGTAACAAGATTGACGACTTGGGCGGAAAGGCCAAAGAGGCCGTAGGCAAAGTGACCGGCGACGACAGCACAAAGAACGAAGGAAAGATCGATCAGGCGAAGTCGAGCCTGAAAGATGCTGGCGAAAAAGTGAAGGACGCGTTCAAGAACTAACTCCGCGCGACACAGCTGGCCACCGGAGCGACCGGTGGCCAGCTGTGTGTCAGCGCCCTACCGCCAATAGCGAACGACGTGATGCACGGGGCAGCAACCACATGTCCGGCAGCTGATCGGCATCGCTACACCACAGCAAGCGAAGATCGGGCGCGGACCTTCTGGCCGCCACATGCTGGTACTTTTTGCGCGCCGCGGGGTACCACGGTTAGGGCAGAGCCTCGGTGCAACGATGTTGAGCAAACAGCACCGAACGATTCCCATGTCGTGCGCGAGGCTCTGCCCGGCCGAGAATGCTGCCGTACCCACCGGCAAATCCCGCACCGCCGGTACAGTCCCCGTGCCACACCCCGGTGATCAAACAGCACCACGGCTGTCGGCGACACAACGTATGTATGCGCTGGTTACCGAGCAGCGGTGAAGGGCATAACGCCGATGCCACGCGCTGCCCGTTTTCCCTCAGCCAACTCGGCTTGGGTCTCAAAGACCAACACTCAACGTCGGCGAACGCCTTGCCAGCCCGGGCAATTGACGAGCGGATCGATGCGTGCCAACCGAACGCCCGGCCCGATGCGGGCTAGTCTCCTGACGTATTTTTTGCGCCGTCGCATATCCGCTTCTGACCGGATTCCATTCCACAGGTGTCGCGACTACTCGCACGGCATCGCTGCGGAGTGGAATGCTTGCGCCCCAGTGGCGGTCCGGCGCGCCGACATACGCCCACTAGAAGGGTGTGGCTCGTCGCAGGACATCTGAGCCGGCCGAGCTTTGCCGCATCCGGTGGCCTCGCGACGACGTGCGCTGCGAGGCCACCGGCGCGCGGAAGGCTCAGATGCCCGCAGCGGATTTGTCCCGACGCTGAGCAATGGCCCAGCCAGCGCCGGCCAAGCCGACCAAGGCCAGCGGAATCGTCCACAGGCGCCGGTTGCCCAGAGCCGAGTTGCAGGACGAGACGAACTCGCTTCTGGGAGCGAGTTGGTTGGCAATGGGGATCTGTTGAACGACAGGGGAGTTGCCGACATTGCGGTCGTCCTGCTCCCGCGCGGCCGACAAGTCGGAATGCACAGCGTTGCCGCATCCGATGCCGCCGGAGATCGTCACGGGCACAAACAACCCGATCACGCCTGCGGCAAAGAGAATCACGCCGCCCAGGAGAATTAGCCGCCGCACATTTATCATCATTCGCTCCTTCTGTTGTGTCTGCTCAGGCTCGGACGCGCAGACAAGTAGCCCGCCGACGTCGCTGTTAAACGTGGTTTATGCCCCTGCTTCGGCGCGGTGGTCAGATTGGCGGTCCCGTTGAGCGCGTCGAGCCACGAATCAGCGGCGACGACGCTGAACCACTACGCGGGTCTGTTTCCGACAGATCTGTCCGGCATCGCTTCCCGACTCGACGCCGCAGCCCGAGTGACTATCGCGAGCCACGGTGCGTCATCTGGTGCCAAAAAATCGCCGACCACAGCACCGACCAGAATAAACCAAGGCCAGTCGGCGGGCATCTAAAAACCACCGCTGACCTGCATCAACAGTGAGTGCCCCCGGCAGGATTCGAACCTGCGACACCGGCTTTAGGAGAGCCTGCAAGCTCACCTAGTTGTGGTCACGAAAGGTGTTCTGAGCTGGTGATTTAACGTCATCTTTCACCACATGGAACCACGGCGTGTC
>Ga0302177_10001280_pt1 | contig 18267 bp, 18 predicted proteins | sample I_Palsa_E1_2_FD_198780 | JGI IMG/M metagenome (GOLD analysis project Ga0302177, IMG submission 198780) | Peat permafrost microbial communities from Stordalen Mire near Abisko, Sweden - I_Palsa_E1_2 | ecosystem: Environmental > Terrestrial > Soil > Palsa > Peat permafrost | place: Sweden... | reverse complement strand
CACCAACCCCTGCGGCAGATCGAGATACCCAAGGTCCTGCGCAATCTCAGTCGAGTTATCCAGCGACCGACCAATCACCGCAACCTTGCGTCCATGCTGATGCGCCAGCTCCATCGCCAGCCGAATCCGATGAATCGAAGAAGAGAAGCAGCTAAAGAACAGCTTCTTCTTCGTCTGCGAAAAGATCTCATCCAGCTTCGGCCTTACCGCGCGCTCACTCGGCGTATATCCATTGCGGTCCACGTTGGTCGAGTCCTGCAGCAACGCCAGCACGCCCTGCTTGCCCAACTCGGCAAACGCGTGCAGATCGAACGGCTTGTTATCCGGCGGCGAAAGATCAATCTTGAAGTCGCCCGTATGCAGCACCACGCCTACCGGCGTATGGATCGCCAGCGCCACGCAGTCCACCAGCGAGTGCGTCACCCGAATCGGCATGATGGAAAACGGCCCCAGCGTAATCCGGTGCCCTGGAATCATCTCGTTCAAATCCGCATCTTCAAGCAGCCGGTGTTCTTCCAGCTTGCCTTCGACATACGCCAGCGTAAACTCGGTCCCATACACCGGAACATTCAGTTCAGACAGAATCCACGGCAGCCCGCCAATGTGGTCTTCATGTCCATGGGTCAAAAGGATCGCGCGAACCTTCTCGCGGTTTTCAGTCAAATAGCTGATATCCGGGACAACAATGTCCACACCCAGCAACTCTTCTTCAGGAAACATCAGACCGGCATCGATGACAATAATGTCATCTTGCCAGCGGATCGCCATGCAGTTCATACCGAACTCGCCAAGGCCACCCAGCGGAATCATCTTCAATTTATCTTGTGCCATCAATAGTTAAGCTTACCATCGCGGCCGCAATCGACTGTCAATAAGCCAAATACACCGCTTTCAGCGCGCAGGCCGGTATTCAAGGACGATGAGCCGCGAGTCAAGAACCTTCGTATCGATGAGTTCGAGGCCCGTCTGTGGATAGCTTGTATAGATCTGTTCTCTGCCCGTGCTGCCAAGAATTAGCGGGAAGACCATGAGCCGCAGACGGTCAACGAGCCCTAGTTGAATCATGTTCTTCACCAGACTGATGCTGCCGATAGACCGGAGTGGATCTCCGGATTGTCGTTTGAGTGCCATGATCTCGTCCGCGAGGGAGCCCTTCAGCAGGGCGGGTGTTCTTCCATACAAGCGGCTCCTCAAGCGTGCTTGAGAATAACAGCTTGGGGGTGGCGCTCATTTTCACACTCGCTTCATCATTGGCGGATGCCGAAATCCCCGCCAGGGCCTCATAGGTAACTCGTCCCATGAGGATCACTTGAGGTTGGTCAAGATGGTCGTGCACCCAGCTCCCAAGCTCTTGGCCGAAGTAGCCGAAGTAAGCGGGTTGGTCCACGCCCGAGGCGAAACCATCGAGCGAGATGAAAAGATCCGCGGTGAGCTCTCTCATAGCGACTAACCCGCCGCCTCAAGCACCTGAATCCCCTCGGGTCCACCAATCACCACTCGGCTAGCCATCCCCAGAAACAGCCCGTGCTCCACCACTCCAACTGTCGCCTTCAACTTCTCCGCGGCCAGTTTCGCGTCAAACCCAACCTGCGGCAGCTTGCAGTGAACAATGTAGTGCTGCCCATCCGTCACAAACGGCTTCCCATCGTCGTTCACCCGCAACTCGCACTCAAACCCCAGGTCCTTCAGCCGCTTCACCGTCGTCTCATACCCAAACGGTACAATCTCGACCGGCAGCGTAAACACAGCCCCCAGCGTCTTTACCAGCTTCCTCGGATCCACGGCGATAATCAGCTTCTTACTCGCAATCGCCACAATCTTCTCTCGCAGCAAGGCCCCGCCATGCCCTTTGATGAGGTACAACGTTCCCTCCTGCACCTCATCCGCCCCATCAATCGTCAGATCAAGCCCCGGCAGATGCGCAAAGTCGCTCATCGGAATCTTCAACCCCATCGCTTGCTTCTGCGACGCCTCGGACGTAGCAATCGCCGTAATCTTCAACCCCTCGGCAACCCGCCGCCCCACCTCTTCAATCACCAGCGCCGAAGTCGAGCCTGTCCCCAGGCCCACCTTCATTCCATCTTCAATCTGCGACGCCGCCCACACAGCAGCCCTGCGTTTGGCTGCATCCACCGAATTGGCTTGCTCAGGAGAACTCATGCCTTCCTTGATATCACGAGAAGGATAAATCTGCACGACATCGCCATGCGATCGGGATAAACCAGTTGGATGAGCACATCGACCCGTTAACAACGGTCGAGAACATTTTCTGCCAACGCCTCTTGGTCGCTACCTGCCGGCTGGCTCAATTGGCATCGGTGATGGGATCTGTGTGGCGCTGGCCCACATGCAATCGCAAGATCTGACCGGGCTTTACATTCATCCGAAAGAAAGCTGTGCCGTCGGCGATCTTTACCGGTTGGGGATCGGAGTCGATCTTCCAGCCGTCAGGCAAAGCGTATTCAACGACGAATGTCACCGGCTCAGAAGTCACATTCTGGAGAAGGTATTCCTGCTCTATAACTGTCACCTTGCTGCGGAGCCGCATGCCGTCCCTAAGAGCCTCCTCGATGTGGTGGGAGGTATTTGGGCCGTCACGATGGCAGATAGCATCGTCATTTTGTATCTCCGCCTGGGTGTAGTCCGAGAGCGCGTTGCTCTGGTCCGGCAGTATCTTGCAACTCCGGTCGACATGGATCTCCTTGAGCGGAGGCTGAGAGGGAGCGGAAGATTGAGAAACAGCCAAAGGATGAAAGAACCCAATGGCAATTCCTATGCCTAATAACACCGCGGCGGAGAGACGAATCTTAGACATGCGCGATATAGTACCCGCACCCGCGAGGCCACGGCAACTTCCGGCTCGAGCCTCGTTTCCAAAAGACGAGGGGCGCCCGGAAGGAGCGCTGCGGCATCACGCGTGTTGGCTTCATAAACCATTAGGTCTTATAGCGTTCCGGTCCATAGCGCGAGTTCAGCGGCTTGCGGTCCATCTTCCACACGGCTCTCGGCGCTGGTCTTCGCTCCGAAGATCATGGTCGACCGGCTCTGTTCCTCATACTGCGGCCACACGGGAAGCCCTGGTGCCGCTGGAGTCTCGCCCCGGATGAACGCAGCCCACGCCGTGTGCATCTGCTTGCCCAGGGCTACCTCGGCTGCGGCATCTGCAACCTGCTTATGCGGATGATCCCATACCATGCCGACATCGAGCGAGTGATAGGCGTTCCCTTCGAACTTCCCGCTGCTCTCTTCAAACTCCAGTTCATACACATACGCGCTCCCCCCGCCCTTCATATGAGCCTCTGCAACACGGAGAGAAGGAACCCAGTACTCTTCTGCCGTCACTGCGCGAATCCTGCGCTGCTCGACGCTCAGCTGCGGATAGATCTCCTTGTACTTTTCGTAGATCGCATCAAACTTCGTCACACTCATGTTGCCGAGATCACTCGCCTTTGCATCTTTAGCCGGATGCGGCCCGATAAAGATAGCGCTCTCCTCCCGGTTGGTACCGATAAGCAGTCTCTTGCCACGGCTCGAACCGCTGGCAATCGTCTCCACAGGAAGTCGCGGAATAAACGTTCCATCGACCTCCGCGCGCAGCGGGAAGTGCTGCGGCCACGTGTCGATGAACTGGTGCTGGGCCTGAATCAAGCCCGCTCCTGCTGCTGTCTTCAGGCTCGCGATAGTACCACCCGTCTGCTTCTGCCATACATCTCCGAAGCCCTTTGAGATACCTGCGCTCGTCGCAACATCCCAAACGCGTTCCGCTCCACCACTCTCGGAGATCATCTGATGAAACAGCGGCTGCGCATCAGCAACGCCCATCAGAATATCGGTCAACTTCGCACCTGCCGACTCTCCCCCAATCGTGACGCGAGCCGGATCGCCACCAAAAGCGCCGATGTTCTCCTGTATCCAGGACAACGCAGTCGTCAGGTCCCGCAGCGCATTGTTCGCAGTTCCTGCGTATTGCTCGCCAAGCAGCGGTTCGTAATCCAGAAAACCAAAGACGCCGAGTCGATACTCCACAGAGATGCTGATGATGCCTTCCCGCGCAAACTCAGTCCCGTCATACATCGGCTCGAAGGCGTAGCCGTCAGTAAAGCCTCCGCCGTGAATCCAGACAAAGACAGGGAAGGGCCCGTTACCCTCAGGAGCCCAGATGTTCAGGTAAAGGTAATCTTCGCTGTGCGGCACATCCGGCAGCCTGAACTGCATCGGCGCGGCGGCGAACTGCGTAGCATCCCGCTCGCCCTTCCACGGGGCAACTTTCGCTGTCGGCAAAAAGCGCAGCGGCCCCACAGGCGCTTCGGCAAAGGGAACGCCACGGAAGACGCGAACCCCGTCCCTGCTCTCCCCTCGCAATGCTCCGCTCGGTGCGCGAACTACTGCGGACTTAATGTCCTCGAATGCAAAAAGCCTGCGGGTCTTGAAAGCACACGCGGCCAGGGAGCTATTTGCCAGGAAGCTTCGGCGAGTGATCATAGGCATCGCCTTTAGTTTAGCTTCCATCACCCAACTCTCAGAAGGCTGTCGAAAAACTCTTCATCTCGACCGGAGCGGTGCAGTTTTATCGCACGGCGGAGCGGAGAGCCCCGGCTCTTACTTAGTCTCGGCTCTTATCTGTGAGGAGCATGGTTTTTTCGATTGTCTGTGGCAGTTAGATCGGTATAGTCCAGGGAGCGGACTGTCTCGCGAGGTAGGGAAGATCATGGCACGGCCATTCCGTGCGGCTTCACCCATTACAGAAAGCAACAGAGGAGGAAGATAACTCCATGCGAAAAGTCGCCGAACAAATTCACGGCTACACCTACGGAACATCCGAGGTCGCAACCTCACCCATCACGCTCGAACAGCTGGAAGCTTTAAAAGTCAGCGTCGGCTTCACAGAAGAAGATCAGCACTATCTCCAGCAGGCTGGTGCTGTACTCGCAGACCAGACTAAACAGATCGTCGAACACTGGCGCAGCGGAATCATCGCCGGAATTCCAAACCTCGCTCGCCACTCTCGTTCTCCACAAGGCGAACCTATGCCTGACTATCTCGCGAAGAGCAATCTCCGCTTCCAGCAATGGATTCTTGATACCTGCCTCCGCCCTTACGACCAGGACTGGCTAAACTACCAGCAGGAGATCGCTCTCCGCCACACCACATTGAAGAAGAACAAAACCGACAACGTCAGTTCAACTCCCTACGTCCCACTCCGCGACATCGTCGGCTTCATCTCTGTCATCAACGAAACCATCAAACCTTATCTCGCCGCAAAGAATCATTCTGCCGGCGAAGTGGATCGAATGCATCGAGCATGGTGTAAATCGATCCAGCTGCAACTCGCGCTCTGGGCCGAACCCTACACCGACGCCAAACAAGCTCCAAACGAATGGTGAAGGTCACTTCGTGACGTGTAACCGGCAAAGATTCCTGATCGCGACCAACGGGAGCGCCATCCGAAGGGGCATACAAGTCACGAAGTGACCGCTGCCCGCGCAGGGCGAACACAAAGCATCCCCCAATACAAAGCACGGAGAAACCAATGCCCACCCCGGAACAGTACGACGCAATCATCATAGGCAGTGGAGAAGGCGGAAAGTACCTCGCCTGGCATCTCGGCTCTCAAGGCAAAAAGGTCGCGAACGTCGAAGACAAGCGCATCGGCGGAGCCTGTCCCAACGTGGCATGCCTGCCCAGCAAAAACGTCATCCACTCCGCCAAAGTCGCCTCCTTCTTCAAACGCGGAGCAGAGTTCGGCATCGTCCATGGCAAATGGCACGTCGACATGGCCGCCGTCAGCGCCCGCCGCCAGCGCATGATCGACGGCCTCCGTGACATGCACCTCGCCAACTACTCAAAGTCCCACGCCGAGATCGTCATGGGATTCGGCCGCTTCATCGCCGACAAAACCATCGAAGTCGCCCTCAACGCCGGTGGCACCCGCACCCTCCGCTCCGACTACATCTTCCTCGACACTGGCTCCCGCGCCACCATCGACCCCATCCCCGGCCTCGCCGAATCCGCTCCCCTCACCCACGTCGAAATCCTCGAACTCACCACCCTACCCGAGCATCTCCTCATCCTCGGCGGCGGCTTCATCGGCCTCGAGTTTGCCCAGGCGATGCGCCGCTTCGGAGCCAACGTCACCATCATCGAGCGCAACCCCACCCTCATCCACCGCGAAGATCCCGACGTCATCGAAACTATCCAACAGCTCTTTCAGGACGAAGGCATCGACATCGTCACCAATGCCAGCATCACCCGCGTAGAAGGCACATCAGGCAAATCTGTAGTCGTTAACCTCAGCGATGGTGCCCGTCTCGAAGGCTCCCACATCCTCGTCGCCACTGGTCGCACGCCCAATACGCAAAACATGGGCCTCGATACTGTCGGCATCAAGACCACACCTGCGGGCCACTTCCAGGTTAACGACCGCCTTGAAACCACCTCCCCCGGCGTCTGGGCCCTCGGCGACTGCGCCGGCTCACCCTACTTCACCCACGCCTCCTACGACGACTTCCGCATCATCCGGGACAATTTAGCCCAAGCCAACCTCACCGGAGCCAACCGCACCACCAAGGGCCGCCAAATGCCGTCCGTCACCTTCACCGACCCCGAAGTAGCCCATGTAGGCCTGACAGAAAATGAAGCCAGGAAGCAGGGAACTGCCTACCGTCTTGGCAAGATCCCCATGGCCGCTGCCCTCCGCAGCCGCACCCTCGACGAAACCCGAGGCTTCATGAAAGTCCTCATCTCCCCTGAAGACCGCATCCTGGGCTTCACCACAATCGGGCCTGGCGTCGGCGAACTCCTCCCCGTAATCCAGCTGGCCATGTCCGCCGACATGCCCTACACCGCAGTCCACAACATCATCCTCACCCACCCGACCCTCTCCGAGGGCTTCCTAAACCTCTTCAACGCCGTCCCAAAGAAATCCGCATAAGCCCGCAGAAAACGAAAGCCTCTCCCGACCAACGGGAGGGGCCACCGCAAATAGTCATCAGCAAAGAAAGGTATACACGCCACGAAGTGGCCGCTCCACGCGCAGTGGGCCCGTCCGGCAGGACACAAGCCTCCGCAGGAGGAAAAAGACACACCCAAAAATAAACTTCAAAATCGTGGCGTATTTTTAGACACCCAAAAAGTGGTTGCTAAAACACCACATCCGCCACACAAAACACCACAAACTCACCACGATTTACCACCACAAACTAGCGCAAAATCTCCTCTAACACCAAAGAAAGCTCAGTCTTCTCGTCCCGATATTTAACAATCACCGGCGCCGCCAAACTCAAACCCCACTCCGCGCCCTTCCCCTTTGAAACCGCCCGCGACCCCGGCACCACCACCGCGCCCTCAGGAATCACCAACGGCATCTCCGCCGTAGCCTTATAAATCAAGCCCTTCACGAGGTCGTACACCGGCGTTCCCCGCGTCAACACGGTTCCAGCCGCCAGCACCGCGCGTTTCCGTACCACGGTCCCCTCATAGACCCCAGTATTTCCACCAATCAAACAATCATCTTCAATAATCACCGGCGAAGCATTTACCGGCTCCAGCACTCCACCAATCTGCGCCGCCGCACTCAGATGCACCCGCTTCCCCACCTGCGCGCAACTCCCCACCAGCGCATGCGAATCCACCATCGTCCCCTCATCCACATAAGCCCCCACATTCACATAAGCAGGCGGAATCACCGCAACCCCTTTAGCCACATAGGCTCCCGTCCTCACACTCACGCCACCCGGCACCACACGCACACCATCCGCCACAACAAACTTCCGCACCGGGTAAGTATGTTTATCGATAAACCGCAGCGTCTCCCCACCCATCTCCATCATCGTTCCAATGCGAAACCCCAGCAAAATACCACGTTTCACCCACCCATTCACGCGCCAGCCCAGCGGCACTGAAGCATCCGGTTCTGCCGCCCGCAGCTCTCCAGCCTCCAGCTTCCCACGCAACTCAAGAAAACTCGCCTCAGCCTCAGCGTTCCCAATCGCCGCCGCGCCCTGCGCAAACCAATGCTCAATCCGCTCCTGCAACTCTCCGTTCAAAACTCATTCCTCATCTCTTTCATGTTGTAAATCGAAGCCCAAACATAGCTAGAACATCCGCAAATCATCGCCACCAGAAGGACCCACCAGCATCCCCAACTCACCCACCATCCGCTCCAGCCGTCTCCGCGTCGCGTCCGAAACCGGCACCATGGGCAGCCGCAGCACATCCTCCCCACGGCCCAGCATATGCAGCACTGCCTTCACCGGAGCAGGGCTAGCCTCCCAGAAGTGCGCCTGCATCAACCGAAAGAACTGCCGATTGATGCGCCGCGCATCCACCCAGTCGTTCTCGAGCGCAGCCCGTACCATTCGCGCCATCTGTCCCGGAATCACATTTGACGCCACCGAAACCAACCCCGCCCCGCCCAACGCAAGCACCGGCAGCGCCAGCCCATCATCTCCCGCGAACACCTTGAAACTTCGCGGCGCAGTAGTCAGCAACTCCGTGATCTGCGCGATGTTCCCACTCGACTCCTTCACGCCAATCACATTTTTCAACTCAGCCAGCCGTAACACAGTCGTCGGCTCCAGATTCGCACCCGTCCGTGAGGGAATGTTGTAAAGCAATACTGGCAACTCCGTCGCCTCAGCAATCGCTCGAAAGTGCTGATATTGTCCCTCCTGCCCAGGACGGTTGTAATAAGGATTAGCCGTCAGCACGCCCGTCAACCCATGTACCCGTGACACCTTCTGCACTCGCGCCACCGCCTCATGCGTCGAGTTGTGCGTGCAGCCCGCAAACACCGGCACTCGCCCCGCTGCCGCTGCAACCACCACCTCGATCGCCCGCAGCCACTCCACTTCAGTCAGTGTCGAAGCCTCGCCCGTAGTTCCGCAAGGTACAAGAAAATCGATCCCGCTCTCGATCTGCCACATCACCAACGCATGCAGTGCAGGTTCATCTACGCTGCCGTCCCTGCGAAAGGGAGTCACCAGCGCCGTTCCACAACCCATCAATTCCATAATGACTGCAAGTTTACCCCGTCGGAGGTGTTGATTTCAGCCCACAGCCCACACAACTGCGCAAACCAAAAAAAAGCCCCAGCGATCTCTCGCCGGGGCCAACGCTTTTTACACAACTAGCCTCTATAGAGCTCAGACGGCACATGCAACTCCGGCATATGCAGCGCCGCAGCTCCATTCGCCGAACCGGCCGGCATATCCATACACTTCACAAAAGCCGTCTGGAACTTCTCCATCTCGGCCTTCGTCCCCACCGTTACGCGCACATAGTTCGGCATCGCCGACCACGTTCGCCCAATCGCGACATTCTGCGTAAGCATGGCATTTTGAAACTCCTTACCAGGACGCTTCACATCCACCATGAACATATTTCCCTGCGACCCTGGAACAACCTTGTAGCCGTTCTTAGTCAAAAACTCCACTGTCTCGGTCCGGATGTCAGCATTGATCTTCTTCCGCAGCGGTACCAGGTCTTTATCTTGCAAGCTCGCCCGCGCAGCAGCAGCGCTCGTAATCGAGATGCTCGCCAGGCTCTGGCTCGGTCCACCGACATTGTTGAACCGGTCAATCAAATCCGGCCTCGCCACCGCAAACCCCGCCCGCAGTCCAGCCATCCCGTAGATCTTCGAGAACGTCCGCATTACAATTACATCTTTATCCTGCGCCACCAGATCGATGCACGACTCATTGTCGGAAAAATGGGTATAGGCCTCATCGATGATCACAACCGAACCCTTCGGCTTGTTATTCACCAGCCAGACAATATCTTCCTTGGGAGTAACCGTCCCAGTCGGATTATTTGGATTCACAATGTAGTAAGCGCCCGGCGAAGGATGCGCTTTAAGCATCGCCTTCACGTCATACGCATAGTTCGCAGTCAGCGGCACAGGATACTTCGGTGCCTTCATCACCTCTGCCGCACGAGGCCCCTGCTCGTAGCTCGGATCCCCATAAACCAACGGCTTATCCGGGCCAATATTCGACATCAACGCCAGATCCAGCGGCCCGCTCGATCCAGGAAACAACGCCGAATAATCCTTCTTCAGCCCAAACTCCCCATTGAAGACATCGATCGTCTTCATGTACTCATCCCAGTGATAGCGACCGCCTTCCACGCCCATGCTACATATCGCCGTCAAGGCCGATTGCGCAGGTCCGAGTGGATTCTCATTTGAGCTGATCACAACCGTGTCGGCCGACAGCGGATGCATCGCACGCGTTCCGTTTCGCCGTCCAGCCTGTCCTGCTGGAGCAGCAGCCGGTGTGATCGCGGCAAATGCCGGAAACGTGGTAGCGGCCGCCGAGGCAGCACCAACGATACGCAGAAACGACCTGCGGGAAACACCTTGCGTCATATCGGAATTCATAGAAGTTCTCCTCGAAAGTTTCGATTGGTAGAGATGCAACACCACGGCGACAGAAGGAAAAAGCCAACTGAGGATCCTGAGGATCACCTACACGTCTCCTGCAAAACAGCAGGAAACAATTCTTTGAGAACTTTTGGATGAGGTCGGATTGCGGTCCGATTGAGTTTCAATTTACAGCGATTTTTCTGCAAATACTAGGAAAATTCTTAAAGAAATCCACAAAATCGTGCAGCTCGGCATATCGCGCTTCGACTTCCTTGTAGATCGTTCAACTAACGGAACTTTCACGCGGATGCTTCGTAATCATGCGATAGCGGCTTCCGAAATAGATTCTCACGAGACGCACAAAGCCGATACACGAGGCCAAATGCCAGACATAGCTCGCTTCCTTATCTTCATGATTGCGGCATTTCTTCTCTTTATCGCCGTCCTCCTGTTCGTCACTCGCAAACGAGCGACAACCCCAGCCCCAGCATCACTTCTGGCCCTTGCGACCATCGTCGTGGTAGCAGGGATGATCTTCGCGAGATACTCCCACCTCTGGATTCCCACACTCCCCTGGCAGATCTACTACGGCCTCCCAGCCCTGCTCACACTCACTCTGGCACCGCTCACCCTGCGAATGTCCTGCACTGAGATTGCCCAATACATTCCCATGGCATTCCTCATGGCGCCCGTGATCCACATCGTCTTCTCCCTGTTCGTCGGATGGCACGACTACATGCCATTCCCGGTCTACATTCCGTCTCTAGCGGAGTTTTTATTTGGCAAAACTCATTAGCCCAAACCTCTAGCTTGTCTCCAAAAAATGAGAAAAATTCTATGAAGAGAATCGTGTGGATGGTCGGAACCTTCGCGGTAATGTATCTCTTAGCAACCATAGTGGGCTTTGCCACCTATTTCCTGCTGAGCGTTCGTGCTATGTGGATCTGTGTCTTCACGCTCATGCCGATCGTTAGCGCCGCCTTGATCTACGTTTATTTGCAAAGGCTGAAAGTACGCCGCGACGCCACGTTCCGCGAGGCCTCTCTTCTCGTTGCAGTATGGATCGTCCTCTCCTTCTGCCTCGATGCCATAACCTACATCGCGGTGATTCCGATGACGAGCCATCGAGCTTTGAACTGGACCTTCTTTCTGGACCAGTCGCCATGGATCTGGCTATCGTATGCGGTTCTATTGCTTTCAGCCTATGCAGGACGCTGGGCTTATCTGGTGCGGCTTGATACGAAAACTGTTCAATCAGGCAGCAGAATAGCCCGGTGAGCCCTCCAGCCGATCACCGGGCAATCCCCGCTAAACCCACTCGCCTTTACGCATCAACGGTTCAGCCGTTCCATCCGCTGCCACGCCATCCACATCCATCTCGCCCGACCCAATCATCCAGTCCACATGGATCAGGCTTGCATTCGCACCCAAAGCCGCCAGCTGCTCCGCATCCATCTTTTCGCCGCCAATCAGACACGTTGAATAAGCCTGCCCCAGCGCAATATGGCTCGCAGCATTCTCATCGAACAGCGTACTCCAGAACAAAATTCCGCTCTGCGCAATCGGTGAAGAATGCGGCACCAGCGCCACCTCACCCAATCGCCGCGCACCATCGTCCGTGCTGATCAGCCGATTCAGCACATCCTCACCGGCGGTCGCCGTAGCTTCGACGATCTTGCCGCCTTCAAACCGCACCGCAATATTCTCAATCAACGTACCCTGGTGCGACAGTGGCTTCGAAGCCTTTACCGTGCCATCCACGCGGTCTTTATGTGGAGTCGTAAAGCACTCCTCCGTAGGAATATTCGGCTGGCAATAAACCCCATTCCCGGCAGTCGTCCCACCTCCAGCCCACAGGTGATCATCCGCCAATCCAACCTTCAAATCCGTCCCCGGCCCTTTGAAGTGCAGCGCAGAAAACCGCTTCGCATTCAGCATCTCCATCCGCTTCTTCAGCCGCGCACCATGCTCCTGCCACTCCACCACCGGATCATCCACCGCAACCCGCGAAGCCACAAAGATCGCCTCCCAAAGCTTCGCCACCGCAACATCCTCCGGCTCTCCCGGAAACACCAGCTTCGCCCACTCAGGCGTTGCACAAGCAACAATCGTCCAGTTGATCTCATGCCGCGTAATCAACTCCATCGCCGGCTTACCCACCTTCGACGCCGCAACATTAGCCCGCGCCACCTTCGCCGGATCCTGCTTCGCCAGCAACGCGGGATTCGTCCCCGCAATCGCCAGTCGCGCAGCACCGCCGCGGAAACCTTCCGCAATCCCATCATGCAGCCACTTCGGCGCATAGTCGAAGCCCGCATCCGCACCATACTCATACCGCGCCAGCACACTCGGATCGTCCGAGTAGAACGTAGTCACCAGCAGAGCCCCAGCCTTATAAGCATGCTCGGTAATTCGCCGCACCAGCGGCAGAGCCTCAATGGGAGCGGACATAATCAGTTCCTGCCCTGCGCGCAACCCGAGCCCGATCTTCACTGCGACCTCTGCCAAGCGGTCCAGCTTCTCTTCAAACGTCAGATCCGCAAACTTCGTCTTTACCACCGCTTCCATCACGCTCATGACATCTCCTTGCAACCACTAAATCTCGGTGTAAACATCCTGGAAGTTGTAGCATCCGGTGCGCGACGACAACCACTCCGCCGCTCTCACGGCACCCTCAGCAAATCCTCGTCGCGAAAAAGCCTCATGCGTCAGCACCAGCCGGTCCGCATCGCTCGAAGCAGTCAGCGAATGCAACCCCATCACGTCTCCCTCGCGCTTCGCCTCAACCGGAACAGCACTCACACCAGCCGCAGTTTCAACCACCTTCGCCAGACTGATCGCAGTCCCCGAAGGCGAATCCAGTTTGCTCGCATGGTGTGTCTCTTCAATCGAAAACGCATACCCAACCTTCTTCAACTCGCTCCCCATCACTGCAGCCATTTTAAACATCACCTGCACGCTCACAGAAAAGTTCGTCCCATATAACAAGCCTGCCTGCTTCCGCTCAGCCAGCGCCTTCATATCAGTGAGCTTGTCGTACCAACCCGTCGTCCCAATCACCATCTTCGCGCCCGTCGCCAGGCAAGCCCGCATATTCTGAACCGTCGCCTCAGGCGTAGTGAAATCAATCACCACATCAAACCCAGAAACAAACGGCGGCGTCAGCGCCGAAGCTCCCGCATTCTCCTTCGCATCCAGCACATTCACGCTATGCCCACGTTCCGCCGCAACCGACGCCACTAGCTTGCCCGTCTTCCCCATCCCCAAAACCAGAATCCGCATGTACGCCTTCCTAAGCCTTGCTCTCAAGCTGAACTCTGTTCACAACATCGAACACCGTCTCATCCGGGTTCGCAAAAAAGTGATTGTGCAGACTCCGCACCGCCTCTTCCACATCCTCTTCATCAATCATGAAGCTCATATTGATCTCGCTCGCTCCCTGCGAGATCATCCGCACATTCACATGGCTGATCGCCGAGAACACCTGTCCCGCAATCCCGTTATGTCCGCGAATATCCTCGCCCACCAGGCACACCAGAGCCTTATGCCCTTCCATCTTCACATCTGCAATCTTCGCCAGCTCCGCACAGATCTCCGGTAGCTGCTGATTGCTATCCACCGTCAACGAGATACTCACCTCGCTCGTCGAAACCATATCAATTGCGCACTTCCACTTATCGAAGACATCGAACACAGCCTTCAAATATCCATGCGACATCAGCATCCGGCTCGCAACCACATCAATAATCGTCAACCGCTTCTTCGCCGCAATGCTCTTGAACGGACTGGCGCACTTCGCAGCCATCGCAGTAATCTTGGTCCCTTCGTTCTCCGCATTGCGCGAGTTCAACACCCACACCGGAATACTCTTCTGCACCGCCGGCAAAATCGTCGCCGGGTGCAGCACCTTCGCGCCAAAGTAAGCCAACTCAGCCGCCTCTTCAAAGCTGATCGTCTTCACCCGCAGCGCATCCGGACAGATCCTCGGATCGGTCGTCATAATTCCATTCACGTCCGTCCAAATCTCAATCGCCCCAGCGTGCATCCCGCCCCCAACCAGCGCAGCGGTAAAGTCGCTCCCTCCGCGCCCCAGCGTTGTCGTAACACCCTCAGCCGTCGAGCCAATGAATCCGCCCATCACCGGCGTCTTACCCGCTTCAATCAAGGGCAGCACAATCTCCGCCAGCTTCGCCTCAATCGCAGCATCCTGCGGCACAGCCTTCCCGTAGGTCGCATCCGTGATAATGCAGCTGCGAGCATCCACATGCGTGCCGCCGAGCTCCAGTTCATCCAGCGCCTCAGCCATCATCTTGCTCGACAGCCTCTCGCCAAAACTCACAACCAGATCGTTCGTACGAGGCGTCAGCTCTCCAACAGCCGCAATCCCGCGAAGCAGATCATCCAGCGCATCAAACTCCCCATGCAGCACCTGCTGAACCCGCACACACCGCTGCCCATTCAGCAAAGCGCTGGAAGTATCAATATGCCGGTGCCTCAACCGAGCACCGATCGCCAGCGAACCAGCCTTATCGCCACGACCCGCCGCCGCAGCAGCAGACAGCAATAGATCCGTAACCTTCGCCATCGCCGAGACCACAACGACAGCCTCCAGCCCCTTCTCGCGCCGACTGCGAACGATCGCAGCAGTTCTCTTCATCGCCGGCGCATCTTCTACCGACGTGCCGCCAAACTTCATCACAACCAACTTTTCTCGCACCACGCTCAAGCTGACACCGCCGCAGCCTTGAGCTGGTCCCCAGACTTCACCGAAGACAGCAACGGCACCCCCAGCTTATCCAATTTGCCGAGCAACGCCAGTACCTCCGCGTTCAACAAAGCCGCGCCCGCCGCGCCCCGAATCGTGTTGTGCGAAAGCACCACAAACTTCCAGTCCAGCAACGGGCACTCGCGTAAGCGTCCCACCGTCGCAGCCATGCCATGCCCACGCATCCTGTCCAGTCTCGGTTGAGGTCGATCAACGCCCTCGTCATACTCCACTGGCTGCTCTGGAGCCGTCGGCAGATGCTGCCCATCCAGCGGCAGAAACTCGCTCCACGCCGCCAGAATCTCCTCGCGCGTCGCCTTCTTCTTCAGCTTGATGCTCACGCACTCCGTATGCCCATCCTCCACCGCAACTCGATTGCAGTGCGCGCTCACCTTCACATCCAGCAACTCAACCTTCGTGCCCTTGCGCTCGCCCAGAAGCTTGCCGACCTCTTCCTGCAGCTTCTCCTCCTCATTCTTGATGAACGGCACCACATTGCCCAGAATGTCGAGCGAAGCCACACCCGGATAGCCCGCGCCACTCACCGCCTGCATCGTCGAGACGAACAGGCTTTCAATCCCAAACTTCTCCTCCAGCGGCTTCAGCGCCAGCACCAACCCAATCGCGCTGCAGTTCGGATTCGTGACGATATATCCCCCACGCCCACCGTGCAGCTTCCGCCAGCTCTGCGTCTCAATCAGCGCCAGATGATCGGCGTTGACCTCCGGCACCACCAGCGGCACATCAGCCGCCATGCGAAACGCGCTCGAATTCGAAATCACCGCGCATCCCGCCTCCGCAAACTTTGGCTCCAGCTCTCGCGCAATATCCGCATCCAGTGCGGCAAAGATAATCTTCGGCAACTCAATCGCCGACCCCTCAGGAACATTCGGCTGCAGCGTCATCGCAGCGATTTGTTTTGGCAGCGGAGTGTCCAGCTTCCACTTGCAAGCTTCAGCGTACGTCTTCCCGGCACTGCGATCGCTCGCCGCCAGCCACGCAATCTCGAACCACGGATGATTGCTCAAAAGTTGAATGAATCGCTGCCCGACCATTCCAGTCGCGCCAAGAATGCCAACCCTGCGTCGTTCCATCCACTAAGAATAACGCGCCAGCCGAGCACCCGCACGTCCAGACAAACGAGAAGTGCCTAAAAAGTTGACTCCCCTACATGCCGACCAACGGGAGGACAAGTATCGTTCACTAACAACTACAAGGTATACAAGTCACGAAGTGACCGCGCTCCGCGCAGGAGGCACGTCCGGTAGGACAGATCTCTAGTCCCGCCGCCGCGAGCGAGTCATCCGGTGCCCACCGCCAGCCCACACCAGCAACGCCACCAGCAGGTGCAGCAGAAACCAGAAGTGAATCCCCTGATCCTGATAGATCAGGTACAGCACTAATGCCCTCGGCAGCAGCAGCCAAAAAAGCAGAGGAACCAAACCTTGAAAATGAGGCGGCGTCAGATCGAAGTGAAACGGTCCCAGCAGTCCCTGAAACCAGGCCACCACCATCGCCAGTCGCGGCAAAAACAGGGCAAACACCAGAAACCACAGCGGCAGCGCATGCACCACAAAAGCCAGGTCAACCGTGAACTGCGCCGTATGCTGCGCTGCTAACATCACAAATCCTGCAATCATCCCGCCTCCGCCGTCCTGTGGTCTCGTTACTTAGCGCTGAAACTGAAGTCCGCTTTAGCCGTTCCCTTAGGCTCGACTGTCACCGTCATCGTCTGTTCGCCCAGCTTCTCGTGCACCGCCGCCAAAGTATACGTCCCCGCCGGCAATCCGATAATCCCAAAATGCCCATCCTTATCCGTCACCGCAAAGAACGGCGTCGCCGACACGTTGATAAACGCATTCATCCACGGGTGGTTATTGCATCGCACCGGAATCATCACCTCCGGCTGGTTGAACTGCTTCACCTGCGGAGCACCCTTTGGTCCCTGCGAGATATCAATCGGCGCACTCCCCACCACCGTCGGCATCGTATGAATGTTGTGCATCGTCGAGTCTGAGTTCCTGAACTCCACCGACCCCCCCCTCACCACTGCGATCACATGCGGCACATACTTGCATCCCACCTGGTCCAGCACCACTGGAACAGGTGTCGGCCCACCAGACAGCATCGCAGCAGGCGGTCCGCTCTTGATGTACACATACACATTCGCCAGCTTCCCGTCCTTCACCGCATACTGCTCGGCAAAGTTGTCTCCCGCCGTCATCGAGCACACCGGATCCATCGACATATCAATCTTCACCGGCTCCGGAGCCTTCCCAGCAAAGCGGATCGTCCCCGTCACCATCCCCAACGTCGCCTTATCCAGCTGCACCGTCGGCCCAGGCGGAGCAGACGGAGTCGTCACCGCAACCCCGTCACCACTATGCTTCACCGCATCGCTGGGTTTGCACCCGCTCAAACTCACCGCAACCGCCGCCGTCATCAACCAACTACAAATCCGCCTCATACTACCTCTCTCGACAAATCTCTTCGTTGAAAACCACAGCATCGCAAAAGAAGTTCTAAGCAGCCCCCACCGGAGCTTCCATCGCCTCAATCACCGCATCGGCAAACGCCTTCGTTCCGCTGGTTCCGCCGACATCCTTCGTCAGCGTCTTCCCCTCGCGATAAACCCGCTCCAACCCAGCCTGCACCCGCTCCGCCGCCGCCGGTTCATCGATGTGATGCAGCATCAGCACCGCGCTCTGCAGCAGCGCAGTCGGGTTCGCCATATCCTTCCCCGCAATATCCGGAGCCGACCCATGCACCGCCTCAAAGATCGCGCACTCAGTCCCAAGATTCGCTCCGGGCACCAACCCCAACCCACCCACAAACGCGCTGCAAAGGTCGCTCAGAATATCTCCATACAAATTCTCAGTAAGCAAAATATCGTACTGATAAGGGTTCATTACCAGCTGCATGCAGGTGTTATCCACGATGTGCTCGTGATAAGCAACCTCGGGAAAACCCTCCGATACTGTTCGGCAGCACTTCAAAAACAGACCATCCGACAGCTTCATAATGTTCGCTTTATGAATCGCATGAATCTTCTTCCGTCCATGCTTGCGCGCGTAATCAAACGCAAACTTCGCAATCCGCGTCGAGCCCTTCTCCGTAATAATCTTCAACGCCTGCACCA
>Ga0302177_10001279_pt1 | contig 18274 bp, 18 predicted proteins | sample I_Palsa_E1_2_FD_198780 | JGI IMG/M metagenome (GOLD analysis project Ga0302177, IMG submission 198780) | Peat permafrost microbial communities from Stordalen Mire near Abisko, Sweden - I_Palsa_E1_2 | ecosystem: Environmental > Terrestrial > Soil > Palsa > Peat permafrost | place: Sweden... | reverse complement strand
GGTGGCCACGCCTCCCGGCCCCTGCCCGCAGCCAGGAGTCACGTCGTGAACGTGGCCTCGATCACCAGACGACGCGCTGGACTGGCCGGACGATTGGGGAATTTATCAAAGACGCCTCTTTCGGGCAGGCTGACCCCGGGCCGGGTCCGCGCGGCCATGGTCGCGGGCAGCGCCGCCAGCAGTTTGCCCACCACGACCAGTGCCGCTAGGCCGCCGACGATCGCCAAAAGCGGCACCTCGACCACCGGCGCGACACCCAGCGAGCCGGAACGGGACAGGTAAGAAGGGCGAGACAACGACCGATATCGTCGAAGTCCGTGCCCTGACCGGCATGCAGCGGTGACTCCCTAGCTGGTGCCTGCCCGCTCAGGACTCCTCAGCCGCCTGCGGCCACGGGCGCGCGAGATCGGCCGGCGCGCTGATCATGGGCCAGTGACCGGAATCGATGTCGAGAAACAAGACGTTCTTGCTCTTCGCCCGCCTCTCATCGCTGCCATGCGGACCTTCTGCGGCGGGTCTGTGGCTTGGCGTATTTCATGGCTGACCTGATTTCGCTGAGGATGTCTGGCCGGGCTTGGGTCCCGGCGCGGCTGGCGGGCTCGGCGGGGTGCGGGGGAGCCGGCGGGGCAGGACGAGGAAGGCGAACACGGCTCCGAGGGCGACGACACCGGCGCAGACCAGCGAGCCCCGGCTGAGGCCGGCGACGAAGGCCCGGTTGGCTGCATCGATGATCACCGCCTGGCTGCTCGGAGACGCCCGCCCCGCGAGCTGGAGGGCGGCTGCCGGTGACTGCCGTGCGGCGGCGAGGGCTGGCGCCGGCAAGCCCGCGCCGTGCAGGAGCTGGGCCAGGCGCGGGCCGTAGACCGAGGAGAACACGGCCCCCACCACCGCCACCCCGAAGGTTCCGCCGAGCTCACGGGTGACGTCGTTGACCGCCGAACCAACCCCGGCCTTGCCCAGCGGGAGCACCGCGAGGATGGCACCGGTCGACGGCGCGGTGACCAGGCCGAGCCCGACCGCCATCAACACCATGGAGACCAGGACCGGGCCGAAGTACGCGCTGTCGCTGCCGAGGGTCGAGGCGATGAAGAAACCGGCGCCCATCAGGATCAGGCCAACCGGGACGACGAACTTGGTGCCCAGGCGGCGGACGGCAACCGGAGCGGCCGGCGCGGCAGCACCGACGCCGAGGGCGAAGGGGAGCGTGCGCAGGCCAGCCGAAAGAGGGCTGTAGCCGTGGACGACCTGGAAGTACTGGGTGATCAAGAAGATGAAGCCGAACAGGCCGAAGAACGCGACGGTGATCGAGAAGCTGGCGGCGCTGAAGCGGATGTTGCGGAACAACGTGATGTCCAGCATCGGCTCGCCGACCCGGCGCTCCCAGACCGCGAAGACCGCCAGCAGGGCGACGCCGGCGCCGTAGCCGCCCAGGGTGACCGGAGCCGACCAGCCACGCGCCGGCGCCTCGATCGTCGAGTAGACGACCGCTGCCACCCCGGCGATCGACAGGACGAAGCCGGCCAGATCCAGCCGCGGAGCTGCGGGGTCGCGGCTGGTCGGCACGAGCCACGCGCCGAGCGCCAGGGCCAGCACGGCGATGGGGATGGTCGCGAAGAACACCGAGCCCCAGGAGAAATGCTGAAGCAGCAGGCCGCCGGTGATCGGGCCGAGCGCCACGCCCAGGCCGGTGATCCCGGTCCATACGCCGACCGCCGCTGCTCTCTCCTTGGCGTCGGTGAAGGTGCTGGTGAGGATGGCCAACGTGGCCGGGAAAATCAGGGCCGCGGCCAGGCCCATCAGGCAGCGGGCCACAATCAGCACGTGCGTGCTGCCCGAAAGCCCGGCGAACGCCGAGAACCCGGCGAACGCCACCAGCCCGACCTGCAGGGCGCCCTTGCGCCCGTACCGGTCGCCCAGGCTCCCCCCCACCAGCAGCAGCGACGCGAAGACGAGCGAGTAAGCGTCGACGATCCACTGCAGGCCGCCAGTCGCCGCGTGGAGCTGCCTGCTGATCGAGGGCAAGGCGACATTGACGATCGTGTTGTCGACGACCGCCAGGAAAACACTCACGCACAGCACGGCGAGTATCGCCCACCGCCGGGCATGCACTTGTTCAGCGCCGGCTGGCGCTGCCCGTCCCCGCAACCAGGCCCCCGGCCGGCCGATCCGGCCAGGGACGACCACCGGGGGCGCGTCCAAGCCGGACATCAGGCGGAGCCTTCGACGAGCTCGCAGGTGAAGTAGATGCGGCCCGTTGCGGCGAGGACGCCGAGGGCCAGCCCTGCCGCCAGCCCGGCGGTCTCCAGGAGCAGGCCGCGTCCGGCGGAAGCGGCTCCCGTGCAGAAGAACGGGATGACGATGGCCGCGGCGATGACCGGGCGCGGCAGCCGCATCGGGGCGATCTTGCGGCCGAGGCCAGCGGTCAGCACCAGGGCCAGGATGACAGGGCTGAGGATCCAGACGCTCATGTGCGCAAGTCTTGGACCGCGGTGGCCGACGCGGCTAGTGCGGCGGGCACGAGGTCGGCGTGGTGTTTGCACTGAGGGCGGGTGCAGAGTGCATGCCGGCCGCCCGAGAGTGCCCGCCGGCTGGCTTGCCGGACACATCGGAGCGGGTCATAGTGGTGCACATGAACGGGACCAGCGCAGCCTCCGGGATAGGCGGCAACGCATCCCGGCGGGCGAGCGCGATCACCATCGCGGTCCTGTGCACCATGCTGGTCGCGAGGCTGGCGGGCACCTTCGCCTCGGACCAAGGTGGCCAGGCCCCGTTCATTTCGGCGCTGTTCGTCCTGCCGCTGCTGTATGCCGTACCGGGCACCCGGCCGCTGCTCGCCCGCTACACCTGGCCGCTGCTGGCCGTGCAGGCCGTGCTGACCTTTGTTCCGTTCGCCCTCTTCGGCGGCCAGTGGGCGCAGGGCGTGGCGGGCCTGCTGGCTGGCCTGGTGCTGCTGACGCTACCGGGGCGGCTGTCGTGGCCGCTGGCTGGCTTGCTGCTCGTGGCCGATGTCGCGGTCCGCGCCGGCCTCGTCGGCCTTCCCTGGGCACCCGCCTGGTCGGGAGCCCTGTGGGTGGTCGTCGTCTTCATGGACGACGGCCTGGTCTTCTTCGGGCTGGTCCGGCTGTCCGATCTTGTTACGGAGCTGCAGTCAGCGCGCGGCCGGTTCGCCGAGCTGGCGGTCGCCCGCGAGCGGCTGCAGGCCTCCGAGGATCTGCAGGCCGCGGTCGGCGAGCGGCTGGCCGGCGTCGCGGCGATGACTGCGGCGGCCCAGCGGGCCTGGCCGGGTAACCCGGCGGGGGCGCGGGCGCCGATCGGGGCGGCGGGCGTGGCCGCCAGGGACGCGGTCGCGCGGGCGCGAGCGGTGACCGCGGACCGCCGCATGGCACCCGGCCCAGCGGCTGCGGCGACCGGGGCGGACATCGCCCCGCGGCTGGCGTGGACCATCCTGGTCGTCATCTTGTGCGGGTTCGGGTTGGGGACCGCGAATAACATCTATCTCGCGCACCTTGACCCGGGGGGCGCCGCCGCGCTGCTCGCCAGCAGTGCCGCGACCGTGGCGCTGCAGCTGTATCATTCCCGGCGCGCGCCGGAAGGCCGCCCGCCTCGGGCATGGCCGCTCACGCTGGCCAGTCAGACCGTCGTGGTCTACATGCCCTTTGTTCTGCTGCGAGGCCAGGTCGGCAGCCTGGCCGGGTTTGCCGCCGGCTCATTCCTGCTGCTTGTTCCCGGCCGGTGGCGGTGGGCCGGGTACGCAGCAGTGGTGGCCGGCTGGTCCGCGTTGTATGCCACGGTGCCCCAGGCCGGCCAGCCGCCGCAACAGGGATGGGCCATCGTGCTGTACGAGACGGCAGCCGCCGCGGGAGTCGGCCTGACGGTGTACGGGCTGTCCTGGCTGGCCGGGACGGCCCGCCAGCTGGAGACGCTCCGTGCTGAGCTGGCCAGGATGGCGGTACTGGCCGAACGGCTGCGCGTAGCGCGGGACATCCACGACCTGCTCGGCCTAGGCCTGTCCGCGATCGCGCTGAAGGCCGACCTGATCGGGCGGCTGATCGGCCGGGACGACGCCCGGGCAGAAGCCGAGATCGCGGAGATGAGCCGGATCTGCGCCCACGCCCGCGCGGACATCCGGCTGGTCACCGAAGCGAGCCGGCATCTGCCGCTGGATGCCGAACTCGCCGCCGCCCGGGAAATCCTTGCCTCAGCCGGCATGAACGTCCGCGCGGTAATCAGTGCCGGGCCGCGGCCGACCGCTGCGGACGCCGTCCTCGCACCGGCGCTGCGCGAGGCCGTGACCAACATCCTGCGCCATTCCGCCGCGACGGCCTGCACGATCGAGGTGACCACCGCAGACGGCGCGCTGCGGCTGCATGTCAGCAACGACGGCGTGCCCGACCGGACGGCCGCCGGGGACCACGCAGCCTGGCCTGACGGTGCCGGCAGCGGCCTGGCTAATTTGACCGCCCGGGTGCGAGCCGCGGGCGGGCGGCTGACCGTCAGCCAGGCCGGCGACCAGTTCGACCTCAGCGCGGAGATCCCGCTGCCTCGTCCTCCCGGCCCTGGGCCGGCTACCGGGCCTGCCCCGGGTCCCCCTCCGGGCCGGCCAGCCGCGAGTCGACGACCCGTTCGCCCCGGACCACCGCCCGCACCGCGCCGATAAGCTCGTCCGCCGGCTGGTCCTTAAGCAGGAATCCGCACGCCCCAGCCCACATGGCCGCGCTCAGGTTGGCTGAGACCTGCGGTGGGCACGATCTGCTCACCGGACGCCACCGCGGCGGCCACCTCAATGTCCGCCTCGCAACCAGCCCCGCATGGCCAGCCGGCGGCGGCCGCGGCGCCAGTTACAGCCCGCGCCAGGCCCGGCGCCGATCATAGCCAGCCGGCCTCCGCGGCGATCCGCACCGCGTCCACCCGGTTGCGCGCGACGAGCTTGGTGACCGCCGAGGCCAGGTAGTTACGCACCGTGCCATAGGACAGGTGCAGCGCAGCAGCGATCTCGGCCGGGCCGGACCCTGCCGCGAACTCCCTCAGTACGTCGACCTCGCGTGGTGACAGCGGATTCCCGGGAACCTCCAGCGCCATTAGGGCCAGCTGCGGGTCGATCACCCGCTCACCGACGGCGACCCGCCGGACCGCATCCACCAGCTCCCCGGACGGCGTGTCCTTAGGCAGGAAGCCCGAGACGTGCGCCGCCAGCGCCCGGCGCAGTTCCCCGGGCCTGCTCAGCACCGTCAAGATCAGCACACGGCACTGCGGGCACTGCTCATGCAGCACCGCCGCAGCCGTCAGCCCGTCGCCGCCAGGCAGGTCAATGTCCACCACCGCCACATCCGGGCGGTGCGCCACCACAGTCGGCACGATCGCCTCGCCGTCTGCCACCTGGGCGACCACGTCGATGTCATCTTCCAGATTTAGCACCGCGACCAGAGTGTCACGCAGAATCCGCATGTCCTCAGCCACCAGAACGCGGATCACTTTCCCTCCCGAGCCAGGCGGACGGCGCGCAGCCACCAAACACAGACCCTACCGCAGCACCCATCGCACGCCCCTGGCACGATGCTGCATACCGAGCTGGCCGGACCGCTGGGGGATTAGCCAAGATGGCTCTTTTGCGTAGGATGCCACATTCATACGTTTGTAACGGCTACGGGTGGGGCTGAGGGGCCTGGTGGGGCTGGACGGGCAAGGAGACGGGGTAAGGGGGACGTGTGTAAGGGGTAAGACGCGCGTCATAGGTCGGGCGGGCGGTTCTCGTACGGGGTGCTGAGCACGACGGTGGTGCGGGTCGAGACGCCACCGATGGTGCGGATCTGCTGCAGCAGGTCCTCGAGCACGGCGGGAGAAGGCACCCGGACCTTGAGAATGTAGTTCTCGTCTCCTGCGACGCTGTAGCAGGACTCGATCGCGAGCAGGTGCTCCAGCCGCTGGGGCAGGTCATCGGGGGCGGCGGCGTCAAACGGCTTGATCGATACAAAGGCCGTCAGCGGCAGGCCGACGTCATCCGGGTCGAACACCGCAACATAGCCCTTGATCACGCCATCCTGCTCGAGCCTGCGCACACGCTGGTGGACCGCCGACACCGACAGGCCCGCCTGCCTGGCCAGCTCGGTAAAGCTCATCCGTCCGTTGCGGGTCAGCAGCGAAACGATCTTGCGATCTATCTCTTCCACGTGGTCACGTTAGCGCCATCGATTGCACGCAGCGACAAACATTTCTATATAACGAAACGATAACGACGCTTTACGCTAATGTAACATAACCGTTCGCGTACTTACCGTCAGGTCACGGGAAAGTTACGCTGCTGCTATGGCACAGATCATCCTCGACCACGTGGAAAAAACCTACTCAGGTGATGTCAAGGCCATCGACGACTTGAGCCTTGACGTCAAAGACGGCGAATTCATGGTGTTCGTCGGTCCCTCTGGCTGCGGCAAGTCGACCGCGCTGCGATCCATCGCCGGGCTCGAGGAGATCACCGCGGGCAAGATCCAGATCGGTGACCGGGTGGTCAACGACTTGCCGCCCAAGGACAGGGACATCGCGATGGTGTTCCAGAACTATGCGCTGTACCCGCATATGACGGTCGAGCAGAACCTCGCGTTCGGCCTCCAGCTGAGGAAAACGCCCAAGGAAGAGATCAAGCGCCGGGTCGACGAGGCGGCCAAGATGCTCGGCCTGGAGCAGTACCTCAAGCGCAAGCCGGGCGCGCTGTCCGGCGGTCAGCGGCAGCGGGTGGCGATGGGCCGTGCCATCGTCCGCGAGCCGCAGGCCTTCTTGATGGACGAGCCGCTGTCCAACCTGGACGCCAAGTTGCGGGTGTCCATGCGAGCCTCGCTCAAGCAGCTGCACGAGCGGCTCGGCGTCACCACCGTCTACGTGACGCACGACCAGGTCGAGGCCATGACGCTCGGCAACCGCGTCTGCGTTCTGCGGGACGGCCGCCTGCAGCAGGTCGACACGCCGCAGTACCTGTTCGAGGCACCGGTTAACCTGTTCGTGGCGGGCTTTATCGGCTCGCCCGCGATGAACTTCGTCCACGCGGACCTGGTCCGCGACGACGGTCCGACGGTCACGTTCGCCGACTACAAGCTGTCGGTGCCCTCCGAGGTCATCGAGGCCAAGCAAGGGCTGGCGGACTACATCGGCAAGCAGGTCATCCTGGGCATCCGGCCCTCGGACTTCGAGGACGCCAGCCTGGCCGACGACCGGTGGAGCAGGATGCAGGTCACCACCAGCGTCACCGAGGAGCTCGGTACCGAGATTCACGTGATCTTCACCATCGACGCGCCGCCAGTCGAACACGCCAGCCTGACCAAGGCGGCCGACAGGGAAGATGATGACGACACGTCTGTGGCCGCGCTGATGGGCGGCAAGTCGCTGTGGACGGCCCGGGTCTCGGCCCGGAGCAGGATCAGGCCCGGGCAGGCCATCGAGCTCGCGGTCGACACCCACCACCTGCACTTCTTCGACCCGAACAGCGGCCTTTCCATCGGTCACCCGAAGGCCACGGTCGGCCTAGCCGAGCAGTCAGCTTAGAAGGCAAAGTCTCCGCCGGCGGCCAGCAGCGCCGCCGGCGGATAGGGGCGGAGCCGCCGGCGGATAGGGGCGGAGCCGCCAGCGGATAGGGGCGGAGCCGCCAGCGGACAAAGGCAGAGCCGTCAGCACAGGCCGCAGCATCCGGCGGCCCGTGCGAAACTATTGGGATGCAGCGGAATCCGGAAGAGCTCTTCGACCTGAGTCCGGCCGCGCCCGACATCGCAGACGCACCGATCTTGCTCTACCTGGAGGGCTTCATCGATGCGGGTAACGCCGGCCGCCTGCTCGCCGAGCACCTGCTGCGCAACTTCTCCCACGAGACGGTTGCGCAGTTCGATGTGGACCGGCTGATCGACTACCGGTCACGGCGTCCTCTGATGACCTACGACAACAGCCGCTGGGAAAGCTACGACCCTCCCGAGCTGGCGCTGCACCTGCTGCGCGACGCGGCCGAGCGGCCCTTCCTGCTGCTTTCCGGGCCAGAGCCTGATCACGAGTGGAACCTGTTTACCGAGGCGGTGCTGGCGATCTCCACCCGACTCCAGGCCGGCCCGGCGATCAGCTTCCTCGGCATCCCGGCCGGGATGCCGCATACCCGGCCACTCGGGGTGATCGCGCACGCCACCCGCGAGGAACTGATGACCGGCTACCAGCGGCTGCCCAGCCGGATCCAGGTGCCGGGCAGCGCACCCGCCCTGATTGAGCTGCGGTTCGGTGAGGCGGGCCGGGACGCGCTCGGGTTCGCCGTGCAGGTTCCGCACTACCTGGCCCAGGCCGTCTATCCCCCGGCCGCGCTGGCCCTGCTCGGCTCGGTGACCACGGCTACCGGGCTCGACCTGCCGGACACCGAGCTGCGCGAGGCCTCCGAACGGACCAACATGGCGATCGAACGCCAGGTCGCGGATTCCGCCGAGGTTGCGGAGCTGGTGCACGCGCTTGAGCAGCAGTACGACACGGCCACCGCCGAAGCCGCGGAGAACCCGGTGACCGGACTGCTCGCCGAGGGCGAGGCAATGCCTACCGCCGACGAGCTCGCCGCTCAGTTCGAGCGCTTCCTGGCCGACAATCAGGACCGCACCGATCCTCCGGGACCGGCGGAGCACTGACGGGACCGGCGGAGCACTGGTCCTGCCTTCGACATGGCCACCAATGCACGTCCCTTCGTAGCTGGAGCTAGCCGGCGATGACCAGCTCCCTGGACGTATGGTTCAGGCGCTCAGCGCCATCCTCGGTGCAGACCACGATGTCTTCGATCCGCGCGCCATGCGGCCCTGGGTAGATGCCCGGCTCTACCGAGAACGCCATGCCGGGCTCGAGCGGCTCGTCGTTGCCGGCCACGATGTAGGGGTCCTCGTGCGCCTCGAGCCCGATGCCGTGGCCAGTCCGGTGGAAGAAGGCGTCTCCGAAGCCGGCCCTGGTGATCGGCTCGCGCGCGGCCGCGTCGACCGACTCGGCCGTCACTCCGGGCCGGACCGCGGCGCAGGCGGCCTCCTGGGCGTCGAACAGGATCTCGTAGTACGCGGCGAACTCGGCCGGTGGCTCGCCGATCGCATAGGTGCGGGTGCTGTCCGAGCAGTAACCCGATGGCATCGTGCCGCCGATGTCCACCACCACCGCGTCCCCGGCGGTCAGGACCCGGTCCGACACCTCGTGGTGCGGGCTGGCGGCGTTCGGGCCCGACCCGACGATCACGAAGTCCACGGTGGCGTGCCCCTCGGCCAGGATCGTTTCGGTAATCATCGCGCCCACGGCCCGCTCGGTGAGTCCGGGCCGCAGCCAGCCGGGGACCTGAGCGTGCACGCGGTCGATCGCGGCGCCGGCTTCGCGCAGCGCCGCCACCTCGGCGGGAGTCTTCCTGATCCGCAGCGGGCGCAGCGCGGACCCGGCCAGAGCCAGCCGGGCCGTGGGCAGCGCGTCACGGAACTTCAGCACGAACAGTGCCCACATCCGGTCGGCCAGACCGATCGTCGCGACGTTTCCGAGCATGCTCGCAACCAGCCGGAACGGATCGGCAGTCTCCTCCCAGGGGATCATCTCCAAGCCGGACGAGCCGGCCGGGGAGGCCTGCGCCGCGGCCAGCTCGAGGCGCGGCACGAACAGCGCTGGGTCCCCGTGCGCCGGGACCGCCAGGCAGGTCAGCCGCTCGAGCTGCTTGGCGTCATAGCCGGTGGCATACCTCAGGTCCGGACCTGGCGTCAGCAGCGCCGCGTCCAGCCCGGCCGTGTCGACCGCTTCGCGCACCTGGTCGAGCCGACTCGCGGGATAGAGTTCGTCTGTTGTCACGAGATCGATGCTAGGCCTGCGACACCGCGGTGACGAACCGGTTCAGGGAAGATCCAAGTCCCCAGCGTTCGCCCAGCTCTTTGAGCCGGCCGGCGTCGGCGGGCCGGACGGGCAGCTGGCCGCCGATCTCGGGCAGCGGGACGTCCTCGACGACCCGGACCACTGACAGGGCCACGTCAAGGTAGTCCCTGGCCTTCTCGAGCTTGTCCCGGCTGCCGCGCGGGAACCCGCCGTGACCCGCCTCCAGCGCGGTGATGATGCCCTCGATGCTGCCGAACGTCCGGATCAGCGCGGCCGCGGTCTTGTCCCCGATGCCCCGCACGCCCGGCAGCCCGTCGCTCGGGTCCCCGCGCATCGCGGCGAAATCGGCGTAGGCGCGGCCCGGGATATCGTACTTGGCGGTCACCGCGGCCTCGTCGATCACGTCCATGTTGAGCAGGCCGCGCACGGTGTAGATGATGCGGACGCCACGGGCGTCGTCGACGAGCTGGAACAGGTCCCGGTCTCCCGTCACCACGTCCACCGGCTCGGCGGAGCGCGCCGAGAGCGTGGCCATCACGTCGTCCGCCTCGAACCCCGGCTGTCCGGCCACCGCCATCCCCGCGGCGTGCAGCACCTCTTCGATCACCGGGATCTGGGCGGCCAGCGCGGGCGGCGTCTCCTCCGAAGTGCCGTCGGCGGCGAGCCGGTGCGCCTTGTAGGAAGGGATCGCCGCGACCCGGAAAGCCGGTCGCCAGTCCGCGTCCAGGCAGGCGACAAGCCGGGTGGGGTGCCTGGCTCGGACCAGCCGGCTTATGGTGTCGAGCAGCCCACGCACGGCATTCACCGGCGTGCCGTCCGGCGCCCGGACAGTATCTGGCACCCCGAAGAACGCCCGGTAGTACAACGACGCGGTATCCAGCAGCATCAGCGAGCCCACCCCGCCATCTTGCCACTACAACAGCACGACCTGGCCGTCCACGACCTTGATCTGCTTCTTCGGCAGGGGGCTGGGGGCCGGGCCGGTGACCACGGCGCCGTTCGTAATCTTGAACTCGCTGCCGTGGCAGGGGCAGTCGATGGTGCCGTCGGCGACCTTGCTGAGGATGCAGCCCACGTGCGTGCACACCGCGCTGAACCCCTCGTACTGACCACGGGCCGGCTGGGTCACCACGACTCTCGCGGCGGCGTAGATCTTGCCACCACCGACGGGGATCTCGCTGGCCGTACCAAGCACCGTGCCGCTGACCTTCGGGCCCATCGCGCCCTTCTTCGGCTCGCTGCCCTCGACGGTGCTGGCTGGCATGGGGCTGGCCGGCATCGGGCTGGCCGGCATCGGGCTGGCCGGCATCGGGCTGGCCGGCATGCCGCCGGAACCCGACATGGCACCCGAGCTTGACGTGCCAGACGTGGCCGGAGTGTCCTGCTCGACGACTCCCGCCTCGTTGGCTCCATAAGGAACCGCCGCGGTACTGCACCCGGCCAGCGCTCCACCAAGCCCGGCCAGGCTGGCCCCCAGCAGCACTCCGCGCCTCGTCGGGCGCGACTTACCGGCGTCACCGATCCTATTAGATCCGGCCGTCATGGCCCACCCTTCGCTCGTCCAGCGATCCGCCCCTCGACTCCGTCTTACGCGAGACCGGCCCGTGGCCATCGGGCGAATAACAGATCTGTAAGAGTCCGGTGACATCCTCCCGGCCCTGAATGGGTTTGCGCACCGTGTCTTTGGTGTTGAGTTTCTCGAACGCGATCAGGTCGTGATCCCGGACCAGCCGGGTAGAGATCTTCTCCGCCCAGTCCTTCCGCCGGTCGGTGACACCTGCGCGTGATTCCGGTTCAGGCGGCAGGGTTCTGATTTCGCATTTACCGGCCTGGCTGCGGGGAATCTCGCAGGAACGTCAGCACCGCCGTGACACGCCTGTCCTGGGCAGGTTCTGGGCCCAGCCCGAGCTTGGCGAAGATGGAGCTGACGTGCTTTTCGACGGCGGACTCGGAGAGCACGAGGGCGGCGGCGATGCCGGGGTTGGCCCGTCCGCGGGCCATCTCGCGCAGGACGTCGAGTTCTCGCGGGGTGAGCCAGCGTAGTGCTGAGTCGGCGAGGCGGGTGCGGCTCGATACCAGCGCTTCCACGACGAGCGGGTCGATGGAGGATCCGCCGGAGGCAACCGCGGTGAGGGCTCCGCGTAGTTCGTCCAGGTCGCCTATGCGGTCCTTGAGAAGGTAGGCGAGCCCGGCGGTGCCGTTTTTGAACAGCTCGAAGGCGTAGGCGTCGTCGGCGTGCTGGGACAGGACCACCACCCCGGTTCCCGGGTACCTGGCACGGATAGCCTGCGCGGCGGCTATGCCTTCCATGTGATGCCCGGGCGGCATCCTGATGTCGGTGATCACCACCCCGGGCCGCAGCCGGCGGACAGCGTCGAGCAGCTCTTCGGCGGTGCCGACGGCGGCGACGACATCGATGCCGCCGCCGTCCTCCAGGAGCCTGCGGGTGCCCTCGCGCACCAGGTAGTTGTCCTCGGCGATGACGACGCGCAGCGGGGGATCAGACACCGGCCGGCCTCCGCCCCCGGACCGGCAGCTCGCCGGCCAGCCGGGTGCCGGCTCCGGGCCGGGACCGGATGGACAGGCTGCCTCCGACGGCCTCGATCCGGTCGGTCAGCCCGGTGAGCCCTGAGCCGGCCGCATCGGCCGGGACGAAGCCCGCCCCGTCGTCGGTGATCTCCACGCGCAGCCTGGGCCCGTCATCGGACAACGTCACCTGGACTTGGGATGCGTGTGCGTGCTTGAGCACGTTCACCAGCGCTTCGCAGACCAGGAAGTAGGCGGCGCCCTCGATTTGGTCGGGGTACCGGACGCCGGCCAGCTCGGGCCCGGCGGTCAGCCGGACGCCGATCGGAAGCCGGGTGATCCGGGACTGGACTGCGGCGAGGATGCCCTGGTCCGATAGCACACTGGGGTGGATGCCGCGGGCCAGCTCGCGCAGGTCCTGCAGGGTCTGCTGCGCCTCGGCCTGCGCCTCGGCCAGCGTCTTCCCGGCGACCGCGGGGTCACGGGCGAGCTGGTTGCGGGCCAGGCGCAGCTTGGCCATCAAGGCCACGATCTGCTGCTGGACCCCGTCGTGCAGGTCGCGTTCCAGGTCGCGGCGGGCCTGGTCGGCGGCGGCTACCAGCCGCTGCCGCGATGCCCGCAGGTCCTCGACCAGCCCGACGTTGCGCAGGATCAGGCCTGCCTGCCCGGCCACGGCCTGGACCAGTCGCTCCCCGGCTGCAGTCAGGGGTTCCCGCGGCGCGAAGGTGACCCGCAGCGAACCCAGCCGCTCACCTTGATGCTCCACCTCAAAGACATGGGCACGGGCGTCCTGCACCCGGTCCGCCTCCGCCGCTGCCGTCAAGGCCGGTCCGGGTGAGGCTTGGGTCACCGGGAGCGGTGCCGCGAGCAGCTCGGGGGCCGGTGCTGCGGCCGGCTCGCCGGGCGGCGGCGCGGAGAGGGCCTGGGCCGGCCAGACCGTCGCCAGCTGTTCGGTCCCCCCGGTCCGCATCCACACTTCCGCCCGCTCGGCGCCGGTCGCCTCGCCGACCATCGCCGCCATCCGGGGCAGCACATCCTCGACTGAGTAAGCCCCGGCCATCTGCCCGGAGAACTCCGACAGCACCTCATACGGCGTAGCCCGCCTGCCGTACACCAGGCGGTCGGCCAGCAGCCCGGCCCGGGCGCGCACCGGCTGCAACAGCACCGCCGCCAGCGCCGCGGCCGCGAACGTGAGCGGGCTGCTGCCCGGGCGGCCGGTCACGGCACCCACCGCGACCACAACGATCGCATAAACGGCCGTGAAGGCCGCGGCGACCAGGGCGGCCACCACGGTCCTGCGGACCACGATGTCCAGGTCGTACAGCCGGTACTTCAGAACCGCGACCGCCACCGCGACCGGCACGGTCAGCATGGCGAGCATCAGCGCGCCCTTGGCGATGCGAGCGGGAATCCCTGGGGTAAGCGCCAGGGCCACCGCCGGCACCAGGACCACGGCCACCAGGCCCCCGGAGTAGGCCAGCCACTTGATCTGCTGCCGCGCCACATCCGTCCCCCGCCGGGCGCGCGCCACCAGCGACCAGGCCGCCAGCACCACGCAGCACAGCAATCCGGCCTGGCCGGCGATGATCGCGTCGAACGGCGCCGCCGCCGGGGTGACCCCGAACGGGTTGCGCAGCACCGGCAGGTTGGGCCCTTCCGATCCGGGATTGAACGACAGCCCGGCGATCGCGACGGCCGTGAACCCGCCTGCCAGCCAGCTCACCGGCAGCCACCGCGGTGAGAGCAGCCGCCCGTCCGGGAACAGCAAGAACAGGTACACGGTGACCAGCGCGACGAACGGGACCCAGAGCCACAGCTGCACCCAGCCCACGTACCCGGCGGCGAGCAGATGAGGCCGGCCCGCGGACGCCGCCAGCCCGTACTCGAAGGTGGCGAAGTCCACCGCCTCCACCAGCCCCGCCGCGGCGAAGATCCAGCCGACCGGGTGGCCGGGGCGGCGCCAGGTCAGCAGGGCGCCCACGCCGCCGAAACAGACCGCGAACAGGCCGGCGAACCCGCGGATGCCGAAAAAGCCGGCCGGCACCGGCGCCGACCAGTCCCAGACCATGAGCGCCAGCCCCACGGCGGCGACCACGAGCGTCAGGATCCACAGCGACCAGGCCGGCCGGCGCGCCGACCGCATCACGCCCGCGTCACCTCCCACGGCAGTCGGCCACCCCGGAAGATCGTGATGATTAGAGGCCAGAACGCCTGCCGCCGTGCCGGGCCGGTCAGGCGCCGGTAGTGCGGCTGCGCCACCCCGAGCCACGTGGGGGTCGGGATGCCGAAGGCCGCCTCGGCCACGATCCCCGCCGCCCCGGCCAGGGCGGCCAGGACGGTGACGGCGACCGCCGGGCGTGTCCGCATAGCCCCAGGATCGCGTACCCGAAGCCCGGTGACCAGGGGGGCGGCCGCATCTGCGGGGTGTGGCCGACTGCACCCCGGACCTGCAGCGCCGCGCACGCCAGGACGGGGGCGAGCCCGGTTCTGGTGGGTCGGCGGTCTCCGTACCGTTCCTGGCAGCGGACAAGCAGTGTCCGCAGACAAGGAGCCAGTCATGAGCACTCAGACCGCCATCGGCCAGCAGCGCCGTACCCTGCCGCAAGAGCCCGCCGTCTCCGGCCGCCTGGCGGGGGCCGCAGGCCTGATCTTCGCCGCCACCCTGGTGGCGGATAACATCATCCGGGCCAGCGCCCCGGGCCAGGGCGCCTCGCCCGCCCAGGTCACGGAGTACTTCCTGCATCACCGGGTCGCCGCGCTCGTGCCGCTGGGCCTGAACACGTTCGGGGTCGCCCTGTTCGTGTTCGTCGCCGCGCTCTGGGCCATGGCCAGGGGCGAACGGACCCGGTGGTGGGCAGGGACGGGCGCGCTGGCCGCGGCCACGATCGCCGCCCTGTTCGGGGTCGTGACCATCACCGAGATCGTCCTCACCGCCAAGGCCGGTTCCCTGGCCACCTCCCCGGCCGTGGTGCAGACCCTGTGGGCGGTGCACGGTGCCGCGTTCGGCCTGGACATGGCAGCCATCGCGGTCGCTCTCATCGGGCTCAGCCGGGCGGCGGCGGCCATGCGGCTCATCCCCTCCTGGCTGGCCCTGGCGGCCTGGCCCGGAGCGGCCTGCCTGCTTACCGCCTCGGCCTTCACTGTCGCCCTCGTCAACGGCGGCCCGTGGGTCGCGGTCGGCACTGTCGGCTTCGTGGTCTGGCTCGTGTTCGTCATCGTTGCCAGCATCTCCCTGCTGCGCAGGCGGCCAGTCCCGGAAACGGCTTGACCAGGCCGACCTGGCCCTCGCCAGCAGGATCAGGCCGCCGGCCGCGGCAGCGAGCGCCAGGCCCGCCTCGGTGACAACGCGGCGCCGCGTTACCCGCCAAGGTTCCCAGACAGGCTCTGACGGTCCCGCGTCGTTGCCTACCGTGAGCACCGCTTCTGGTCCCGGGCAGGCCGGGCTTACCCGGCCCTGAAGGACGCGGCCGCGACCATTCGGTCAGGGGCGCGGCGCATCGCCTGGCGCGTCGGGGGCCCTCCAGTCCGCGGCGAGCGCGGAGATCCGCCCGGCCGCATCCGGCAGCGCCATGCCAAGGCCCACTGCCACCCCGACCAGATAGGTCGTAAGCGGCGCGGCCGGCCGCGCGACCCCGTGGGCGGCGTCGCGTGCCAGGTCAAGCACGGTGGTGATGTCCGCGGAAGCAGGATCGAGCCCGAGGTCGGCGCAGACCGCAGCCGTCCACTCCTCCAGGGTGTTCATGGGGCCAGCCTACGGTCAGGGCAGGAAACCGCCGGTGGCGGACAGATTCTGGCCGCTTGTCCAGCCCGAGTCAGGGCCGGCCAGGAAAGCCACCACGCCGACGATGTCCTCCGGCTGCCCGAGCCGTTTCAGCGCCGGCCGCGCCACCTCGTCCTCGAACGTCTTCCCCGGGTTCGCGGCCCGCAGCAGCTCGGTGTCCGTGGCCCAGGCCTTAGCGGTCCTTGGTGAAGGACGATATCGTCAGATGGTGACGGGAACTGACCGGCATGGCCACGGCCCGGCGTCCGGCGTTTCCGGGTCGGACGCCAGGTGGCTGTCCGGTGCGCTCGCACTGATCTTGGCCTTCATGGCCGGCGAGGTCGTGGCCGGCCTGGCCGCGCATTCGCTCGCGTTGATCTCCGACGCCGCGCACATGCTGACCGACGCCGCCTCTATCGCGCTGGTACTGGTCACCGCGCGGCTGGCCGCCCGGCCGCCGGCCGGCGGCTACACGTACGGACTCAAGCGCACCGAGATCATGTCGGCCCAGGCCAACGGAATCACCTTGGTTCTGCTCGCGGCCTGGCTGTGCTACACGGCGATCCGGCGGCTGCTGTCGCCGCACGCGGTCGCCGGCGGGACGGTTCTCGGCGTCGCGCTGGCGGGGGTGGTCGTCAACGTCGCGGCGACACTGCTGATCGCCCGGGCGAGCGGGCGCGCCCTCCGCGGGCACAGCGGGCACAGCGGGCACCGCGCGGACAGCGGGCACCGCGCGGACAGCGGGCACCGCGCGGACAGCGGCAAAGGCCCGCCGCAGAGCCTGAACGTCGCGGGCGCGTTCAAGCACATCCTCACCGACCTCTACGCGTTTGCCGCCACCGCGGTGGCGGGCCTGATCATCGTGCTGACCGGATTCGTCCGGGCCGACGCGATCGCCACGCTGATCGTGGTCGTGCTGATGCTGCACGCGGGGGCCGGGCTGATCAGGGATTCGGGGCGAATCTTCCTGGAGGCCGCACCCGCCGGGCTCGATCCGGCGGAGGTCGGCGCCGCGATGGCGGCCCGCCGTGACGTCACCGAGGTCCACGACCTGCACATCTGGGAGATCACCTCGGGCCTGCCCGCCGCCTCCGCGCATGTGCTGGTCGCGCCGGGCGAGGATTGCCACGCCGTCCGCGCCGACCTGGAGGCCTTCCTGGGCAGCCAGTACGGCATCACCCACGCCACCTTGCAGGTCGACCACGCCGCGCTGCGCGTCGATCATCCGCCCGGGCCGGGCTCGCCCGACCCCGCACAGCACTGCGACGACGCGCACGGCCCGGCCTACCGTCCCGCCGACCGATCGTAAGCCACACCGACCGGTCGTAAGCTGCGGCCCAGGTACTGACCGAGGAACTCGAGCAGGGTCGCGCCCTGCGGCTGGCCGAACCAGCGGGCATGGCCGATCAGGTACTCATACGCAAGATCGGCGTCGGCGGGCGAGCGCGTCACGTGAGTGAAATAGCCGGCTTCGGACAGCGCGTACTCCAGGTGGACGACAGGCAGGACGCGGGGCAGCGCGGCCGCTTCGATCCCGGTCAGCGGGCGCACCTGCTGATATCCGTCCAGCAGGGCGGCCGCGGCATCGAGGTCGGCGTCGGCTGTGCCTGTCCCGGTCACCGGGTCAAGGTCGAGCCACGGCACCACGCTGCGCTCCAGCGCGATGGCCAGGTCGTGCACGGCGAACGTCCGGTTGGCCAGCCCGAAGTCGAAGATCCCGGCCACCTGTGCACTGGGCCCAGCCGAGGTCCAGGTCAGGTTGGACGGGTGCCAGTCGCCGTGTCCCCACTGCCCGGGCAGCGTCCTGGCCAGCGCGGCAGCGCGGCGGATCAGCGGCAGCAGGCAGGCCGTGAAATCCTGAGACCAGCGGCGTCCGGCCAGGTAGGCGGCGAGGTCGGGGAGCTCACCGGCCAGCCGGTCCGCTTCGGCTCGCGGATCGGCCGCGCAGATGAGGCGGCAAGAGTTCATCAGCACCGCGAACGGGCGGCCCGGCGCGGGGAAGTCCGCCGCGGCCAGGTGCAGGGCCGCCAGCGCCCGGCCGGCCGTGAACGCGTGACCCCGGCTGGTATACGGCGACCAGCTGACCGCATCGCGGTACAGGTCAACACCCTCGGCCAGCTGATGCGCCTCGTAGCAGAACTCTCCCCGGCG
>Ga0302177_10001277_pt1 | contig 18289 bp, 16 predicted proteins | sample I_Palsa_E1_2_FD_198780 | JGI IMG/M metagenome (GOLD analysis project Ga0302177, IMG submission 198780) | Peat permafrost microbial communities from Stordalen Mire near Abisko, Sweden - I_Palsa_E1_2 | ecosystem: Environmental > Terrestrial > Soil > Palsa > Peat permafrost | place: Sweden... | reverse complement strand
CGGGACGCATCCATATGGGCCACGTGCGCAACTACACCATGGGCGACGTGGTGGCGCGGGTGAAGCGGGCGATGGGCTTTGCCGTGCTGCATCCGATGGGCTGGGACGCGTTCGGCCTGCCCGCCGAAAACGCCGCGGCCGAACGCAAGATCCATCCCAAAGCGTGGACCTACGACAATATCGCGGTCATGAAGGCGCAGCTCAAATCCATGGGGCTGTCGCTCGACTGGAGCCGGGAGATCGCGACCTGCGATCCGCATTATTATAAACACCAGCAGGCGATGTTTCTCGACTTCTTGCAGGCCGGGCTGGTCGAGCGGCGCAAATCGAAGGTGAACTGGGACCCGGTCGATCACACCGTGCTCGCCAACGAGCAGGTGATCGACGGCCGCGGCTGGCGGTCCGTCGCGCTCGAGCCGAGCACTGCACCGGGCGCGCCCAATGAGCTGGAAGTTTTTACGACGCGCCCTGACACTTTGTTCGGCGCCAAATTTCTTGCGCTGGCGCCGGATCATCCGCTCGCCGCCGCTGCGGCGAAGAAAAATCCGGCGCTCGCCGCTTTCATCGAGGAATGCCGGCATCGGGGCACGTCGCAGGCGGCGATCGACACCGCCGAGAAGATGGGGTTCGACACCGGCATCAAGGCGAAGCATCCGTTCGACCCGTCGTGGCAGCTGCCGGTCTACGTCGCCAATTTCATTTTGATGGACTACGGCACTGGCGCCATTTTCGGCTGCCCGGCGCACGACCAGCGCGACCTCGACTTCGTCAACAAATACGGCCTCGGCAACATCCCGGTGGTATGCCCGCCTGGACAAGACCCGAAGACTTTTGTCATTACCGGCACCGCTTATGATGGCGACGGTACATTGATCAATTCGCGCTTTCTCGACGGCATGACCGTGCCGCAGGCCAAGGAAGAAGTCGCGCGGCGGCTGGAAAAAGAAACGAGCGGCGGCCGGCCGATCGCGCAACGCCAAGTCAATTTCCGCCTGCGCGACTGGGGCATTTCACGGCAGCGCTATTGGGGTTGCCCGATACCGGTCATCCACTGCGAAAAATGCGGTGTCGTCCCGGTGCCGAAATCCGATTTGCCGGTGACATTGCCGGAGGACGTAACCTTCGACCGGCCCGGCAATCCGCTCGACCGGCATCCGACCTGGAAGCACGTGAAGTGTCCGCGCTGCGCCGGCAAGGCCGTGCGCGAAACCGACACCATGGACACCTTCGTCGACTCGTCGTGGTATTTCATCCGCTTCACCGATCCATGGATCGAAACCGCTCCGACCGATCGCAAAGTGGCGGATGCCTGGATGCCAGTCGATCAATATATCGGCGGCATCGAGCATGCGATTCTGCATCTCCTCTACAGCCGCTTTTTCACCCGCGCGATGAAGAAGACCGGACACATCGGGCTCGATGAGCCCTTCGCCGGCCTGTTCACCCAAGGGATGGTGGTGCACGAGACCTACCGCCGGGCAGACGGCGAATGGGCCTCACCGGCGGAAGTGACCATCGCGACCGTGGGCGATAGCCGGCAGGCGAGGTTAATCTCGACCGGCGAGCCGATCGAGATCGGGCCGCCCGAAAAAATGTCGAAGTCGAAGCGCAACACCGTCGACCCCGACGACATCATTTCCGAATACGGTGCCGATGTTGCGCGCTGGTTCATGCTGTCGGATTCGCCGCCGGAGCGCGACGTCGAGTGGACCGAGCGCGGCGTGCGGGCGCGCGCGGGTTTTGTGCAGCGGCTGTGGCGGCTTGTTGGCGAGGCGGCAGAGATCGCCAAATCGGCTCCCGCCGCCCGGCCCGAGCAGTTTTCTTCCCCCGCGCTTGCGCTCCGCAAGGCGACCCATCAGGCGCTCGCCAAAGTCACAGATGACATCGAAAAGCTGCACTTTAATGTTTGTTTGGCCGCCATCTATGAATTCTCCAATAGCCTCAGTGAGGTAATCGGAGATTTTGGGGCTGACGATGGGGACAGCGGCAAAGGCGGGGCGCCTAACCGGTTCAGCGGTGCTGCCGATCTGGCGTGGGCCATACGCGAAGCGGTTAACATTCTCGTGCAACTCTTTAGTCCGATGATGCCCCATCTCGCCGAGGAATGTTGGGCCGCACTCGGTCACAAGACCTTGGTCGCCCAGGCGCCGTGGCCGCTGGCCGAGCCCGACTTATTGATCGAGCACACGATGACCCTGCCGGTCCAGATCAACGGGCGAAAGCGGGCCGATATAACCGTGCCGCGCGAGGCCGGCAAAGCCGATATTGAGGCTGCCGTGCTAGCGCTTGATGCGGTAAAAAGGGCGCTGGACGGCAAGGCGCCGAAAAAGGTGATCATTGTGCCGCAACGGATCGTCAATGTGGTCGCTTGATCTCCTCAAGCGCTGGCGCAAGCCTGCAGGCGTTCTCGTCGTCGCCTGCGCGCTCGGCGGCCTGACCGCCGGCTGCTGGCAGCCGCTCTACGGCAAGCCGCCCGGCGTTAACGTCGATAGCGCCTACGATAAGTTTCTCGCCACCGAGATTCCGCCGATCGTCGCCACCCACGGCACGCCTGCCGAACGTATCGCGGTCGGCATGTTCAACGCGCTGCAATTCGATTTGCACGGCGGCGCGACGGTGAGCGCACCCACTTACCGGCTCGTGGTCAATGTCGGAACCTCGCAATTTACCGCGGTGCTCGACCCGAACACCGGCCGCCCGAATACGCAGATCGACGCCGTGATCGCCAAATATTCACTGGTTGAGATCGCGACCGGCAAGGTGGTGGTCCAGGACAATTGCTTCGCGCATGTCGACTTTGACATACCGGGTTCCCAGCAGCGCTTCGCCAAACAGCGCGCGCAGCGCGACGCCGAAGACCGCGCGATCCTCCTCGCCGCCGAGACCATCAGGAACCGCCTGGCGTCATATTTCGTCGCCGGCACTTAAGGCATGGTCGCGGTCAAATCCGGCAACGCCGACGCGTTTCTTGCCAAGCCCGATCGCCTCCCCGATGTGGTTCTCATATTCGGCGAAGATTCGGGCCTCGTCAGCGAGCGCGTCAGGACGTTGATCGGCGTCTCGGTCGACAACCCGGACGATCCATTTTCGCTGGTGCGCCTCGACGGTGATGAGATCGCCGCCGATCCAGCCCGCTTGCTGGACGAGGCGCAGACCATACCATTGTTTGGTGGCCGGCGCGTGGTTTGGGTTAGAGCCGGCGGACGCAACTTCGCGCCCGCCGTCGAAGCGGTGCTGGCGCTGCCGAAAAGCGAGTGCCGCGTCGTGATCGAGGCCGGCGACCTGCGCCGCACCGCGCCGCTCCGGGCGGTGTGCGAGCGCGCCAAGAACGCCGCGGCGGTGCCCTGCTATGCCGATAATGAAGCGGCTTTGGAGCGCCTCATCGACGGCGAAATGCGCGCCGCCGGCCTGTCGCTTAAACCGGAAGCGCGCGACCTGCTTGTCACTCTTCTCGGCGGCGACCGCGCGGGCTCGCGCAGCGAAATTCGCAAGCTCGTACTGTACGCCCACGGCCGCGCTGAGATCGGCGTCAACGATGTGACAGCGGTGGTTTCCGACGCCTCCGACCTGGCGCTGGATGAACTTGTAGACACGGCATTTGCCGGCCGCACCTCGGAACTCGATCCCCTGCTCAGCAAGGTGCGTGAGGCCGGCACGCCGATCGGCTCGATCTTCTTTGCCGCCCAGCGCCAGCTCGCGCAGCTGCACAAGTGGCGAATAGCGATGGAAGCCGGCGAGCTCTCCTCGGTGGACCGCCTACAGCCGCCGGTTCACTTCAGCCGCAAGGAACTCGTAGGCGCTGCCCTTCAGCGATGGAGCGCCGCTCGGCTCGCCGGCGCCATGACGGAGCTCGCCGAGGCCGTGTTGGTGTCGCGCAAGACCTCGTCCGTCGCTCAGGCCGTCGCCGAACGCGCGTTGCTCTCGATCTCTCGGCGGGCCAGCGCCGGAGCGGCCCGGAACTTGCGTTCGCCGGAGCGGGTTTAGACCGGATTTTCCAGGCTGAAGGTTTGCGTATCGTCGTCGTAGGCAAAGGCCTCGGCATAGCGCGCCCAGGCGGTGACCGAACGCAGCGTCGCTTCAGCGTCGTCGGTGCTCATATGGTCTTCCAGCTCGTCGAAGAACCGGCTTTTCGGCGCGACGTGATTGGCGCGCTCTTGCAAGATGCGGCGGATATGCGCAGCGAGCGGCACATAGGCCAGCAGCTGGCGTTGGAAGATGTGCTTGCGCTCGTCCGTCTCCGCCTCGACGAATTGCTTGCCGGCATCGATCAGTTTGATGTCGCCGCCCTCGATTTCAACTAAATGCATCATTTGCAGGGCATCCGAAACCGGGAAGAGATCGTCGGCCTCGAGATGCAATAGTTCGGCGATGATCGGGAGATCGGCGTGGCCGTTGTAAGGCGCGCCGGCGAGCGTTTCGAGAAAGCCGGACAGCAGATTGGCGGAAACGCGCGGCAGGATGGTGTCGATCGTGGTCGCAACTGTGCCCGCCGGCGCGCCGATTTTCGCCGGTGTCGGTCTGCGCGCGGTCATCGCCTCGTAGATCTTCTCGACTTGATCGCGGAATTGCGGATCGAGCCGATTGCGCGGCTGTTTGAGATCGACCGCGATTTCGCGAATGATGCGGCCCGGATTGGAGGAAAACAAAAGGATGCGGTCGCACATCAAGACCGCTTCTTCGATATTGTGCGTGACTATTATGACGCCCTTGATCGGCAGCCTGCCGTCGCCCCACAACTCGAGAAAGTCGGTGCGCAGCGTTTCCGCGGTGAGCACGTCGAGCGCCGAGAACGGCTCGTCCATCAAGAGAATGTTGGGATCAACCACGAGCGCGCGGGCAAAGCCGACGCGTTGGCGCATGCCGCCGGACAATTCGCGCGGATAGGCGGATTCGTAGCCATCGAGCCCGATGAGATCGATCGCCGCCAAGGCGCGTTTTCTGATTTCCGCGTCGGGCCGGCCGAGCGCTTCAAGACCGAGCTGGACGTTTTCCAGTACCGTCAACCAGGGAAACAGGGCGAATCCCTGGAATACCATGGCAATGCCGGGTGCCGGCGCCGTCACTGGACGGCCGAGATAGGTAATCGTCCCGGCCGCCGGCGCCATCAAGCCGGCAATGGAGCGCAGCAAGGTCGACTTGCCCGAGCCGGTGCGGCCGAGGAGCCCGACGATCTGGCCCTGCGCCAAGTGCAGATCGATCCCGTCAAGCACCAAAAGCTCGCCGCCATCGGCGCGAGGAAAAGTCTGGCGCAGCGCATGAATATCGAGAAGGCTTGTATCCATGGCAACTTCTCAACCAAGCCGGAATTTACGCTCGGCGTAAAGGTAAAGCGGACGCCAGAACGTACGATTGATGAGAACCACAAAAAAACTCATCACCGCAATGCCGAGCACGACGTGATGGAAGTCACCGGCATCGGTCTGCTGTGCGATATAGGCGCCGAGGCCCTTGGCTTGCAGGTGCTCGTCACCCCACGAGGCGACCTCGGCGACGATGCTGGCATTCCACGAACCACCGCAAGCGGTGATGGCGCCGGTGACGTAGTAAGGCAGCACCGCGGGTATCGCGATCCGCCTCCACCACAGCCAGCCGCGGACCCGGAAATTCGTGGCGGCGGCGCGCAACTCCGCCGGGATCGCAATGGCGCCGGCAACGACGTTGAACAAAATGTACCACTGCGTGCCGAGGATCATCAGCGGACTCAGCCAAATATTCGGATTGAGCTTCAGCACAACGATCACGGACACGGCAACCGGGAACAGCACGTTGGCCGGAAAGGCGGCCAAAAACTGCGCGATGGGCTGCACCACATTGGCAAACCGGGGCCGGGTGCCGACCCAGATTCCGATCGGCACCCAAACGAGAGTCGCGAGTGCGATAAGCACGATAATGCGGGACAGCGTGGCCAGCCCGAGCAGCAAAGTCGTGGCTACATCGGACATCGTGATGCCTTGCGTCACGAACACCGCGAGGTACCAGGCCGCCACCGCGCCGAGCGCCATCGCGATGGCCGCCCATTGAAAGGCGACCCAGCGACTCTGGGTCCGTGATTCTTCCTGTTGTTGTTGTGGCCTGTCCTTGGACCAGCGCGCCAACAACAGGCGCCGCCATAGCGCCGCGAACGGACGGGTGAGGCGATCAACAAGCCACGAACGGCGGAGCACGTTGAGGACCCACGATTGCGGGGCCGTCATACCAGGCTCCTGCTCGAAGCGGAACCGATCGGCCCATGCCACCAGCGGACGAAATAAAACCTGATCATAGATCAGGATCACGATCAGCATCGTGACGATGGCGTAGCCGACTGCCGCCAAATCGCGATGCTCGATCGCAACAGCGATGTAGGAGCCGACGCCGGGCAACGTGATGGTCGTATTGCCGACGCTGATCGCCTCCGAGGCGACCACGAAGAACCAGCTTCCCGACATCGACAACATCATGTTCCAGATGAGTTGCGGCATGGCGAACGGCACGTCGATGCGCCAGAAACTCATCCACGGGCCCAACCGGAAGTTGCGCGACGCCTCGACCAGTTCGGTCGGCACCGTGCGCAAGGATTGATAGAAGCTGAACGCCATGTTCCAGGCTTGGCTGGTGAAAATCGCGAATATCGCGGCGAACTCGGCGCCGAGCACGCGTCCGGGCGCGAGCGCCATGAAGAACACGACGGTTATGGAAATGAAGCCGAGGATCGGCACCGATTGCAGAATGTCGAGCAGCGGGATGAGCAACCGCTCGGCGCGCTTGTTCTTGGCCGCCAGCGTCGCGTAAGTGAACGTGAACAACAGCGACAAGACCATCGCGATCAGCATGCGCAGCGTGGTGCGCGCGGCGTATTCCGGCAGGTTGGCGGGATCGAGCGACACCGGCTTGTGCTGCAACTCCACCAGCGGCTGGAGGAGATGCCGGCTCGCTTCGGCGAAAAACGCCAGCAGTCCAAGGATCAGAAGGAAGGCAACAATATCCCAGCGGCTGAAAATCCGCGGCCAACCGCCGACCGAAATTGGCACGATCAATCGCATACCGGCCACGTCCGATAGAGTTTCGTTGTCGTCACACGTTCTTCATAAATCGCGGACCGGATGGGATTGCTGGCCGCGAGCTTGGGGCGATGCATAACACCGGCCTGCGCGGGTTCAAACATTATTACGCGCGTTATCTGGGAGGTAATTTGAACACCGCATGAGAGGGAGCTAGGGTCGGATCATGCTCAATCCTCCCCCGCCGGTCGGCGGCCTTTTGCGCCAGTGGCGCCAACGGCGGCGTTTGAGCCAACTTGATCTCGCATGTGACGCCGGAATTTCGACGCGGCATTTGAGTTTTTTGGAAACCGGCCGTGCGCAGCCGAGCCGCGACATGGTGCTTCTTCTTTCGGAGCAACTCGACGTGCCGATCCGCGAGCGCAACGTGCTCTTGGTCGCGGCGGGCTTCGCGCCGATCTTTCCCGAACGGGCTCTCGACGATCCGGCGCTGGCGCCGGCGCGCGCCGCAATCGATCTGGTGCTGGATCGGCAGAAGCCCTACCCGGCTTTCGCGCTCGATCGCCATTGGCGGATTGCCGCCAGCAATGCGGCGCTGCCCGAATTGTACGAGGACGTAGCGTCCGAACTCATGCAACCGCCGGTCAATGCCTTGCGCCTTTCGCTCCATCCGCACGGGCTGGCGCCCCGCATTGCCAACCTCGCCGAGTGGCGCGGGCATCTCCTGTACCGGTTGCGTCGTCAGGTCGAGCTAACAGCCGATGCGGCGTTGATCGAACTGTTGCGCGAAGTGAGTGCCTATCCCGGCGGATCGCACCCGCCGGCGCAGACGTCGCTCCTTGAACACGAAATTGCGGTCCCGTTTCGCATAAGATTGCCGACGACATCCTCTCGTTTTTCAGCCTAACCACCGTCTTTGGGAGTCCCATCGAGGTGGCTTTGTCCGAACTTGCGCTCGAACTCTTCTTTCCCGCCGACGAGGCGACCGGGGCGGCGGTGCGGCGGATGACAGCGAATATCGCGCGAGCGAATTAGGCTGTTTTTTTTACCTCTCGCGTAATCGCTTTCGCTCCTGCGCGCTGCAAAGTTGCGGTTACGGCCAGTCGACCGCAACGAAAAGCGAGGAGAATTCCATGACCCATGTGAATGAAACCGTCGTCCGTTACATCGCGGCTTGGAACGAACGCGATCCCAAACGCCGCCGCGAACTTGTCGGCGAGACCTGGACCGATGATGGGAGTTATGTCGACGCGCATCGCAACGGCTCGGGCCCGGGCGCGATCGACGCCATGATTGCCGCGGCCCAGGCGCAATTTCCTGCGTATCGCCTCAACCTGGTCAGCGGCATCGAAGCGCATAACAATTTCGTGCGCTTTTCCTGGGCCGCCGGCGGCAACAAAGAGGCGCCGCTCTATCTCGGCGGCACCGATTTCGCAACGCTGGCCCCTGATGGACGATTTAAGACCGTAGCCGGATTTGTCGACGCCGCTCCGGCGCCGATGAAGTAATTTGACGCCGGTTGCCCGACACCAAGCGCACCCGGGACCGCCAACGATGATTGTTGATCGTCAGGCCGTCCCGGGATTTAGGCTGCCAACCGAGGGCGGCCGCGCGCCAATCAAACGCGCGCCCAGCGGAATGCGCTGAACCGCCAAAATGATAATCCAGCTCACCACGAGTGTGACCACGAACACGATCGGAGCTTTGAGCACCGCCGGCGCGGCAAGCGCGAGCAGCGCATATTGCATCCAGACAATAAACACGTAATGCACGAGATAAAGACTATAGGCGTTGGCCGAGAGGCTCGCGAGTGGGCGCGACTGCGTGAGGCCGAACCGCAGGCTCGCGGCAACAAAAAACGCGCAACCGCCGGCGCAGGCGACGACAAATCCCAAATCGGAAGCGATTTGAATCGCCAGCGGTGCCGGACCATCGAGCGTCAAAGAGGTTATCCCCATCCAGACGAGGAGCGCCGCCAGCGCTGCCGCAAGCCAAAGCCACCAGCGTTTGGACAATTGACCGTCGGCGGCGACGAGACCTTCGTCTATTCCGCCGGCGCCGATCCCCACTCCAGCAAAGAAGTAAACGCCGTACAGCAGCGCGCGGCAAAATTGCAGCGCCAAAGGTCCGGAATCTGACCAGTGCCAGGGCGTGAATGCGAGCGCCAACGGCACATAGGCCACGGTCGAGATCGCGATAAGCACAGCCAGGTAAACAAGCGGCTGCCGCCCAAGAAGCGTCGACCAGCGGCCGAGCGACTTCAGCGCGTTCGGCGCAACGAAGTTCAGGCCGGTCACAATGAAGTTCAGCGCCAGCAGCTGCCACAAGAACCAAAGCTGCCCATTGGGCACAAAAGGCAACGCGATGTACCTTCGGAAATAGTCGGCAAGGCTGGGATCCGGCGCGGTCACGCTATAGGCCGGATATTCAGCAATCGGCACCAGAAAAATCACGCCAAAAACGAAGGGAAGGCCAAGCCTCAGCAGGCGGTCGCGGACGAAACCCCAATTTTGCTTCCGCGCCAGGCTCGGATAAACGAACAGGCCCGACAGCAAAAACATCAGCGACATCAAGTAGACATCTTGCCAGGCGCAAAACAGGTCGAAGCCCAGCCATCGGTGACCATCTAAAATGGGAAACGCGCGCCACGCGTAAGGGGGACTGTCAAAGCCGACGGTCCGCGCCGGAATCCAATTGACGTAGGCCAGCACGGAATGAAAGGCCAAGACAATAAGGATGACAACGGCCCGAAGATTGTCCAGAGCCAAGCTCGAGCGCGACATCACGGAACGAACGCCATGATGGTTTACCCCTCAGCCAATTCTAACGCGCAATTCGCCGATTTGATCCCGGCGACCGGAATATTATTGGACCGCGCCGACCTCGCCCGCGCAAGGAAAAAGGCGGCAACGCGGCATGGTTGGTGCGAAATCGTCCGTCGGGCACGGGCGCCGTCCTTTAAATCACCGCATTGTCGCATGAAATGGGTCTTCGCCATTCTGGGCGAATAGCCTATTTTGATGGAAGTCAATGAATGGAGGCGGCATTGGGATTGCGATTGACGAGAGTGGTAACGGCTGGGCTGATCGCGCTCCTCGCTGCCGGTGGACCGGTCATGGCCGCCGAGCCTTCGGTAGCCGGACTTTGGCAAAAGATCGACGATGAGACCGGCAAGACGGTGATCTGGTTCCTCTTTGTCGAGAACGGCCCGGCCTATGATGGCGTCGCGGCGAAGCTGTTTCCGCGGCCGAGCGATCCACCGGGCCCAGCGGTTTGTTCAAGCTGCAAGGACGACCGCAAGGGCGCGCCGCTGCTCGGCTTGCCAATCATCCGCGACATGAAACGCGCAGGCCTGCGCTACGAAAACGGCAATATTCTCGATCCACGCGACGGCAATATCTACAACGCCACGATGACGCTTAGTCCCGACGGCCAAACGCTGACCGTACGCGGCTATCTTGGCTTCGAGTTTCTGGGACGCAACGAGACTTGGTATCGTCTGCCGGACGATTCCGCCAAGCAACTCGACCCTGTGATCATTGCGAAATATCTGCCGAACCAAATGGCCGCGACGCCGAAATCCGCGGCGCATCCGCCGCAGCGCAATACCAAGGCGGCGGATACCATACGTTAGCGCCGGCGGGTTTCTACTCGGCGCCGCCGACGCCGAATTCGCAGCCGGTTGCAGAGTAACGATAGCGGGCGACCCCGTAGCGGTCGTATTGGACCACCGGACGGCAGTGGTCCACCCACCGGCGATCACGTTGCGCAAACTGTGCCCGTTCATTGTCGCCGAGCGGTTCGGGAATGAGCCGGACGTAAGGATTGTTCGCTTCTGCCGATAGCGCTGCGCAGTTGAAGCCGGTCCATCGGCCGACGCAGTTGGGATCGGGGGCGTTTCCGGCGTTGGCTGAGGTTTGGGCCAGGATCGATAGAACGAGTGCGGCGCCGATACGCACGGTCGCCCTGGTTGCCGCTTCGGCGCGACGGCTGACTGACACTGAGACTCTCCCCATAGATTTTCCCGGATCGAACCGGGCGTCCTCTCACTCACGCGGCTGATGCGCCGCGTCCGTTCCGGCACAAAGCCACCATCGAGCCAGAACGGAGCAAGCCGGATGCCACGCATATTGCCCCGTTTTGGGACAGCGCGCTATTTCGTTGGGTCGAGGGCCGCGAGAGCTTTTTTCAAGCGCTTCCGCGTGGAAGCGTGGGCCGGAAGCCCAAAGCGAAGCCAGGTTCGGTTGTCGGGAAAAGTCCGCACATAGATGCCGGCCCTGCCGAGACGCTGGAACAACGCTGGCGCCGCCTCACTTCGAACCAGGCGGAACAAGTGGGTACCGCCGATAATCTCCAAGCCCGCTCCTGCCAAGATCGCATCGAGTGACGTGGCCGCTCTGGCGAGGGTTTTCCGCGTCCGTTCGATCCAGGCCGTATCCGCTAAAGCCTTCGCTCCAATGGCGAGTGCGAGCCCCGAGACCGGCCAGGGGCCAAGTACCGCGGACAGCCGGCGCGCCAGCGGCAGCGCGGTCAGCGCAAAACCCAATCTCAGTCCCGGAAGGCCAAAGAATTTGCCGAAGGAGCGCAGTACGATGACATTGCCGCATGTAACCTCGGCAGCGAGGCTTTCGCCTGGCGGCGCAACATCCATGAATGCTTCGTCGAGGACGAGAAGGCCGCCCTGCCGGCGCAAATCGTGCGCGAGTTTGAGCAAAGCCGTGCGCGTAAAACGCCTGCCGTCGGGATTGTTAGGATTGGTGATTATCACGAGCTTGGCATCGCCGGCCTGCTCGATCCTTTCAACGGCTTTGATGTCGTGGCCGGCAAGTGAAGCGGCGCGCGCGAGCCCGGAATAGGTCGGCGACACCACGGTTGCTCGTGCAGCGGGCACCAAACTCGCGACCAAGGGCAATAAAATCTGCGATCCGGGCGCGACGACGACATGGTCCGCCGACGGTGCGCCGTAGGCCTTGGCGGCGGCGGCTGCGATGGCGGTCAAGGCGTCTTGCTCTGGCAAGCGAGCGAAAGCTGTGGGCGAAAAATGCGCCAGCGGGTAAGACCAGGGATTGATCCCGGTCGACAAGTCGATGAAAGGTTCGGGCGCGCTGGGAAACAACCGGCGGGCGACGCCGAGATCGCCGCCGTGCGCGACGGTTTCTTCCCCGACGTCAGTGAACATCATGCCGATCGCCCTTGCTCTCACCGCCATGCTGATCGAACTCTGTTTCGGTTATCCGGAACGCCTGTTTCGCGCCATCGGCCATCCGGCCAGCTGGATGGGGCGGCTGGTCGATGCGCTCGACCGTTTGCTCAACAGCGAGACCGCGAGACCAGAGGCGCGGCGTGTTGCCGGGACGATTGCGCTTCTCCTCATTCTTTTGATCGTTGGGGCAATTGCCATCCTCGTGCAACACGAATTGCTGCGGCTGCGTTTCGGATTTTTGCTTGTGGCTCTCCTCGCCGCGAGCTTGATCGCCCAGCGCAGCCTGTACTGGCACGTCGCCGACGTTGCCGACGCGCTCGACAAGGGCGGCCTCGCTGCGGGCCAAGCCGCGGTCGCGCGTATCGTCGGCCGCGATCCGCACGCGCTCGATCCTACTGGCGTCGCGCGGGCAGCCATTGAAAGCCTGGCGGAGAATTTCTCCGATGCAGTGGTCGCGCCTGTCATTTGGCTGGTCATTGGCGGATTGCCCGGCATTGCACTCTATAAGGCGATCAACACCGCCGACAGTATGATCGGCCATCGCACGGAGCGCCACGAAGCTTTCGGCTGGGCCGCCGCGCGCCTCGATGATCTTGTCAACCTGCCGGCGTCGCGCTTGTCCGCGCTACTTTTGATCGCGGCGGCGGCGCTGAGCAAAAAGGGGTCCGCGGCTGCCGCCTGGCGCACCGTGCGCCGCGATGCGTTCCGCCACCGCTCGCCCAACGCCGGCTATCCCGAAGCAGCGATGGCGGGAGCGCTTGATCTGTCGCTTGCCGGCCCGCGCATTTACGGCGCCCGGCGCGTCGCCGACGCATTCATGGGCGACGGCCGCATTGACGCGAATGCGGCCGATATCCGCCGTGCGCTTGCGCTCTATCGCTGGGCCGACGCGCTGTTGATCGCGATTCTGGCTGCGGCGACCATCCTGCTCATCGTGCTAACGTAAGAAGGCGATCGAGATCGATGTGGGCGGCAAGATGCGCCGCGAGCGCGTCGAGTGTTTGTTCTATCAAATCATCATAGGCAACGCCGGCTGTCGCATTGCCAAGCCGCGCCAGCCACGCGGCACGCTGCCGATCGTTGGCGAACAGGCCGTGAATATAGGTACCCATCACCCGGCCGTCCGCCGACACGGCGCCTTCCGATAACCCGCTAGCAAGCTGCGCAAATGGCCGCGCGCAATCGGCGCCTTCGGTCACACCCATGTGCATTTCGTAGCCGGCGACCGGCGCGCCGTCGCTCGTTTGCCCCGTGACCGGCTCAAGACGTTTCTCGCCTGACAGCGTCGTGTCAACGTCGAGAAGACCAAGGCCGTCGATGACACCCGGCGGACCTTCGATCCCGCCGGGATCGGAGATCGTGCGCCCCAGCATTTGAAAGCCGCCGCAAAGGCCGAGGATCATTCCGCCGCGCCGCCGATGCGCGGCAATGTCGACTTCAAAGCCGGCCTCACGCAAGGCCGCAAGACCGCCGACGGTCGCCTTCGAGCCGGGCAGGATGACGAGATCGGCGTTGCCGGGCAGCGCGCCGCCGGGCAGCACGCGCACAACCTGGACACCGGGCTCGGCCTCCAGCGGATCGAGATCGTCGAAATTGGCGATGTGCGGCAGGATCGGCACCGCGACGCGTATACGTGCTCGTGTTTTTTGCGGGCGTTTTTGTTCGAGCCCGAGCGCGTCCTCCGCCGGCAACAAGCGCGCGGCGGCGAAATAAGGAACCAATCCCAGCGCCGGCCATCCGGTCGTTTGCGCAATCCGCTCCATTCCCGTCTTGAACAACGCCGGGTCGCCGCGAAATTTGTTGACAATGAACCCGCAAACCAGTGCCGCATCGTCGGCGTCTAGCACCGCTTGCGTGCCGACAATGCCGGCGACGACGCCGCCGCGTTCAATGTCTCCGATCAATACAACGGGCACGCCGGCGGCGCGGGCGAATCCCATGTTAGCGATGTCATTGGCGCGGAGATTAACTTCGCTGGCGCTGCCGGCGCCTTCGACGAGCACGAGGTCGGCTTCACGCTGAAGCCGCGCGTAGCTGTCGAGGACGACGGGCAACAGATCGCGTTTCAAATCCTGATAAGCGGCCGCCTTGGCATTGCCATGGACCCGGCCGCGGACGACGATTTGCGCACCACACTCGCTCTGCGGTTTAAGCAGGACCGGATTCATGTGAATGCTGGGCGGCGTCAGTGCCGCGCGCGCTTGCAGCGCCTGCGCTCGTCCAATTTCGCCACCGTCCGCGGTCACCGCGGCGTTGTTCGACATGTTCTGCGGTTTGAACGGGCGCACGGCGAGACCGCGCCGCGCGTAGGCGCGCGCCAGCCCGGCGACAATCAAGGACTTGCCGACGTCCGACCCCGTGCCCTGAAACATCAGCGCGCGCGCCGGCATCTAAAACTCGATTCCCGGCTGGGCTTTTACGCCGGCGGCAAAATGGTGCTTCACCAACGTCATTTCGGTGACGAGATCGGCGGCAGCAACAAGTTCGGGCTTGGCGTTGCGGCCGGTGACGACGACGTGCAAATCCGGCCGGCGCGCCGCGAGGACGGCGAGGACGTCGACGAGATCGAGGTAGTCGTAACGGAGTGCGATGTTGAGCTCATCGAGGATCACGAGCGCGAAACTTGGATCGTGCAGGAGCTCGCGGGCCTTGGTCCAGGCGCGCTGCGCCGCAGCGACATCGCGGGCGCGGTCCTGAGTTTCCCAGGTAAAACCTTCGCCCATTGTGTGCCAGGCGACTTGCGCTTCGAACTTCGCGAGCGCGTCACGCTCGGCGGTGTGCCAGGCGCCCTTGATGAATTGCACCACGCCTACGCGCCCGCCGCGGCCGAGCACGCGCAGCGCCAAGCCGAATGCTGCGGTCGATTTGCCTTTGCCGGTGCCGGTATGGACGATCAGTAGACCCTTTTCGGCAGTCTTGCTCGCGATCTCCGCATCCTGCACGGCCTTGCGTTTTGCCATCTTGTTGCGATGGCGCTCCGCCTCGAAGTTGCCGGTCGGCCGTGTCATTGTCGCGCCTCCGAACCACCTTTGATGACGAGCGGCAAGCCGGCAACCATGAGAATGACGCGATCGGATTGCGCCGCCATGCGTTGGTTGAGGACGCCTTGCCAATCGCGGAACTGCCGCCCGAGCGGGTGCTCAGGGACGATGCCGAGGCCCACTTCGTTGGCCACCAGAACGACTTGCACTTTCATCGCCAGCAACGCTTTTTCCAAGCGGCCGATCTCACGATCGATATCAGCATGCGCCAGCATAAGATTTGAAAGCCACAATGTGAGGCAATCGACCAACACTGACGTTGTCGCACATTCCGCCAGCGCCAGCGCAATTTCCCGCGGTGCCTCGATGGTGCGCCAACAGGAACCACGGCGCTCGCGATGCATGTTGATCCGCGTCGCCATTTCTTCGTCGCCCGCTTCAGCGGTCGCGATGTAGGTCCAAGGCGGCTTAGCGGCTGCAATCAAGCTCTCGGCATAGCGACTTTTGCCGGAGCGCGCGCCGCCGAGGACGAGGGTCAGCGGACTATGCAAGGAACGATCACCTTACTCATCTTGTTGCAAAATTAGCGCTTCGCTTTTCGAGAATGCCGAAATTTGCCGCCATTGACAAAACGAGGCCGGCGACCGTTAAGTACCCCTATCGACGGTCTTTCGTAAGAGAGCGAACAGGGAATGCGGTGCGGCGCTCAAAGCTCCTAATCCGCAGCTGCCCCCGCAACTGTAAGCGGGAAGTCTCGTCCGCATAAGCCACTGGCGGCGGTTGCCGCCGGGAAGGTTGGGCGAGGCGCCGATCCGCGAGCCAGGAGACCTGCCGTCGGCCGTGTCGACGCGACAAACACCGGTCGGGGTGCATCGGTGGATGATCCGAAAGACGTCAAGTCTTTTGGTCCTCGCTCGCGCCGGCGGTTGGTCACGCGAGGACTGTCTATTGTGCTCACATTCTTGAAAGCGGCGGTCGATGATGGATCGGCCGATCGGCGCGGCAGGATTGGCGCGATCTACGCACTATTGTTGACCGCAAACGCATTGGTGTGGGCTTGGACGGTGTTTGCCTTAACTGGCCGACCGACGCTTCTGGGCACGGCGGTTTTGGCCTACGTGCTGGGCGTCCGCCACGCCGTCGACGCCGACCACATCGCCGCCATCGACAACGTCGTGCGCAAATTGATGCAGGAGGGCAAGCGGCCGCTTGCCGCCGGCCTGTTTTTCTCGCTCGGCCATTCGCTCGTCGTCGTCCTTGCCGTTGCCGCTATCGCCGCGACCGCGTTCGCGTTGCAGGATCGGTTTCTCGCGTTTAAGTCTGTCGGCAGCGTGATCGGCACCGGGGCCTCCGCGGTGTTTCTACTGGCGATAGCGATCATCAATCTTGTCGTCCTGCGCGGGGTCTGGGCAAGCTTCCGCCGTGTCCGCCGCGGCGAGCCGGTGGCCGAACATGAACTGAACCTGCTCCTTTCCGGGCGCGGCTTGCTTGCCCGTATTTTCCGGCCGCTGTTCCGCATGATTACGCGGAGCTGGCAGATGTTTCCCGTTGGTTTTTTGTTCGGGCTCGGCTTCGACACCGCGACCGAGATCAGCCTGTTCGCGGTCGCCGCCAGTCAAGCGTCGGGCGGCGCCAGCTTCGGCACGGTCGTGATTTTCCCGGCGCTATTTACCGCCGGCATGACGCTCGTCGATACGACTGACAGCGTGTTCATGGTCGGCGCCTACGGCTGGGCTTTTCTCAATCCGGTGCGCAAGATTTGGTACAATCTCACCATTACGGCGATGTCCGTGGTTGTGGCGCTTGTGATCGGCGGCATCGAGGCACTTGGACTGGTCGGCGACAAGCTCGGCCTTGAAGGCACGTTCTGGAACGCCATCGGCGATCTCAACGAAGGCCTCGGCAATTTCGGCTACCTGATCCTCGGCGTTTTCCTTCTCTGTTGGGCGCTGTCCTATTTGATCTACCGCTGGCGCGGCCTCGACCGGCCGCTGCCGGTTCGAGCGTGGGCCGAACCATGATGGCCTCGCGCGAGCAGGCTCCGACGAATGGCACGGCATCGTCCGCGAAGCCGATTATTTATGTCTGCGTCACTTGCCGTCCGCCCGGCGATACCGACAGTGTGTTACGGCCGGGTGCTGTTCTCGCCGCCGCCACCGCGGACGCCGCCGCCGGCACCGAGGTCGAAGTCCGCGCGATGCGGTGCCTGGGCAATTGTTCGCGAGGCCCGACTGCAGCGCTGCGTTGCGACCATGCCTGGACTTACGTTTTCGGCGGCCTCGACGTGAGTTCTGCCGCGGCTTTGGTCGAAGGCGCACGGCTTCTCGCCGGCGCCGCCGACGGCATTCTGCCCTGGCGCGAACGGCCGGCGGTGCTCAAGTGCGGCCTCATCGCGCGCGTCCCGCCGCTTGGATTTCAGGAGACCGATTTATGAACACGCCCCTCGCGCGCATTCCCTGCACCATCGTCACTGGCTTTCTCGGCGCCGGCAAGACGACGCTCATTCGCCATATCATCGCCAACGCGGCCGGCCGACGGCTCGCCGTCATTGTCAACGAGTTCGGCGATGTCGGCATTGATGGCGAGATCCTGAAAGGCTGCGGCAATACCGCTTGTCCCGAGGAAAACATCGTCGAACTGGCCAACGGCTGTTTGTGCTGCACCGTCGCCGATGAATTCGTGCCCGCGCTCGATGCCATTCTTGCCCGCGATGGTATCGAGCACATTGTCATCGAAACGTCGGGGCTCGCGTTGCCAAAGCCGCTGGTACAAGCGTTCCACTGGCCGGCGATCAAGAGCCGCGTCACCGTCGATGGCGTCGTTGTCGTCGTCGACGGGGCGGCGCTGGCCGAAGGCCGGGTGGCGAACGACCTCGAGGCTCTCGCGCGGCAGCGCACGGCCGATGTTTCGCTGACGCACGACGACCCGATTGAGGAAGTCTTCGACGATCAAATCGCTTGCGCCGATCTCGTCGTCGTCAACAAACGCGACCTGATCGACGAGGCCGGGCTTGCGAAGGCGCGGGCCGCGGTCGCCAAAGTGTTGCCGCGCAGCGTCAAAGTGCTCGCTGTCGCCGATGGCAAAGTGGATGAATCGCTACTGCTTGGGCTTGGCATCGGCACTGA
>Ga0302177_10001276_pt1 | contig 18289 bp, 20 predicted proteins | sample I_Palsa_E1_2_FD_198780 | JGI IMG/M metagenome (GOLD analysis project Ga0302177, IMG submission 198780) | Peat permafrost microbial communities from Stordalen Mire near Abisko, Sweden - I_Palsa_E1_2 | ecosystem: Environmental > Terrestrial > Soil > Palsa > Peat permafrost | place: Sweden... | reverse complement strand
CTGGTGAACGACGCTGTACGTTCAATGATTCGCGAATCGAAAACGCATCTTATTCGGAACGCCATGACAACCGGACGGCAATCCGGCATGCAGACGCTGGAGCACCATTTGAACGAGCTCGTGATGAGAATCGAAATCGACCGCGACGCTGCCCGGCGCGTGAGCGAGCGATTTGAGGATGTCACTATGGGCAGGCAAACGGTGTTTTAGCGATGGCATCAGTCTACGCGTATACGGCCCGCAACGGCGAAGGGCGCTTCGTGGCCGGATCGCTCCAGGCGGAAAATCGCGAGCAGGCACTCGCACACCTTCGGACGCGAACGCTGTTCGTGACATCGATTTCAGCCGCAGGTTCAGCGACAAGCGTCATTGGATCGATCGTAACCGCCTGGCCCATCTCGGCGGCTGCACGGACAGCGTTTTTTCGATCGTTTGCAACATTGATTCGTGCCGGCGTTCCGATTCGGCGTGCCCTTGATGTGGTCGTCGAGAGTTGCCGCGACGCCCGTTTGCGTGAGGCATTTCGCTCGGTCTCGAGCGACATCGAGTCCGGCAGCGAACTCTCAACTGCGATGTCGAGACGGCCTCGGGAGTTTTCGCGTCTGTTCGTGGCGATGATTCGGGCAGGCGAACTGGGTGGAGCGCTCGACGACATCCTTGAGCGTCTGGCGACGCTCCTGGAGCGCCATTTGGCAGTTCGAAAGAAGGTTCGCGCGGCGCTCGCGTATCCGGTGATTGTTGCATCCGCGGCGCTCGGCCTCGTGCTCTTCTTAGTGGGAAGTACCGTGCCGGCGTTTGCGTCGATGTTCGCGGAGATGCGTGTGACGCTGCCGTGGTCGACCCGCGTCCTTATCGCGGCCGGGAACGCGCTGAAGAATCCACTCGTCTGGGGCGCGGTCGCTGCCATCCCGCCCCTCATTTTGGGAACGATCCGCGCCGGACGGCGCTCGCAGCGCATCGCCATCCGGATCGACCAATTCGTGCTCGCGCTGCCGGTCTTCGGTGCGGTCCTTCGCAAGGCCGTTATCACGCGATTCTCGCGCACGCTCGGCACGCTGCTGCTTTCGGGCGTTCCGCTGCTGGAGGCGATCGGCGCCGCGAATGACGTGATCGACAACGCGGTCTATTCACGACTCACGCGCGATCTCTCGGCCGCATTGCGCGAGGGAACCTCAATCGCGGTCGCGCTCGAGCAGAGTTCACTGTTCGAGGGGCTTTTTCTTCAGCTCGTCCGTGTCGGCGAGGAAACCGGAACACTCGATGCGATGCTGCTGCGCATCGCCGATTACTACGAGCTTGATGTCGAGACTGCGGTCGCAGCGCTCGGAAGCGTGATCGAGCCAATCCTGATGATCGCGCTCGGAGCGCTCGTAGGTGTTATCGTTGCATCGATTTTGATCCCATTGTATTCCATGATCGGGAGTATCAAATGACTGCCTTTGATTCTGAGCGCGAGCGTACGATTCATCAATTTCGGTATCTTTGCGCGCGCGGGGCCAGAAAGTTTATGCGGGACGGCGTGGACCGCCGTGACCTCGAGCAGGTCGCTGCGATAGGATTGATCAAGGCCACGGACCGTTTCGACCCGAGCATCGGCACGCCGTTCGAAGCCTACGCGTGGATGCTCGTGCTCGGCGAGCTCATGCACTACGTCCGAGACAGTGAACGCGTCGTCCGCGCGCCGAGACGTATGCGGGAACTGGAACGCCGTTGCGGGATCGCGGAACGCGAGCTGTGGGCCAGACTCGGTCGCGAGCCGAAACCAAGCGAGCTGGCTCAACAACTTGGCGTTTCCCAATATGAGTTCAGGGAGATGATGCGCTACCGCGATGAAAGTATTCCGCTATCGGTGGATGCTTTACGGCCGTACGAGCACCTCGCGCTCTCGTATACGATCGACAGTCAGTTGGACCACGTATTGATCGAATCGGGACTCGAGCTGCTCTCGGTACTCGAACGCGAGATCCTGCGGGAGATTTACGAAAACGATACGCCGGTTGGTGAGATCGCAAAGCGTTTAGGATATTCCAGGCGACACATCACGCGTCTGCATCGGGCCGCTCTACGGAAAATGCGGCCGTACGCGCGTCCCATCAGCGCTTGACCGTGGCACTGAACTCCGTTGAAGGCATTAGCCGGAAACGGAGTGCGGATGTCACGTGCAGGGGAACGCGGATTCACGCTGATCGAGATGATGATCGTGGTGGCGATCATCGCCATTCTCGTCGCGATCTTGGTCCCGAATTTCATGCGGGCTCGAGCACAGGCCCAAACGGCGGCGTGTGAGGCAAATCTCAAAGAGATTGCGACGGCGCTTGAGGAATACCAGACCGACCACGAAGCGTACCCTGACGTTGCCAGTGCGACGAATGTCACGTCGACAGACACGAATCTCGGCCAATACCTGCGCCAGACGCCGATCGACCCGGTCGATCCGACGGGGTTCTACCAATACCAAGTCGCCAACTACAATACCGGAAATGCCAGCTATACGATTATTTGTCCCGGACAACACGATCCGGCGACGCTGACGGCAGTCGGTGGTGGCTCTTCCGCCACCCACATCCAATACGCATCGGGTACCGGGTTCACCGCGGTTGCGAGCCAATAAATGAGCGCGTTAGCCGTGGTCTCGGCATTCGGCGCCGGTTTAACGACGAGTGTCGGACCCTGCGTTGCACCTCGCTATTTAGCCATTACCGCGGTTGTCGCGGATGCGAACGGGCGCCTCAGGTGGCTGCGAGTCGCGGCTTTTGTCACAGGGTTGCTGCTAAGCTACGGCGCCTTGGCCACGGCTGCGACGTTGATCGGTACTTTGATTGTATTCTCGCAGCTCGTGTATATTGGACTTGCCGTTTGTTTTTTGTGCTTTGGTTTGCGTGCCCTCGCCGTGAACGAGTCTTGCTCGCACTGGCACGCGCGCAACGTTTCTGCCGGTTCGGCGATGCTTGCCGGCATGGCAATGGGACTGGTTTTCTCTCCATGTTGCACGCCAGTCGTGGCCATGACCGCCGGCGTCGCGGCTCTCTCCGGATCGCCGCTGGGAGCACTCAGCGTGACGCTTGCGTTCGCTGCCGGACACGTTGCGCCGCTCGCGATCGCCGGCCTTGGCCTTAAATTGGGTGGCCGTATCGTGCCCTCCGCATTCTTTCCGAGCGTAGCGAGCACCGTCGGCGGAGGCTTATCGATCGCGCTCGCGTGCTACTACGGTGTGCTGGCGTGATTGCGTGGACACCGTCGCTCCGCCGGTTCGGTGTCGTGGCATTCGCTATCGCGTGTGCCGCGCCGATGCTTCGTTCCGCGATGTCCTCTGCGTTGGTCACACGGGGGGATGCGCTTCTTTACGCGCATGATGAACGCGCACAAACGAAGTATCTCTTGGCTTTGCGGATCGATTCCGCAAATCTAGTCGCTGCCGATCGCTATATCTTCGCGGCATTTCTTTCGCGCAGGGGCCGCGAGATCGAGGATGCGTTACGAGTGGCGGATGCGGTACTGCGGGACCATCCGCGCGCCGCGTCCGTGCGCATGGATCGCGCGCTTTGTCTGCAACTACTCAGGAGGTATGCGCAGGCCGAGCCTGACTTTGAACGTGTCGGCAAAGAACGAGGCGACGTTCAGGCCCTCGCACTGGCCGCCGCGGATGCCGTTCGAATCACAGACGTGCAAAAGGCGAATGGGCTGTTGCACTTGGCGCATCGAATCGATCCGCGCTACGCGCCGGTTCGCGCGGCTCTCGAGAGGTTGCGCTAATGAGTCTGCCGCTCGGCCTGCTCGTGTTCCTTGCCGCGTTGCTCGGCTTAGGCCGGCTGGCGCGCACACGTAGTACCGCAGTGAAGCTCACGCGACCGGTCGTGGTGATGCTCGCGCTCTGCGCGGTCCCGGCAATTATCCTGGCGGATCAGCGCGGCACGCCGATCTCGCTCTCCGTTACGTTGGCTTGCGCTGTCGTGTGCGCCGCAAGCGATCTCGCAACCGGACTGGTCTTCGACGGTGTAACCGCAACAACGGCGATCGCGATTCTGATCACGTCGATCCTCAGCCAAGACTCGCTCGTCGCGGCGATCGGTGCGTCCTCGTGTGCCGGGGCGATGTTGCTGCTATATACGGTAACCCGCGGTCGCGGAATTGGCCTGGGCGACGTCAAGCTGGGTGCGGTTATCGGAGCTGGGCTCGGGGGCGTGGCGTCGGTCGGAGCACTCGGCGCGGCGTTCATAGCTGGCGCGGTTTGGGCGATCCCGTTGTTGGCCTCCAGTCGCGCGCAACGAGGCGACCGCGTCGCGTTCGCGCCCTTCTTGGCCGTTGGAGCGATTGCGTGCACTGCACTGCGCTCGGTGACCGGTCATGGGTGATTGGAGACTGCTTCCTCTCGGAATCGACTTAGGCTCGACGCGCGCTCGGGTCGCGTGTAGTGAATCCAATCGCGACGGCGCGGTACGCATTCGCTCGATTGTTGCGCGCGACGTTCCCGATGAAGCGGTGTCGCCATCGCACGTTGAGCACCCCGAACTCGTCGCTGCCGTGCTCGAAGAGATGATTGCGGAGATTGGAACACGAGAGCGCCGGTGTGTGCTTGCCGTCGGCGCACCTGCCTCGCTGTTGCGCACGGTGCGCCTTCCGAAAATGAGTTGGCCGGAGCGCCTACGGGCGTCGCGTTTTGAAGCCCAACGCTTTGCCGGTTGGGATCTGGATGAGGAGGGCTCGATCGTGCGCGCCCATCCCGTCGATCGCGGCACGGGTACGTTTGCTATCGGCGTCACTCGTTCGCACTGCATCGACTCACGCGTGGGTGCGGTTCGCGCGGCGGGATTGCGCGCGGTAGCAATCGATCACGACGCGTTAGCGATGCGCCGGGTGTTTCCCAACTGCGATGCCATCATCGACGTCGGGGCCGAACGGTCTAGCGTGCATCTGTTCGGTGCATCCGGACTGCTATCGTTCGTAGCACAATCTGGCGGGGCGGCCATTACGCGCGGCATTGCCGCCGAGCTTTCCATCGATTTGCCAACGGCCGAACGTCGCAAGCGTATCCTCGGGTGTGCCGGTGCGGGCCTGAGCGCGAGCGAAGAAGTCGTGGCATCGATTTCCTCGCTCGTCGATCGAGCGCGTGCTCGCACGACGGTCGACCGAATCGTCGTTACCGGCAATGGCGCGCGACTACCAAACTTCGTGCGCGACCTCGAAGAAGCAACGGGTGCAATCGCGGAAATGCCCGTACCCGATCTGCTCCATACGGGGACCTATCCCGACGACGTGGTGCGTGCGGCTGCGCCGGATTGGGCGCTAGCGGCCAGCCTCGCCGTCTGGAGCGTCGCGGCGTAGTGCGCTTCAACTATTTGCGCGACAGCGCTCCCGATGTATTTGAGTATCTTCGTCCGAGCCGGATTCCCGAGCTACTGCGGACGCCGCTGGCTGCGCTTGTTACCATAGCCCTGGTTGTGGGCGCCTGGTGGGTTATCGAGCAGATTTTGCTCGAGCAAGCTCGGGGCGAGTTGCAGGCGCAGACGCTTCGGCTCAACACGAGTAAGGTCGCACTCTCCGAAGTCAAATTGCACAGGACGCGCCTAGAGGAGCTGCTTTCAATCGACACGCGGCTTCGCAAAATCCGCCGTTCGGGGGCCGCGCTCTCTAGTGGGCTCGCTAACATTGCGAATCACATTCCGGAACGTGCTTGGCTCACAAGCATTGCGCACGTCGATGCAGGCCTGCAGATCGACGGCCGAGCGGAGGGGCTCGATGGGCTCAGCGAGACCGTGGCGGACTTGATGTCGAGTTCAACCGTGGCATCGCCTAACCTCGTTCGAGCGAGCAAAGAAGAACGCGATAGAGCCGGCACGATCGTCGCCTTCGAGGTTCGCGTGGGGACGCATTGATGAAAGTCGCGGGACGATTGAGCATGTCGGACGGTGTTCGCATCATCTGGATACTGGCGGTCGCGATATTCCTCGGTGTCGGCGTCGGCGTGGTGTGGTGGCCAACATCACAAACGATTGCAGCGCTCAAGACGCAGGCGAAGAGCCTCTACGACGAAGCGAATCAAAACGAGGCAGATGTGCGCCATTCGTCAGAGATGCACTCACTCGCAAAGCGCGTATCCGATGACGTCCGGGAGCTTTCGGGGCAGGGATCGCAGAGCGCCGTTACCGCTGCAATGTTGAGCTTGCTGAATCGCGAGGCGCACGCGTTTAACATCGACATACGCACAATTGTACCGGTGTCGCCGTCATCGCCCGTGCCGTCGACGCAAGGGCGAGCGATTTCCGATAGTTCCCTCGCGGGTACCCCGATTGAAATCGACCTTCGCGGCCGGTTCAAAGATGTGTTGGGTTTCGTCTCGGACCTGCCGCGCCATAATGTTCTCATTGACGTGAACGATCTGAACCTTGCCGACGAGGGAGACCGTTCCGCCAGCCCGGTTCTCAGTGCTAAAATCCACGCTACGCTTTTCCGCTATCGAGGCATTGCGGAGGAGGAGACGCTCCATGCTTCCGGCACTCTATGACGCAGACCGCCGTTCAGTGAGGCGGTTGGCCACGATGTTAATCGTGGGATCCGTTGCGGTGTTGCCGCTCACAACGCAGAGTACGTCGGTTGCGGGCGCGGCCGACGTGCGTGCGGAGCGTGACGAAACTGGTGTGGTCGTACCGGTGAAGCTCACATTTCCTGCGTATTCGGTCGGTCGAGATCCGTTCGTTCCCGAAGACTCGATTCGAGCAAAGCTCGCTCGCGATGCCCTGTCCGTCGCACAGACTAGCGGGATCGGCATCGTTTTGCCACCGAACGCCGGCGCGATGCAAAGCGGTCCGATTCCAGCTATGTCCAATGCGCTGCCGATTTCGCCCGTCGTGAGAGCCGTCGTCTTGGGCAACCCAGCGCGCGCGCTCGTGGAGGAAGGAGGCAGCGTGCGAGTGCTCGGGATCGGCGATCGTGTCGGCGGCAGTACGGTCGAGGCGATAACTGCGGACGGAATCACGCTCTCCGACGGGACTCGGCTGACGATAGCAGTCTCGCATCGATGAGGCTGCTGCTGTTCTTACTATTGAGCATGCTCCTTTTCGAGCCGGCATTCGGCGCGGCGAGGGATCTGATCACTATCGACGTGCACGATGCGGACATCAGCGATGTAATCACACTTCTCGCGGCCCAGTCGGGCGAAAACATCATCACCGATGACTCCATCAAGCCGCAGAGAGTGACGATTCATCTTCGTAACGTTACCTTCGACCGCGCGCTCGGCGTCCTTGTGACGGCCAACGGACTCCAAGTGCACCGTATGGGGAACGTCTTGATCGTCGGATCTGCGGACGCGATGAACCGCCGGTTCGTAGAAAATCAAAATAACGTTGGTGCTCAAACGGTCGTGTTGCGGCTGGAACATTCGAACGCAGACGATGTGGCCAAGGAAATCGGGGCGGCGCTTCCGATCGGAACGGTTATCGTGCCGGACCGGCGGACGAGCGCGGTCGTCGTTACCGGTGACGTGGATACTGTCGCGCGCGCACGGCGATTGATTGCGGCGCTCGATGCTCAGACTTTGGGTAGGGGAAGCGGAAGCGTAACTCGGGCCTATCGTCTCAGTTACATCCGCGCGGAGGATGCCATCAAGGAACTGAAAGCCCTTACCGCCGACGGATCCTATATCGCCGACACCGAACAGAATGAAGTAATTGTCGACGGGAACGACAACGTGCAAGGCACTGCTGCTTCGCTCTTCGCGACGATCGATCGTCCGAGCCCGCAGGTCATGTTCGAAGTAAGGGTCGCAGATGTAACGCCGCAAAACGATACGAGCAACTTTGGCTTGGAGTTCGGCGGAGCAAATCTCCAGGGAACGGTGACGCCGGGATCGACAACTTACGCGTTTACCAGCGGGGCGATTCCGGTAAATGTGACGCTCAACGCTTTGATCTCGCTTGGCCGGGCGCAAATTCTTGCAACGCCGAAGCTTGTAACGCTGAACAACAAGGAAGCCGATCTACTGGTCGGCGAGACGTATCCAATTGTGTTCAATACGTCGGTTCTCGGTGGACAGAATGTGCAATTCGTTGATGTCGGCGTCAAGCTACGATTGACACCGACGATAGGCGACGACGGCGTAGTGACGGCGGAGCTGCACCCGGAGTACAGCGAAATCGAGGGGATCACGTCAACCGGTTATCCGATCATTACCAATCGCAAGATCGACGCCACGCTTCGAGTCAACGACGCTCAGACCATCGTTTTGGGTGGGTTGATGATGGATACGTCGAGCCAGACGATCTCGAAAGTGCCAGGTCTCTCCGATATCCCGATCCTCGGAAAGTTCTTCCAGAATAAGCAAACCGCGCACGAACGGGACGAGATCGTCTTCTTGATTACGCCGCACGTGATCTATCCCGCTCCGCCGGCGCCAAAGAAGCCCTGATAAGACCTAATGCCCACGCGCACGCCATTGCCGCGTGGCGCGGTTAGGCGTATGCTTGATTGGTTCCGAGCCGAGTGAGGAGACACCATGAAACGTCTGTCCTTTTTTTCGTCCGCCGCGGCTGCGACGCTCGCGCCGCTGGCACTCCAAGGTTCCGCGGATGCCGATTCCGCCTTGACCGCCCCGATCACGCAGGACGAATGGAAGCCATTCGAAGAGATTGCCAAGGCCAAAGGGTCGAAGATCGAGTTCAACAACGTCCAAAAGCAGGGTGCGATGGGCGAGATCCACCTGGATATGAACATGGTCAATGCATCGATCGCCAATGCCGCTGCGCGCGCGAAGGCGGCCGGTAACATGCATCTCGCGGCGAAATTCGATCGGCTCGCCGCAAATGGCACCGCGGCACAAAAGAGCGATTTCGTCCTTGGGACGGGCAACTACTATTTCCCGGAAGACATCGCGAAAGGCGTTTCCGCGAACAGCAACAAGATCGGCCCGTGTGAGATCGTGTGCTATGCCGTCTGTGTCTGCCGGAGCACGCCGCAAACGACGGTTCAGCAGTGCCGCGACATCTGTCGCAGAATCTGTGGCGTCGGTTAGGTGATCGAAGCGTCGGAACGCGAGCCGTTCCGTGAGCTGGCGGCGCAAAAAGGTTGGACGCTGCATTTCGGCGAGGCCCGCGAGGATGAGTGCGCACCATGGATGGTCGATGTTGATTGCGCGCGTTTATCGATTGCCAATGCGATGCAGCGCGCGCGCACGCTTGGGCTGAGTGAGCTCGAGGTTCGGCTCGACGAGTTGTTGCGTGGAGGCTCCGCGGTCGAGCACGTCGACTTTGCCGCGGCGCACAAATCCGTCTACTTTTTTGCAGAAGACGTCGAGAAGATGGCCCGAGCCGGGCCGTTCGTGCCCCATCCGCGGGTCGTCCACGAACTCAGCTGGATTCGCTGTTCGCGCATGGAGGACGGATCGCAACTCTGCGCCGAGGTGACGCGACGGATCTGCGTTGTCGGCGATCCGGTGTCCGCCGACACGCGATAATTGGAGGGATTATGAAACGCCGAACGTTTGTTTCTGCGATAGCCTCGTTGCCGCTCTCGCCGTTGGCGCTGAGCGGCGCCGCAAACGCAAGCACATCCAGCTCGATGTCCGCGCCAGCCACCGCGGCCGAACGAGAACCATTCATTGCAATCGCCAAGGCGAAGGGCGTGCCCATCACCTTCAACGCATCTGCCAGCAGTATGAAAGCGGAGGGCGCGCAGAACATTCACCTTGATATGAATATGGTGAATGCGTCCATCGCGAACGCGACGGCGCGAGCCAAGGCTGCCGATCGGAGTGAGCTTGCTGCCAAATTGGAGCGGCTCGCAGCGCAAGGGACGGCGAAGCAGAAGACCGATTTTGTGATGGGCACCGGAACCTACTATTTTCCGGAAGATATTGAAAAGGCCGTGAATAAGGGCGCGTCGGCTGCAACGACTCACACCTGCCAAGTCGTCTGCTTGACGGTATGTGCTTGCTATAGCAGGCCGGGCGGCGGGACGGGTCAGGCGTGTCATCAGGTGTGCCGCCAGATCTGCAGTTAGGCCGATTTCCACAAGGAAAATGGGGCTTTTTCGATAATCCGCAGGTCAATTAGCTGCCCCCGTTTCCGAAAGGACAGTATGACCAAGAACGAGTTAGCTCGTGAGCTCGCCGAAGAATTGGAGCTCCCGCGCCGCCAGGTCGTCGACCTGATCGAAGCGATGCTGGAGAAGATCACCGACGTGCTCAAGTCGGGCGATAAAGTCCAGCTCACCCCCTTTGGCCAGTTCAAAGTTCGGGACCGCGCGGCCCGCATCGCGCGCAATCCGAAGACGGGCGAGCCGATCAAAGTCCCGGCCAAGAAAGTGCTCAAATTCATTGCCGGACGCACGTTGAAGGAAGCCGTCGGCACCGCCAAGCGCGGGAGTGCCAAGAAGTCGTCGGCCAAGAAGCCGGCGGCCAAGAAATCGACGGCGAAAAAGGCTCCTGCCCGCAAGGCCGCGCCGGCTCGCAAAGCTGCCGCGAAGAAGACCACCCGCAAAAAAGGCCGGTAAACGCTCCGCGCTTTCGTCCTTCGCAGAGCCGCCCAAACGGGCGGCTCTTGCTGTTTGTACAGGCGCGGGTCGCGCATGCCGCTAAGAGAGCCCAGGTGTTCCGCTATCTTACGGCGGGCGAATCCCACGGACCGGCGCTCGTCGGTATCCTCGACGGGCTGCCCGCGCATCTCCGGCTCGACGTCGAAAGCATCAACGAAACCTTGGCCCGGCGCCAGGGCGGCTACGGTCGCGGCGGGCGCATGAAAATCGAACGCGATGAAGTCGAATTTCTCGCCGGTGTGCGTGGCAGCGAAACGCTGGGTTCGCCAATTGCAGTGATGGTGCGCAATCGCGATTTTGAAAATGTGCGGGCGCTGATGGATCCGATCACCGGCGCCGGCAAAGCGCTTACCAATCCACGGCCCGGACACGCGGACTATGCGGGCGCACTAAAATATCGGCAGCGCGATCTGCGCAACGTGCTGGAGCGGGCAAGCGCGCGCGAAACCGCGATGCGCGTGTGCCTGGGCGCGATCTGCGCGCAGTTTCTGGAAGCGCTCGGGATACGCACGCGCAGCTACGTCCACCGTATCGGCGGTGTGGCTTCACCGGAGCTTGAAAACTTCTCGCAAGACGACGTCGAGGCGAGCGACGTCCGCAACCCAGACAAAGCGACCGAAGCGAAAATGATCGCGGCGATCGATGCCGCCAAGGCCGCGGGCGATACGCTCGGCGGTGTCTTCGTCGTGCGTGTCGACGGCGTGCCGGTCGGGATCGGCAGCAATCGGCAACCGGCGCAGCGGCTCGATGGTGTGCTCGCGGGCGCACTGATGGGCATGCAGACGGTCAAAGCCGTCGAGGTTGGTCTCGGCGCCGACGTGGCGGCGCGTCCGGGATCGGAGGCGCACGACACCTTTGCGCTCGCCGATGGCCCTTCGAGCGGCTCAGGGCAAGCTGTGGTGCGCGGCAGCAATCGCGCGGGCGGCATCGAGGGCGGCATGAGCAACGGTCAGCCGATCGTGCTGCGTGTTTCGGTCAAGCCGATTCCGACGCTGATGAAGGCCTTACCATCGGTGAATTTACACGAGCAGACCGATGCACCGGCGACGATCGTGCGCAGCGATGTTTGCGTTGTGCCCGCAGCCGGCATCGTCGGCGAAGCGATGGTGCGCCTCGCGCTCGTCGCGCCGGTCTTGGAGAAATACGGCGGGGATTCGATCGAGGAGACGCTCGATAACCTACGCCGCGCAAACGAAGCGGCGGGTGCGCTGTTTACTCCGGCAAAGGAAGGCGTGTGAGACAGCACGTCGCGCTCGTCGGATTTATGGCATCGGGCAAGTCGACCATCGGCAAGCGCCTGGCTCGCAAACTCAAGTGCGCCTTTTTTGATACCGATGATTTGGTGGTCCAGCAGCATGGCCCCATCTCCGACATCTTTTATAACGAGGGCGAAGTAGCGTTTCGCAACTACGAGCACGATGCGCTCGCGCACGTGGTGAACGACGGTGAGCCCGGCGTGGTCGCCTGCGGCGGCGGCGCGCTCAGCTTCGAGCCTTCGGCAAAGCTGCTTAAAAAGCGCACCTTTCGCGTGTTCATCAAGGTGACGCCCGAACTCGTGCTCGAGCGGCTGCGTAATAGCCGCAACGTGCGGCCGCTACTCGGCCCGACCCCGACCCTTGCGCGTATCAAATCCCTCTACACCAAACGGATGCCGCAGTACGCGCATGCGGATCTCGTCGTGGAAGCCGATGGCATGAGCACCGCTCAAGTCGTCGGGGCGATCGTTGAGTGGTTGCACAAGAAGAAGATCGAATTTTAAACGAGTCGGACTACATCGTTAACACCGATCTGCGGTATCCCATCTGCATCGGCGATGACGTCCGTCCGGCCGTGGAGTCATTTCTCAAGCATCGTGCGCAGCGCTTTGTGGTGCTGACCGACGCCCAGCGCGAGGTCTCGAAGCTCGCGCGCGACATTGGAAGATTTCCCGGCGCGATCGGCGTGCTTCCGTTCGCACTGGGCGAGGAACGCAAACGCCTTGCGACGGTCGAAAAAGTGCACGACGCACTGCTTGCTGCGGGCGCGGGACGCGATACGCTGATCGTCGGCGTCGGCGGCGGGGTCGCAAGCGACCTTTTCGGGTTTTGCGCTGCCACCTACATGCGCGGCGTCCCGTACTTGCACGTCGCGACGACGCTGGTTGCGATGGTCGACGCGGCAGTCGGCGGGAAGACCGGCGTCGACCTGCGCGGCGGCAAGAACATCGTGGGCGCGTTCAGCGATCCGGTTGCGGTTTTTGCGCATACGGCCGCGCTAAAAACGCTGCCGTACCGGCAACTGCGCGAAGGCTTGGCCGAAGTCGTCAAAGCCGCGGTCATCGAGGGGCACGAATTCTTCGAGTCGATCGAGTCGCTCGCGCCGCATGCGTTCTGGCGCTGGCCCTGGCTCGAGATCGTTGCCGAAGCGGTCAAGATCAAGACGATGATCGTTGCCGACGATCGTCAAGAAGCCGGGATGCGCGAGCTGCTCAATCTGGGCCACACCTTCGGCCACGCGCTTGAGACCGCGAGCGGCTATCGCGTTTCGCACGGCGTTGGCGTGGCACTCGGCCTGCGCGCCGCCGGATTGCTTGCGCTGGCCCTCGACCGCTATTCGGAAGAAGAGCATCTGCGCGTGCTTGCAACGATGGCGTTGCTTGGCATGCCGCTGAGCACGTCGGTCGGCGTCGAGGCGGCGCTCGCCGCGATGCAGAGCGATAAGAAGAAGCGCGCCGGCAAACTGCGCTTCGTGGTGCCGCGCACGATCGGCGACGTGGAATACGGCGTGGAGGTGCCCGAGCGCACGGTGCGCCGCGTGCTCGCGCAGTTGCGCCGCTCCCCCGAATCCTCCGGCTAGAAGATGCCCCGCGTCGTGGATGCGCTCGCGACGATTCGCTCGTCGCGCTTCGATCTGCCGCTCACCTATGATGCCGGCGGATTCGATCTGCGCATCGGCGAGGTGGTGCGCGTGCCGCTCGGCAACCGCGAAGTGCTGGCCTACATTGTAAGCGACGTCTACGATGCGGCGCCCGATCCCAAGCGCAAAGCGGTCCTTGAACGGCTCGACGTGCCGCGCGCGTTCGACGAAGAAGGACTGCATCTGGCCCGCTTCGTCGCCGAGTATTATATCTGCACGCTCGGCGAAGCGCTTTCGGCGGCCGTGCTGGCCGGCGCGCTCCCGCGCACCATCGACAGCTTCGTGCGCACGCTCGCGCAGCCGAATCCACAGCGCTATCCCTCGGTACCGGCGCGGCTCGTGCGGCTCATTTGGGAAGAACTCGCCGACGGCTTCGCTTTGGAAACCTTACTGCGCCATCCCGATGCGCGGCGCGCGGGCGATCGCGGCGCGCTCTTGCGCCATCTGCAAGCGCTGGTGCGCAGCGGCGAGTTGCGGCGCGAACGCCGCTTCGTTCAGCCCAAGACGAGTGCCTATCGCATCCGCGTCCTGTATCCGGGCGCCGCCGAAATTCGCGGGAGCAAAGCGCAGGCGCTGGTCACCTTCGTGCGCGAGCAGCCCGGCGTTCCGCGAGCCGATGCGCTGCTCGCCGGATTCTCGAACGCGGTGATCGCGCGCGCGGTTAAAGCCGGCGCGATCGAAGAGCGTGAGGTCGAGCCCGCGCATGCACGATCGTATGCGCCGCTCGGAGATGCGCCGTTTCCGCCGACGGCCGAGCAGAATGCTGCACTCGAGCGACTCGAGACTGCGCTCGACGGTCAGGCATTCGCGGAACTGCTGGTTTTCGGGGTGACCGGCAGCGGCAAGACCTATGTCTACGTCGAGGCGATCAAACGGGTGGTGCGCGAGGGCGGGCGCGCGATCGTGCTGGTGCCGGAGATCTCGCTCACCCCGCAGACGGCGCGGCGTTTCGAAGAGACCTTCGGCGATCGAGTAGCCGTGTTGCACTCGGCCCTTTCGGAACGCGAGCGTTTCGACGCGTGGCAAGCCTGCGCGCGCGGCGAGATCGACGTGGTGGTCGGAGCGCGCAGTGCGATCTTCGCCCCGCTGCCGAAGGTGCGGCTCTGCGTGGTCGACGAGGCGCACGAGACCTCGTACAAACAAGAGACCGTTCCGCGCTATCACGCGCTGACGGTCGCGCGCGAGCGGATGCGTGCGGCGGGTGGCGTGCTCGTGCTCGGCAGCGCGACGCCGCCGCTCGAGAGCTACGAATCGGCGCTACGCGGCAAGGTCGAGCTCGTAACGCTGCGCACCCGCGCGACCGCGCAGCCGATGCCGCGCGTGCACATCGTCGATCTGGCCAAGGAATTCGAAACCGGCAACAAGCGGATCTTTTCGACGGCGCTTGCGCAGGCGCTCGGACAACGGATCGAGCGCAGGGAGAAAACGGTGCTCTTCGTCAATCGCCGCGGGAGCGGCGGGTTCGTGCTCTGCCGCAGTTGCGGTCACGTGCCGCAATGCCCGCGCTGTGACGTCTCGCTGACCGCGCATCGCAGCGAAGGGCTTCTGCGCTGTCACTACTGTGATTTCCAAATGCCGCTGCCGAAGGTCTGTCCGGAATGCAAACTCGAGACGATCCGGGAGTTTGGGGTCGGTACCGAACGCGTGGTCGAAGAAGTGGCGCGTCTTTATCCCAATGCTCGCGTCGTGCGGATGGACTCCGACACGACGACCCGCGTGGGCGATCACGCGCGCCTGCTCACCGAATTCGGCGAGCGCGGCGACGTCCTGGTCGGCACGCAGATGGTCGCGAAGGGCCTGGACTTCCCGACGGTGACTCTCGTCGGTGTTGTGGCGGCCGACGTCGGCCTACACATTCCCGACTATCGCGCGGCGGAGCGTACGTTCGATTTGGTTGCGCAAGTGTGTGGGCGCAGTGGCCGCGCGAGCGCCGGCGAGGCAATCGTGCAGACGTACTCGCCGACTCACCCGGCAATCGTGTTCGCCGCCGCGCATGACTACGACGGCTTCGCCAAGGGCGAACTCGCGCAGCGCCGGGAATTGCGCTACCCGCCGTTCTCGCGCCTGGTCTACCTCGGCGTGATCGGTCGCAGCCGAAAAAGCGCGCACGACGCGGCGGATCGCTACGCCGAAATCCTACGTGCGGAAGACGTTGGCGAGGTCTTGGGGCCGGCGCCCTATCCGATCGCGCGGGTCAACAACGAGTGGCGCTTTCGGATTGCGATCAAGTCCCGCACCCCCAAGCCCCTCCGCGCCGTCATTAGGTCAAAAGTCCTACCGTCGGCACAGGCCGAGCGTGCCGCGCGTTTGGCGATAAACGTCGATCCGTAAGTCGAGGTCTTTTGTCAGCAAATCAGAAGTCCGTTTGTCAGCTTTTTTGGGTTGCATGAAACTATGAGTTCAGAGCTGGTGCCAAGTCCGGATGATCTGTTTCGCGCGGCTCGCTATACAGAATGTTTGAGCGCGACCGAAGGCGACGACAGCCATGAAGCCCATCTCCTACGGGCGCGGGTCTATCTGCAGATGGATCGTGCGGAGGACGCTCTTACCGAGCTAAGCGGGATTAGTGCGTTGGAGGGTGATCTCGCAGCAACGGCGGGCGCGCTTCGCTGCCGGGCGTTGAACATGTTACGCAGCTGGGACGCCACAGACGCGTGGCTGTCGACGGCGGCCTCATCCTGCGGAGCACTTTCGGCCGTCGGCCGTTCTGAAATCGCGATCGCACGAGGTTTTGTTGCAATGCACCGTGGTCGAACAGATGCGATCTACGAAGCGGCAGAAATGATCGAGGTGGACGCGGGCCCCTGGTACGCGTCGTGGAAGTTACATCTGATCGCATGGGCTGCCGCGTCCCACGATGACTACGTCGAACACGGCCGTCGGTTGGAGCAGCTAGCCCGTTTTATGTTGGAGAATCCGGCTGCGCTCGACGTCATGTTGTTGGCTCGGTGCGCAGGGGGCCTTGCGTTTGTCGCACGCGAGATGTTTTCGATTCCTCGGTTTGAATTTGCCGTTCGTCTGGAAGAGCAGATACCGTGGACGCGGGAGACGCGAGAATTCCGCTTTCAGGTTAAGCGTGCGCTCGCGTGGGCGCATGCGCTTCATGGCTCGGCGCGCACCGCGCACCGCCTAATCTTTGAGCTCATCGATCAAGTGCCATCGCCCGGTTGGCGTCCGCTCCTCTACAGCGATCAGGCGCACTTCGTTCGGGCAACCGGCTGTGATGAGATTCTCGAGCCGCTGCTCGAGCGTGCGATCGAATATTCGAAGGAGATTAGTTGGGACTCAGAGGGCGAAGAGCGTGCAGGATTGCTGAGCCTCATCGTGGTCGCTACGGGGAGCAATGTCGCGGCCGCGCGTTCGTTGATGACTATCTACGATTCGATTACAACCAAACTGTCGCAAAAGTTAGCCATTGCGCACAATCGTCATCTGCGCGCAGCAGAAGACCATGCGCGCGGAACAGTCCTCGTTGGCGAAGGCAACGAGCGCGAGGGCGGGCATCTGTTGAAGGAAGCGTACGATGCGAACGTGCGCTTCGGATTCTCGTGGCGTCCCGCATTTATTGCGTTGCAGCTGCACATGCTAACTAGAGATGATGCTTGGTTGCGAATAGCAGAGGAGGCCATCGCCGAATTCCCGGAGAGTGCGATCGGTCGCGAGATCCGCCGGCGGGCGCGGGGGTCGGCTGATCCGCGACTGGCTTCCCTCTCGCCGGCGCAGCGGCGCGTATTCGAACTCATCTGTCACGGAAAGTCGAATAAGGAAATTGCCTCGGCGTTAAAGATTTCCGTCAACACAGCGCGCAATCACGTCGCGGCGGTTCTTACGCGGTTTGGCGTGCAATCGCGCGCACAACTCGCAGCAGTAGCGCGAGAATCAGGGCTGTTGACCTGAGAACGGGGAGCGTCGGCGGAGTGCTCGGCCCCGCACCGCACCCAATCGCCTGCGTGACAGCGAGTGGCGCTTCCGCGCGGCGATCAAATCGTGCACACCGGGGGACGTCCGCCTCCGGCGCTGTCACCGACGGCCTTAGCGACGTGTACGATGAAACAGGCACGAATCTGCTCGGTTCGTTCGGCTACAGTACGGCAACGAGTGACCTTGAACTAAATGGCGCTTCAGCCGACTCCGCGCTCGAAAAGGCGGGTTTCACGGCCGCACAAATATCGAGCGTTGAGCAATCGGTGAAAGCAAACGCAGGTTGGGATCCTTCCAACGCTACCGGCACCAGCGTGAAACAAGCTCTGATTGAGCTGGAACTCAGCCAAAGTAATAACAGTCAGGGAACCGTAAGCACCGGCGTTTACGATAAGAACGGAACCTTCGTTGGCAGCTTCGCTGGCTACCAAGGCAACTATTGGGACTTTGGGCAAAGTGGAATCACAAGCGAGTTTCCAACGTCGTATCTTGAAGCGAGTGGAATAACCGACGCGGAGCAATTCCAAGCGGAGCGGCTAACAACGGCGGGGGTGCCGTACGCGCCGGCAGATTACACCAACCTCCTCGACGTCGACCAGGCTCTCTCGGCGTACCTACTCGACCAGGGCACACAATCGACCTTGGTGGGCGCGGCAGACGTCGTAAGCGGCGAATTTGATGGGAACATTGGTGTCGACTCCGCCACTGGGCAATTGGCGATAGAAACCAATGGAACCGTTGTTGACTGGAGCAACGTTCTGGCCGCGCAGTTTGGGCTGAGTCAGACAACAATAACAACAGCGCAATTGCTCTGGACCAGTTCTTCGGCCGAGCTCTCGGCGAGCCAAGAATCGACGTTGGCGCAGGTCGCGGACGATCTTGAGGCCGACCTGCTGAATAGCTCAAACAATCCGTTTGCTAATCTAACACCAACACAAGTCGCGCA
>Ga0302177_10001262_pt1 | contig 18343 bp, 11 predicted proteins | sample I_Palsa_E1_2_FD_198780 | JGI IMG/M metagenome (GOLD analysis project Ga0302177, IMG submission 198780) | Peat permafrost microbial communities from Stordalen Mire near Abisko, Sweden - I_Palsa_E1_2 | ecosystem: Environmental > Terrestrial > Soil > Palsa > Peat permafrost | place: Sweden... | reverse complement strand
GGCTGGTTTTATCGGTCCGAGTATGAGGAAAGCACGACGCGTGGTAGGTGTTCCTTGTCTGTCTCCGCCGTTTCCGGCTTCGTGCCCGATTAGGTTCACCATGACAATCGTCGGCTCTCCTACCTCACAGATCCACCGTGCAGGATTACCGCAGCGGGTTCCTCAAGCGTGACTCGCGGCACCAGTCCAAGTAATGATGGATCCGTGGTCGCAAGAGCGGGTGTCGCCGGAGGATTGCTGCAAATTTCTCCCACGTTATCCCGTTTCCACGAGTGCGTCGACTGAGCCACTTCCGCCAGATATGACAGACCTCCTGATAATAAGAGGTGTTCCTCTTGGTGTGGGGGGAGATGGGGAGCTCTCTTGGGTTCCCGGCCAATCTCTTTGGAAGCTTGCCCCGGGCTGGGGACTCCGGCGACTCCGGCACGACCTCGCTGTAACGGTCGCTGCCAGGTGCTGCCTTCCGCTAGGCTAAAGGCGTCGGCGTCGCGACGATACTAAGATTTGGATTAAGAGGTTTCTCTAACTCATCATCAGTTCCTCCTCTTCCGAACTTCCCAACGCGATAGCCTGCGCCGTCACCACCCCATCCCTTCTCCGGCAGCCCGCCGCGGCTTCAAAATTCCCATTCCGTGAAACCAGCAAAAATCACCTATTGAATCGTATCAATAGACGTGTTATCCCTCTTTACTCCCGACCTTAGGGTTCAGGAGTAAGCACCAAGGAGCACAAGGGAGCACCATGAACTCCGCAACCCCAACGCGCCTGCTGCCGCAGTTGTTTGCCATCGTATTTCTTGGCTCGCACTTCCTGCTCGCCGTCGACCCCGCCGCGACGCAGACAACCAGCAAACTTCTTCTCCACGACCATTGGACCATCCAATCTTCCGCAAAAATCGACGCCCGCGGCGAGGAGATCTCCACCTCCGCATTCATTCCGCAAGGATGGCACGACGCCACCGCTCCCACCACCGTGGTCGCAGCTCTGGTAAACGACAAAACCCTGCCCGGTCCGTTCTTCGCCATGAACCTTCGCCAGCTTCCCGGCGTAACTTACCCCGTCGGCAAGAATTTTTCCAACATCCCCATGCAGCCCGATAGCCCTTACGCCGTCTCCTGGTGGTATCGCAAACGGTTCACCACTCCTGATTCTTACACTGGGAAAACCGTCTGGCTGAATTTTAAAGGCATCAACTACCGCGCGAATATTTGGCTTAACGGAAAACAGATCGCCAACTCCAACCATGTTGCCGGCGCCTGGCGCACTTACGAATTCAACATCACAGAATCACTGAAACCCGGTGCCGACAATGTTCTCGCAGTCCAGGTCTTCGCGCCCACCGAGAACGATCTCGCCATTACCTTCGTCGACTGGAATCCAGCGCCTCCCGATAAAAACATGGGACTGTGGCGCGAGGTTTATCTGACCACCAGCGGCCCGGTCGCCCTGCGCTATCCCACCGTGGTGTCGAAGCTGAACCTGCCCACCACGTATAGCGCGCAACTCACCCTCACCGCGCAACTCAAGAACGCCGTCGGTCATGCGGTGAAGGGTAAGTTGAAGGCGCAGATCACGAACATCGTCCGCAGCAAGCTTGAAGTCCGGCAACTCGATCTCGAGGTAGAACTCGGCTCTAACGAAACAAGAGACGTGACCCTCACTCCCGACAAGTTCGAGCAGCTTACCATTGAGCACCCGCAACTCTGGTGGCCGGCGCAGATGGGTGAGCCGCATCTCTACGGGCTTGACGTGGATTTCGAAATCGATGGTGCGGTCAGCGACCATTCTCATTCCGAGTTCGGCATTCGCCAGGTCACTTCCGAAGTCAACGCCACTGGCGGCCGCGCCTTCCACATTAACGGCAAGAACATCCTCATCCGCGGCGGCGGCTGGACCACCGACATGATGCTGCGCGAAGACTCTCAGCGCCTCGAGGACGAGTTTCGCTACGTTCGCGACATGGGCCTCAATACCATCCGTCTCGAGGGCAAGCTCGAAACTGAGGAATTCTTCGATCTTGCCGACCGTCAGGGAATCCTGATCATGGCGGGTTGGTGCTGCTGCGATTTCTGGGAGCGTTGGCCGCGCTGGCAGCGTCAGGATTTTGACATCGCACAGCAATCCTTGCGTGACCAGATCTACCGGCTGCGCAGCCACCCCAGCCTCGTCATGTGGCTCAACGGCAGCGACAACCCGCCTCCGCCCGATGTCGAGCAGATGTACCTGAACATCGAAAAGCAGCTCCAGTGGCCTAACCCCGTGGTCTCTTCCGCCACCGGTAAAGCCACCAGCGTCACCGGGAAGAGCGGCGTCAAAATGACCGGCCCCTATGAGTATGTAGCTCCCAGCTATTGGGAGCAGGACACTCTCGCCGGACAGCTCAACCGGAAGCAATGCAACCCCGGCGGCTGCGGCGGAGCCTACGGCTTCAACACTGAAACCAGCATGGGGCCCGCCGTTCCGCCCCTCGAAAGCATTCGCGCCATGGTCGGCGAAGATCACCTCTGGCCCATCGACGATGTTTGGAACTTCCACGCTGGCGGCGGGGAGTTCAAAGACCTCCACGTCTTTAGCGATGCCCTCGCCCGCCGCTACGGCAAATCGGACAACGCCGAAGACTTTGCCTTCAAGTCACAACTGCAGACTTACGAAGGCGTCCGCGCCATGTACGAGGCTTACAGCCGCAATAAATATCAATCCACCGGCGTCATACAGTGGATGCTGAACAACGCCTGGCCTTCCATGATCTGGCATTTGTACGATTTTTATCTGCGCCCCGGTGGCGGCTATTACGGCGCCAAGCGAGCCCTGGAAGCGCTCCACCCGCTCTACGGCTACGACGATCATTCCATCTGGCTCGTCAGCAGCCAGTATGAAGACGCCAAAGGCCTGAAACTTACGACCAGGATTTACAACCTCGATATGACCGAAAAGTTTTCCCACCAGGACTCTCTCGACGCGCCCGCCGATAGCACCGCCAAGGTCTTCACCCTGCCCGAGTTGAACGGTCTCAGTCCCGTTTACTTCCTGGTGCTGCGCTTGGCCGACTCCTCCGGCAAACTCGTAGGCTCGAATATCTACTGGCTCTCGGCCAAACCTGAAACCCTCGATTGGAAGAAATCCAACTGGTGGATGACCCCTACTAGTTCTTTCGCCGACTACACTGCCCTTTCGCAGTTGTCCAAGGTAAAGCTGAAAGTGATCGATCACACCGAGCGCCACGGCGAAAACTCCATCACGAACGTAACGCTCCAAAATCCGAGCGCAACCCTGGCATTCTTCGTTCGCCTCAAAGTAAAACGCGAAAATGGCAATAGCGATGACGAGATTTTGCCCGTCCTGTGGGAGGACAATTACATCTCCCTGCTACCCGGCGAGAAGCGCGAACTCACCGCTACCTATCGCGCCAGCGAACTAGGATCGTCCAAAGCCGTGGTCGAAGTTACAGGCTGGAACATCGAGTAACCGTGTAAGCAAGGCCGCATGAGAATAGCGAGCTACTAGGCCATGTGGAGACAGCCGCCTCGGCTGTCCGCCGAGCGAAGCGAAATTCGCCACACTCATTCCAAACTTTTCCACAGCACTCTTCCCCAAACCTGTGACCAATGACCTTGCGCCTAACGCAACATCCCCATTAGTGTTGAAATTTCAAGGCTGGGAGGTTGTGCAACGCGGTTCTAGGAAAATGCCCGGCCCCCTGCAACGTTCCCATGTGAGTAAGGGACGGGGGGACAACATCTCATCAGGACGCTCGATAGGCTACCCTGGATAGCCCAGGGCCTGTGTCCGGTGTCGGCGGTGATCACTGCCGTTAAATAAATCGCACGCTTTGGTGACAGTAAGGAAGTGAGAAATAAGAAAGTAGAAAGTAGAAAAGTAGAAAGGATAAACGAGGACAAAGGGCCCACTCAATCCTATGTCGCCCGATGACGCGAATGTCATTACGCATGTTGTGAGACCGACAGAACATTCCCGTCGGGATCCTTGAACCATGCCACTTTGTCCCCAGTCGGCGCGGTCCATATCCCCAATCGATCCTGTTCGAAAAACCCGAAGCGCTCGAACCCTACACCTTTCCCTTGCATTTCCTCCACGATTTTCTCGATGTCCGTCACTTGCCATCCCAGAATTGTGAACGGAGCCGGTTTGAAATCCGGTGCCTTCCCTATCCGAACCATGATCCCGTTCGCATCCAGCACCAGCGCGAAGCCACCGTCTTTCACAAACCGGAGCCCCAGCACCCCTTCATAAAATGTCCGAGCCTTCGCCGCGTCTTTGGTAGGAACAAAAGCCACAATATCGATCGACCCAAGCATCGAAATCTCCTCATCTAGCGGGGCGCCGAATATTGCCCCGCCCTACGCACCTGCCGCAAACTTGGTCTTCAAATTACCCAATGACCCGATTGCCAAATTACCCAATGCCCCTTATTCCTCCGGCGGTAACTCGAAGTCGACCAGATTGCCTCGAAAGCCCTTGGTCTTCCACGCGCCTACGGCGATTCCCAATACCATCCAGATCGCCCCGAAGACCAAAGCTTTCGGACTCAAGCTAATCCAGAGAAAAAAACAGATTACGAAGCCCAGAACAGGCGGACCCAAATTGCTAAACTTCTTTTCCTGTTCGTGCAAGTAGTAGCGCACGAATGCCGCAGCATTGACGCCCATGAAGGCGATAAGCGCCCCGAAATTGAGCAGGTTCGCACCCAGATCATAGCCAGTCGTGGCCCCAGCCAGCGCTGGAAGCAGAAATGCACCGGCTAAGGCGAGCACTCCTACAAACAGGACATTGTTTCGCGGAACTCGCCGCTTGGCGTCAATTGCGCCAAAGAAGGATTTCGGTAAAGCGTTACTGCGTCCCATGCCATAGAGCAGGCGAGCCGCGCCCAGTTGCGCGCCCATGCCGGAGCCAAAGTTCGCGACCACCAGCGTGAACCCGACAATGGCAAAGAGCGGCGCCCATGCGCGTCCCGCCACGAAAGTAAAAGCCGTGTCCGTGTTCGGATACGGTTCAGAGGCCGGCCAAATCAGCTGAGCAGCATACACCTGGAAGGCCGACAGAATCCCGATCACGACACAGACCAGTACCGTCGCCAGCAGAATGTTTCGCCGCGGATTCTCCGCTTCCTCCGAGAGCGTGGAGATGCCATCAAAACCGATGTAGGTGAGCACGGCAACGGAGGTGCCACCCAGCACCGCCTTCGTGTTCCAACTCGCAGGATCGTAAAAGGGCCGCGTAAAGAACGCCGAACCATCATGCGGGTGGCCAAAAATGTAGCGCGCGGCCGCCACGAAAAAAATGGCAATCACCACTCCCATTCCCGCAGCCAGAGCCGTATTTACCCGAGCGGAAGTTTTCACCCCTTGAACATTCAGGGCCGTAAACACCAGCGCGAAGAAAACCGCCCACGCCGCATACGAGACGCCGGGTGCGAACACGTGGGCCTGTTGGCTGATCCAGATAATGCAGATCATGGGATTGAGAAGATAATCCATAACCATGCTCCAGCCCGTTACGTAGCCCAGCGCCGGATTGATCTCCTGGCCCACGTAAGTGAACGCCGACCCCGCGCTGGGATAGGCCCGCGCCATCTTGCCGTAGCTGATCGCTGTGAAAAGCATCGCAACCATCGCGATCAGAATCGTGGTGACAACGTGACCATGGCCGCGATTGCTGAGAACTCCGAACACCGACATGGGCGCAACCGGCTGAATTACGATCACGCCGTAGAGGATCAAATCCCAAAGCGTAAGCGTGCGCCGCAAGCGCGGCCCCGCCGATTGGGAGACAGTGGTAGCAGTTTCCATAGGTCCGCCTATTGAATGATGCGAGGGGCGAAAATGTCAATGTTAAAACGATTTTATAGAGGGCGGTTTCCGCAATGCCCCGTGCCCTTCCGCAAGGAATACACGCTTGGGGAGTTCAGCTGCCTGAGGCGCGCGTGGGTTCATGCGCGAGCGGGCATCGCGGAGGTGTTCCGTAGCCGGTTCGTGCGTGCCTGCAACAGCCAGGCCGAATCGGGGCATGTTGGCGTAGACGGACTCATATTGACCGCTCGCAACCTGGTAGGTTTTCGTGCCAGATGCCGACACTTCCATCTGAGCCCGCGCTTTGGTTGAAGGCCGTCCACGCGCGTAGGCGGGTAGCATCGCGTGATTGGGCGTATACGGCGTATACAACGAGATGGTCGAAGCTGCGCCACTATTGCGTGAGCATGATCCCGCGCCAGTAAACCGAGGAGTAGGCCGCCAGGAGCCCGAGAGACGGGTTGGCGTAGAGCTCTCCTAGCATGGGACCCATGGCCTTGGCGACGGGGAGCCATTTGCTGACAGCGAGCAACAGGTTGATGCGGAATCCAATGAGAAACACTACGAACGGGCCTTCGATAGTGGTGGTGTAACGGCGTGGAAATAGATTCGGCATAGAGTGAAACTATAGTGCTCCACAATCTCGGGGCCAAGGTTAAGATATCCAGGCCCGAGCGAACCTCCTCGAGGCCAAGCATCGGCCGCGTGAGAATCGAGCAACAGCCCGACTATTTCGAGGCGCCGTAATCGAACCAGTACCCGCGCTGCTCGTTTCCCGACATGTGACGCGTGTTGTATTCCAGAAGATAATTCACATGCATATCATCGAGCGGGAATGACCTCTGCGGCGTATACGGATACTCGCCCATGCTCAAGAACGGCAGCGGCGCAACGTAGTTGCCTTCCGCGGCGTAAAAGTCCATGTCTTTCTCATAGCCGTTGGCCGCGAAGAAATAATCTCGCACCCAGCCCTGGGGTAGCGCAGGCAATTTCGATGGATCGAAGTCGAGACGCACCTCGTCTCCCGAGCCGAATACCACCGGCTGATCGTCGAGCCCAGTAACCAGCGGCAAGACGTCGCCATAACGCGTGTAAGTCCCCGCGGGACGCGTGTAAGGTCCGGTCGCGCTGGTCTTCTCGTAAATGTATTGCACGTTCCCCGGTGGCATGCCTTCGATCTTCAGCGGGAATCCATGAAATCCAAGATCCGCACGCACGAGCGGAACGTCAGTCATGCGGAAACAGGGGTTTGGGAGATCGTTCGCTCCGCTTGAAGAACGGCTGCGCTCAGGAGAACGCCTTCCCGACAGAGAACCGCCGGTGCTATCAGCGGTTGCGTCATCCCGAAGCCCCGCGCTTTCACGGGCGGGGCGAGGGATCTCCTGCGCAACGTCCTGTGCGGTCTGATTGATCAGAATGTTGTCCCAGTAAATCTGCAGATTCGTCGTGATACGAATCTTCCGCGTGCCCTGCGGCAGTTTGCCGCTGAGATCGGCGGTGATGGTGCGCGGCCCGCCCGCGGGAAAACCCATGTCGTCGATCACGCGCACCCAGGTGGCATTCGCAGCTTTTTCATTTCCAACCAGCGCTTCAACATAAGGAGCGATCGCATGCACCCCGGCCTGTGACGCGGCATACATGCTATTAGCTGAAAAGTATTCCACTTCGCCATGCAGTAGCAGCCACAATGGACCGCCGCGGTAAGCCTCCCCCAGATCGAGCTCCAAACTATGCGGAGTGACAAAGCCCTGAAAATTCGTCAAGGCAAAGTCGCCGAAGTAACGATGCGCCAAAAGATCGGGCAACACGTTGTGCCCGTGTTCATCCCACGCGCCCGCGGGCGGTCGCGCATCTTTACTCTTGCTCACCACCAGCTTGAATTGCGGATAAGGAGGGTTCGAAGCGAAATACTCATTGGGATACACGTCCACATCGGCCGGATGATCCACCGCCAACACCCGCACTTGATCGAGATAGACGGCTTCCTCCAGCGGCTCCATGAAGCGGAAGCTGAGCTTCCCGGCTTTCTCTCGACTCATGTTGCGATCGATCTTGATGTATTCAACGGGACGCGGAATGTCGCGCTGCCCGGGTCCAATCCAGTGCCCGACGACGCCGGCACCCAGCATATCGGCGACCAGTTCGTAACGCTCGCCATTCCACACAAACAGCGTGGGGCAGGAGCTGCCGCGCCGGTCGATCTCGAGAAAGTTCTGTTGCCTGTCGCCGGCCACATTGATTTCGTCCTGCAACACGCCCGTAGGCCAAGTCATGCGCACGATGTCCGCTTCGTTGGCATCGCCGAGGCCGACGACGATATCGGTAGAATTCTGTCCCAGGTATCCGTTTGAGCCCGCGATCTCAAACTTCTGCCGGTTTCCGCCAGCAAACACTTCCACCTTAGTGCCGATGGCGCTCTTATTATCGTTCAATCCCTTGAGCGAAAGGCGCAGCCAGTGATTCTGATTGCCGCCCTCGTTGCGCAACAGTATGGCCGGGCCATAATTCTGGGTGATCAGCAGGTCGGTGGCGCCGTCGCCGTCGTAATCGCCGGTGATGATGGCGCGCGGATCTTTCAGTAGAATCTTGTCGAGACCAACGTCCGCGGTGACGTCCTTGAAGCCGTCAGACCCCAGATTGCGAAAGAGTTTAATTTCACCCTTGCCGTCTTTAGTCTCGCCGACGGCAACCAGATCGACCCAGCCATCGTTGTCATAGTCAAAAGCAGCGACGCCGAAGGCACGGACCCAGTTCGTCTCTGGTAGTTCAACCTGCTCGAATGATTTGCCGTGATTGTTGCGCCAGAGAGTGACCGCGGCTTCGCCTTTGGCGGGCCACCAGTGGGTGAAGACCAGATCCATCCAGCCGTCGTGATCGAAGTCGAGCGCGGCAACTCCGACAGTTTTAACGGAGTCGAAGTTAGCTGACGGTCGCCGAACCTTAAATTTTCCTTCTCGCGGATTCTCGAAGATTGCCGCTGAGCCGTGCCATCCGGTGGCCACTATATCTACCGCACGGTCATTGTTGTAATCCGTGCCAATCGCGGAGGTGCTCGACGCGGGAGATGACAGTCCGGTAACGTCGGTGACTTCCGTAAACGCTCCGTCGCCATCGTTGCGCCACATTCGGTTGCCTGGCAGACCATCATCATGAAGGATCTGATCGGGCGGCATCGCAGGAGGTGGGTGCAGCATATTGTCCGGGGGGTACTTCCGAATTGGTTCCGCTATCGTTGGGTTCGTGGCCTCCGAAACGTATAGGTCAAGATCACCATCGTGGTCGTAATCGATGAAAGTGAGGCCTGCGTTAGGGCCAGTGCTCCTGATGCCAGCACGATCAGTTACGTCCTTGAAGGTTCCGTTCTTCTCGTTATGAAGCAGCATGACTCGGCCATCAAAACTCACCGCCAAGTCTGTTGCGCCGTCGTTGTCATAATCGCCGGCCGTACAACCCACGCCACGCAGGCTCGGATCCAGCCCTGCTTTCTTCGTTACGTCTTCAAATTTCCCGCTTCCGAGGTTGCGGTAGAGTCCGAGGCCGCCCTCCGGTCCGTTGGCAGCCACAAAAATGTCTATCCGGCCATCGCCGTCATAGTCGAGAAAACATGCTCCAGGGTTGAGCAGGATCGCTTGCGGATGGAATGTTCCAGTCTGCAGAGGCAGGACCTTGCTTACAATCCCCGCCTCCTTCGTCACATCCACAAACTGCACCTTGATCTGCGCGGGGGGCCTCAGCTGCGCTTGTGGCGATTCGACCGCTCGCGAGTACTGGCCCTGCTCGCCGTAAGCCAAGCTTATGGGCGCTCCAATTTTGTTTTGCGTGATGTACTGGAATTTCTTCAGGTGTTCACGAGCGTGGTCGATATCGGTCGATTGCTGGTAGGCCCGCGACAATCCGAATTCGGCCGAGGCGTGCAGCGGGTTGAGTTGCAGCGCGTGCTGAAAGGCTTCAATGGCCTGCGGAAACTGCTTATCCTGCACGTAGGCCGTGCCCAGAAAATACCAGGTGTCGGCGTCGTTCGGGTCGATCCCGATCACGTGATGGAAGGCATCAATTGCAGCGGGAGCGGCGCCGGTATTCTTGGCGAGCAGGCCCAGGTTGTACCAGGCGTTCGGACTCCTGGGATCTTGCTTGACCGCATTTTCGAGCGCGGCCTTGGCTTCGTCGATCTTCTGCAGGTTCAGGAGTGCGATGCCTTGATTCAGTTGCGCGATCGTCAGCTTAGGATCGAGGGACGCGGCTTCCCGGAAAGCCTTGAGTCCCTTCTCAAAAAGCTGCTGGTTCATGTAGGCTGCGCCCAGATTGTTCAGGCGCGCGGCCTCGGCGGGATTCGGCTTCAACTGCGTCTGCGGAGCGGTCGCGAATATACCAAAGACCGCCAGCACTATGCCGGCAAAAACGACAGGAATTCTGGGGGTCATCTGATTAAGGATTTAAACACAGAGGACACGCGAGAACACAGGTTAAAGCGACAACTTTCTGGGAATGGACAGCAGGTTCCTCGTAGCATTTGCTCGTATTCGGCAAATTCGTCGCGCTTTTCACGCAATCGGAGGCATCTTCCCCGTTCCGCACTGCTTTTCGAGGGTTGCAGCGACCGATAAAACCTGCTCTTCTTGCCAGGGACGCCCGACGATCTGCACCCCGATGGGCAGGCCTTCCGCCGAGTGACTGAGCGGAACCACCGCGGCTGGATTTCCTAACAGGTTGAAGAAAGCGGTATAGCTCCACGCATCGAGATACTGGACGGTTTTGCCTTCGACCAGCCAAACGCGCTCTCCGTGCCGGAACGCCGGGATTGCCGCCACCGGGCACAGCAGTATGGGATACCGGCCCATCTGCGCGAAGAATTTCGCGCGGGCAGCATCGCGGCGAATCCATGTGTCGAGCAGAGTCTGAGCGGTGAGTGCTGGCTCTCGGGCGGACCATTCCAGAAACTGTCGCAGGATTGGACTGAGATCGGATTCGCGGCCTTGGAACATTGGACGGAGAAGCATTCCACCCGCGACCACAAAGAGCTTACGCCATAGCTCGCGGGCTTCATCGAGTCCCTCGGGCTGAAAGTGTTGCACGCGAAATCCAGCGCTGCGCAAGGCTTTTGCAGCAGCGCGAACCGCCGCCCGGGTTTCCGGAGTGACTGGCGTGCGTGCATCATCTTCGAAGTAGCCGATGCAGAGTTTCTTAACTTCGCCCTCGTCGGGCCAGCGCAACGGCGCCGGGGCAGCACAAGTATCGCCATCATCCGGACCTTGCATCGCTTCGAAAAGAACTTTCAGGTCGGCAATGGTGCGAGCCATTGGTCCCGCGACGCCGAGCAGGGCGAAGGGCCCAGCCGAGGCGGGATAATGGCCGGTGGAAGGGATTCGCCCCGGCGTCGGCTTCAGACCGCAGACGCCGCTGAAGTGCGCCGGGACGCGAATGGAACCGCCGCCGTCGCTGCCTACTCCGGCGGCGGACATTCCTGTGGCGACCGCGGCGGCTTCGCCGCCACTTGATCCGCCGGGAGTGCGATCCAAATCCCATGGGCTGTTGGTGCGACCATAGAGCAGATTGTCGGTCTCCCACGCCATGAGGAGTTCGGGCGTGTTCGTGGTGCCCAGAATAATCGCGCCGGCCTTCTTGAGGCGAGCGACGAGCGGCGCATCTTCTCGCGCGACAAATCCGGCGCGCAACCGGGATCCGGCCTCGCAGCGCAGGCCAGCCACGCTGATTGAACTTTTGATGCTGACGGGGACGCCGTGCAAAGGTCCGAGTCTCTTTTTCCGCGTGACCGCGACCTCCGCCTGACGAGCTGCGCGGCGGGCGCGTTCGGCATCGACTTGAACGAAGGCGTTGAGTTTCGTATTAAGTTTTTCGATCTGCGCGAGATGCGCCTCAAGCAGTTCAACCGGAGAGATTTTTTTCTTGCGGATTTGCGCCGCCATCGTGACGACGGAAAGAAAATTTGATTCAGTCATACGGGATAGCCTCAGGTTTTGCCTTGCAGGGCGCGATCGAGCATTTGCTTCTCTGTCGCGGTGAGGGAGCGATGCTGGCCTCTCGGGAGGTCGCCCAACTGCAATGGCCCAATGGCGACGCGCACCAGTCGAAGCACCTCGACACTCAGGCTTTCCATGATGCGACGGATCTGGCGATTCTTGCCCTCATCGAGGACAATTTCGATCCAACAGTTCTTTTTACCCGCGCGCAGTGGACGTGCCTGCTTTACACGCAGCAGTTCAACTGCCTGTTTGACCTTCACTCCACGGACCAGAGCATGAATAAAAGCCTCGTTCGGGACGATTGCGATTTGCACGTGATACGTCTTGTCTAGATGCGTTTCGGGCGCGGCGATGCGCGCGCCCCACTCGGAGTCGTTGGTCAGAAGCAGCAGCCCCTCGCTGGCTTTATCCAGGCGACCGACGGGCGCAACCCAGGCCTGCTCTTTTTCTGTTGAACCGGTTTTCCCGGAGTAATCCTGGTTCAGGTAATCCCGGTTCAGGATCGTGTACACGGTTTCGCGGCCTTCTTCGTCGAACGCGGTAGTCACGACGCCTCGCGGCTTGTTCATCATCAGATAGATTTTCTTCCGCGCCTCAACCAGCTTTTCGTCTACGGCAATCTGATGCAATTTCCCGGACACAGGCGCCTCGGGATCGCGACAAATATTTCCGTTGAGGCTCACACGGCCGGCGCGAATCAGCTCCGCCGCATGCGATCGCGAACAATAGCCAAGCTTCGACAAGGCGCGCGCCAGGCCGGCTCGGCGAATTGTATGGTTCGCTCTCACTTTCGTCCGTTCCATGCTAACCGAGAACTCGATTGGACCCGGGGAAGGCGTCGTCCGCCTCCGCTCGGGACGAACGCAGCGAGCAAGATACGACTCGCCGAGGTTACGCTGTCCAAGTCCGACGGCACTTGATAGGATGTTGTCCGTCAAAGGAGAGGTCATGGTTCAGCAACATCCTCCCCGGTTCTTGAAGATCGTGGACGACGCGAGAACCCGGGTACGCGAAACCAACGTCGAGCAAGTGAAAAAAAGAATTGATAGCGGCGGAAAGTTCATCCTGGTGGATGTGCGCGAGGAGAGCGAATACGCGAAAGACCACCTGCCGGGCGCGATTCACCTGGGCAAAGGCATCATTGAGCGCGACATCGAAGCCCGCGTGCCTGATGTCGATGCAGAGATTGTGCTTTATTGCGGGGGCGGATTCCGCTCGGCGCTGGCTGCCGATAATCTGCAGAAGATGGGGTATACCCATGTGATCTCCATGGACGGTGGCATCCGCGACTGGCGAGAAATGGGCTATCCACTGAGTAAAGAGTAAGACCAGATTTCGTTGAATGATATTTGCAGTCTCTCGCATGAGTGATAAACGCAGCTTCCTAACCTATGAACAGCCGCATCTTCTTCTGGTCGCTCACCTCGGCACTCGCCGGATTTCTCTTCGGTTTCGACACGGTGGTTATTTCCGGCGCGGAAAAAACGATTCAGACACTCTGGGGTCTGAGCCCCGGACTGCACGGCATCGCCATGGCCTCGGCGCTTTACGGCACGGTGGTTGGTTCCCTGCTCGGCGCCTGGCCTGCCGACCGATTCGGACGCAAAGCCACGCTGCTTTGGATCGGTGTTCTTTATTTCGTCGGCGCGGTGGGATCGGGGTTGGCGCCGAACGTCGGGATTTTTATCATCGCTCGCGTGATCGGCGGACTGGGTATCGGCATCTCGACTGTCGTGGCGCCCATGTACATCTCGGAGATCGCACCGCCCAAGCATCGGGGCCTGCTAGCCGGCATGTTCCAGTTCAATATTGTCTTTGGCATCCTGGTCGCGTACGTATCGAACGCTTTGTTGGCAGGCATCGGCGAGAATGCATGGCGCTGGATGCTGGGCGTGGCGGCCTTTCCATCGCTGCTCTACGCGGTGTTCTGCTTCGGTCTGCCCGAAAGTCCCCGTTGGCTGCTCAGTCGGAAGGGTAACCGCGAGGCTGCTCTCGAAGTGCTGCAACGCATCGAACCGGAAGCCTCGAAGACGCAGATCGCGGCCGAGGCCGATGAGATTATGGCTGCGGCAGGATCGGAACAAAAATCGTCCTCCGGGCATTTCTGGTCGATGCGACTTCGCAAACCGATCCTGCTCGCCATCCTGATTGCCTTTTTCAATCAGATGTCCGGCATCAATGCGATTTTGTATTTCGCGCCGCGCATCTTTGAACTTACCGGCCTGGGCGCGAAAGCGGCTTTGCTGCAATCGATCGGCATCGGCATTACCAATCTGATTTTCACGTTTGTCGGACTCTGGCTGATTGATCGGCTGGGCCGGCGCACTCTTCTTTATATCGGGTCGGTCGGCTACATCACTTCGCTGGGCCTGGTCGCATGGGCTTTCTTTACCGGCCACTTTCTGATCGTGCCGGTTTGCATCTTCGCCTTCATCGCCGCACACGCGATCGGCCAGGGAGCAGTGATCTGGGTTTTTATCTCCGAAATATTTCCCAACCGTCATCGCGCGGAGGGCCAGAGCCTGGGCTGCGGCACGCACTGGATCTTCGCCGCCCTGCTCACCACTTTCTTTCCGAAGATGGTCTCGGCGTTTCCGATCGGCTACGTTTTTTCGTTCTTTTGCTTCATGATGGTGCTGCAACTTATCTGGGTGAAGACGATGGTTCCAGAGACGAAGGGCGCGTCGCTGGAGCAGATTCAGAGGCAACTGGGGATTGAATAGGTCCCAGTTTTGTTCTGGGCACGCTGTGCCTGCTGTTGCCTGATAACAAGAGCAGCTTCTGACTGCGGTCGTCCATCTGTAACCGCTCACGAAACCGCCCGCAAGCCGGGCTTGTCGCCACGAATCGAAGTACGCTGCGGTAGCTGAGCCAAATCTGGTCTTGCGGCTGCCCGCATTCTTCGAGGTCACAGGAAAGATTTCGTTTGACACGGCTCCAGATGGTTTTATAATGATTCTCATCCAATAATCACGCTCCTCATCCATGCGCCTCAGCCATGAACAGTTCCGTGAGCTGGCCGCGAAGCACGGTTTGGCGGTCACGCACCAGCGTCAGGTGGTCTATGAAGCCGTCGTCGCTTCCCACGGACACTATTCCCCGGAGGACATTTACGCCGCGGTCCGGCGCCGCATTCCGTCTATTTCTCTGGCCACGGTCTATAACAATCTGCGGCTTTTCATCGAGTGCGGGTTGCTGCGAGAGGTGACTCCTCATGCGACCACGTTGCGCGTGGATGGCAATCTCGAACCTCATCACCACCTGGTCTGCTCGCGCTGCAAATCAGTGCAGGACATCGAAGGAGAGTTCATTAATTTCGCACGGCTATCCCGGCAACTGCCGGATGGCTTTGATCTGACGCAGCCGTTGGTCGAGGTCTTTGGCCTCTGCCGGCGCTGCCGCACCAAAAAGTAGTTTTTTTTACGCAATTCCAAGTCAATCTTAGAAGGAAGAAAAAAATATGGAAAATACACTCGCGAGTTCATCGGGGAGCGTTGTCCCCGAAGTTAAGGAAAAGAACACCGTAACCGAATCGAAGTGCCCAGTAGCACACGGCGCTCGCAAATCCCACACGAATGTTGACTGGTGGCCGAATCAGGTGAACCTGAAGGTCCTCCACCAGCATTCCCCGCTGTCCGATCCGATGGGCAAGGAGTTCAATTACGCGGAAGAGTTTAAGAGCCTCGACCTTGATGCCGTGATCAAGGACCTGCATGCCTTGATGACGGATTCGCAGGAGTGGTGGCCGGCCGACTTTGGGCACTATGGGCCGCTGTTCATTCGTATGGCGTGGCACAGCGCGGGCACGTACCGTATCGGCGACGGCCGCGGCGGTGCCGGAGCCGGGCAGCAGCGCTTCGCGCCGCTCAATAGTTGGCCGGACAACGTGAACCTGGACAAGGCGCGCCGGCTGCTCTGGCCGATCAAGCAGAAGTATGGCCGGAAAATCTCGTGGGCCGACCTCATGATTCTCACCGGGAACGTCGCATTGGAATCGATGGGTTTTAAGACGTTCGGTTTTGGCGGCGGCCGCGCGGACGTGTGGGAGCCCGAAGAGGAGATTTATTGGGGACCTGAGGGCACGTGGCTGGCGGACGAGCGTTACTCCGGGGATCGTGACCTGGAGAATCCGCTCGGAGCAGTGCAAATGGGCTTGATTTACGTGAATCCGGAAGGGCCGAATGGAAAGCCGGATCCGATTGCCGCGGCGCGGGATATCCGAGAGACTTTCGCCCGCATGGCGATGAATGACGAGGAGACCGTTGCGCTCATTGCCGGCGGGCATACGTTCGGCAAAACGCACGGCGCTGCCATTCCCTCTCAATACGTGGGTAACGAACCAGAAGGTGCCGACATCGAGGATCAGGGCTTCGGGTGGGAGAATAAATTCGGCAAAGGTTTTGGTGCTGACACCATTGGCAGCGGGTTGGAAGTCATTTGGACCACGACGCCGACGAAGTGGGGCAACAACTTCTTCGAGAACCTGTTCAAATATGATTGGGAACTGACGAAGAGTCCGGCCGGTGCGCATCAGTGGACACCGAAAAACGGCGCCGGCAACGGCACGGTGCCGGATGCTCACGATCCCGCGAAGCGTCACGCGCCCTCCATGTTGACCACTGACCTAGCCCTGCGGTTCGACCCTGCTTACGAAAAGATTTCACGGCGCTTCTACGAGCATCCGGATCAGTTCGCAGACGCGTTTGCGCGGGCATGGTTCAAGCTGACGCACCGCGACATGGGACCGATCGCGCGTTACCTTGGCCCGCTCGTTCCGAAAGAGACTCTGGTCTGGCAAGACCCTGTTCCCGCTGTGGATCATAAGTTGATCGGGGAGAAGGACATCGCTGCGCTGAAGGCGAAGATCCTCGCATCCGGACTGTTGATCTCTCAACTGGTCAGGACTGCCTGGGCGTCGGCGGCGTCGTTCCGCGGTTCCGACAAGCGCGGTGGGGCGAACGGAGCGCGTATTCGCCTGGCGCCACAAAAGGATTGGGAAGTGAACCAGCCGGCCGAACTGTCGAAGGTCTTGCAGAAGCTGGAGGCGATCCAGAAGGAGTTCAACCGCTCGCAGTCCAACGGGAACAAAAGCGGGAACAAAGGGAAGAAAGTCTCGCTGGCTGACCTGATCGTTCTGGGCGGTTGCGCAGCCGTCGAGGAAGCTGCGAAAAAGGCCGGGCACGAGGTGAATATTCCCTTCTCGCCGGGGCGCACGGATGCTTCGCAAGAGCAGACTGACGTACACTCATTCGCCGTAATGGAGCCGATCGCAGACGGGTTCCGCAACTATCTCCGAAGCGGACAGATCCTGTCGGCTGAGGAGTTGCTGGTGGATCGGGCGCAGTTGCTGACACTGACTGGCCCCGAGATAACGGTTCTCGTCGGTGGCCTTCGCGTCCTGAATGCGAACTTCGGGCAGACCAAACACGGAGTCTTCACCAACCGGCCCGAGACGCTGACGAATGATTTCTTCGTCAACCTGCTCGACATGAGTACGAAGTGGGAGCCCTCCGCTACGATCGAAGGCGTGTATGAGGGGCGTGATCGGGCGACGGGCGGAATCAAGTGGACCGGCACGCGCGTCGATCTAGTCTTCGGTTCTAACTCCCAGCTCAGGGCACTCGCAGAAGTCTATGCGTGTGACGACTCGAAGGAGACGTTTGTGAAGGACTTCGCGGCTGCCTGGAACAAAGTGATGAACCTTGATCGCTACGACCTTGCCTGAGCTCGGCAAAAAAGAGCTGTCAACTTCGTGCTGTTGCTGTTGTCTGGATCGGCTAAAACGAAGCAGTCGCTTCCTGGCTCGCGGGGGCGCATCGAGCGCTCCCGTGCCGCCTTTACCGACAGGCGCCACCCCATTCACCCGTCCTCTGCGTGTCAGAGTTTAAGTTTGGCCGGTCACGCTTTTCGTCGCCGGACCCCTGAAGATGAGCTAAAATTGCGGCGTTGCGGCGCCGGAGTGGCGGCGGTCCTGGTGAAACCGTGGGAAGGAGCAACGACCATGTCGTCTTTGATAATTGAGAATCTGCCCGAGGCGATCCGGACTACGAAACAACAGCTGCGGGCGGCGTTGCCCGAGTACAAAGAGATCTTCCGCGAGGTCCAGGCCGAGATGCGGAGACGCGTGGAAGAAATCGTTAGCGAGCGTGAATCCGGACACGACGTCATTCCTATTGTCCAATACGCGGATATTGCTGCGGAGAGAGTCCCCGCAGAACTGGTCGGCAAGGTCCGGGCGCGCGGAGCCTGCGTGGTGCGCGGGACGTTCAGCAAAGAAGTTGCCGTGGGCTGGGATGAGGAGATCGCGGCTTACGTCGAAAGAAACGACCTGGACGCGAAGCTGGCGAATCGCGCTGAAGACAAGTACTTTGGCACGCTGGCCTCGGCCAAACCTCAAATCTATGGAATCTATTGGTCACGCCCGCAGGTGGAGGCGCGGCAGTCTGAGTCACTGACCAAGGTTCGCGTTTTCTTGAACAATCTGTGGCGGGCGGAAAGCGAAGGCGTGCGTTACATCGATCCGAATGAGGCTCCGGTTTATGCCGATCGCATTCG
>Ga0302177_10001253_pt1 | contig 18434 bp, 16 predicted proteins | sample I_Palsa_E1_2_FD_198780 | JGI IMG/M metagenome (GOLD analysis project Ga0302177, IMG submission 198780) | Peat permafrost microbial communities from Stordalen Mire near Abisko, Sweden - I_Palsa_E1_2 | ecosystem: Environmental > Terrestrial > Soil > Palsa > Peat permafrost | place: Sweden... | reverse complement strand
CTTCAGAAATTTCCTTTTCCTTGATCTTCGCCTGCAGCCGATCATTCACGCCTACCAATTCATGGCGCATGGCTTCGAGATCCACTGCCAATTCATGCAGCTCGCGAATGCCAGTATTGACGTTGAGTGCTCGCGTATAGTCGCCGGAGGAAATGGCTCGTGAGACGGCCTGTAACCGTTGGATTGGGCGCGACAGGCGATGACTCAGAATGATGGCGATAACGATCGCCACGGCCAGATATCCCGCCAGCAGCCAAAGCATCTGAGTAAGTGCAAGCTGGATTCTCTCCTGCGTAGGCTGCTCGTCGAAGCCCAAGCGCAATTCGGCGCGATGGTCCGCGTGCGCGAGTGGCAATACGACGAAGTAAATGCCGTCGCCCGCTTGGCTAAATCTCAAATTCGGGGAACGCGGCATCTTGATTTCCGGCAATCCATACAGGCTGCGGGTACTGTGGCCGCGGTCGTAGAGCTCTGCATAGCCAGCCCCTCCGTGAGTGATCGCGAAGTCGAGCAGGTCTTCGATTCGCTTCTGTGAATCCAACGCCGCCCCGACTTCGAATTCGTCCGCGAGCACCCGCGAAAAGGTGGTGGCATGCTCGACAAACACGTCCTCATGGCTCTTTCGAATCACGTAACCCAAGCCGAAAAAGAGCGCCGGTAATAGCACTAAGTGCACCACCACCACGCATGCGGTGACGTAAATCGATAAAGTTGCCCTTAAGCCTGCCATAAGACTCGTAAGATCTTAACATCAACATTGTGCTCGACATCTTTCGCCCACGCATAGCTCACGGCGACTGGGCCGGTTGGGACGTTCTTGTTCAAGGACGCAATATCCTTGTAGGCGACGGGTTGGGTTTGACCCTGCTGAAGCGCGAGTCGGAGCAGCTGGCGCGATCCAGTAATATCCGACATTGAAACGACCCTCCGCAGAAATACTGCTTTGACGCGAGCATCGGCTTCATTGAGGACTGGCCGCGGGCGCTCACCGTTGTGTGTCACGGTAAGTCCGAGAAACACCTTTCTGACCTCCGGCGAATCGAGCTGTTCGAGTTTGCTGGCGGCGCTGAGGATAAGCACCAGCTGTTTGTCCGCCAATACCGGTGTCACCATGGCCAAGAGGGTCAACAGCACGGCCGTGGCCGCGTGCGACTTCGCGGGATTGCCGCGCTCCACTGCGCACGAATCTCGTTCGATTGCTGTGACTGCGACGTGAGAGAGTTCGAGTGTTAACACCTGTCGTCGTGCATAGTCCCAGCGCAAGCGCAGAGCCTGGCGGCGCAGCGCAATTTCGATGTGAGCACCTTGAGTGCTGAACAGAGGGTATTCGCAGGAATAAATTGGGCATTCCTAAGGCCCCAACATTATGGGGATCCATAAGCCGGATTCCGCAATAGTTCGACACTGAAGATAAACGTCATTTATCGCGGCGGTTCGAACGCATACGGCGCGGCGCAATTGGGAGCGGCTTGCTGACCCGGGGGTGAGGCTTGCAGGGTAGCGGCAATGACCATAAGCTACACGCAATTACCGTGAGGGGCTTGAACCGTCCAGGGCTCGTTGAGGCGACAAGCTTCGTACAACGAAACTTTGACGATGTCGGGCGGAGCGGAAATAACGGTTGGATCGCTCTGATGCCAAGGAAATACAAAGAGCACGTGGGGGGACTTCCATACCGACGATGGCGGCTTCGCGTGATTCTGGCCGATGACCAGACGATTCTTCGCCACGGCCTGCGGGCAATTCTGGATGCCGAGCCCGATTTGGAGGTGATCGGTGAAGCGAGCAATATGCAGGACGCGGTCGCGTTATCGCGACGCTTGTTGCCCGATGTGGTGATCACGGATGTCGCCTTTTCGAATGGCATAGAAATTCAGGCCATAAGTCAGCTGCGGCGCGAGTGTGCAGGTGTGCGCGTGCTGCTGCTTACTGGCCATAGTTGCCAAGAATGCATGCGCGCAGCGATGACGGCGGGTGTTCACGGCTACATCCTCAAACATTCGCCATTCGAGGTCCTGCTGCGCGCGATCCGCTCCGAGGGATCTGAATATGAGCATTCTGAGCTGCCTTTGCGAGCCACAGGCAAGCAGGGGCGTTCGATTGCGCAATCCGGCAAGGCGCAGCTTGCCGAAATGACGGCGCGCGAACGTCAGGTGCTGATAGGCATTGCGCTGGGATATTCCAACAAGCGAATTGCCGGGAATCTCGGGCGCAGCGTTAAGACCATCGAAAAACATCGATTTAAGATGATGCACCGGCTGGGGCTGCAGAACGCGGCGGCTGCGACCCGCTATGCGATGGATAATGGTCTGCTGCATGCCGATCGCGGAGCACAGAGCCCCGGCCCGGAGCCTTGGTCCGCCGAGGGCGGCGCTTCGCCCGAGCAAACTGCCCGGTCGCAACGACGAACGCGCACCCAGGACTAGACTCGGTCTTTGATCTTGGGAAGCGCCCTCCCCAGGTCGGCGCTGGGAGTTCAAGATTCTGCCTTGAGCAACGCCAACTCGCGGCGTCGGCCCTGCTCTCTGGCCTGCGACTCGCTCGCCGCTTGCGCGGCCGCAGGTAACTGCAGCGCGCTGGGATAGCTTGGCCCGGGAAGTCGTTCCAGGCGCAGCGAATTCAGCACCACCAGCAGACTCGAACCGGCCATGACAGCGGCGGCCAGGATCGGCTGCAGCAGCCCCAACACCGCACAGCTCAGTGCGATCAAATTGTAGCTGAACGCCCATGCCAGGTTGGTGAGGATGGTCGAACGCACCGCTCGGGCCCGCCTGACCACCCAGGGCAGCAGCCAGAGGCCGTCCGTAGGCAGCACCAGATCTGCGGTCTCGCGTGCCAGATCGGTGGCCGAGCCCACGGCAATGCCGACATCCGCCCAGGCCAGCCCGGGACCGTCATTCAGGCCGTCGCCGACCATTGCCACCGCGCCGTGGTGTGCGCGGTATTGATCAAGAGCGATCCGTTTGAGTTCCGGCAGCAGGCCGGCCTGCCAATCATCCACGCCCACTGTGGCCGCGACACGCGCGGCCGCACCGGCGTGATCGCCCGTCAACAGCATCACCCGCAGTCCGAGACCGCGCAACCTGTCGATAGTCGTTCGCGCCTCGGGCAATGCCGTGTCGTCGAACGACAGCGCGGCGCGGGCCCGCCCGGGGCCGGCATTCTCGCTCCAACCGATGAACACCACCGAATGGCCGCTCGATGCCATCACCTCGGCGCGCTCGGACAGGGCCGGCGGCAGCTGCCAGCCCAGGTCGCTTATGAAAGCCGCACTCCCGGCCGCGACGAGCTCGCCCTGGGCAATGCCGCGCAGGCCGCGCCCGGGCACGATTTGCACATCCGCGGTGGCGATCGGATCGAGCCCGCGCGCACTGGCCGCAAGCGCGATGGCGCGCGCCAAGCCATGCTCGGAATGGCGCTCCAAGCCAGCCAATCGGGCCAGTACCTCATCGTCCCCGACGTCGTCGCTCGCAAGATCGACGAGCTGCGGCCGACCCAGAGTGAGCGTGCCGGTCTTGTCGAAGGCGATCAGCCGCGTACAGGCCAGGGCTTCGAGTGCACCCGGACTGCGGACCAAGCACCCGTGCCGGGCCAATTGCCCGATACCGAGCGAGTGCGCCATCGGCGCGGCCAAGCCGACCGCACAGGGACAGGCCACCACCAGCACCGACAGAGCGGTGAGCATTGCCTGATCAAGCGGCAGGCGCTGCACCCAATAGGCCAGAGTCATGCCCGCGAGCGCCAACACGATCGGCACGAATGCGCCCACCAGACGGTCGGCGATACGCTGCGTGCGGCTCGATTGTCGCAACGCGTCACGAACCGATCGACAGATTTTCGCCCAGCGGCTCTCGCCTCCGGCGGCGCTGCTGCGGATCAGCAACGGACCGTCGAGATTGATGCTGCCCGCGAGGACAGAGGCGCCTACCGCCTTCGCGATCAGTCTGCTCTCGCCGGTAATCACCGCGTCATCGGTATGCGAGCGACCCTCCACGATCAGGCCGTCGATCGGAATCCGTTCGCCCGGCTTGACGCGGATTAGCATCCCAGCACGCACCTCTCGTACCGGGCGGCGATGCTCTTGTACCCCTTCGACCACCGTCGCCAATTCGCTCTCCGCGGCCAACAACGGCGCAAGATCGCGCGACGCGCGTGCGCGCCCTGCCGCCTCAAGGTAGCGTCCGAGCGTGAACAGCATCAGCACCATCGAGGCGGTATCGAAATACAGATGGCCGCCACGCTGGAACACAGCGAGCGTGGAATAGGCATAGGCGGCAAGGCTGCCGAGGACGATGAGCGCCGAGGAGGTTAATCGTCCGCGCCGGGCCTGCGACCAGGTCTCACGCAGGAAAGGCTCGCCGAGAATCAGTACCGCCGGGGTTGCCAGACCCCAGAGCAGCAGTTGAATCGTCGGCAGCACGCGTCGGTCGGCACCGCTGAACGCCCCCGAGTACACCAGCAGGCTGAACAGCATGATATTCATCGACAGAAAGCTGCCTACCCCGAGGCGCACCAGGAACCACGCCGCTTCCGACGCATCGCCACTGCCGCTCTTCACCTGATGGGCGATGCAGCAGCCGTAGCAGCAAAACTGGCAACTCTCGCCGTTCACGGTGCGGGAAAAGCCACGCCGGCCGACCGACAGAAGGCAGTGGCGGCACAGTGCGTCGGGGGCTGCCGTCATGCGATATGCCAGAGGTGGTGCAAGCCATGGCCGGCCGTCATCGGTATGACGCCGCGACCGAGCGTAACCAGTCCCAACGCCAGGATGAAGCTGCCCGCCAGCCGGACACCGCGCTGCCGCCACTTCGGCGCAAGTAGCCGGCCGACGCCGCCCACGGCGAGCATCGTCGGGAAAGTTCCCAGGCCGAACGCCGCCGTGGTCAGACAGCCGGACAGCGCGTCAGCGGTACTCGCGGCTTGGGCGACCATCGCGTAGACCAGAGGACACGGCAGAAAGCCGTTGAGCACGCCGAAGGCGAGCGGTGCGGCGTGCCCGGGCTTGCGCAGCAGGCTTCGCAACGAGATTACGAGTGTCGAGCCGCCGAAACTGCCCGTGACGCGGTGCCAGCCCCGCAGGCCGAAAAAACTCAGCGCCATGAGGATCATCAGCAGCCCAGCAATCACCGCCAGGCCACGCTGGCCAGCGTTTAGCGACTCGCTGAGAAACGAAACTCCCCGTTGCGACATAGTCCCCGCGGATGTGTAGATCGCCTGGCCCAGTCCGCCGGCAAGCACCCCGAGGAAACAGTAGGTCGTCAGCCTGCCCGTGTTGTAGAGCACATGCCGCAGCGAGGTGGCGGTGGCGCCGCGCGGATCAGCCCCCAATGCGCAGGCGAAACCTCCACACATGCCGACGCAATGAAAACTACCCGCGAAGCCGGCGAGGAACAGCAACGCGTAATACGTCATGGCCGATGTTCCCGGACAAACCGCCCACTCCCGACAGAGCCGGGCGACTGGCCGCTATTTTCTGCGCGCCAGCAGAGCGAGCCAGATAAAGAACCCGATCGTAAAGATCGCGAAGCCGACGAACGCGATCTCCTGCAACACGCTGCCCCTGGCAAGCAATATTGAAGTCTGCGCCAGCATGGTCTGGTTCCTCTTCAGCCGGTGATAGTGCGGATCACGTTCATGGCGAGTTCAAAACCCAAGACCGTCAGGTTGATGACGGCGATCCCGAATATTATTTTAACGCCCAGCAATGCTTTGATCTCCGCTTGAGAAACCGCAATTACCCGATCCGCCCCGGCCCAAGTCCGCCCCAGTAATGCACAATGTAATAACAGGCCCAAATGAACAGAACGAAATAGACGACCAACAGCCAGACCGGAATGATCCCCAAGCGCGCTTTTATCAAGCCGCCGGCATACTCGTGCAGCTCGTGCGTTTCATGCCCTTCGATCTCAGCCTTATGGCCTGTTGGCGTGGTCTTTGAATCGGTCATTTGCCATCTCCGCGTGATAGAAGTTGAGGGCTGCTTGATCGGTCTCACTCAGCGCTCCGCCCATGACCCCCCAGATGAAAATACAAGTCGAGCCGAGTCCCATCAGTATGGCCAGAGCATACGGACCCAGTATTTCGTACTCTGCCATGACTTACCCTCTGCGACTGAGCGGATGATGAGCGAGCTGGCCGGCGCAGCCGGCGCTACGGTGACAGCAGTCCATACGCTTGCTCCGGACCTGGCGTTTGCAACTTCGGATTGTCGAGTGCCTCGCGATCTGCCGCAGAGATCATCGTCAATGGCTCCCCGGTGATCGGGTCAGTAAAGGCGGATAGCGACAGAATATAATAAGACAACGCCCAGCGATCCGCATCCGGAAACGAGTCCCGGAAGGACGGCATCGGTGTTCCGTTAAGCCCCGTGGAGATGGTCCTGAAGATATCGGTCACCGACGGGCCCGATTTGAACTGGCCGCTGGTGAGATTTGCGGGTTGAATGGCGAAACCCGGATCATCCGTCAACCCGGGCGCCTTCTCGCCGTCGCCTTTACCCTGTTTGCCATGGCATTCCCAGCACTTGGCCTGGACCCAGATATCCTTGCCGTGAGCGATGATGGCCGTTGTGGGAGGCGGCGGTTTGGGAATATAAAGTGGCTCGCCCGGCGACTCATCGAAGAATTGCACCGGGCTCTTTGGATTGGTGCGGTCGACCGCCAGCACATACTTGATGTACTGGATCACAGAGAGTCGATCATTAAGCGGCAAGTCGTACCAAGGGGGCATTGCGGTGCCGCGCACCCCGCGCGTGATGGTGCGAAGCATATCGCCATCGGTCGGCAGCGAGCCCTCGGTCAGCCTGAACTTGAAGACGCCCTGGGTGAAGTTGCGCGGGCGTTGCTTGTACAGGAAAGTTGCCGCTGGCCCATTGCCGTCGCCTTTCACCCCATGACAACCAATGCAACGACGCTCATAGACTTCTTTGCCATGCTCAATCCATTCCTCCGAGCGCGGCATGCTGATCCCGGCCCCCTCCATCTCCTGCGGCTCGAACAGATCCCGCCACTTGCCGCGGTTCATTCCGAGCTTTTGCACATAAGCGATCAGGGCCTCGACCTCCTTGGTCTCAATGACGAGTTTGACGGTGCCGCCGGCGTACTCGTTGTTGGGCGTGAAGACCACGGGGTATTTGCCCTGCGCGGCCAGCGGCACGAATAACAGACCTTGAGCATTGGGAGTGATCTTCACACGCTCCTTACTGGTGAAGTCGAACAGCCTTTCGGTGGTTGCATTTCGTTCAAGCGTGGTGGTGCCTGAAGCTGCGCCCTTGAAAATCTTTACCGGTGCGGACGGCGCATCGAACAGACCTGAATAGGGGTCCATAATGGATTCCGGCGTTAGCATCCGCGGATTCCAGAAATGCGCCAGATGCCACTCGTCGCCATATTTGAGCCCCTCTCGGGTGAGGTCTGGCCCGATGCGCCGCGTGCCGAACAGATGCGGCACGTCGTAGGCATATTCACCGGCTTCGCTCACCGGTCCCCAACGACGCGTCTCACCGGTCACCGGCCGCACGTACTGGGAATGGCAATACCAGCAGCCCTCTCGCAGATAAATACGCCTTCCCATGTTCTGGAGTGGCGTGTAGTCGGTGGCTGAGGTTTCCATCCATTTGAGTTGGCCGATATCGTTGCGGATTACGGCAGTCACGTGGTTGGTGGTTGCCGAGGGTTCGAGAAAGGGCAGCACGCCCTGGGTGATCAGGGCGAGGAAGAAGAAGCCGACTCCGGCCACCAATGCAACGAAGCGCGCGTTCATCCAGCGAGCTCCCCGGTCGGAAACGGAGCCAGGCTGCCTGGCGCAGGACTAGGACTGCGAGGTTTGAAGCCAATCGCCGTATCTGACCTCTTTAGCGCAGTCATCATGAGATTGATGATGAGGAGCGACATCCCGACATCCATCGAGATCCCCGCCAAGGTGCGTACCAGCCAGTACGCCCGCATCTGTACGACCGTGTCGACCCACTCCGCGCCGTTCATCCATTGGAAGCCCTGCTGCAGACCGGCGGCGCTCAGCACGGCACCCATGATTGAAATCCCGGCAGTGATCAGCCAAAACGACCAGTTACCGAGCTTGAACGACCACAGTTCTCGCCCGCACATGCGGGGCCAGAGAAAGATCAATCCGCCCATCGCCCACACTACAAAGGTTCCGAAGACCGTGAGATGCGAATGTGAAATCACGAAGTCCGTGAAATGGGTTGGCTGCTGGATCGAGCGCAACGCCTCGACCGAGCCTTGAAAACAGCCAAAAAAGTACATAATCGCGCCCATGATCAGGAATTTCGCCGACAGGTTCGTCCCGAACTCGCGCCAGCGCCCGTTCACCGTGCCGAAGAAGTTGACCAGCACGGTCCAGACCGGAATGATCAGCAGCATGGACGTAATGATCGCCAGAGTCTCGGCCCAATCGGCGATCGGGCTGTAGAGATAGTGGTGAATTCCGACGAATGGATAAAACAGTGCAAGCGACCAGAATCCGACCAGCGAGAGCTTATGAGCGTAGAGCGGATTGCGCACGCTGAGCGGCAGGAAATAGTAGATCAACACGTAACCCGCGGGCGTGATCCACAGACCGACGATGTAATGGATATAAAGCCCGTGGAACGCGGCGCTGTTAATGCCCGAGATCGTGTAGGGCAGGATAAAGCTGCCCAACACCAAATTCAGTGACGTCCACACGAATGCGCCGATCAGATACCAGAGTGCAACATAGAGCGACGGATCAAGCCGCCGGCCGATCGTCGTCAGAAACTGCAGGGTGGCGATGACCGTGCAGATGAAGATCGGAATTTCCGCGAGCAGAGGTAGCTCACCGGCTTCGAGACCGTGATTGTATCCGAGTGGCAATGAGAACAGCCCGGCGGCCAGGAACAAGTTCCACACCCAGGCGACGAGCACGCCGTAGCGATTGAATGCAACCCGCACCCCGCACAGGCGCGGCACCAGGTAATAGCATTCGCCGATGAAGAGGCCGGAAAATGCGCCCATGATGACGCCATTGACATGCACGGGGCGCAGTCGCCCGAATGTTAACGCCAGATGCGTCCCGAGATAATCGGGATAATTGAACAAGCCGGCCAGCAGCGCGCCGACCGTCGGCGCGACCATCAGCCAGAACATGCCCCAGATCAACCACGTCCGCACCACCGGCCAATCGACCAGTGCATCCAAGTCAAGTCCCGCGTATGGACCATGCAACGCGTCTACTGGTGTTCCCGTTGTCGCCTCTGCCATAACCGCTCACCCCATAATTCGGTCTGTCTTATCTTTAGCGATTCAACCGGCCCTGCATTGCGGAGAACTCGCAGCGGCCGAGTTGGGTTCGTGCTTGCCTTTCTGCTTCAGAACGTGCCTTTGCCGGTGGCTGTCGGCGAGCGGGCCCGGTTTTTCACCTACTTCGGGCTCGAGCTCCGGATGAAATGCACCAGATCCCAGGCTGCGGCCGGACTCAACGAGTCGGGCCACGAACTCATTGGGGGTGCCAAAATGCCCGGGGATACAAACGCGGTAGATGTCGGGGCCGCTGTTGCCACATTTCACGGAACCCTGGGTAAAATCATATGGCACCAGTTGGTTGCCCGCCGGGCCAGGACTCACGACAACTGATGCAACGCAGGCCAAACTTGCGCGCAAATGCTTGGTATCGCCTTCGCTGGCGCCGACAGCACTAGAGGCCACCCAATGCATGGGTCAAAATTCAGTGCCGCTCTAAGCTGTCGTTTTGACATCGTCGCACCTCGACCCGTCCCGGTAGACCCTCGCTGCGGTGTCTGTCTACTTGGCGGTGAGCTGGAAGTCGGCGGTCACGGTCTTGCCTGCAGCCACCGTGACCGACATTGTTTTCTCGGCCGTGGCTTCCTGCCATGCCACAAGAGTGTAGGTACCAGGTGGCACATCCTTGATCGTGAACTTGCCGTCGTCCCCGGTGGTCGCAAAGTAGGGATGGTCAAACTCCCAAATCCATGCGCGCATCCATTCATGCGCATCGCATTTGACCCTGATCAACTGCGGGGTTGCCGGCAGGGGCTTGGTTACCGAGAACCCCTTATAAGGCAGTGCAATATTGTAAATGGTGGCGTTGGTTTCATTGTTTTGTGGATGCGTGTTGTGCAGAACCGGATCCTCGGAGGAAATCTTGATTTGCTGACCGACGGCTGCACCCTGCACCCGCGGACTGAACATGCAGTGGGAGTTCACCAGAGAAATGGCAATCGGATCGGTCGGAAGTGCCTTGCCCGTGGTTACGTCCTTCAGGAACACCTCGACGTTCTGGAGTCCGCCATCTTTGCCGACCTGAAACAAAGGGTTCGGTATTGAATCACCGCAATAGTCCTGGTTCTTGGTGACCACGATGGGAGCGATGGCGGGCGCCGCACCGGCGAGCTTTACTACCCCCTGGATGGTGCCTCCATTGGAGACCGCAACGACCGTATAAGGGTCTGCGAGAGCCAGTTGTGCCAGCAGCAAAGTGCCGCTTACGATCGCCGCGCTGCGCGACCGAAGGCGCAGCTTGGTGCAGGACTTCAGCAGATATCGTCCGGCCGCAAATTCAATCACTTTCCCCCCTAATGCGATCTCTATCTGGATCGCTGGTTATTACTTTCTGGAACGCGAACGTGAATCAATCGCCGGTAATGGCACAGTGCATCGCGTTCGGGGTTGCCGCAATGGGGAGATATACCCGCGAATTCGCCAGCTACGTAGAACTACCCAGTTGCTGTCAGTCGCGGCTGTGCCAAATGCCCTGCGGCGCGCAGCTCGATCGACGCGACGGCCAGCACGCCGCCCATCATGGCGCCCGTGATAACCCGGACTCATGACGGTCTGGTCGGGCGAGGTAGATCATACCGCCGAGATCGTCGCCATGACGTGTTCGGAATCGAGCTTTCACGATCGGTCCCATCGATGCCGCCGCAGGCCGGCAGTGTGAACTGAGCTGTAATGGAACCGATGCAAGGAGGCGCTCGCGCCGTGGCCGGCGGAATTCGCCTTCGCTCCGGGATACAGTCCCAGCCGGTGTGACATGAGTGACACACCAATGGCCTGCACGACAGCGCCGCAACCACACCGGGGTTGACTTGGTTCTCTTGCGAAGAAGTTGATTGCGAGGACCCCCCGAGTACGACACCCATGACGTGCACGGAGCGCGTTCGGCGCCCGTCAGCTACGGCATATGGCCGAGGAAGTCGTCGTAATTGTTGAACTCAATCGAGATTGCGTTCGCCCCATTGTTTCATCACGCGCGCTCGCGGTGGGCTTGGGTGGCGCCCCGGTCAGATTTTTCGGGTAGCCCGGACTCAGGCTCTGTATGAAATGCACGAGATCCCAAGCCTCATCGGGGCTAATCGAGTCGGCGAACGAAGGCATCGGTGTGCCGTTCAGGCCGCCAATAAACACTCGGTAAATGTCAGGCCCGCTGTTACCGCACTTGATGTGGCCTTCGGTGAGGTCATACGGCACGATGGGGTTGCCCCAATCATCCAAGAGATCATCTGCCGACGGACCATCGCCTTCAGCGCCATCACCGTGGCATTGCGCACAGTTGAACTTCTCGTACACAGCCGCGCCGCGTTTTACGGATTGGGGTGTGTACGGAGGCTCAGGCGGAATGATGATCGAAGGCTGAGGCTTCTCGGTCGCAAAGCGCGGCGAAAACGTCTTGATGTAGGCGACAACATCGAGCCTTTGTTGGTGGTTCAACGTAGTAAGAAGGCTTGACATCGATGTGCCATATAGGCCAGTGATCAAGACTTTTTCAAGGTCGGCGTCGGTCGGCAACGAGCCTGACGGCGTGCTGCGCCACTTGAATGTGCCCTGCCGGAAATCGCGTGGCACTGGTGTCGTGTCTTCGCTAAAGTGACCCTTCCCGTCGCCCTTCTCTCCATGGCAGAGGACGCAGTATCGCTCGTAGACGACCTTGCCCTGCTGCGCGTCACCCACCTCCTGTGCGCGAGCAGTACCCGCCGCTAGCAACAGCGTGACCAGAGCCGGGAGGACTGTCGCTATGCGAGTGGCCATTGCATCATCTCGAGCCGCAACCGATAGCCACATTGCCGAAAATGGCGACCAAAACTGTCGAGCTCGCGGCGGCCCTACTTGGTGGAGATATATTCAACTAAAGCGGCGATCTCATCATCGGTCATTTTTTCAGTGACGTGTTGCATCACTTTATTTTCTCGCAACCCGCTGCGGAACTGAACCATTTCCAGCACAAAATAGTCTCGATGCTGGCCGGCGATCCGTGGCTGCGAGTTGACTCCCTCGCCGTTGTGACCGTGGCAGACAGTGCAAGCCTCAATGTCACGCTCCGGCGTCCCGTTTTCGTAGAGCAACTTGCCTTTGTCAGCTAGCGCAGGGTTGCTCGACCCCTTGCCTGTCACCGCGGGTTGGGTCGAGAAGTACCGTGCGACGCCTTTGATTTGCTCATCCGTAAGTGCCCGGGCTATTCCCCACATGAAGGCGCGCGCGTGCGGATCGCTCCGACCACGCTGCCTGAATAGCCTCAGCTCGCTCTCGATGTAGCCGGGTACCTGCCCAGCCAGTATCGGGAACAGCGGCGAGGTGCTGACTCCATTAAAACCATGGCACTTGGAGCACGCGTTACTGACCAGCTGCGCGGCGTCCAAGGCCGATGGATCCGGCGGCACGACGACGGCGGCCGCTTGTGCATCATCACGAACGGCTGTGCTCGCGAGGGCGAGCGCAGCGACGATGAGCGAGGTTACGACTGCGAGCCTTCTCATTAGAAGTCCATCCACAGCCCGAATACAAAGGTATTGTTGTTCGATGCCCGGGGATTGGTCGCGTTGAGGAGAAAGAACGGGTTCTGGTTGTTCTTGACGACGTTGTAGATGTTGTACTGCATAATGAGCCTGACGTTCAACCAGGGCAGATAGTCGAGCTCCAAAACCTCGTATTGGTAGCCCGGTGAGCCGTTACCCCCATTGAGGGCGACATCGGCGGTACCGGTAGTGCGCACGAAGTTGACCAGCGCGCCATAGTGACGGTTGTAGTAGTACGTTCCCGTCACGTTCCATTCATCGAGATGATTTATCGAGTTACTGTAAAAGGCCGGCACCAGCCCGGGATCGTACTCTGCATTTTCGTGCGTGTAGCGGCCCAGGAAGCTAAAAATATTGTGTTGACCATTGTATTGGTACTGCCAGTCATAACTCATGTCCCGATAGTGGTTGACATATCCAGGGTCGAGTGTTTGCCCCGCAATGAGGCTCGGCGTGAACTTCGAGGCCATGCCGGAAACGCCAATCGAAGCCGAGTTGTAGCCCCAGTCGTGCTCGTACGCAGCTCGCCAATACGGGGCCCAGCCCTCGAGGGTGCCGCCCCCCGCGCTGAGGTTGGTGCTATCGAGCGTGCTGGTCACACTGCCAGACACCGCTGCGTGATAGGCCGATACTCCGAGGTAGAGTGAATCCTTGTACCAAATGTAGGCGGTGGGCCCGGCTGTCAACCCACCAAGGCCCTCAAAGAACGGCGAACTCAAGGCGGCGCCACCGGCTCCCCCGGCACTCCAGAGGGACTGGTTCGAGAAGTCGAGAGTCGGATACGCGGCAACCGAGTTCCAGACATCCTGGTTGCCCGGATTGTTGTTGAACATCACACCCCAGAGCCAATCACTGTTTTCAGTATGGTTAACATATCTGATTTCGGTGTTATCGACGCCGAACGTCCCCGAGGGCTGATCGTAGGTCATCTGCAAAAAGCCACCGACCTGGTCTGAGATTGCCCCGGCGGCAATGAGGCTGAACTGCTGTGGAAATTCGAGGTTTTCGCTTTGCGCTGTGGCGCCGGGCACCGCGCTATCGGGTGGCGCCCGGTTGTAATGATTGTAGGTGGCTTGGAATAGAATTCCTAACCCCGGTAGGTCCGAGAGCCAAACCGTGTTCTTCTTGTGGTCGTCGGTGTCCGAGACCAATGGCGGCCTCGTGGTCAGGGTGTAACCATTAAGCTTAAAGCGCCGGCCAAATGACGTCAGCTCCGGGGGTATGGTATGGCAGGCCTCGCAGGCCAATCCGGTCTGTCGGGCGAAAGGCGGCACAGCCTGTGCCGGCGTAGAAACCAGCATCAGCGCTGATCCGCCGAGGACAAAGGCAGCCAAGGCGCCGCGTCTTGATAACTTCACAGCAGCCAACCCGGACCTGAGCTCGCGTCGGTCATTTTGGTTGCCCCCTTCGCCCGCATTAGTCTTGGTTCTTGAACGACTCTAGTTCTCAATGCGCATTCCACACTGCATCGCAAAGCGTGTTATATCAATGGGGATTTATACTCACAATTGTTGTGGAAACGGGTATTTATACCTACATGGTTGGCGACTAGGTCTGGTTAAACAGCAGGTCTTTGCCGGAATCCAACGACTTGAGAACGCCATTTCCGTGCACGGACACCTGGAGCCAATAAAGCCTCGCACCGAGCGGTAAAGTCGTCCAAAAAATTTCGATAATGTGCTCTCGGGCACATACGTAATGGGATGGACCCGCCGCTATTCCTTCGGCCGAGTGGGAAGATCGCTGCGACCGGGGATTCCCGTCGAGGAAGACCAGCGATGAGCCAGTGCTATTGCCGCTAGCCAGCGTTGCGGCGATGCCATTGATTGCGCAAGTTTTGCGGGACTCGCTTTCCTATACCTATACCTTCTCCGCCGCCTCCATCAGGCTCGTCAGTTCTGCCAGGGAATAGTGCGCCGTGATCGGCTAGTGGATACAATTTCGGCGGAAAATATAGAACGGCTGACGAGTCTGGCATCGCATTAGCTTTACTTGGATTCGCCGACTCGCTGCTGAGGGTTAGTTGAAGATCAATCGACCTCACTTACTTGCATCGAATGTTTCCCTCACCCTCGTTGCAACGGCGTCAAGAAATGGACGACCAACCAAGTCCGGTCGCTCCTGTTGAAGTTGCTTTGCATAACGCATCGCGAACTTTGTTTTAGCGTAGTCTGACCCATACCACGGATTTTCCGATTTCCAACTCTTAAGTTCTGAAGTTTTAAGTTCTGGAGTTTTCGAATTATTCGTCGCCCGTGGCGGTGCAGGTTGATTCGCTGATTTTTCCTGGTCCAATTGCTTGCGAAGCATCTCATTTTGCAGTTGCATGTCTTCTAATTGCTGTCGAATTTGCCGCTGTTGTTCATCTAGCTGGTTTTGTCGCTCCTGTTGCTTTTGAAGTTCTTGTTGCTGTTGATCTAGCTGCTGCCGTTGAAGCTTCTGCTGATTGCCTTGGCACTGACCCAGAGCAACGCCTTCCAACCCTGCACACGGATCGGCCTGTTGGGCGTAAATTGTTACGAAGAAAACGGCAAGGGGAAACGCCAGCAAATACCACTTCATAGCCTTCGCTCTCCTCGTTGGGTGCACCTGCGGACAACAGTCTGCGCTCGGCCGCCGAAGCGATTCCGGGACAATCCAACCCAGATCGGATGGTCGAGACGAATCTTTTGGATCGTCCGCGCGAAGTCGGGCCTAGGCCATTAAACAACCGCGTTCTTCCGAACTCAAGGAGCGCACGCCAGACTGCAGCTACACGGGGGTTGAGGTGTGGATGGCGACCGCAACATTTACGGCGGCAGGCGCTGGAGGCGTTCGATGGTGCGCGCACTCAAGGCGTAGCGCTGAGCGAGTACCCGAAGGCGCGCGGTCTTGCGATCGGAGATCTACGACGCGATCGCCTGTCTGCGTCGCCAAAGACTATTGCCGAAGCCCCCGCGCCAGCCCGTCGCGTTGCTTCCTCATATTAACGGGCGCTCGATGCAGGTACGCCCGCTCGATCCCGCGGTCCGGTCGCAGCATCCGATGACCCCGCCGCAAGCTCTGCCACCCAGCTCGGCGCTGGCCACTACATTCAATTATCGCCCCATGTATGCACACCATCCGACACACCACTTCGTCGCTGAGCACGGAACGAGCGCTCGCTACCGCCGACACGCTCCGCCCCGGCACCGAACGGTCATCAGTTACCTATCTCACCGTAACTCGGCGAAATATTCCACAAATCGAAATAGGAAAATCCATCTAAATCAATTCCTTATACTGATCTTAGCCCCGGACTGAAAAGCCGCGTGTCGGTGGTTCAATTCCACCCTGGCCACATCAAATTTGTTGTTCGCCCAAACTTGCAATCAGGCTGTGCCGTTCGCAAGAACGGGCGATGGCCCGCCGCTGAGCGGGGACATCGCCGTGCTGGTGAGATTCTCCGTAAAATCAGTAGGGGTTTGGGGGTGGTGTTGAACTGTTCGCATCGCTCGGGGCGATGCTGCCGAACACGCCATCAGTTTGATCGGCAAATCCCGCCGTATAGAACAGCGTGGTCAGAGGCTTGTCCGAATCACCATTTCCAAATTCAAGAGCCCAAAGCCCGGGAATAGTGAAAGTGCCGCCATTCGCGACCGCGAGCTGACCCATATCAGTCGCCAGCGAGCCATTCGCCATGAAGATGTTGATGGTGCCGTCGCCGAAATTGCCAATCAGCACGTCACCGGCAATTGAGCCGAACCCGGACGGGGCCACCGCAATTCCCCATGGGGCATTGAGTGCGCCGGCTGACGCAAAGCGGCTGACAAAGTTCCCGCTGAGATCGAAGACGTCCACGTACCCCAAACCAGCGCCCGTGACCTCACCAATTTTGTTGGCGCTCTGCATGGCGAAGGTGACGTACAATTGTCCATCCACTGCCGCGATATTGAAGGGCACGAAGCCCGATGGGATCGTCGGGTCGATGAATTTGCCCTGCATCGCGGCGGGCTTGGAGAAGGTAGCATCGAACACGTCGACCTTATTGTTGAAAAAGTCGGTCGCATAAAGATAGGTCGCGCCATTCACCATGCCCAAGGCAAGGCCCTTGTAGACCGCGTGCTGGGCACCGTTGGCTATCCCGTCGTCATAGGCGGTGGCTGCGGTAGCGCCGCTGTCCTGCGCCCAAGCGGCAATAGTTCCAGCTTCGCCGTCAAATATGAATAACGCCGTCTCCTGCCCATTAGGGGTCGGAATCAGAAAACTGCCCGTACCGTTGTACACTTGGCCGGTCGGCTTGGACTCCACCCCGGCGGCAGAGGCCGGAATGGCGATGCCGACTGCGTTGGAGCCCGTGATGGTACTGGTCTCGTTCTGCCCGCTACCGCTGTAGAGAGTCGAGAGGTTGCTGTGGTTGTCGGCTATCCAGAAGGGTAAGCCTGGCCCGACGGCAATTCCCCAGGGATTTTGCAGATTGGCGTCGATGGTGGTCGCCGTCGCGACCACGGTGGCGTTATCGGCCGCCAGGGCAGTATCGGTAAACGAGGAGGCTGCCGGTGGGTCCGACGTAATGCTGCTGCTACCACCGCTACCGCCGCCGCCGCATGCGGCGACTGCCACGATGCAAATGACGCCGAGCGCAAACGGCGCCAATTCGCGATAACTCTTCTTCATTGCTGCTCTCCAAAAATTGAAAAATTTTGATGCGGACATGAGTGCCGCGCCGTGGAGAGAGAGTTCATTGGACGGGGCGAAGATTGACCGCAAGGAGACAGCCGCGGCTTCTACCTGAGCCGCCGCAATTGCGTCAGACAGCGGTGACATTCCTATGACTTAACAATCAGTTAGAGATGCCACACCCGCGAGGCGGATTCTGGATAGATAGGATTCTTCTATCGGGAACATTCAATCAATCAATCGAAGGCGCATAATTGTTCGTTCAGAGCATTGAATGCTCCTTGGCTTTCGAAGTGGGTGTTGCTGCCAGATCATTCACAGACTTCGACCGATCCTCGTCCGCGCACTGGACTCTGTTCGGGCGGTATGCCAGCGGCGCTGATGGCCGCGCCAGTGCCAAGGCGCATTTCGGCAATGCAATAGACCATCGATTGATTTGCTCAATGGTCGTTATAGAGAAAATCGACTTCATTCCATTCCAGGCGAAGAATAATGTACCCATCGCTGGACGCAGACCCTAGGACTCCCAGGTGAAGGCTTCTAGATAAGTAGCGCCTTCGTTCCTTACGATGATGAGTGATCCGGCTTAGATTAACGCGGGGATGGTAGACAAACATGGCAACCGAGAAAGACAGCATGTCTGTAGAGAAAAAGTGCCCTTTTGTAGGTGGGACCAAGGCACGCACGAATCGCGATTGGTGGCCGAATCATTTGAACGTGCAGCTCCTCAACCAGCACGCGCCGCAGTCCAATCCGATGGGCCAGTCGTTCGACTACGCCAGGGAGTTTAAGAGCCTTGACCTCGACGCTGTCATCAAGGACTTGCATGCACTAATGACAGACTCTCAGGACTGGTGGCCGGCTGACTTCGGCCACTACGGCGGGTTATTCATCCGCATGGCCTGGCATAGCGCGGGCACCTATCGCACCGTTGACGGCCGGGGCGGCGCCGGCGGTGGCCAGCAGCGCTTCGCGCCGCTCAATAGCTGGCCCGACAACGCCAATCTCG
>Ga0302177_10001251_pt1 | contig 18445 bp, 12 predicted proteins | sample I_Palsa_E1_2_FD_198780 | JGI IMG/M metagenome (GOLD analysis project Ga0302177, IMG submission 198780) | Peat permafrost microbial communities from Stordalen Mire near Abisko, Sweden - I_Palsa_E1_2 | ecosystem: Environmental > Terrestrial > Soil > Palsa > Peat permafrost | place: Sweden... | reverse complement strand
GAGCGCTCGGCTTGCTGGCACGCCTTCATGAATTGGCGCCGTTCTTCTTCTGATTCGATTTCCCTACCCAGTTTCTGCACAAGTTCCTCAATGCCCGACGCCCGCGACGCCGCGCGCTTCACGAGGTGCTTCGCCAATGGACCGACAAAGCGCGCCAGTTCCAGCTCCAAGCGCCGCAGCTCGACGGCGTCGAACTGCACAGGATCGAGCACAGGCTCTGCGCCAGTCGCCCCAGATGCGCGCACCGGCGCCGCCGCCGCGGGTGCGGCAACAGCTGCCAGAACCGAGCCCCGATGAGCGCACAGCCTTGCGTAGTGCTGCGCCCGCGGCGTGGGAAACGCATCCAGCCAGTGCTGCGTGCTCAGTAAAGTACGCTCACGACTGGCTGCACATGGTGGTGAGCGGACGGCCTTGAACAGATATTGTTAATTTGAGCCTCAAATGACAAGTATTTTTCACGTGCCAACTATGCGTCGGGTCATTTGCGCACAATGATATCGCTACACTATATGCATATGAACAATTCAAATCGGCATATTACTTTCACTCGTATCGCGGCGGCGGGCCTCGGCATTGCGGCGCTGTACGCACTTGCCTCCTGCGGAGGCGGATCTGCTTCGACACCTACTTCGACACCTGCTCCGACGCTATCCCTCAGCGCTTCTCCCGCCAGCATTGCGTCGGGCGGTAGTTCCACCATCAGCTGGAGTTCAACGAACGCGACCTCCTGCACGGCTTCAGGAGCCTGGAGTGGCACAGTGGCCACGAGCGGTAGCCAGCCGACTGCGGCCCTGACGGCAACCGCAAGCTTCATGCTGTCTTGCACGGGACCGGGCGGCATGAGCAGTGCTACGACGTCGGTAACAGTGACGACTGGGACGACGACACCCGCGCCCGCCGTAACGTTGGGCGCAAGTCCAAACAGTGTCCCGAGCGGCAGCGCGGCAACTCTGAACTGGAGTGCCAGCAATGCAACCACGTGCACGGCGTCGGGTGGTTGGAGCGGCACGAAGGCGACAAGCGGCAGCACCTCGACCGGGGCGCTTACAGCGACGACGAGTTACGCGCTGAGCTGCACCGGAGCGGGCGGAGAGGGCTCAGCCGCGACGACAGTGACGGTGACGACGGCGGCGCCGGCCGTGACGCTCACGGCCAGCCCAACGATCATCGGGACGGGCACGGCGGCCACGCTGACCTGGAGTTCTACCAGGGCCACCTCGTGCACTGCCTCCGGAGGCTGGAGCGGTGCGAAAGCGACGAGCGGCAGCGCTTCGACAGGAAACCTTACCGCAACGACGAGCTATACATTGACCTGCACTGGAGCCGGAGGCAGCACGGCTGTAAGCGCGCCCGTGACTGTCACAACTTCAAATGTCGTCGCGATCACTCCGCAATTCAGCGCGCTCACTCTGTCTCAGAAGCAGCAATTCTCGGCCACTGTCCCGGGCAATGCAGTGGCCGAGTGGGCGGTTGACGGGATCTCAGGCGGCAATGCGAGCGTCGGAGTGATCAGCGCGAGCGGACTCTACTCGCCGGGGAGCGCGGTTGGTACTCATACGATTGGCGCAACGAGTGCTGCCAATTCTTCGCAGTCGGGGACGGCGTCGGTGGCCGTCACGGATCTTGCGGGTGTCTTCACGCGTCACAATGACGCGGCACGCACCGGCCAGAACCTGCAGGAATATGCACTCACGCCAACACTAGTCGGCACCGCGGGCCGCTTCGGCAAGCTCTTCCAGTGCACGACCGACGGGTCGGCCTATGCGCAGCCTCTTTACGTTGCGAACCTCGCCATCGCCAGCGGTGTGCACAACGTCATCTTCGTCGCCACCGAGAATGACAGCGTGTACGCCTTCGATGCGGACGCTTCTCCTTGCGTAACCTATTGGCATGCAAGCTTCGTGAACGGCACGAGCGTCGTCCCCGTCCCCGCCGCGATCCCCTACCAGTCCTCGTTGCTGGCGAACTGGGACATCCTGAATGAAATCGGAATCACCGGCACTCCGGTCATCGACTCCTCCTCAGGCACGGTCTATGTAGTCGCCAAGACCCAGGAAACGGATTCGAGCAACAACATCACCTATCACGACCGCCTGCACGCGCTCAGCATCTCAACGGGCAGCGAGCAGACGCACTCTCCGGTCGACATCACCGCCACTGTCACCGCCAACAGCGGCCCGGTGAGCTTTACCCCGCTCACCCAGAACCAGCGCCCGGCACTGCTGCTCTCCAATTACTCCGGCGGCACGGCGGTCTACATTGCCTGGGCCTCCTACGGCGACCTCGGCACCTACTACGGCTGGCTCATGGCCTATGACGCGACGACGCTGGCGCAGATTGCCGTATGGAATGACACGCCCAATGGCCAGGAAGGGGGCATCTGGATGTCGGACGGCGGCATCGCCGCCGACAGCAGCGGCGCGCTGTATGTCAGCACCGGCAACGGCACCTTCGATGACACCGCTGATCTGGTGCCGCCGATGGCGCCGAACAACGATTTCGGCGAGAGTTTCGTCAAGCTCGACCCCTCGGCGCTGACGGTGAGCGACTACTACACCCCTTCGCAGAACGCCACCTGGACCGCCCATGATGAGGATCTCTCCTCGAGCGGCGTCACGGTGCTGCCGAATGGCGTGGGGCCCAGCGCCCATCCAAATACTCTCGTCGGCTCGGACAAGGAGGGACACCTGTGGCTCATCGACCGGGAACTCATGAGCCGCTTCAGCCCGAGCGCCGACAATACCGTGCAGTACCTGACGCTGCCGAACATTGCCGCCTGTCCACTCAATTGCACCTTCTCCACCCAGTCGTACTACAACGGCACCGTGTACATCGGCATGACGGCAAACGCCCTCGCAGCCTATACCCTCTCAGGCGGGCTCTTCAGTGAAAGCGGCGGCATCGCCACCCCCTCCTCGGTGAGCGCCGAAACCTACCAGTATCCAGGGCCCACTCCGGTACTCTCCGCCTCCCCCAGCGGCAACGCCATCGTGTGGGTGCTAGACACCTCCGCGAACGGCACTGCAACCTACGGCCCGCAGACTACCTTGGGACCTGCGATCCTGCGCGCCTACGATGCGGGTAACCTTGCAACGACCCTTTACAGCAGTTCCACCGTTGCAAGCGATGCCGCGGGCAATGCTGTGAAGTTCGTCGAGCCGGTGATCGCCAACGGCAAGGTCTACGTCGGGGGCGCCAACACTGTCACGGTATATGGGGTGCTGCAGTAGAGCTCGCAGCGGAAACGGCAGCCATCGGCGTAATTGATTCAGAACAAAGAAGGCCTTGGCTCGCCGCGGGAATCGCCGCAGCCGGCGGCTGCGACAACAACGCTAGACGATCACTGTGAAATCGGCTGACTTGCGCCTGCGAACTGGCGTCGCCTGAAACTTTACATCGCCCGCGCTTTCGCGCCCACCTGTGACTGCTGGTCAGAAGCTGACTTCGCACGAGTGATTCGGGCAATACCCGCCCGGATTCTTCGCCAAGTACTACCGGGTGGGCGCTGAACAATTTTTCTGCACGGAACTCACGCGGTTACTGGGGTGCACACAACTGCGAATTCCGACCAGCACCTGTTCGATCAGATGACGGGCTACCCGGGTTGGGTAGCCAATCAATCGTGGTTGATATTTGGATTCCCAGGGGTATAACTCGCATGAACGGCGCGTGATGAGACTGGTTATAGGAATTGGGGTGGTCAATGAGCGTTCAAGTCGGACAAAAGAGCTATGAGATGCCCCCGAGCGACGGGTTCACCATCACACTTTTTATCACCGTCGCCGACATCAATCGATCGGCTGATTTCTATGAAAAGGTGTTCGGCGGCCGCGTTTTGAGCAGAGGCGACAGCAAGGGTGCGTCCGGGCACATTCAGATTGCGAATACGTGGCTCATTGTAAACGTCGGCGGCGGCCCCACGCCGGACAAGCCGACAGTAACGCTGAGCGTCCCAGCCGACCCGAATAAAATCAGCAGCTTTATGAATATTCGCGTTGCAGATATTCAAGCGTGCTACAAGTTATGGAAAAGTCGAGGTGCGGAGTTCATCACAGAGCCGATCCCTAAGTACGGCGAGATTCGCTGCTACATCCGCGATCCTGACGGATATATCATCGAGGTCGGACAGAGCACCGACCTCAGCTAAGTTTGACGCTCAGCCCGCAAAAATAGACTTCAACGGAAATCATCTGGAGCTTTCCTGCAGAAATCCGCAGGGTCTTCACTTCACCGGCATGTAACCCACAATCGTCCCGCGGAAAACTGGATCGCTTTGCCGACTACACCTTCTACCGCACCGGTAGCTCCGCGGATCTGAAGCTGACCTCGCACGAGTGATTCGGGCAATGCCCGCCGGGATTCATCGCGAGGTACTGCTGGTGATAGTCGGCACTGAAATATTTTCCCGCACGGAATTCACGGAGTTGTCTCGTCGTGGTCAATCGACCGGTGGGGTTTCGGTAGACGTTGATGTCGATCCAGCGGCAGACCACACGGCGATTGACTGTAACGAGTGTTTCATGTAACGTTCGTTTCATGGATCGAAAAGATGTACTGTGCGGCAAAGCCCTCGACTACTGTCTAGCCCACGGTGTCGCCGAACTCTCGCTCCGACCCCTGGCACTGAAAATCGGCACGAGCGCGCGGCTGCTGATTTACCACTTCGGCTCTCGCGACGGCCTCATCGGCGCGGTCATGGATGAGGCGCACCGGCGCGTGCAGAGATCTTTCGGCGAATTGATGGGCGGCGCGGGGCGCAAATCCGCTCTGCGGACGTTCTGGGAGTGGGCAACCGACCGGCGCAACAGTCCGTACCTGCGGCTCATCTTCGAAGTGCAGGTACTGGCACTCCACAATCCCACCGTCTACGCGCGCTACTTGGAGGGCACGAGTTCCAGCTGGCTCGCCCTCATCGAGGCTGTGTTGCCGCCCTCGGTCGATCGACGCGAGCGCGCAACGTTATGCGCCGCGATCATCGATGGCCTGATACTGGAGTTTCTCAGTACCGGCGATCTGTGCCGCACTAGCAGCGCGTTGGATATTTTCGATTCCATGTTGCGAGCACGTGTGCGTGCCGGAACCAGCGCTCGCCGGCACGTGGCTCGGCAGAATCGATCCAAAGAAGCTTAACCTCATGAATGGCATCGCCTCAAAAGGACACCAGCCGGAGTCCACAGACAGTCTGCCGCGCGGCGCGCTGGCGTCGCGCCGGCACACGCTCATCTTCCTTGCCATATCTCTGGCGGTGACGGTCGTCAGCGCACTGAACGCGCCTCACGGGTCCGCGACGGGTGCGCCGGCGAGTTCAGACCAGTTGCTGCTGGTTTACCTATGGCTCATCGGCCTTGAATGGCTGTGGGTACGCTTCGTTTACAAAGGTATGCAAGCGCACGGGCACTCGCTCCTCGAGTTCATCGGCCACCCATGGTTCACGCCGCGGCAACTTGCCGTGGATCTGATGTATGCCGCGCTGGCGCTCGGGTTTAGCTACATCTTGTTCGTCGGCGTTGACCACTTCATGAAGCACGGCGATGCGGTCACGAACCCCCTACTGCCCACGGTACCGAGCGGTGTTGCTGCGATTACCCTGTGGACAATCCTGTCGCTCAGCGCGGGCATCTGTGAAGAAGTCGTCTTTCGTGGCTATCTGCAGCGGCAACTGGCAGCGCTTAGCGGCAGCGCCAGCCTCGCGATCCTGGGACAGGCCATCGTGTTCGGGATCGCCCACGGTTATGAGGGTGTCGATGCTGTGATCCGAATCGTGGTGTACGGGCTCGCGATCGGCCTGCTGGCGCAATGGCGCGGCAATATCCGCGCCTGCGTGCTGGCCCACGCCTCGTGGGACATCCTGGCTGGATTCGGCCTGATGTAGCCGGCACCTGAATCTGTGGGATTGACGAAGTCGGAGAGCCAAACCGCAACAGCGGCTGCTTGGGAGCGGGCAATCCGGTCATCTGTGGGGCTGAATTTCGCCGTTCAGCGACGATCGCGGCGGAATCGCAAGCTTCCATCGACGCATGTTATAGCTACAGCAAGCACTCGGTCTTCGAAGCGTTCGAACGATCGATACGGCCTTCGCGACGAATACGCCTCCCGAATTCTCATGAGCCTAGAGAAATCGAGACTTACGGACTATGTGGGCGAATTGGCGCCCGATAAGCTGCGCGAGCTCGACAATGCGCTTCTCGTCGCCCTTGGGATTACGACCCGCACGCGACCACCGTTCCGAGCACCAGCGGTTTAGGTGTACCGGGAGGCGACATTGACGACTCAGGGAGCCCTTCCCAGAGCCACGACATACCTTGAGCGAGCCCATAGCACCCAAAGAGGCCTGGCATAGATTGCGCGGGCGCCTCTTCTCCCGCATCCTGATTTCCGGAAAGATAAGCAAAATCCGAGGAATCTCAGTGACGATTGGATTGCGCGACACAGTCGTCGTCATTGACATGCGGACCGGCCCGTGACGGAGTCGAAGAAAGCGGTCTTTCTGAGCTATGCATCGGAGGACGCCGTGGCGGCGCTTAAGATTTGCACAGCGCTGAGAGCCGCCGGCATCGAGGTCTGGTTCGACCAGAGCGAACTTCGGGGCGGCGACGCCTGGGATCAGAAGATCCGCCGCGAGATCCGCGACTGCGCACTTTTCATTCCAATCATATCGGCGAACACGCAGGCGCGTACCGAAGGCTACTTCCGACTCGAGTGGCGCCTGGCCGACCATCGCACACACCTAATGGGGAAGAGCCGCGCCTTCCTCGTGCCGGTCTGCATTGATGACACGCGCGATGCGGATGCCGACACTCCGGACTCTTTTGCCGCCGTTCAGTGGACGCGCCTAATACGTGGGGAACCGCCGCACGTCTTCGTCGAGCGAATATCACGCTTGCTGATGCCCGCCGAGGCCAGTCGATCGGTGGCAGTCAGACCAGCGACGAGCGGCGTCTTCCCGTTCGCGGACCGTCCGGCCTGGCCCGCCGAGGCCGCGGTTTCCGAGAAGTCGATCGCCGTGTTGCCATTCGCCGATATGAGCCCGGCGAGGGACCACGAGTACTTCTCTGATGGCCTCGCGGAAGCTCTCATCGATCTGCTCACGCAGGTGCGTGACCTACGGGTACCAGCGCGCACGTCATCATTTTCATTCAAAGAGAAGTCCGACGACATTGCAAGCATTGCAATTAAGTTGCGCGTGTCGCATATCTTGGAGGGCAGTGTTCGCAAGTCAGGCAGTACAATCCGAATCACTGCACGCCTGATTCGCGGCGACACGGGTTTCCATCTCTGGTCGAAGACTTACGACCGAAGCATGGAGGACATTTTTAAAGTACAGGACGAGATTGCGGCCTTGGTTGTTGAGGCTCTGAAGGCACAGCTGTTACCTGCTGACGGAGTGATTAACGCGCACCGCACGACCAATACCCACGCCTATGAGCAGTACTTGCTGGCGCGGCAGCTGTTTAATCGCCGCACGCTCGATAGCATCGAGCACGCGCTCATTGCGCTTCGTCGGGCAATCGAACTCGATCCGAATTACGCGTCGGCTCACGCATTGTTCGCGATGATTAGTTTCGCATCAATGCTCGAAGGACTAAACGCGACCCAGGCAAACGCTGAGCTAGCCATTTCGGCAGCAGAGCGGGCCGTCGCGCTGGCACCGGGGCTGGCTGAGGCTTATTCGGCGCGTGCCTTCGTTCGCTTGACGATGCAATGGGATTGGAGCGCAGCGCAGGCGGACGTCGAAAAAGCCTTGCAGTTCGATCCCCGCTCCGATGGAGTTCAGCGTAGGTACAGTCAGCACCTGGCCGTCGTCGGGCGTTTCGACGAAGCTATTGTCGCTGCGCAAGCAGCGATCGAGATCGACCCACTTGATGCCAACGCGTGGAGCTTTCTCGGCGCGTATCGCGCCATGATGGGTCAATTCAATGCGGCACACCAAGCTTTGCGCCAATCGCTTCAATTGAGCCCGCAGTCGACCTTCGCTACCTTCTACCTCGCGACGAGCGAGCTGGCCGCAGGTCACGCGGCGGAGGCACTGGACACCAACAAAGGGCAGCAACACGAGCCGCGACGATGCGCCGTACTGGCGATGGCAGGCCACGTATTAGGGCGTGCCGAAGAGTCACAGAGCGCACTAAATGAGCTAATTGCTAAGTATGGCGCGGTCATGCCCTACCTGGTCGCGAAGGCCCACGCCTGGCGCGGCGAATTGGATTCCGCCTTTGAATGGCTAGAGCGGGCCTACAGATCCCGAGACGTGGGACTCTGCTTCTTTGTTCGAGGTGATATCGAGCTCTCCGGACTGCGTAACGATCCGCGCTACGAGGCGCTGCTTCGAAAGATGAACCTTTCGACGCGAGACGGATGAAAGGCTCGAGACTCCTTAGCCGCGGACTTTCCTACGACCAGATGACCGGTAGAGACTTCAGCGCCGAAATCACATGGCGTTTTCCTGCAGAAATACGCGGGGCTTTTATGCGGCAACTCGTAATTCTTTGTCTATACGCAGGTAACAGGGTCAAACCAACTCCTACGCCTTCTCCCCCACCTGTAACTCCGCGGATTTGAAGCTGACCCCGCACGAGTGATCCGGGCAATACCCACCCGGGTTCTTCGCCAGGTACTGCTGGTGATAGTCGGCGCTGAAGCGTTTTTCTACACGGAATTCACGGAGTTATCTGCACGCTGCCAGTCGACCGGTAGATTTTTGGTAGACGTTGACGTCGATCCATCGGTAGACCAAACCTCAGTCCGATCTGAGCAATTTCCGAGTTTGACCCGTTGCGGCCGGTGGCGAACGCCGGCTATCTGGAACTCAAAACAATCGAAACCTTCCCTCACAAGTCTCGGTTGAAACTCTATGGGACCGCCTTCCAAGGCACGACACTAATTTACCTGCGCGAGATGCACGAACTCCGGTCGACCATCACTTAGGTCATCGCTTTGGGCGAGTAGGGTGCGATAGGTGCGCAAGTCGCCTTCGTCTAGGACACCGGTGGCGCGTCGATCCGATGCGGCGTGCGGGTTCGCGCCCAGGTCGAGAGTCGTCCCCAACCCGGCGTAAAGGTAATGATCGCCAAACGTCCTTTGAAGTGCAGCGAAAGTTGGTTCCCCGGTACAGTGACCGGGAGCGATGTAGTCCACTTTGTAGGTGTCATGCAGGGTTGTGGCAACTTTTTCGATAGCCGAGTCCTGGGCCACCACCAGATGAAATCCGCCCGCGATGAAGTGGATGTGCGGATTGATCATCGCGGCTTCGGCAACGATGCTCTCAATGCCCGGATGCGAACAGCCAACCACCAGTACGAGGCCGTCGGGCGTGTTGATGGCCAATGACAATTCCTTCAATTCTTTCGTTCCGGGCGCATCTGACACCAGAGCAATCAAAGTAATGCCCGGTACCAGCTCTGTGGTCTTGTCGATTAACTGAATGTTGGCGCCGGGAAAGACCGTGCCCAATTTCATAATCTCAGGCGGTGTGCCGCCGTAATAGCGCTTCTCGGCGGGCAGTGCCTCGTCCTTGCGGTAAAACTTACTGGGTATATCGGAGCCAAAAATGCCACCAAGGCCATCCTTGGGCGCGTAAATCTTGACCTTCGGATTCACGTTGTGCAAATAGGAAAATCCGCCCACGTGATCGCCGTGCCGGTGCGATAACACCACGAAGTCGAGCTTGGTTAGATCAACGCCCCTAGCCTTAACGTTCTTCGCGAAAATCGCCGGGTCGTCACCGGTATCGAACAGAATGCGCTTGCCGTTGATCTCCACCAGGGCGGCGAAGCCCCAATCCTTGGTCATCGCCGCATCCTTGCCGAAGGCATCGTAGAGTACTGTAATGCGCGCCGTTTCGGCTGCCGCCGATGTCGGGGAAGTCGTCGTGCAGCTCGATAGTAGCCAGGCCGAGCCGAAAGCTACCATGAGGACAAAGATCTGAGTTCTTCCCATGACTCTCTCCTTGATTGTTGTGTTCGAATCGTACACCGCATTCGGCGTTGCCGACAGGTCTAGCCGATTGCGTGGAAAGGCGCCTTGGGCTGGAAAATCCAATCCAACAAACGCCTGTACCTGACCCGTTTCTGCCGGTCGCGAAAGGCTGCTATGGGTAAGACCAAAGCCTTCCGGTCGCATAGTCAGGAATAACGCGACACGGACGCCCCGATAGTCAGTTAATCATTATTCTTGCCGCGATGATGCCACCAAGCGTCGAGGGGGATACAGTTGTTCTCTACCAACCCTCGGGGAGAATCAACATGAACCGACGACCCATCATCATTCTTGGGCTGCTGATGCTGTGCCTGCCCGCCTTCGCCGCGCCGACGAACGACAGCGGCCCTCCGGCGGACATCCTTGCGGTCCGGAATATCGAGATAATATTCCACACGGCAGGCAGCGTCCTCCCGAGCAAGGATCTCGATTTGATGATGAGCCTTTACGCCGACGACGCAGTGCTCACTGACACCGCGCACGAAAACAAGGTATATCGGGGCAAGGAGCAGGTCCGCACTTACTGGGCGGACGTCAGCGGTCCATTCCGTCCCGAGCATCACTGGATTGGCTACACACCGGCGATGCGGATTAAAAGTCACGTCACAGGAGACAATGGCACGCTCGACTTCGAGTGCCTGTGGATGAACGTGGACGACAATACCATCGGCGCACACGCCTTCTCCTCGATGAACCTCGCGCGCGTCAACGGACACTGGCTGGTTAAGGCCATCAAGGTTGGCAAGGTCGACAAGCTCTAGTTCGTGCTGCGGCTCGGAGCCGCGGGGATTGTGGAGACGGAGGGACGCGGCGCGACTGGCAGTGCGGGCGCATGCGCTCTGGCAGCGCCAGCGTCAAGGCCCGCCTTTTCGTAGGCTCCCCCGTCAAGGACACAGTTTATAACGTCAGCTCTTCTGCTTCGCCAACGCCTCACGCGCTTCCTTGATTTCGAGTCTTCCAGGCGTGTCGGAGTGCGCACAAACCGACAGCAGTTCGCCAAAATACTTTTGACTCAATTCGCCGTGCCCGCTGAGCTGCGCAGCGTGCGCCGCTCCATACAATGACCGGAAGCGCCGCGGCTCCTTCTTGAGCGTCGCATCAAATTGTACCAATGCCTTAGCAGGCTTATTCATCTCCAATAACATACCTCCGAGCAGTTCCCGCGCCGGGGACAGTTGCCCGGGTGTTACCACACTTTTCTCTGTCCCATCTTCCATATTCGCTGCTAATTCCATCTGCCGCAAAGCTTCCTCGTTCTTGCCCGCCGCCAGCGCCGACCATGCCGAGACCGCAATGGCCTGAATTTCCACCTGCTGCGCCCAGTAACGCTCGTTGGCCTTCAGAAGGCGCTGCTGGATTTTCTTCAGCGCTGTCGCTGCCTCGTCTGCCACCGCAGCGTGGCCCAATTTCGCCGCACCCAATCCCCGAGCGAACCACGTTATCGCATCTGTGTACGGAAACGGCGTCTCCGACGGCACCAGACTCTCCGCCTGCTGCCAGTCCTGCCGCTCCAACGCGTACCGTGCCGGGATGGCTGCGATCGCAAAATAGCCAGCTGCGGGTGGGCCGGCACCAATCAACAGCGCCCTTGGATCAAAGCGTGATGCCATATCTGGCAGCGCAGCCACAATCCGGGCGGCCGCCTCATCCTGACCCGTTTGCAAGTAGGCGTAAGTCTCGTAGTCGCTGGCATGCAATTCTTCGGCCGTCTGACCCTGGCGCCGCGCGGCGGCTGCCGCGGCCACGTTGCTGTTGATCGACTCTTGCCAGTAACCCAGGCGGGTAAATGTATGCGACGGCATGTGCAGCGCGTGAGGTGCATCGGGGGCAATTTCCGCGTAACGTTGTGCCGCCGCTAGGGCCCGGCCCGCGAGCGCCGGCACGTCGTACGCATGGATAATGTAGTGCGCTAACCCAGGATGGTTCGGCTCCTCGGCGAACAACTTTTCGAGGATTGTCCCCGCCCTGAGACGGTCTGCGTATGTTTTGTCGCTGGGATCCTCCGCGACCGCGAGCGCCAAAGCGTAAAAGATCCGTGCTTCGGGGTCTTCCGAATAATTTGCAGCTACGTTTCCCATGGCATCGCGATAGGCGAGCAAGCGCACTTGCTGCGGCGTGCCTTCAAAATCGTCGTACAGCTTGCCGACTGCCGCGAGATAGGCGCGTTCGCGGTCCGTTTTTGCGCCCAGCTCCTGGCCTCGTTCGGCGCTTTGCCGCCCGAGCAGCAACTGGCCTTTGTCTTTTTGCCCAGGTGCGAAAGGATTGCTCCAATCGCTAAGAGCGATTCCCCAGTACGCGATCGCGCACGTAGGGTCTTGTCGCAGAACGGCGTTAAATCCCTCGATGGCACGGCTGAACTGGAAAGAATGAAGCAAGGATACCGCGCGATTAAAATCTCTTTGTGCTGGTTCGTTGCACGACGTGGCGAAGTGGACCTCTCCCAGTTTCTCGCCATCCCCATGCTGGTGCTCTTGCGATATTCCACGCGCCGCAACTAACATCAACAGGACCGCCGAGATGAGCTTTTTCTTGCGCAATGGCACCTCCCGCCCGGAACACCTCAAACACCTTCAGCGCCTGTCGAAAAACGAGGCTTCTCCGCTACACCTCAACCGATTCTCTACCGTTTACAATTTTAGCGGCCGCAACCGGCTGTTTCTAAATGTCTTTCCGCCTTACCAGGAGATTATCGAACAGAGTAGTCGCAGCCGATGGAATCCACGTCGGCATCGCAACGTTCAAGTGGAAACGCGCACCAACGCTATCTCACCAGACAGGGTTTCGCGGCGGACTATTCCAGGCTCAAAACACCGGTAGACTTCCGGTAGACCTCAACGCCGAAATTATGCAGCGTTTTCCCGCAGAAAAACGCAGATCTATTTGGTAACCCCTTGGGCTCCTGATGGAAACCAACGGAATGCCAGAGTTACGCCTTCTCCCCTACTTGTAACCCCGCAGGATCAAACGAAACTCCGCAGGAATGGTTGGGGCAATACCCGCCCGGATTCTTCGCCAAATACTGCTGGTGATAGTCCTCTGCGTAATAGAAGGTCGGTGCATCCAAAATTTGGGTTGTAATCGCACCCTTGCCCGCCGCCTTAAGTCGGATCTGGTATATGCGCTTGGACTCCTCCGCCTCCTCACGCTGCTCATCGTTCATCACGTAAATTGCGGAGCGATACTGCGTACCGGCGTCGTTGCCCTGGCGCATTCCCTGAGTCGGGTCGTGCGCCTCCCAGAACACGCGCAGAAGCTCTTCATAGGAGATGACTTTCGGGTCGTACAGCACGCGCACGACTTCGGCGTGGCCGGTGCGGCCGGAGCACACCTCCTCGTAGGTTGGATTGGGTGTGTAGCCGCCGGCATACCCGACGGCGGTCGAATACACCCCGGGCAACTGCCAAAAGCGCTTCTCCGCACCCCAAAAGCATCCGAGCCCGAACACGGCTTCGGCGATTCCGGCGGGAAACGGCGCGACGATGCGCCGACCGTTCACAAAATGAGTCTGCGGGACAATGAGGGCGGCGCTTCTACCCGGGAGAGCGTCCTTTTCGGACGGCATTTCTGCCTTACTGCGAAACAGAGCCATGTGCTGCACCGTTAAGTAACAACGGAATTCACAGTGTGGGGACCTCGGGCAGGCAACTCAAGTCTCAGTTGCCGGCGATTTTGCAAGTTAGTCTTACCCGAGCTATAACAATGGCGTTCGAGTCGCGGTTTACACTGCGCAGGGGGGCGGCACAGATGGCGCGTCTTCACGTCTTAAGTTTCGGTAGCGTTGCTCTCGCCGCGGGTATCGCCTTATGCGGGCCATGCGGCGCAGGGGCCGCGGAGTCGGAAACGACGAACGGCACGGTCCTCAGCGGCGGCAACGCGCTCCTTGCCGAAGGCTCTGTCGCATTGCAGGAAGGGCGGATCGCGGCCGGCATCCACCTGACGCAGGCCGGCTTGAAGGACGCGACGGACCCGCGCGAAGCGGCGAACGGTCATTTGAATCTGTGCGCCGGTTACGCCCTGTTGCGCGAATGGGAGCTCGCTCTGCAAGAATGCAATACAGCGATATCGCTCGACCACACCAACTGGCAGTCCTTCAATAACCGGGCAGCGGCACACGCGGGGCTCGGTCAGTATGATCTAGCATTGGCGGATGTGCGTTCGGGCCTTGCACTTGAGCCGCAATCGAGCACGCTGCGTAAAAGTCTCGCGGTAGTCGAGCACAACCAAAGGGTCATCAACAAACGCTCGTCCTCGGTCATCCATTCCTGAGATAAAATATGCCCTTGGGTATCAGCCAGCCACAGAATTTGCGCGCGCCGCCGACTGAACAGTTGCATCCGTTCGGCGTTCGCGTCAGTTTGCCGGTGGGCGATCCCATGCGAAAGCTTCTGGGACCACAGTGGCATCGACTGCACTGGTACGCAACCCCGGAAGAGCGCGATGCTGCAATCACCGAGATGAGTCGGCGGCACGAGTACTCGCGCGCGACCGATCTACCGTCACTCGTATTCGAGAAGGTCGAGAAACTCTCCGAAAGCCGGGGCCTATAGCAACCTGCTAGAACGTGCGCCCGAGGAACAAATAGAAGTTCCGCGTGCCGCCGTCGCCGACGCCACTGCCGATATAGACCGGCCCGATCAGGGTATCGAGCCCGAGGAACAGGCTTGCATCCTTATGTGCGGATCCCCAACTGGCGTCGCCGCGTTGCTGCCAAATGTTGCCGACCTCGAAGGAAGTTCCAATATAGACCGGGACATCCAGAAATCCCGGTCCGCCGCGCCCGATCTGCCGATAGAAGAGTACGCGTGCGATGCCATAGTTCGGTCCGAGCAACGAGTCCTGCTTCAATCCCGAGAGATTGAGGAAGCCGCCTAGCTGAAAGAGCTTGCGCACATCGGTCGTCGAGCCGTCGAGCGTCGCCCCGGCTGAGGTCCAAAAGACTGCGGTCTGCCGCCCGAAGCTGCGCGCGGCGAGATAGTTGACTGCCAGCCGATCGCCATCCTCTCCCGAACCCAAGGCAGTGCGATCGCCGCGCCATTCAAATGAGGCCTGTTGCCCATCACGCGGGAAATTGACGTTGTCGAGCGTGTCATAGGACAGGCGCACGAAGAATTCCTTCTCATCGAAGGCACCCGTAGTCAAAATCGGATCGCCGATGATGAGGCTCGAATTGCCGGCATCACGCACCAGACCGGCGCGAATTTCACCCCAGTTGCTGAAGTCCCTGCCGAAGTCCAAGCCGTACTCAAACGTGCGGACTCGATACTCGGCGATGCGCCGCTGGTCCTGAAAGAGATACAGATCCTGCGCCTCGATCTGCGCATGTGGCGCAAGGAAGTAGGGCGATGTCTGCGAAAACGGCAGCCACACTTCGCTTGCAACCCTGGATGTCTCTCCGACCTGCAGATCCGATACCCATTCGCCGCCCGCCGCGGTGATTTCCGATTGGATGAAGCGCGCGGCGGCGTTGTAGTAGGAATTTCCCGCGAAATCATCCTGCAGATTGAGCCCGAATCGCACGTACGTAGGGCCCCAGGAGTTCCTGCGCGCAGTCAGCGCAAGACCGTATTGGCCGTCGCCGTCCTGCACGATACGGTAGTCGATCCCTTCGAAATTCTCTCCGCCATAGAATGCTGTCACGCGCTTTTGCAGTTCGGCAGGATCCGCCGCCGCCCCGATCTGATCGTCGAAGAGCTTGTGCAGCGCTGTCGCATAGCGCTCCGAACCGGATTCGATACGCACGAACTCAATGCGCGGCGGGCCCTGCCGCGCATCGCTGCGCCGCTGCACATAACGCTCATAGGAGCCGCTATTGACGGCGAGCGCCAGCAGTTCCCCCTGCGCCGCCAGTGCCGCCTGTTCGCCCGCTGCGACCGCGCGCGCCACGATGCCAAAATCGTACGGCGAGTAATCCCCGAGTATCGGCGCGATGCGCACATCTCTTTTTGACAGACTTTCAAGCTGCCGCTGCTCATTGCGCCTGATGAGAATCGCGAGCATCTGATTCGAAATTGCCGGTGCACTGGTGAGTTTGTCACGCGTCAGAAGCGGCGTGCTCACATCCACGACGATGAGGATGTCGACGCCCATGGCGCGCGCCACGTCGATGGGCAGATTTTCCGCAAGGCCGCCGTCGACCAGCAGGCGTCCGTCGCGCTCCACTGGAGCAAAAACTCCCGGTGCCGAGAGGCTCGCGCGCATCGCACCCGCAAGGTCCCCGGCGTGGATGACGACGGGATCGCCGGTTTCCAAGTCGGTCGCGACAGCGCGAAAACGGGTCGGCAGCGCATCAAAGTCCGTGATTTCTGCGGTCGAGAGCGTCAGGCGCCGCAGAATCTGGCTCAGCTTCTGGCCTTGGATGAGACCCTTGGGTAGCTGGAAGTGGCCGCTGCGCAGGCCGAGTGGAAAATTGACCAGGAAGTTCTCCTCTTCCTCCTTCCTCCTGAAGGTGAGATCGGTACGCGTCGGACGATCGCGAAACGCCTCCTGCCAATTCACCGAGGTCATGATGGACTCGATCTCGCGCGCCGAGTAACCGCTCGCGTACAGACCGCCCACCACTGCACCCATGCTCGTGCCCGCGATCGCATCGATGGGTACGTGCAGATCGTCGAGCATTTTGAGCACACCAATGTGCGCCGCGCCGCGGGCACCGCCGCCGGAGAGCACAAGCCCGATCCGCGGCCGCGCTGCGCCCGCCTGCGGCGGCGGCGCGCCAGCCGAGCTGCCCTGCGCGAGTGCGGGGCTTAAGGCCACAAGAGATGCGAGTGCCAATAAGACCCCGCAGATCCTGAATCGGAGCCTAACCAGCCGTGATGGATTCACGGTGCAAGAATAGCAGTCCCGAGTGTGCGCGGCCTCGTCCATGACCGATAATAGAGACATGCCCGGGGAGCCGTGCGCCACTGCGCATCACAAGCACATTCGGCGGCGCGAAGGAGCCGCTCTATTTAGCGCGCTACTCGGGGTACTGGCCGCTGGCGCCGCAGCAGCGCAAGCGCCCGCCGACAGCGATTGGGGCTACTACGGCGGAGATGCCCTTGGGCAGCATTATTCGAGCTTGGCGCAAATCGATCGCGGCAATGTCTCGCAATTGGAAGTCGCCTGGACGTATCGCACGCGCGAGTTGGGAGCGGGGTTCGCGCGGGCACAACAGCTCGCATTTGAAGCAACGCCGGTGCTGGCATTTGGCCGCCTCTATCTGGCAACGCCCACCAACGTCGTCATCGCGCTCGATCCGCCGACGGGGCGCGAGCTGTGGCGCTATAACCCACACATCGATCGCGGCCAGCTGTACGTACGCGCAACCTCACGCGGCGTCAGCGCCTGGCAGGACCCGGATGCACGGGGCGCGGCCGTGTGTGCGCGACGGATCTTCGCCGGTACGCTCGATGCGCGTCTCATCGCCTTGGACGCGGCAACGGGTGCGCCATGCATTGATTTCGGCGCTTACGGCGCGGTGGATTTGAGCCGCGGACACGACCCCGGAGGGCCGCCGCACGAGCTTGTGACGTCGCCGCCGGCGCTGTTTGGCGCGCTCGTCATTGTTGGCTCCGCCGGCGCCGAGCCGCCGCAGACAGATTCCGGGCGCGGTGTGGTGCGCGCCTTCGATGCGCGTAGCGGTGCGCTGCGCTGGTCCTTCGACACGCTGCCCGTCTCATCGTCCCACCCGGCCGCGAATGAATGGCGTGCCAACCAGGCGGCCGCTGCGACAGGCGCGAATCCCTGGGCAGTCATGTCGGTCGATGAGAGCCGCGGCTTGGTTTTTGTGCCCACCGGTTCCGCGAGTCCGAAGTTCTACGGCGCAGCACCTGCTGGCAGCGATCGTTTTGCGGACTCGCTGCTCGCGCTCGATGCGGCAGGTGGCCGGCTCGTTTGGCAGCAACAACTCATACATCACGATCTGTGGGACTACGATCTTGCGGCGCAGCCTGCCTTGATCGATGTGACGGTGCGTGGCGCCCCGGTTGCGGCAGTCCTGCAGGCGACAAAAACGGGGATGCTGTTTCTCTTCGAGCGCGGCTCGGGCAAGGCTATTGCGACGATCACCGAAACTCCGGTGCCACAGAGCACGCTGCCGTCGGAAGACGCGTCGCCCACACAGCCTTTTCCGGCAACGCCAGCACTCGTCGAACGTCGGGCGCTCAAACCATCTGACGCCTGGGGCATGACGTTTTGGGACCGGGGCCGCTGCCGCGACCTCATCGCAAAATATCGTTCCGAAGGATTGTTCACTCCACCCGATCCGCGCGGCACCATCCTGTGGCCGAGTACTCTCGGCGGCATCAACTGGGGCGGTATTGCATTCGATGCGCATCGGCAACGCGTGTTCGCGGCGGTCAACCAGCTCCCGATGATCCTGACCCTGATGCCGCCGGATGAGCACGCGGAAATTAAGCCCTTGGCGTCTCCCTGGGGTCTGCCGTGCACGGCTCCGCCGTGGGGTACGCTCGTCAGCGTCGACCTGCGCAGA
>Ga0302177_10001248_pt1 | contig 18456 bp, 11 predicted proteins | sample I_Palsa_E1_2_FD_198780 | JGI IMG/M metagenome (GOLD analysis project Ga0302177, IMG submission 198780) | Peat permafrost microbial communities from Stordalen Mire near Abisko, Sweden - I_Palsa_E1_2 | ecosystem: Environmental > Terrestrial > Soil > Palsa > Peat permafrost | place: Sweden... | reverse complement strand
GAGGATCAGCCCGGACACGCGAACGAAATGATCCTGAGCTACGGACTGTGGGCGCGCCGATTCCATTCGGACCGGACGATCATAGGCCGAACCATCACCATCGACGGCCACGACTGCCTCGTCATCGGGGTCATGCCGCAGGGGTTCAACTTCCCCCTTCGCCGGGGAGCCGTCCATACTCCTTCGCCCTATGTGGAGTTTTGGGCTCCGCTGCGGAGCGGCAGACCTCTCAACCCGACCGAGGCAGTGGGCGTGGTAGCGAGGCTGCGCCCCGGGGTCTCCCTCTCCGATGCCGAGCAGGATCTCGCTTCCATCAGCACAGACCTTAACCGCGAATTTCCCGCAACCAACCGCGACCACAGCGTGCGCATGGGTCTTTTGCGCGACCGAACCGTAGGCAGTGCGCAGAAGGCTCTGCTTTTTCTGATGGCAGCAGCCGTGATGTTTCTGCTGATTGGGTGCGCCAACGTAGCAAATCTGCTGTTGGCTCGCGGGCTTAGCCGGCAGCGCGAGATCGCCATTCGGATCGCGATCGGCGCAGGCCAGGGACGCATTGTTCGCCAATTGCTCACGGAAAGCTGCGTACTGGCGGGTATGGGGGGCATCGGCGGGTACATTCTGACGCTCATTGCCTGGAAGCTCTTGCCGGCAGTCGCGCCGGTCAGCATTCCCCGGCTGGCGGCCGCCCGCGCGGATTGGCAGGTTTTTGCGTTTGCTCTTACCATCGCATTACTCAATGGCGTTTTATTTGGAATGATGCCCGCGCTCCGATCGGGCAGAACGAGCGCCACCTCAGCACAGGACTTGCGCGCCCACGCCGGCATTGCCGGCGGCCAGGATCGAATTCGCGGTGCACTCGTAACCGTGGAAGTGGCCTTAGCTGTATCCCTGGTAGTAATTGGGGGGCAACTGCTGGCAAGCTTTGTCGGACTACTACGAACCGATCCCGGCTTCGACGCAAAGCACGTGCTCGCGTCGGTGATCATTCCGGCCGGCGACCGATATCACACTCCTGAACAACACGGATTGCTATTCCGGCGAATTCTGGACGCAGTACGTGTGCTTCCCGGAGTGCAGAGCGCGGGAACCATCGACGCGCTCCCTTTCAGCGGCGAGAATCATGGCGGCCTGATCGGCGGTGGAACACAGCAAGCAGCAGCAGAAGTTGACGTGGTCAGCGCCGGGTATTTGCAAACCATGGGAGTTCGCCTGACCGAAGGCCGCTGGTTCGGCGATGACGATATGAAGGAATCCGGCGACGGCGTCATTGTGAACAATATCGCCGCCAACCATTTGTGGCCGGAGGCCAGCGCCGTTGGCAAACGGATCTGCGTAGATTGTTCTCCGGAAAATCCAAACAACTGGAAGCGAGTCGTAGGAGTAGTTACCAGCATCCGGCACGCGGCCATGGACGAACCTCAAGGAGCGAGCGTGTATCTAGCCGCGAGCGCGCTGGAAAACGCAGCCTTCCTTGTGGTAAAGAGCGACCGGCCCACAGCAGAGATGGAGAGAGCCATTCGCGAGTCGATAGCGCAGGTCGACCCGAATCAACCGGTTTTTCTTAGCGTCGGCATGCAGACACTTATAGGCGACTCACTTGCCGATCGCCGTTTCATCATGGGCTTGCTTGCGGTCACGGGTTGCCTTGCCCTGGCGATGGCCGCGGCCGGCGTCTATGGCGTCGCGACGTATGTGACATCGCGCAGGACGCAGGAGATTGGGGTCCGTATGGCGCTCGGGGCGACTCGCAGCGAGGTGGAAGCCTTGATATTTCGCCAGGGCTTTCTCTCCGCCGCGATGGGGTTAGGAATTGGACTAGGCTCGACGCTGGTTCTTATGAGACTGGCTGGCGGAGTTTTGCCAGGTCTCAACTATGGGAACTTCGGGCACATAGGGATCGAGGTCGGATTTGTCTCCTTGACCGCTGCGATTGCTTGTTGGCTCCCAGCGAGGCGGGCAGCGAAGATTGATCCGATGTCCGCCCTTCGCCAGGAGTAGCCGAGGTGCTGAGATGTTAGCCATGGAACATCCAGCGAACAGAGAACTTGTCATTGAGCGCTCCATAGTATCCAAAAAACTGCTCTTGCAGGGGATCGGTTACCTGCGCGCCTTCTGAGAGTTTTTGAAAAAGCGCGCTGAGCTCTTGAAACGTTCCGCCGCTCAGGTAAAGACAAACCATGTTCCCGCGAATAGGCGTCCTGTCAGGGCGTAACCAATCCGACGCCGAGATTTCCAGATTGCCCTTCCAAAGCCGTGCGTTCAGAACTTTGTTCTGTTGAATTTCTGGCATGTGATCTTTGGCCGGAGAGTCTTTCACTTTCAGTACCGTCAATTCTCCGTCAAAGCATGTTTTATAAAATTCCATTGCCTCATAGCATTTGCCTTCAAACAAAAGATACGGTGTCAATGTTGTCATTTGATCTCCTTTCATTTTCTGCGTCTGAGCGTTTGCTATGGAACGAATGGGCGAAGCCGTCAGGGCCGCACTCGACAATGCGCGTGCGACAAAGCGGCGGCGAGAGACTATGTTGGTCGTGAACAAGGTCGTCCTCCGTGGCTGGCAGTACCTGGCAGCGAAACATCTGCGCTGTCATGGAGTAGTCGGAGGCGACGAGCGATTCTCTACATCTCACGCAATTTTTATTGCGACGGAGCAGATCTTCGTGGGTTGGGGCTAAAGAGGGTGGTATCCGGAAGAGAAACCGCAGGTCCCTCCACTGCGCTCCTTCGGAGCTCCGGTCGGGATGACAAGGGTAGAGGGGTGACCCAGGTTGGAGTTGTTAGTGGATGGGAGAAACAGCAGGCCCCATTGCGCCGGGAGAGTTTCGGGGTGAGAGCGTTGGAATCCCACATCTCAAAAGCGAGATGCCCCGAATTTCCTGTACGCAGCTCTGGACAGGACCGCGTGTGCGCCTTTCATTAAGGAAAGGCGCATGAAGTTCAGGGAACCCACGAGACTTCACAGGAAATCGGGGATGTAGGGCACCCCCTGTTCTTGGTGGGGTGAGAGGTTCGAGGTGAGAGCGGTGCTTGATGCGTTTGGAGTTGAGAACGCCGCAGGGCGCACCGCAGGTTTACCGTGGCGGATCATGTGCTCCTGCGGCCCACTCTGGCGCGCCGCCGCAGCCGATCCCATGGAAGCGCTGCGCGCGGAATAACAACCAAGCATGCATTCTAAGGTAAAGCGAAGGCAACGAGCGCATCGCCGAGAGGCTCCTCGGGGATTCTCTGATGTCCGCCGGCAGCGATCACCAGGTATTGTTTGCCGTTGCTTTCGTAGGTCATTGGAGTCGCGTGGCCGCTCGCCGGCAATTCTGCCTTCCAGAGTTCTTCCCCGTTTTCAATGTTGAACGCCCGCACATGCGGATCGGTGGTGCCTGCGATGAAAACCAGACCACCCGCGGTGGTGATCGGGCCGCCAACGTTGATCGCTCCCGAAGCAACAGGATCATGCGGACCTCCGAAATTCTGCATGGAGCCGAGCGGAATCTGCCAGCGTATTGTGCCGTTGGTCATATCGACCGCAGTCAAGTTGCCCCACGGCGGCGCACCGCACGGGAGGTCCGAGGGTGACTGCAGGAAGCGGCGACGCATGGCGTAAGGTGTACCCCGCTGCGCTCCATACTCTCCCTCTTCGTTGTCCGCAGCCACCTTGTCGCGCGGAATCAATCGCACCCGCGCCATCAGGTTATTCGTATTCACAATCAGGAGGTTGCTTTGTGGGTCAAAGGCATAGCCACTCCAGTTCATGCCGCCCAATTGGCCCGGCGAGACGAGTGTGCCCTGCAAGCTTGGGGGTGTAAAGATGCCTTCGTTGCGAAGCTTCTGCATTGCCTCCCGGCAGAATTCGCGATCGGCCGGCGTTGGTCCCCAGGCGTCTTCGAGCGAGACCTGTTGACGTGCGAGTGGAGGCGGCGCAACAGGAAACGGCTGAGTAGGGGAAGCAGCTTCGCCCGGTACATCGCTATGCGGGACTGGCCGCTCCTCAACCGGAAAGACCGGTATCCCGGTGTCGCGATTGAGAACATACAGAAAGCCGGTCTTGTTACCCTGAATGACCACTGGAACCAGCTTGCCGTCGTGAGACAGGGTAGCTAACAACGGCGGCGCGGCCGTGTCGTAGTCCCAGAGATCGTGATGAACAAGTTGAAAGCCCCATGCGATCTCCCCTGACTTGGCGTGCAAAGCCACGACGGAGTTCGCCCACTTGTCATCTCCAGGACGCAGGCCTCCGAAATAGTCAGGACTTGCGGCCCCTGTAGGCACGAAGACCAGGCCGCGCTCCGCATCCACAGCCATGATTGACCAGGCGTTGGCAGCGCCGGTCAGCCACGTCGACGTACTCTCCGGCCGATTTTGCGGAATGGGATCCCAACTCCACCGCAACGCTCCCGTACGCGCATCAAAAGCGCGGACCACACCGGAAGGCATGTCCGCTCGATTGTTGTCATCGATTGCCGATCCCACAATCACCATGTTGTCGATGACTGCCGGGGGCGACGTCATGTGATACCAACCTTGTGCGTGCTCGCCAAGATTTGCGTGTCCATAACCGGGAACATCGCGCAAATTAACCTGCCCCGAGGAACCGAAGTCTATGCAGGGTTGTCCGGTCGCAGCATCAAGCGAAATCAACCGGGCATCGAGTGTGGCTTCAAAGATGCGACGCCTGCATATACGTCCTGCTCCCGATGACGGGTCGAGCCAGGTTGCCACGCCCCGATTGATCAGACCATCTCCATAATCAAGGCTCTGGTCGATTTTGGGATCAAACGCCCAACGCTCTTTCCCTGTTACAGGATCGAGTGCGATCACACGATTAAAGGGCGTGGTGAGGTAGAGCATTCCGTCGACAAGAATCGGAGTGGTCTCAAACCCACTTCGTTTTCTGCCGTCATGCCCGTCGGAGATGTCGCCGGTATGGAAAACCCACGCTACTCTGAGCTTTGAGACATTGGCGCGATTGATCTGAGCCAGCGTCGAATGGCGCATCCCCCCGGGGTCGCCGCCATAGTTCGGCCAATCTGACCCCGTTTGCCCATGCAGATGGACTAGCAGGGGAGAGAACGCCAGCATCAGTGTGAGGGAGCACAGCAGCCGTAGCCTTTGCTGAAATGTCATGGGCTTAGTACTAACGCGAAGAAGCGTGTCAAGCAACGAAACCGGGACGAACGGGTCGTACCCAGGGACAAGCCGGTAACCTGGCAGGTCAACCCTCAAGAGGGTGTGTTGAGTACCGGGGGAAAGCACCGCAGGTCCCCATTCGATTCCTGCCCTGCCACAAAGGATCGGGTGCCCGATCCTTTGTGGCAGGGCAGGAATCGAATGGGGACCCGCGGTTCTTCCCCCTTACTCACCTGAAGCCCGCACGATTGCTGTAATGTGTATTTATTCGTGCCGTCCACACGCCAACCCGTCGTCCCAGGAAACCGCTGGCAACGGCCCAAAGCCACATGGCTGCTTATGTTCCTTGGATTCACCGCATTCGGCCTGCTGAACTTTGGCTACCGCTACCTCGATAATCTGGCTCGAGGCATACAACATACATTTGCCACCCGGCTCTTCGAGGAAATGACCGGGGCGTATGTCGGTCTTCTGCTGTTCCCATTGGTGTTGCGTTTGATAAGAAGCACTCGTATCAGGCGAAGCAACTGGTGGTCTGCCGTTCCACTCACCCTGCTGGTGATGATCGGGTTCTCAGTGGCAGACACAACCGGAATGAGCATCGCGCGCCGATTGCTGTCGCCGATATTCGGCCTGGGGCAATACGACTACGGAATTATGCTCTACCGCTATCCAATGGAGTTCGCGCAGCATGTCCTTCTCTTCTGGTTTGCTGTGGGCGCGATCTATGTTTTCGATTCTTACCGTGAAGCTCAAAATCGACAGCTGGCGTCTGCGGATCTCGAGGCCAGATTGGCCGAAGCACAGTTCGAAAACCTGCGTCTTCAGCTGCAGCCGCATTTCCTGTTCAATGCTTTGAATACCATTTCTTCCGTCATGTATGAAGACGTCCGCCGTGCTGACAGTATGATGGCGCAGCTCTGTGACCTGCTGCGGCGCACCTTGCACACCGGCCCGTTGCAGGAAGTGTCTCTGGAAGAAGAGCTCGCATTGGTAAAGAGCTATGTCGCGGTCATGGAAGAGCGATTTGGTGACGACTTTAAGGTTGAATTCAAAGTGGATCCCGATCTTATCCACGCTCTCGTCCCCCAACTCATCCTGCAGCCGCTGGTGGAAAACGCAATTCGCCATGCGCGCCATCCGCAGTCGCCCGCACTTCGGTTGCGAATATCCGCAACTCAGGACAAAAGCGACCTTCTGCTCCAGGTGCACGACGACGGACCGGGACTTCCTTTCCCGGGATCCTTCCTCAAAGGAATTGGGCTTTCGAATACTGAACAGCGTTTGCGCCGTCTCTATGGAACACGTCAACAGATGCTGTTTGAAAATGCGGGTGGCCTTCGGGTAACCATTCGTCTGCCCTTGCACCTTGAAGCGGTGCCCGCATGAGTTCTGACTTCAGGTTGCGAGTAGTTGTCACCGACGACGAGGCCCCTGCTCGAAGAAAGCTCTTGCGCTTCCTCAGTCAGGAGCCCGATGTTACCGTCGTCGGAGAAGCAGGCAGTGGCCCGGAATCGATTGCAGCGGTCGGCGAAACCAAACCCGATCTGTTGTTCCTGGATATTCAGATGCCGGGGATGGACGGCTTCGCCGTGGTTGAGGCGCTGGAGCCAATCTTCCTCCCCAGAATCATATTTGTGACAGCGTATGACGAGTTTGCCATCCGGGCGATCGAGATTCATGCCTTTGGCTATCTTCTGAAACCTTTCGATCAGCCGCGCTTTAAGAAAGTTTTGGCCGATGCCAGGAGCCAGATTCAGAAGGATCGAGCCGGTGAGCTGCAATTCAGCTTGCGTCGTTTGCTGGAGGAGGTTCGCACCCCGCGGCAGCCTCGCATACTGGTGGAAGAAAACGGCCGGGGCACGCTGCTCGCTCTCAATCAAATCGACTGGGCCGAAGCGGACCGTAACTACGTCAAACTGCATGTGGGAAGCCATACCTACACGGTGCGCGGAACAATTGAAAATATCGAACGGAAATTGGATCGGGAACAGTTCCTAAGGATCAATCGCTCCTCGTTGCTGCGCATCGACTTCGTCCGCGAGTTGCGGAAATGGTCTCATGGCGAATACCAGGTCCTCCTACAATCCGGCCAAACGCTGATGTGGACCCGTCGCTATGTGGACAAACAATCAAAGTTCTTGTGCGGACTGTAACCTCCCCGGAAACCAGCAAAGAGACTTCGGCTCATGAGCGTGCAGAACGTGAGAGATGACAGTGGAGACGCCTCGAAGCCTGCCCCATCCAGTCTGTGGCGCTCGTTGCAGATACCAGTCTTTCGCAATCTTCTGCTGGCAAATGTGGTTTCAGACGTCGGTACGTTCATGCAGAGTGTCGGTGCTGCGTGGCTGATGGTTTCACTGCATGCCGGCCCAAGTTACGTCGCTCTCATCCAAACCGCTTCTTCCCTGCCATTCTTTTTGCTGGCCCTTCCCGCCGGCTCAGCCGGAGATATTGTCGACCGTCGTAAGTTGATTCTGGCCACCGAGTCGTGGATGGCAGCCGTAGCGTTGCTCATTGTGATCCTGACCCTGGCCGGCTTGATGACGCCGTGGTTGCTGCTGCTGTTAACCTTTGCGCTCTCCGCGGGAGATGCGTTCGAAACGCCATCCTGGCGAGCTCTTTTGCCTGAATTGGTGCCCAAAGTCGAGCTTGCGAACGCGTCAGCACTGAACGGAATCGAGTTCAATCTGGCCCGGGCAGTGGGTCCCGCGTTGGCCGGCCTGATCATTGCTGTTACCGGAGTGGCTACGGCGTTCCTGGTGAATTTTGTCTCTTTTTTCGGAGTCATCCTGGTCGTCGCGCGGTGGAAGAGACCAGTCCGCAAGCGCACAACGCCGCCAGAGTCGTTGCCCGGAGCCACTGTCGCAGCGATTCGCTACGTCCGCTACTCACCCGAAATTCTAACCGTGGTGGTTCGAACAGGCGTAGTGATGTTTTTCTCGAGTTCACTGTTTGCCTTATTGCCGACCATTGCCCACAACGTGAATAAAAGCGCCATCGGCTATGGGCTCTTGCTCGGCTGCTTTGGAGCCGGCGCAATCGCCGGTGCTCTGATCATGCAACCGGCTCGCGCCAGGTGGTCCACCGAAACGGTCGTCTCGACCGGTGTGTTGATTCTGGGGCTGGTCATTCTAACCATCAGTGCTTTACACCGCCTGAGTACGCTCGCTCCCATTCTGTTGATCGGCGGGGCGGCGTGGGTACTTTTCATTTCATTGATCAACGCCCTGGTCCAGGGCCTGGCCCCCGATTGGGTACGGGCGCGCGTTCTTGCCATTTTCATCCTGGTTTATCAGGGGGGCTTCGCTCTTGGGAGCGCCGCCTGGGGGGCTCTTGCCCAGCGAGCCGGGGTCGGAACCGCTCTCATCTGTGCCGGCGTGGGAACCATCGCGAGTACAGTGATGGTCCTTTTCGCCAAACTTCCCGATTCCACTCTCGACCTCACTCCATGGAACCACTGGCGTATGCCCGTCTTGGTCAAAGCGGATAAACCGGATCTTCGCCAGGGGCCGGTGCTGGTGACCGTCGAGTACCATGTCATTCCAGAACGCAAAGCCGACTTTGTCGAAGCGGTCCATAAGTATGAACGTGTACGGCGCCGCGATGGAGCTTCCGAATGGGGAATCTTCTATGACGCGGAAGCCGGGGATCGCTACCTGGAGGTATTTCAGGTGAGTTCATGGGCGGAGCACCAGCGTCAACACGAGCGGCAGACGCAAGCCGATCACGAACTGGAGCAGCGTTTGGGCAGCTACGTCGTCAGCCCTCCGCAGATCCGGCATCTGATCTTCGCGCAGGCAAACGAATAGCGTTCAGGCTACGATGACGTACACAGAGGCAAAGTGTGGCCCGTCTGACCTGGTCCTGATCGCCACGCCATCGCAACCAGGCACCAGGCGAGCGAAATCAAGATCCAGTTGGGATCCCACAAAGCATGGTTGCTCCACGCAGAGATCATCGCCACGGTAGTCGTAAGCGCCAGGAGGAGCGACGAGCGGAGTGCGATACGAATGTTTAGCAAACCTCGCCGGGCTCCGAGGATTGCGGGCAACAGAAACAGAAACAGGCACACTCTTGAAACGAACCCGAACGGATGCATGCACAGAAAAAAGGCTGCGGGTAACACCGACAATGCGCTACTCACCCACAGGGTCCGCCGCGAAACCCTGCTAACGATATAGCCGGCCGACCACGACCAGGCGATGAGCAGAAAGATATGGCAGAGCAGCAGCGGAAAACCCTCATGCCCGGTTGGCCAGTGCCAGCCGTAATTTTTGTGATTCACCAGCCGCTGATAGGTGCAGCTCACAGAGAGCGACACATAAGTCAGTAGATAGCTGCTCGGGAGAGTAACGGCAATCCCCGCAAGCCATGGCCGGGGATTCTTCCACAGACCAACCTGGCGGCGGAAAACCAAGCCGAATACATCGAGGAATCCTCGCAGGCTGCTTTCGTTGGTCTCAAGCAAATCGCCTAAGACTGCCTCGCGTTCATCCCCATCGAGCAGCTTTGAAACCCAGCCCGTCAGCGGCCACGCGATCCCGCCCATGAGTATCCTCCCCATTAGAACCACATGGTAGGACTAATATCGCGCCGCGTCAAGAGGGGCATAAGGGCTCAGCGGTTACGTGCTGATCATTTTGGTTCCTTCTCCCGGAATTACGTCCACCAGGCTTATGAAATCCAGAGCGTGTTTCCAATGAACGATGAGAAAGGCATTCGATTGGTCGTTCAGGTACAAGTCCTGGCGCAGCAGGCACCAGACCGCGGTGGGTTCCTCAGCAGATGCGCCTTGCTGAGGGTCGTCGAGGCTATAGCCGAATGCCTGGATGTCGCTGGCCACTTCTCTTTCCACGGTCAGCGCCTTTTCGAAGGGAGGGCGGGGGCTCATGCGGCTGTCATGATCAATCGTCAACACGCGTTCACGCAGATTGAAGGGCAGTTGAGGGTGAAGCCGCGAGCGAAACTCGTAGCGCGCGATCGCCATGGAACCCACGAATCGCTCCCGGCAGGATTGATCTCGATCTCCATCGGCAGAGAGGCAAAACGCGCGGTTCGTCAGATGGTCGCGGAAACGGAACCCGTCGGTGGAGGATTTGCCGAAATATTGGACACTCATCCTCACTTCGCATTCCGGCGTCAGAAACCGGTGAACCCGCTCGGACTGTTTTTCTGCGTTCGAAAATTGTGTGGTCAGCCCAAGGCCCGCTAAAGACCAGAGGAAAACCCGCCTGTCTGGATTGGGCGAAAATGATCTCGACTTTGGAAGCCCCGCCATCCTGTCTCCGAGGCGTCAAATGCTGCCAAGCGCAGTTCCCGCCAACATTCAACGCATTACAACTACAATGTAGTTGTAATAGAGGAGGACGTCAAGATCTTTGGTTAAAGTGGGTTCTCGGAATGCTGTTCAACCGAGTTGTTGGCGATGGTCAGCGACAGCCATCTAGCTGCGCGCCATCTGCAGGAGGAAACCTCCAGATGTCAGACGGTCTTAATGACTACGAGCGTAAGATCATCGTGCTGAGGTGCGTCCCCTATCCATTGGCAGACTTCTTCTGTAACGCGCGTAACCATCTCGTCGACGGGCAAAGGTCCAAAGCGACACGCAAGCTCATGAAGCCGTTCTTCGCCAAACTCCTGCTGTTCGGTATTGAGCGCTTCGGGTACGCCGTCCGTGAATGCAAACACCACATCCCCCGGCTCTAATTCCACAACCCCTTCCTGATACCCAGGCTCCGGAAACATCCCGACGAAAGTGCCGCCCACGTTAAGTTCTCCTATGCGCGCGTACGATCGTGCGGTGTGCCCGTCCGAGTTGGTAGGGCGCAACAGCCACGGTGGATTGTGCCCTGCATTCACATACCGGAGCTGCTTGCCGCGGAGACTGGCAAAGAAAAAAGTTGCGTATGTGCTCGATCCGGTATTCCGATACAGAAAGGCGTTGAGCTTTCTCACCATCTCCGTAGGTCTGACCGTTTGCTCGGAAGCAATGATTCGAATGGCGGATTGAACGGCAGCCGTCACCAGCGCAGCCGCGACTCCCTTGCCCGCCACGTCTGCCAACGCAAACCCAATTGTCTCCTCTCCCAGGTCCAGAAAGTCGTAGCAGTCGCCGCTCACCACGCGTGCCGGCTGAAAACAGGCTGCGGCTGAACTGTGCTCGTTTTTCATCGAGTTTTGCGGCAAGAATCTCTTCTGTACTTCAGCCGCGAGGGCCACATCTCTGCGAACCTTCTCTTGTTCAACAAGCCGGTCGGTCAGTCGCCCATTCTCAATCATCAGGGCAAGCTGCTGCCCGCAGGTTTTCATTAAATCCTTTTCTGCGGCGCTGTACTGCTTGCGTTCTACAGGGCTTCCAAACAGCAGAAGACCGGTGATCTCGTTCTTTGCCCATAAGGCCAGGGCCGCTCGGGCACCGAGCTGTTTGAGGTATTCGACTTCGCCGATACGCGGGTTTTGCTGTTCCGCGGCCCAGCGTAGAACGGTATCAAACTCATCCTCGCCAAAGGTTAGCAGGGTCTGAAACTTGAGCCGTCCCAGCAGATAACCGTTGGCTGGAATGGTCTTGTAGACCAGGTCCTGAGGGTCCGCTGCCCGGCAGGCAAAGCAAGCTTGGGGCGCGCTTACCCGTTCAAAGATCATTGCCCAATCGCAGGCAAACTGCGTCCGCAATTCCTGAAGCACTCCCGCCAGTACCTGCGTGGTGGAGTCGGCGCGGCGAGTGGCTTCGACGAGGCCGGCGAAAACATTCGGCGACGCAGCCTCGGTGTTTCGTCCCGGTTTTATGACATTCGCGATCACCTGGACGCTGCGGCGTCCAGTGGTCCAGAAATCTTCCGATTCTTGGCGAATCGCCACCATGGGCGACAGGAATGTCGCTCGCCAGGCTGGAGGCAGACAGGCCGCGGTCGCCAGGCAGCTCACCGCGAGCGCGGAACACGCATAGGGCAATGCACCCAAGTGATGCAGTTGCATGTAATGCATAATGATCCAAGTCACGCCCGCCGCTGCCGGACTCCCCGCGAGCACTCCGTACACTGCCAAGCGGGCGCTGTCTCCGATAATCAGCCGCATCAGGTCGCGTGGGGCGGCACCCAAAGCCATGCGCGTACCAAACTCCACTCTGCGCTCCCCGAGCGAGAAGGCAGTCATGCTGTAGATACCGAGGCAAGCCAAAGCCAAGGCGGAAACCGCGAAGAACGTAACCACCACGGACGCGAAACGCTCGAGAGAGGTCGAGTCATCCGCAAGCTGAGCCATAGTGCTGACTGCATAAACAGGCAGATTCGGCCCGATTGTCTCAACTGAATGACGAAGCAACGGGAGCAGGCTGGATAGCGGCAGCTGCGAACGTACGATGAGTTTCATCTGCCTCACCGGCGCCAATGCATCGAGTAGATAGATTTCTGGCCGGGTGTTCTTTCCCAGCCCCTCGTTGCTCACATTGCCCACCACGCCGACCACTTGAAAGCGATCTCCTCTGGAGCTACCAAATCGGCCAAAGACGCCTACCGGATCGCGGCCGCGCCAGTAAGCGTCGGCAGCGGCTGCGTTGATTGCAACGCCGGCCACATCTCCGCTGTCGTGCTCGTTCAGCACTCGCCCTTTTTTCAAAGAAATACCCAGGGTCTCGAAATAGCTTGGGCTCGCGATGACAAGACTGACCTCATCCCCCTCGTTCGAACTGTCTCCTTCGGGGTAAATACTTGTTGTCATGCAACAATTCAGCGGCAACTGATTCGATAGAGCCGCACTTTTCACTCCTGGGATCGACTGCAAAGCCGTCAAAATTGCGCGTTGGTATTGAAGCAGCTCATTCGAGGAGGAAAACTGGCCTTCAGGTGCGTCGATCTGGAAGGTCAATAAGTGGCTCGCGTCAAATCCCGGCGAGGTGTGCTGCAAAGCGTAAAACTCCGCAACCAGCAGGCCGCCGGCTGAGAGCAAGAGAAAGGCAAAAGCGATCTCCGCGACCACGAGGAAATTGGAAATCCGGCGGCTCCGGAACCCCGCGGAGGCTCGTATGCCGCTCGTCAAGACCTCCGTTGGCTGCGTGCGTGCGGCTTGTCGAAGGGGCGCCAGGGCCGGGAGCAACGCCGTGAGGAAGACCAGACCGGCCGCAAACAGAAGGACCATTGGGTTGATGGAAACCTCCTCCGAGCGAGGGATATATTCAGCGGCGAGTTGGAGGAAAAGCCGCGTCAACCCAATGCTCGCCAGAACTCCCAAAGCGGCGGCAGAGAGCGAAATGAACAACCCTTCGGTAATGAATTGCAGGATCAGTTGCCATCTTTGCGCACCGAGCGCGACACGTACCGCGATCTCCTGGGTACGATGCACGGACCGGGCAACCAACAAGCCACCGACGTTGGCGCAGGTGATCAGCAACAATACTCCGGCGGCGCCCATTAAGAGAAACAAAAAGGGACGAACCTCCTTCACGACAAAGTCCTGAAGTCCAAACAGGGTCGCCGTGTAGGTCGCGGGCCGGTGGTTCTCTTTTGCAATCCCGTTGGCAACGCGCTTCGCATCCGCTCGTGCTGCCGAGATCGTCATTCCCGGCTTCATTCGGGCATATACGGCATACATCCCGCTGTTCTCCTGCGCCGATGCGTCCTTTGGATCGATTGGGATCCACACATCGTTGTGCAGGTTCTCATTTCCCACACTGACAATCGGCAACTGAAACCATCCAGGCAGCACACCGACAATGGTGTAGGATTGCCCATCTAACGCTATCGGTTTGCCTTCGATGCTCCCGTCCGAGCCCAGTTGCCTCCAAAGCCTGCTCGAAATCAGCGCAACCTGCGGGCCGTCTGAATCGCGAAAGAGTCTCCCGGCAAGCGGGTGTACACCGACTCCCTCGAGCAGCGAGGGTGTGACCTCGGCACCCGCAATGTGTTCAGCCACTCCGGACGAGTTCAGGTTGAAATCGCTGCTAATCTTGTACCAACCGAACACATCGAAGCTGTGCGTTCGCTGCTGGTAGTCCTTTAGCTCCGTAACAGTTAAAGCGGAATATCGCGTTGGCTCAAGAGTGCTACCCCCAAAAAGGGCTACCCAGCGACTCGAATCTCTGTACGGCAGCGGATTCAGCATGACCGAGTTCACTACTGTGAATACAGCAGTCGCGCAGCCGATGCCGATCGCGAGAGCGAGAATCGCCAGTCCGGCGATCGACTTCGCCCTCGCCCACGAGCGCCAACTACGAATAAGGAGACTAAACATTGATGAGAATGATACTTCTTCCGGCATTTCCCATGAAAAGGGTCCAAAAAGATGTGTAATCCCCATTTGGAATTTCTCCCCACGTCAGAGCTCCCTTTCCCCTCCGCACACCCCTCAACTCATCAGCGTACCGAAGCGGCTTTCAACGACCGCATTCCATTACACGGGGCGGCGGCGTTCCGTTGTCCCGCAATTTGGGGAAACTCCGGCACGTCGTTTACATATACACAACGTGCCGGGCCGCATGAAGATTACGAAAACCCTTGCCCACTACAGATAAATCGATAACATTCAGCCCATTACAACTACAATGTAGTAGTAATGGACACGGGCGTCAAAATCTCTACCCTTTGCAAGTTAAGTGTGGAATGGACGCGCTTCCTTCTACCTTCCACTTGCTACCGGCAAGCGAGTTTGCTCAAAAGCGAGACCTGGGCCACCCACTCAACATTCGCCCGCCCTATTTTCTCTTTCCAGGTGGGCCGCAGGGCCCCTCATCGCACTAAAGGAAGACGAGCGTCCGTTTCCTTCCAACTCGACCGCAGCCAAACATGGTCTGGATCTTCTGTCACCATCATAGATCGTGAACTGCCGGCAAGACCGTTCAGATAATAGACGTCATAACCCGGGCCAGCGACCACGGGATGATATCCATCGCGCACCAGGACTGCGTCGCCATCACGCACCTTGAGGATCGAACTCCGCGCTCCATCGGAGCTATAGAGATTCTGAAAGGCAAACGCGTTCGGCTCCTTCATACGGTAGTAATAGATCTCATCGAGATCCACTTCGACCGGCGGATTGTGAACTTCATGCTTATGCGGAGGGTAGCTGGACCAATTCCCGCCGGGCGTGTAAACCTCCACCAGGATCAGCTTGTCCGCCGGGAACGCACTTGGGAGTACATCAACGATCTGCCGCGATGCATTTTCACCACCGCGCAAATTGCTGGCAATGTCTGCGGGGGTAATCAGCCGGGGCTGCAAGGGAGCCGTGGAAGGAACCCGGAACTCCGCGATCTCACAAAGTGTCTCGGCCTGCAGAGCAACAGCGCTGCCGGATGGAAGATAAAGCGCGTAAGGCAATCCGTCAAAGACATTCTTTCTGCCTCCGGCCAATACCTTGCCTTCTCCCCAGTCCGCCACACATTGGCCGCCCAACAAAACAAGCCCCAGCTCTTCCCCTCGGGTTTCGAACGACAATGTCTCGCCCGGCCCCAGTCGATGAACAACCAAGCTCAGCCATTCCCAGCCAACCTCTTCGCGGCTAAATCGAAGCAATTCGCCGGATTTCTGATCAGGCAAATGCAGTGAATGCACAACAGATACGTCAGCTTTCAACATCCCCGTGGTTCCCCAAGCCTCACCACATACACTCCTAAAAATTCAACTTCAAAGAAACCTGCCCGATCCGAGGAGCAGCCGCCTGCGTCACCTGGGCGAACGTTCCCGATAGAATGCCGCTCGGCGTGATGAACTGCGCATGGTTGAAGATGTTGAACCATTCCGCGCGAAACTGCAGATTGAAGAGCTCAGAAAGCTTCGTATTCTTCACCAGGGCCATATCAAAATTATTGGACCCTGGCCCGTGGAAGAATCGCCGCCGCGCATCGCCCTCCAACCCTATTGCCGGAGAAGCAAACGCAGTCGGATCAAAGTAATAGTGACTGCTGTTGTTGCGCGGATTCAGGATGTGCAAGGCGCCGATCTGATCGGGCGTATCCACCGGCAGGATGATAGGTCCGCCAAACGCCGTGCCCAGCAGAGAATTGTCGCTCGTATCTACCATGGTGATCGGCAGCCCGGTTTCGAAGCGCGTGATGCCGCTGATCGCCCACCCATTCGTCAGCTGCTTGGGTCCACCGAAGCGGTCGAAGGGAAGAACATAGTTATAGCTCGCGACAAAGTTATGGGTGGAATCGAACGCCGCAAGACCGCGGCTCAAGGACGAGTTAACAGGATTGAACTGTTCCCCATACCCGGAGGAATCATCCATGGCCTTGCTGTACGTATATCCCAGTAGCAGCTGCAATCCGCCAGAAGTATGGCGATAGTTCACCTGCGCGGAGTTATAGTTAGACCATCCCTCGGTAATGAAGTACGAATCATTGCCGAACGTGGTGATCGGACCCAGGGTTGGATCGACTACACCACTAAACGGCGACCTCGTGGTCAAGATCTGGGTGCCCGCGGCGGTGGTGTAGATATTGTTTTCTCCACCAGGGCCGCAAGTGGGCGAGCCGGCCGCAACTTCAGAGGTCTGGCTCACGCTCAGGCACAGAGCCGGATTGCCGGGATTCGCCGAGACCGAAGAGAGCAGCCGGTGGCCCACTGTCCCCACGTAGCTCAAGGTCAGCAGGTCACTCCCGGTAATCTGGCGTTCAAACGAGAGATCGAAGTTCTGCGCATAAGGTAGCTGGTTCTTGTTATAGAACGCCGGTGAACTGCCAATGGTCCCGAACGCAGTGAAGAACTGCGCCAGCGTCTGGTAGGGAGCCCCGGTCGCGGGATTTTTGGCCGAAAAGTGCTTCGGGGGCGGGGCCACGGGAAACAGATTTTGCACTGAATTACCGCTCGCCCGGTTGGTAAAGGGAGCCGCAAACGTCGGCTCATTCTGTCCCGTGTAATTGCCGAATGGTGCGTCGCCAATTTCGTTGAAGTCGGTCGCACCCTCGAGCGCGGAGTAAGCCAGCGTATAGCCTGCCCGAATGCTGGACGCACCTGCTTTGCCAAAAACCTTGCCCAGCATCCCGTCATGCTCTCCCATCAGGTAGGCAAGGCCAAAACGCGGACCAAAGTTGTTCCAGCGGGTAGGAGCCAGGGTGCGAGGAACCCCGGGATCGCCAGGAAAAACCCATCCCGTCGGGGCGCCTGGGAACACCACCGATTGCTCGCCAGGAATGAGGGTCTGGATCTCGTTGTATTTTTCCCACCAGGGTGAGCTCACGTCGTAGCGCAAACCAAAATTCAGCGTCAGGTTGGGCGTGGCTCTCCAGCTATCCTGGCCATAAAATCCCAGGTAAAAGCTGCGGCCATAGGAGGGATACGACTGGCCTTGTACATACGAAGCGGGTGCACCGAGCAGAAAATCAGCAAAATCGCTTCCCGTTTCGCTGGGCTGGCCGCTGAAGGTGGAGCCAAAAAAGTAATTTCCATTGGCGACGTTCGATAGGTTCTCTTCCAGCTGGCTGAAGTGAAACTGGCCGCCGAACTTTATGTTGTGGGTACCGATTGCTCTGCTGTAGTTGTCGACCACCTGGTAGATGTTATCGATCAATTGGTTGGGCCGGCTGGGAACGCCGATGATGAAACTATTAAAGTCGATTTCCGGAATGCCTTCCACGCTGGGAGTACCAGCGAAAATGCCGGGAGCACCGTTCGCCCCCGAAGCGAAGCCCAGGTCGGCAAGGCTGGTTCCCTTCCCGCCCAGCGGCTGATTCAATGTGGTGTCGAGCCGGAAATAACCGAGGCGAAACTCGTTCACACTGGAAGAGCCGAAAGACTTGGTAGAACCCAGGTTAACGTTGTGTGTCTGCCCTTTGCCATCGATGCTGAAACCCGGGTAGACGGGGGAATTCCCCGCCCAGTACGGATCGATGCGGTTGTAGCGATCATAGTAATAGTAGCCGGTCAACAGGCCGGCGAAGCCTGAGTTGTAGTCGATGCGTCCACTGAATTTGTTGTCGCTCAGGTTAATCTTGCCGCCGGTGGTCGAGAAGACCCCGGTTCCGGAAGCGCCGATTGTGCCCGGCGCCGCAGGCGAAATATAGGATAGAAGTTTGCTTGAAATGGGAGAAAAGGCGCCCGTGGGCAGCTGTGCATTCGGCAGCACGCACTGCGCGGGGCTGGTACAACCCGGGAAGTAGTAGGGTTCCCCCGCGGTCACCGGCTGGCCGAGTTGTTGGGTCAACTGCGCCGCCCAGGCATCTCCATTGACCGTGGTCGGCTTGGCGACACCATTCACCAGCGGATCGAAGCTGGCCGCAATCCCGGAAAAATTTCCTGCTTCTGTGGCCGCGCTTGGCGCCCCGGCGATGGTTTGCGGCACTGCCTGAATCACGCGATTGCCCTGGTAGTCGGCAAAAAAGAAAATCTTGTCGCGGAT
>Ga0302177_10001245_pt1 | contig 18468 bp, 18 predicted proteins | sample I_Palsa_E1_2_FD_198780 | JGI IMG/M metagenome (GOLD analysis project Ga0302177, IMG submission 198780) | Peat permafrost microbial communities from Stordalen Mire near Abisko, Sweden - I_Palsa_E1_2 | ecosystem: Environmental > Terrestrial > Soil > Palsa > Peat permafrost | place: Sweden... | reverse complement strand
CGCGTGAAACAGGCCCAGGGCTGGTGGCTCGAAATGCCAGAACCAGGCGTCCTGCAATGGCGGACCCCGGCCGGACGTACCCACACCACCACCCCAACCGTCTACCCGATGTAGCGATCCTCCGGACACCAGGCCGCGCTGATACAGGGTGCCGGCTTACCGCCGAGATTGAGCCCAGCCGTGCGCAACACCGACGCACCCTTTGAGCTCGCCCCGGCCGATGCGGCCGCCAGCAGCGCGGTCTTCCCGATGCCCGGATCGCCGCGCAAGACGAGCGCCCCGCTTCGCTCGGGAATCCGGGTGACGAGCACTGATGACCCTCGCACGCGCGCGCAGCCCCAACGTCTCCACCGGCCCACCCGACATGAACACGTAAGCTCGCTGCGCGACGAAACACATATCTGGATCAGCAAGTTAAGGAGATGCTGATGGCGCAGCACGTTTTCTCATTGATCGAGCCGGAAAGCCATTGCCTGCAGGCAGCCGGTGCGCGGCGCGGGAACGGTCGGCCTAGCTCATGAGTAACCAGCCGGCCTCAGGCATTGGCGTCGGCGTGGCATCGCTCGTCACGCTCGGCGAGCACCGTCCCGTGGCCGCCGAATCTGCTTTCCTCGCCCCAGGTGCCGTGCTTATCGGGCGCGTCACGGTCAGCGCTTGGGCGAGCATCTGGTACGGCGCGGTGCTCCGCGCCGACCATGATTCCATCTTTGTCGGCGAGCGTAGCAACATACAGGACGGCTGCGTCCTGCACGCAGATCCCGGCGTGCCGCTATCGCTGGGTTCGGACGTCACTGTCGGCCACAACGCCACGCTGCACGGATGCACCATCGAGGACCACGTCCTCATCGGCATGGGCGCGATCGTGCTCAACCGGGCGCATGTGGGGCGCTATTCGATCATCGCGGCCGGCGCACTCCTCACCGAAGAGCAGCAAGTCCCGGAGGGCGTGCTAGTGGCCGGGGTGCCGGGCAAGGTGCGGCGTGAGTTGTCCGACGCGGAGCGGGCGGCGATCGAGCGTAACGCTGCCTCCTACCTAGAGCTCGCTGAGCTGCATCGCCGCGCCGGGGCGTGATACGCGTCTGAACGACGACGATGGTTCCGGCATCGGCGCCAGCGCAGCTGTCGTGGGCTGAGGACCGGCGCTCGCCTTCGGCCCAGCCTCAGCGGTCATCACGGGATCCCGCCGGCCTGATGACGGAACAGGTGCTGCGGCTGCGGCGCCTGCGGGTGCGGCGGCCCGGGCGGCACGACTCGCGTCGCGAGCAGGCCGGCCAGCGCGAAGCCAGCGGCGACGAAGATCGCTACCCCGGTTCGGTGACTGGTCCCGCCGTGGACGGCGACCAGCATCGCGGCCAAGATCGCCACGCCGAGCGCCGAACCGCACTGCCTGGTGGCGGTCAGCAGCGCGCTGGCCGTGCCCTCGGACCGGGCGGCGACCGGCCCCTGGGTGCCGGCCAGGGTGGAGGAGACCTGGCTGAGGCGATTGGCGATCCCGAGCACGAACGAGCCCGCCAGCAGGCCAGGCAGTGACCCGGCCAGCACCGCGACGGCGTTTCCGGCCAGGGCCAGCAGCGCGAGGGACAGGCCGAGGGCCAGCGCCCGCCGCGGCCCGAGAGCGGGGACGAGCCGGCTGGCCGGCCCGGCCAGCGCGAACGCCCCCGCCGCCTGCGGGACGAAGCACAGGCCGGTCAGCAGTGGGCTGAGCCCTCGCCCCTCCTGCAGGTAGAGGGTCACCAGCAACACCTGCCCGGCGCTGAAGGCGCCGATCGTGATCAGGCTCAGGTTGGCGCCCAGAATGCCGCGGTCCTTGAGCAGGGCCAGGTCGAGAATCGGGGCCCGCGCCCGCCTCTCCCGGGCCACGAACGCGGCCAGCAGCACGACCGCGGCCCCGAAGAGCAGGGCCGGCTGGAGGACCTTCAGCGTGTCGCCCGCCCGGGCCACCGCGAACACCAGCAGGGCGACCCCCGCCGTGACGGTAATGGCGCCGGGAACGTCCAGCTTCGCCTTGCTGCTGGGCGGATCCGGGGGCAGCAGCCGGAACGAGGCGATCAGCAGCGCCACCCCGACCGGAGCGTTCACAAAGAAAACCAGACGCCACGTGACCTCGACCAGCAGGCCGCCGAGCACCGCGCCCGCAGCGAAACCCGCCGAGGAGATCGCGCCGTAGACGCCCAGGGCGTGGCTGCGCTCCTGCTGGCTGGGATAGCTGGTGACCAGCAGGGACAGGCCCGCGGGAGCCAGCATGGCCGCCCCGATGCCCTGAACCGCCCGCGACGTGATCAGCAGGCCGGGCTCGACCGCCAGACCCCCGGCGATGCTCGCCACCACGAACATGACCAGGCCGATCCGGTACAGCCTGGCCCGGCCGTACGCGTCGGCCAGCCGCCCGCCCAGCAACAAGAACCCCCCGAAGCCGACCGCATAGCCGCTGACCAGCCACTGCAGGATCTTCAAACGCGACGTGCTGTTGCCGTGAGAGCTGACCGCCGCGTGCCCGGGCGGGCGGGTCGTACCTACGGGCGGTGCTGCTGGCCGTCGGAAGCTGAACGCAGATCGTGTCGTAATCCCCGGAATGGCCGGTGCACGCTTCGGGCCAGTGACCCTTGATCATCGCGAGCACCTGACGGTTGCCGGGCAGCACATCCATCACCACCGACGTCACGCCTCGCGCCTGGGCGCCGGTGATCAGGGCGCGTACCAGCGCCGATCCCACGCCCCGGCCCTGCCAGGCGTCGGCCACCACCACGCCGATATCGGTCATCCGGGAGTCACAGCTGTCTCCCCGGTCCGATGCCATGGCGTGTCCGACGATGACAGCGCCCCGCGTGGCGACCACGGCGTCCGCGGTGCCGGCGCCGCCGGCCAGCAGGTCGAGCAGGGCCGGGCCGGGCGTGACCGGGCTGAAGAATCTCAGGTAGCGGGTCGGCATGGACAGACCCGCGAAGAAGTCGCCGAGCGCGGGCAGGTCCGCCGGGCGCGCCCGGCGGATCGCGGCAGCTGCGCCGCCTCCGGCCCGTTCCACCTGGGTTCGGTTCATGAACCCAGCATCCTCCGGAGTTGCTGAGTCTGTCAACTGGACTTAGCATGCCGTCATGGGACGACCCTGGATCCTGGATTACGACACAGCCAACTGCTCGATCGGCGCGGCCGTGGGGATCATCGGGGAGCGCCCGACGTTCCTGGTGCTGCGCGAGGCGTTCAACGGCGTGCGCCGCTTCGATGACATCCAGCGCCGCACCGGGATGCCCCGGCAGGTCCTCAGCGACCGGCTGGCCCGCCTGGTGGAGGAGGGCCTGCTCCGCAAGGTTCCCTACCGGGACAGCGGCCAGCGCCGCCGGGACGAGTACCGCCTCACCGACAAGGGCCTGGACCTGTACCCGGTGCTGGTGGCGCTGATGGCCTGGGGTGACCGGTACGCGGCCGGGCCGGAAGGCCCGCAGGTCCTGCTCCGGCACCGCGACTGCGGCGAGCCGGTGCAACTGCAGCTGTCCTGCCGGGCCGGGCACGTCCTTGGCTCAGCCCGCGAGATCACCCCGGTGCCCGGCCCCGGCGCCCGCAAGATCGCCTGACGACCCGGCCGGAAGAAGGAGAACGGAATGCCTGCCCGCCAGCGCGCCATCGTCGCCATGATCGACGGCCTGGACCCCTCCTATGCCACCCCGCAGGTGATGCCCGAGCTCACCCGGCTGGGTGCTACCGGCACCTCGGTGCGCGTCGACGCGGTCACCCCGACGGTGACCAACGCCAACAACGCGGGAATCAGCTGCGCCGCCTGGCCCTCCGAGCACGGCATCACGGGCAACTACTACTACGACCCCGTCACCGGAGCGGAGGACTACATGGAGAGCGCCCGGCTGCTCGTCAAGCCCGCGCTGATGACGCAGGTCGCCGACGCAGGCGGCCGGGCCGCCCTGCTGACCGCCAAGAAGAAGACAGTCAGCCTCCTCGGCACCAAGACCGCTTTCGCGATCGCCGCGGAAGAACCTCCTGCCGAGTTCGCCGGCCGCTACGGGCGCCCGCCCGGCATCTACTCCGCGGGCATCAACCACTGGCTGTGGACCGTGGCTGCCGATCTGCTCCGCACCCAGCCCGACCTGGACCTGCTCTACATCCACACCACCGACTTTCCGATGCACGCCTGGGCGCCCGGCGACGCGCGCTCCGATGAGCACCTCGGCCAGCTCGACGCTCTGATCGGCGAGGCCACCGCCGCGGCGCCCGACGCCGCGTTCTTCGCCACGGCGGACCACGGGATGAACTTCAAGAACCTCGTCTACGACCTCAACCAGGCCCTCGCCAACCGCGGCACGCCGGTGCGCCGCGCGCTGTCAGCGGAGAAAGACAAGTACGTCCGCCACCACCGCACCTTCGGCGGCACCGCGTGGATCTGGCTCAACGACCCAGCCGACGAGGGCCCGGTGACCGGCACCCTGAACGCACTGCCCGGTATCGAGAGCGTGCTGACCCGAAGCGACGCGGCCACCGCCTTCCATCTCCACCCTGATCGCATCGGCGATCTCGTCGTCCTCGGGGACACCGGCACGGTCTTCGGCGACCTCGAGCCTTCCCGCGAATCCGAGGACCTGCCCGGCCACTATCGCTCCCACGGCAGCCTTCACGAACGTCAAGTCCCGCTGATCGCCCACAACAACGAGACCCTGCCCTACCTGGCGGAGCCAAGGCACAACAAGGACCTTCTCAGCCCCTTGCTGAACGGGTGGCTGCATTCGTAAGCAAGCCGGCTTGCGTCCGGTCCGCGCTCACGGTTAGGCGAGGTTCTTGACGTGCGGTTCCTGGTCGGACGGCGTGTGCCGGTCATCGGGAACGATGTGATCCCGATGGTGCAGGGCCAGTCCGCGGGCATAGCGGCGGGCCACGTCGGACATCGGCGTGCCGGCGTCGCTGGCGGCCACGCCGAAGACCGTGCCCGGGTAGTCCAGCGGCCCCATGATGGCGCGGATGCGGTCCCAGTCTCCCGGTGCCACGAGTTCGGCCGGCTGGCCGCCGGCGAACCAGCCCATCGGTACCGCCATCCCGGACGGGACAACGGTATTGACGTAGACCACCGCGTTGAACTCGACCTCAGCGCCGGCTTCGATCCGGGCGCCGTTGAACACCACCGCGCCGGTGGCGATCCGCGAGCCGCCCTCGATCACGCATCCGGTCAGGTGAGCGTGCGGGCCGATCAGCGCGTCGTCACCGACGCGTGTTTCCTGGCCCGGCACGCCCCGGATGATCGTGTTCTCCATGATCACGCAGTTCGCCCCGATATGGACGGGGCCGCCCTCGGCGGTGATCACGGCGCCGAACAGTACCCGGCTGTGCGGCCCGACAGTGACATCGCCGGCCAGCACCGCTGTCGGCGCGATGTAGGCCGACTCCGACACCTGAGGGCTCTTCAGCCGGTGCTCCACGAACACCGCACCACGCCCTACCACCGGCGGCGGAACCGGATATTCGTCCGCGCTCATAGTCATCACCTTACGCCGCTTGCGGCAGAACTTACCGGGTCATCGGGCGCATCCCGGTGCGGCTAGCCCTGGGTACCCTGAGCCGCGGCGGCGACCTGCTGCCAATGCGCCCATGTAGCCAGCCGGGATCCGTAGTCCTCGACCGCGATGCGCAGCGGGGACTCACCCAGGAACAGGCGTAGCGGCGGGTTCTCGCTGTCCACGAGCGTCAGGATGGCGTCACGGGTGGCCACCGGGTTGCCGGGCGCGGTGAACCGTTGTGCCCGTGCCTTTGCCGCCGCGTCCCGGATCTGGTCGTAGACGGGCAGCGGCGTCGAGTGCTTAGCGGACGACCCGGACCAGTCAGTCGAGTAGCCAGTCGGCTCGATCAGCGTGACCTTGATGCCGAACCCGGCGACTTCCTGCGACAGGCTCTGGCTGAAGCCCTCAAGCGCCCACTTCGAGGCGTGATAGGCGCCCGTGTTCATGAACGCCGAGACGCCGCCGATCGAAGAGACCTGGATGATGTGACCGCCGCCCTGCTCGCGCAGGAACGGCAGTGCCGCCTGGGTCACCCAGAGCGCCCCGAGCACGTTCGTTTCCAGTTGCGCACGGATCTCGGCCTCGCTGATCTCTTCGACCATGCCGAAGTGCCCGTAGCCCGCGTTGTTCACGACGACATCCAGCCGCCCGGACCGCTCATGCGCCTGCCGGACCGCGGCGAACGCCGCCTCCCTGTCGGTGACGTCCAGCTTGATCGGCAAGATCGCGTCACCGTACTTCGCGACCAGGTCGTCCAGCGCGCCGGGATCACGTGCCGTCGCCGCTACCTTGTCGCCGCGGTCCAGGGCCGCGATCGCCCACTCACGGCCGAAGCCCCGCGACGTACCGGTGATAAACCACGTCTTCATCGAATGCCTCCAGCATCCTGCGTGCTTGTTCATTGACTGAACTACTTCATTGGATCACCTACAGGATAGTTCCGTCAATGAACTCTTGCTGGTAGCATAGACCCATGGCTCTGCCCAAGGATTACCCGGGACAGCGATGCTCGCTCTCGCGCGCTCTCGAGGTCGTCGGCGAGCGCTGGACGCTGCTGATCATGCGCGACGCGTTCTTCGGCGTGCGCCGCTTCGGCGACTTTGCCGCGCACATCGGGGTGCCGCGCGCCGTGCTCACCGAGCGCCTTGAGAGCCTGCGTGACGCTGGGGTGCTCGCGGAGGCGCGGGGAGGTCACGGCTACGGCGAGTACGTCCTGACCGACAAGGGCCTGAGCCTGTGGCCCGTCGTCCGCGACCTGCTCAGCTGGGGGGACGAATACTACTCGGCCGATGGCCCGCGCCGGGTGTTCTCACATGTCCAGGACGCGGGCACCATCGGACCGGACGGAATATGCGCCACCTGCGACAGCGCCGTTCCGCCGTCGGACCTGCTGGTACTTCCCGGCCCCGGCTACGACGGGGAAGGGGACGACTTCGTCAGCAAGACCCTCACCACCGCACACCGCCTCCTCGAACCCATTCGCGGCCACTGACCACAGCCCGGCCACCCCGATTCCTTATCGCCTGAATGAACAGGGGACTCGCCATGTCATCGGTACTCATCACGGGCGCATCCAGAGGCATCGGCCGAGCGATCGCCATCGAACTGTCCGGCCGGGGCCACCGGGTGATCGCCACCGCACGCCGTCAGGAAACGCTGGCCGATCTGCCAGTTGACCAGCGCCTGAGCCTTGACGTCACCTCGCAGGAAAGCGTCGAGGCGGCCATTCGGGACGCCGGCGACATCGACGTCCTGGTCAGCAACGCCGGTGAGACGGTGCGCGCGCCCCTGGAGAGCGTTCCGCTTGCGGAGGTGGAACGGCTTTTCCAGCTCAACACCTTCGGCGCACTGCGGGTGGCGCAGGGCGTGCTTCCCGCCATGCGTGAACGAGGATCGGGCCGCCTCGTCTTCATTTCCAGTATCCAGGGACGAATGGTGATCCCGATGATCGGTCCTTACGCGGCCAGCAAATGGGCGCTGGAGGCGATCGCGGAGACGCTCGCCATCGAGACGGGCCACTTCGGCATCAAGGTGAGCGTCATACAGCCGGGCGTGGTCTCCTCGGGCGGCGGTGAGCGGGCCAAGGTGTACTTGAAGGAGAACGACCCTTACACCCCGCTGTACGAGGCACTCGGCGTCTTGCGCGGCGAGTCCGTCACCCCGCAGGACGTGGCCGCCGCGGTGGCCGACACGATCGAGCAGCCCGCACCTCCGCTGCGCGTGCCGGTCGGCGCACCCGCCAAGCGGGCCCTGCAGGCCCGCAAACAGGCTCCCGAGACCGAGCCCTTCCTGACAGCCGAGATCAATTGGTAGCTCTCCAGGGCCGGACGGGAGTCCAGTGAGGGCCGCCGTCAGGACTGCTCGAACTGCTCCCGGATCTTGTGCGACATCGCTTCTGCCTCGCTGTAGGAGGCTGTAAGAGGGGGCTGCTGCGCCAGGTAGGCGGCTCCCCGGAGTTCTCCCTCGTTCTTCTTCGGTACGAGCCAGAGGTGGAAGTGTGGCGCGCGCTCCATCACCGCCAGGAAATAGACGCGCTGGACCCCGGTGGCGGCCTTGATCGCCGGGACGAGCCGGTGCAGGATCGGACCGAGCTCGGCCAGCTCGGCCGACGTCATCTCGCCGAAATCCAGGAGATGCCGCCTGGCTTCGAGGATGACGGTTCCTGCACTGGACTCCTGCAGCGGGGCGTGCTCGGCGAGGAAGTGCTCGCCTTCGACGATGTAGCCCCCCGGACGGCCGGAGTCCAGGAGCTCTGACCCCGTTTTCAGGTTGTCTTGCTTCCGGCAGATGTTGCAGTCCGACCGGTGATAATACGGCGGCGGGCCGATTTCCACTGGACGCTCACTGGATGGCTTCTCCTCGGCAGAAACGGACATTTATGCCCTCCACTTATTACGAGTGGCGTCCATGTTGAGATGCTCGGAACGCTGGCCCAGCTTGGATCCGTCGGCATCCGCCCCCGAGTCTGCCCGGTGGGTCAGCGGTGCGCCGATCACAAAATGCTAGTGCCAGCCTTCGGTACCTGCTTAGAGCCATCAACTATCAGGCTATTGAAAGCGCCTATGCCTTCCAGCCGGGGCCGCCCGGATCTCGGCTGGCCCTGCCGCCTGCTGTCTTGCCCCGCACCGCGCCAGCTGGGTCGTTACGGGAGCTGGGCCACGGCGCCGTACCAGCCGACCTCGAACAAAGGACTGCTAGCGGTCTGTTATGAGTCGGCGAGGCTGCTGAGGAGTGCCGTGGCGCGGGCGATTACCGCGCGGTCTTCGGCGCTGAGGGCGCGTAGCCGCTGGTCGAGCCAGGCGTTGCGCTGTGCCCGGGCGGCGCTGGCGAGTTCGTCGCCTTCTGGGGTGGCGCTGAAGAGTACCTTGCGGCGGTCGCCCGGGTCGCGGGCGCGTACGGCGTAGCCGGCTGAGGTGAGGCGGTTCACGGTCTGGCTCATGGAGGCGGGGGAGACCCGGTCGTGCTCGCTGAGCTCGGTCAGGGTCTGCGATCCGTGCTTGTGGAGGCGGGTGAGCACGGCGAGTGCCGCGTCCCCGAGGCTGCCTTCGGGGCGTTCGCTGCGGAACCGGCGGTAGAGGCGTCCCACGGCGGAACGTACCTGCCCGCCGAGGTCGGCCCCCGCGACCTCGGCGGTCTGCTCCTCAGTTGCATTCTGCTCCATAGATCATTAGTATACCTAATGAAGTCTTTCGTATACCTAAACAATAAGCGCGGGTGCCGCGCTCACTGCGCAGTGCCCCCCATTTCGCAGCGGACGGAGTGCGAGGCACGTGGCCAGCCGGAGACGTAATGAGCAGTCAGCCAGGCAAGCCGCCGCGGACAGCGAGGCCCCGCTCCTCGGAGGCCGACCGGTACCGGTGGGTGGCACTGACGAACACGACGATGGCCGTGTTCATGTCGACCCTGGACGGGTCGATCATCCTGATCGCCCTGCCGGCCATCTTCAACGGCATTCACCTGGATCCGCTGGCTCCGGCGAACATCGCCTACCTGCTGTGGATGATCATGGGCTACCGTCTCGTGCAGGCGGTGTTCGTGGTGAACCTCGGCCGGCTGGGAGACATCCTGGGCCGGGTCAGGATCTACAACCTGGGCTTCGTGGTGTTCACGGTCGCCTCGATCCTGCTGTCGCTGGATCCCTTCACGGGCTCCCGCGCGGCGCTGTGGCTGATCGGGTGGCGCTTCCTGCAGGCGTTCGGCGGCTCGATGCTCTCGGCGAACTCGGCCGCGATCCTGACCGACGCCTTCCCGCCGGAGCGGCGCGGCTTCGCCCTGGGCGTGAACCAGGTCGCGGGGATCGCCGGGCAGTTCCTCGGGCTGACCGCCGGGGGGCTGCTCGCGGCGTGGGACTGGCGGGCGGTGTTCTGGGTGAACGTCCCGGTAGGCATCGCGGGGACCCTGTGGGCGTACTTCCGGCTGCGCGACAACGGGGCGCGCCATCCGGCGCGGATCGACTGGTGGGGCAACGCCACCTTCGCGATCGGCCTGAGCGCGATCCTCGTCGCGGTCACCTACGGAATCCAGTCCTACGACGGCCACACGATGGGCTGGTCGAACCCGGCGGTGATCGCCGGGCTGGCCGGCGGCGCGGCCTTGCTGGCCGTGTTCGCCGCGATCGAGCGGAGAGTCGCCGAGCCGCTGTTCCAGCTGCGACTGTTCAAGATCAGGGCCTTCACCGCCGGCAACCTCACCGGGTTCACCGCCCGGCTCGCGCAGGGCGGCCTGCAGTTCGTGCTGATCATCTGGCTGCAGGGCATCTGGCTGCCGTTGCACGGTTACGACTACAGTCAGACGCCGTTCTGGGCGGGCATCTTCCTGCTGCCGCTGACGGCCGGGTTCTTCATCGCGGGCCCGGTCTCGGGCGCGCTGTCCGACCGGTTCGGCGCACGCTGGTTCGCTTCCGGTGGCATGCTCCTGTTCGCCTTGAGCTTCGTCGGCCTCCTGGTGCTGCCGGTGAACTTCCCGTACCTGGCGTTCGCCCTGCTGATCGCCCTGAACGGGGTGGGCATCGGGATGTACAGCTCGCCGAACTCCTCCTCGATCATGTCGAGCGTCCCGGCCGAGTACCGCGGCGTCGCCTCCGGGATGCGAGCCACCTTCCAGAACTCCGGCACCTCGCTGTCGATCGGGGTGTTCTTCTCCCTGATGATCGCGGGCCTGGCCAGCGCCCTGCCGCACACCCTCACCAACGGCCTGGCCGCCCACGGCGTCAGCCACCAGGTCGCCGCGCAGATCGGCAGCCTCCCGCCGGTCTCGTCGCTGTTCGCGGCCATGCTCGGCGTGAACCCCGTGCACTACCTGCTGGCGCAGCACGGGGCGCTGTCGACGCTGACGCAGGCGAACAGGAACCTGCTCACCGGGCGGGAGTTCTTCCCAGACCTGATCTCCGGCCCGTTCCACGACGGCCTGATCCTCGTCTTCGCCGTCTCCGCGGCCCTCGGCGTGATCGCCGCGATCGTCTCCCTCATGCGCGGCAGCAGCAAGCCGCCAGCCGAGACACAGGCGGCCGCGACTCCGGCTGCCCAGGCCCGGATAGCGTCTATTCCCCCTGAGCGCTGAGGCGAGGCTGGAGGATGACCCCGGACCATGCCGCAGGTGTTGGCCAGCCGGGATCGCGCGCCTTTCTCCGACTGCCCTTAGCCTCGCGCCCGGCCTTGTGAGCCGGCATCACATGTTTCTCGCGATTTGACGTCGGCTGGCCCGCCGTCCCCCGAAGAGTTTTTTCTTTAATCGGAACGGATCGTGCCGCTTGCTTCCCGAACCGTTTCCGCGCCACCGGGCTAGGCGGAATTCCCTAGTGATCCTCCGTGCGGAGGACCCCCTGCAGCTCGGCCAAGCCCGTCGATCCGGTTCAGCACACCGAAGAGCGCCGCCTGAAACTGTCAGATGCCACCAAGCCGGGCGCCTCCTTGCTACCTCCGGTCACCAGCCTGCGCAGCATCTCCGTCGCTGTCGCCGCGGCCGTCGCGCGGGCAGCGCAGGCCGAAGGCCTAGCCGATACGCCGATCGACAACCCCGCCCAGCAGGCGCGCGATGCAATGTGGACTCCCGCATATCCGAGGATCGAGCCTGCCTGACGCGCTTAGCGATGCTTGTGAGTCAAAGGTCCCGAGGGCATGCGGCCTGTTCGGCCCGATGAAGAACTGAGCGGGTATGCGCTGACAGGCCCGGAACGGCCCCGCACCCTTGACATAACGATTTTCGTTACTTACGATCATCGATAATAACGATAGTCGATAAGCGAGGCCCCGCGATGTCCGCACCTACCCTCAAGCCCCCCAAGCCGCGCAGCCGGCTGGGGCGATTCGCCACCCTGCAACGACTCGCCACCGTGCTCACCTGGGTGTTCTGGATCACCGCCGTCTTCACGGCGCTCCAGCTGCTACTTGCCCTGACCCGCAGCGGAGCCGTGGGCATCCCCGTCCCGAAGTCTCAGCCCCTGTCGAAGCTCTGCCTGGCCACCGGGCCAGCGCTGCTGCAGCACGCCGGCAGCGGGCTCAGCCATCCCGGCCTGGCCCCGGGAGTGCACGCCACCTGGAACACCGCGTTCTTGTGCAGCGCCCACCCCACCGCCGGGCAGGCCCTGGCCTTCACGGTCACCCTGCTGCCTCTTGACCTGTTCCAGCTCGGCGCGCTCTACCTGGTGATGCGGCTGGCCCGCGCCGCCGCCCGCGACGGCATCTACACCGCCCGGGCCGCCCGGCTGGTGCTCATCCTGGGCTGGTGGCTACTGGCCGGCGGCCTGGTGGCCACCGTGGCCCAAGCGTTCGCCCGGGTGAACCTGCTGGCCCAGCTGGTCACCTGGCACGTCGACTGGGGCCAGTGGCCCGCGGCCTGGTCCTGGGAGTCGCCGGTCGCCCTGATTGGCCTGGGCCTGATCACCTTCGCCCGCATCATGCGGGTCAGCGCCGGCATGCGCGCCGACCTCGAGGGGACGGTGTAGTGCCGCCCGCCGTCCCGGATGACCACGCCATCGCCATCCACCTCGACAAGCTCCTGGCCGACCGGGGCATGACTCTGACCGAGCTATCCGAGCGGGTCGGCGTCAGCGTGGTCAACTTGTCCATCTTGAAGAACGGACACGCCCGGGCGATCCGGTTCAGCACCCTGACCCGGCTCTGCCAGGCCCTCGACTGCCAGCCCGGCGACCTGCTCAGCCATAACAGCGCAGACGGCCACGCCGCGCAGTAAGGATCATCCGGACAGCTGACCTGACCGGGCGGATATCCTTCGCGGCCAGCATCATCGGCACCAAAGGTCTACGACTTGGCTCCCACAATGCTCCCAAGCCGAGGCATAGAAAAATAGAAAAAGAACTCTGACCTGCAATTTCTCGGGTGGAGCTGAGGGGATTTGAACCCCTGACCCCCTCGATGCGAACGAGGTCTCTGTCGTCGGCTGGTATAGCTAGTTGTTGCTGACTACCTAATAAATCAGGAGGATCGAACGGTTTAGCAGGTCTTGCGTGGCTCGATATCGGCCGTTGATGGCTCCCCACTTGGCTCCCACGACTAGCAGGCCAGGACCGATGTCCGAACTCGCCGCGTACACCAGTCTCAGGCATCCGCTCAACATTTGCGTGGCCGCTCGGCGTATGTCGGAGAGATCTCACCCGATTTCCGTGTTCAAGTTTCCCTCGGACACGGTCCTTCAGCTGTGCTGGCCGACGGTGATGGCGACAGCGGTGTCATTCCCGGCTCGGATGATGCGAGTATCCGGCTCGTAGGCGAGCACGGTGCCCGTGGCGTGCAGTTGGTCGATGAGGTCCGCGATCTCGGCCGGGCTGTGAGTGTTCACCTGGCGTGCGTAGCCCGGCACACCGTTGTCGGCGAGGAGGATGGCGAGGGTTGTCAGGTGCGGCAGGATCTGGCCCTCGCGGATATAGGTGTTCTTCAGCCGGGCTGGATCGGGACGGTGGCGCTCGAGTATCCGTGGCGGCACCGGTAGGCGGGCGTTCCGTTCGACCAGGCCGATTCCAGCCGCCGTCCGCACCGCCCGCATACGAGCAGCCCAGCTAGCAGGTACCGGCGCACCGCTGGCCCGGCTGGGCCACGCGGCGCGTTAGTGTCCTGGGCGGCGATGAAGTCAGCCTCTCTGACCAGAGCGGCGTGTGCCGGATGCTTGGAGATGACCCAGCCTCCGGGCAGGTCCCATCGCTGAACCTGCCCGCCCGATGCCGGCAAGGCTCCGGTGACCAGCACCACGCGCTCGCTCATGTAGTGCTCCAATCGGAGCACAAGCGCGGTGCTCCCCGCAGGGTGCTGATCCCCGGGCTAGCTCGAAGCCGTCACGGCTTTGGCCGCCGTCTCGATGAGCTCTGCCACCTCACTGGGGTGGGAGACCGTCGCGACGTGGCTGGACGGGATCTCGACGGTAGTGGCGCCCATGCGGGTGGCGAACAGGCGCTCGGCGTCGGGCGGGAGCGCCTCGTCGGCGGTGGCGACCAGGTACCAGGAAGGCAGCGTCTTCCAGGCCGGGACGCCCATCGGCTCTTCGAATATCGACATGGCTATCGGCTGCTGCACGGCGTACATCACCTTGGCCTGGACCGGGTCGACGTCGCCGGCGAAATGGTCGACGAAGTCGTCCTCGGACAGCCAGCCGAAGCCGCGGGCGTGGGCCCGGGCGCGCAGCTCGTCCAGGTCGTCGCGCCTGGCCAGAAGGTCGGCCAGCCGCCAGGCGGCAGCCTGGGTGTCGTCGTCCGCCGCAGCGCGCAGATTCTGTACAGCCTCGTCGAGGTCACCGCGCTCGGCCAGCCGGGACGCGGCGGCCGTGTTGCCCGCGTCGGCCCGGGCGTGCGGCTGCTCCTCCCGGGACAGGATCGCACGGCCGTTTCAGCACGTATCTGCCATGATCAAGGTCTCGCAGTGTCGGCAATGGTCTCGGTAGGAGTCCTGGCTGCGAGTCGTCCTGCGGTAAACGGCTTGCAGGATGTCTTGTGCCACGCCGTCCGCCCGGAACCTAGCGATCCTGGCGCCGCTGGGCGGCAAAGACGGGCTCGAGCACCTCGCGCCAATCGGCCCAGGAGGACAACCGGGGTCCGCGTTCCTCCTTGTTGTACGGGGCGTCAAAGAGCACGTGTGTCCATGGCGGGCTGGCCACGCCCGTGACCGTGGGTCGATCGTCGATCAGAACGCATGGCTGGAGCCGGTCTCCCACCAGAGTCTTGTCCGGGGTGATGACGGTCCGGCGCAGCCAGGCCCCGCCGAGGTGATGCTCGACCCAGTCGAGCTTCTCGGGGACACACCAGCGCGAGCTGACCAGCTGCGAGGTGCACAGGAACACATCGTGGCCGACCTTAAGCATCTCCTCCAGGGCTGCTGGGGCGCCTTCGATCGCAAGCAGGTCGCGGTAGAAGCCCTCGGTGCGGATGATCTCGTTGATCGCCTCGCCCCACGCCGGCCCGTACTGTTCGCGGGCGTAGAACCCCCGCCGATCGGCGAGCGCAACGAACGGCGCGTCAGGATGCTTAGCGCGGAACGTGTCGAGGAGCCCACGCTCGAAATCGGCTATGACCCCATCTTGATCAATCAGCACCACACCCAACGCGCTCTCCCTTGCCGACCGGACTCCGCGCGGTCATGCGGTGACCTCGGCCCGCCCTCCATAATCTCATGCCCGTCGCGGCCGAAGGTCGCGATCCAAGAACCGGTGTGGGAACGGCGCAGGTCACAGGCGCGTCTCGGCCGGACTGCGCCGTTAGATCTGCCCCTTGCAGAGTCACGCACCCAGGTGCCAACCGGGGACAGGTGCCAACGCTCTCCGACCACCGCCTGCCACCCGGCCCGTCGTTGCCATCCCTGGCCCTGCCAGGGCCACAGTAGCGTGACCGGGGGCCAGTCATCCGACGGCCACGCAGAACAAGCCTTCTCGGGCGTCATCGATCCTTCCAGCAAGGAGACGGCCACATGCAGATCGGCTATAGTGCGCATCGCGAGCGCACCACGGTCGTAACCGATTGTGAGCGTGGGGATCTCAGCTCAGCATGCGGGTGAGCTAGTCTGCGGCACCGGCCTCCCAGGTGAAGCGGGCCAGGCTGGCGCGGATGGTCAGGGTGTCAGGGTGTTCGGGACCGGAGATCCGCTCGCGGATGGGCAGCAGCGCGGCGAGCTGGTCGCGGGCCGCGGCCGGGTCACCGGCCTCCCCGGTGAAGCGGGCCAGGCTGGTGCGGATGGTCAGGGTGTCAGGGTGTTCGGGACCGGAGATCCGCTCGCGGATGGGCAGCAGCGCGGCGAGCTGGTCGCGGGCCGCGGCCGGGTCACCGGCCTGCCCGACCTGGCGGGCGAGCTCGTGTCGGGTGGTCAGGGTGTGCGGGTGTTCGGGACCGGAGATCCGCTCGCGGATGGGCAGCAGCGCGGCGAGCTGGTCGCGGGCCGCGGCCGGGTCACCGGCCTCCCCGGTGAAGCGGGCGAGGTTGGCGCGGGTGCTCAGGGTGTGCGGATGTTCGCGGCCAGAGACGCGCTCTTTGACGGGCAGCAGCGCGGCGAACTGATCGCGAGCGGCAGCCACATCACCGGCATCCCCGGTCCACCGGGCGAGTTCGTGTCGGGTGCTGAGCACGTTAAGGTCCTCGTGGCCGTGGACCCGCTCGTAAATGGACAGCAGCTCGGCGAACTGGTCGCGGGCGGCGGCGGCGTCGCCCGCCTGCCCCGTCCGGCGGGCGAGCTGGTGCCGGATGCCCAGGGTGTCCCGGTGCTCCGGGCCAAGGACCCGCTGGTACACGGGCAATAGCTCGGCGAACCGGTCGCGGGCGGCGGCGGCGTCGCCCGCCTGGCCCGTCCGGCGGGCGAGTTGAAGCCGGATGCCCAGGGTGTCCAGGTGCTCCGCGCCGAGGACCCGCTCGCAGACGGGCAGCAGTACGGCTAGCTGGTCACGCGCTGCGGCCGGGTCACCCGCCTCCCCGGTCCAGTAGGCGAGGTTGACGCGGGCGGTCAGAGTATGCGGATGCTCCGGGCCGAGGTTCCGTTCCTGGGCGTCAAGTACTCTCCGCTGGAGATTCCGGGCTGCTGCGTAATTGCCGCTCCATCCGAGGTAACCGGCAATTCGAGCCATCCCGGCGCTGGCATCGGAAAGAGCCGCCTGGGCGTGCGGCAGCAGGGCCGCGCATGCCGACCAGGTCCCGGGCGGGGCGGTATCGCCGGGGATCGCGGCCTCGATCAGGACGGCGGCGGCCTGCCGCCATTCGCTGGCCAGCTCGGCTGGCATCTGATCCGCGGTGACGGCCTGGACCAGCCGGTGCAGCGACACCAACCCGTCGCCGGCCGGGGTGATCAGTGAATACCGGCGCAGCGCCGCGATGGCGTCACCGACCGCCAGCGGGTCTTCCAACAGCGCCGTTAGTACTGGCGCCACCGCGTCGCCGAGCCGCCCGGTGAGCTCCGGGCGGGGTTGCAGCAGCAGACGCAGCGGTACTGCCTCAGGCGCGCAGAACGCCAGCAGCCGCAGCAGGCCGACCGCGCCCAGCTCGGCGTGCTGGAGGCGATCGAGCGCCAACACCCAGGTACTGGCCACCGTCTCGCTGTATCCCGCGGGCTCGCCACGAGCTAGCAGCTCCGGCCGCCGATTCCGGAACAAGGCCAGGTAATCGGCCAGAGTGCCCCCGATGGCCAGCATATACGCGGCCGCCTGCTCTAGCGCCAGCGGCAGCCCGCCCAGTATTTTGGCCAGGTCCCGAGCCGACTGCCAGTCCCGGTCACCGGTCCGTTTGACCAGGAAATCTGCCGCGACGTCTGGGTCCAGCACAGGAACGTCCAGCGGCTGGGGCCAATCCGGGTTCCGGCTGGTGATCAGCACCCGCCCGGGCCCGGCTGGGGGCAAGAACGGTGCCACCGAAGCCCTGTCCGCCGCGTTGTCGAAGATCAGCAGCCACGATGCTGGGAACCTGGCCAGGACCGCGTGCACCGACGCCACCGGGTCCCGCACGTCTGCCGGGCCTTGGACGCCGAGCTGGGCGGCCAGCTCAGCGAACCCAGCCGCCAGCACCGTGGGGGCCTCGGCGGGAAATTGCCACGCCACGTCGACCTCGTCCAGGTGACGGTAGGCATACTCCACCGCAACGCTGGTCTTCCCGGCACCCCCCAGCCCGCACAACGGCGCGATGCGCGGCGCTGGACCATCACCGGCCGCCAGCCGAGCATCCAGCGTCACCAGCAGCTGCTCTCGCCCGGCCAGCATCGGTGGCCGGGGCGCCAGCTGCACCGGCTGGCCAGCCGGTTCCCGCTGCTCGCGCCAGCGCTTTTGGGCCAGCTCCCGCAGCGAGCGTTCCACCAGCTGCCCCAGCTCTGCTGGGTTCGCGAAGGACCCCGTGACCAGCCCGCTGTCCTGCACCCGGCGTCGGAACGCGTCCTGCCGGACCCCGAACTCGTAATCGATCAATGCCACCAGCGGGATCCCTACATTGTCAGCGGCCGTGTCCAGAAGGAACACCAGCCGGTCCAGGCCCGCCTCGGTGGCGGCGTCGAACTCCAGCTCGGTATACGACACCTCGGGCCTGTCCCGCACCGGGGAGCCGTACCGCGTGCCAAGCACCCCCACATACACCTGGCATCCCCGCACCTTCCCGTCGCATACCTGCGCGGCAGGCTGGTCGGCGGCGGCGAAGCCGGCCATGTTCACGATCACGTGCCCAGCCGCCGAGATCGCCCGCTCCACAGCGGCCACGTACGATGTCCCCCTCGGGTAGTCCCGCAGCTCGGAGGTATGCGAGAGGAACACCCGCCACCTGGCATCATCACGGGAGCCACCCGAGCCTGCCAACCGCGTCACCCCCCCACCGGTAACCACCCGGGTCCGGCTAGGGCACTGCCGCTTAGCACCTGCCGGGTCGCTGGCCCAGGATAGCCCCGCCATCTCGTGCGCCCAGCAGAGTGGGAGGTGACACCGTGACGTAAGCCATGGTGGATCTTGCTGTTCGTAAGCTCGTCGTCGCCTGCCGGTGGAAGTCCGGTCCGGGTAGCTGCCAGGAGGCCCGGTAGCA